>JAESFW010000104.1_pt1 | contig 165831 bp, 138 predicted proteins | sample 9269481 | NCBI WGS metagenome assembly JAESFW01 (sample SAMN14515350, study PRJNA621654) | algae metagenome | isolation source: Lyngbya sp. HA4199-MV5 and co-occurring heterotrophs from soil with... | place: USA: Ahupuaa O Kahana State Park, Hawaii | collected 2009-07-21 | reverse complement strand
CTACTTTGACTTGTCCATTTTTAGTGTGCAATAACGTCTGTGCTCATCCGCTAGCAAGGTCTTTGGCTCGTTACTAATTCGTCTGTGTCGCTGTCGCGACTCGACGATATGCTTGACATCTAATAGCCATCAGTTCAAACAGCTTTTCCAGTAATACCATTCGGCGATCGCGCAGACCCAGTTTGTTACCTGCCCTGATTGACGGGTTTTTCAACACAACAGCGGCTCGCATCAACCAACGGTCTGAGCAAGCCACTCAAGACCTGATCCGGCGCAATACGATTGTTGTCGTTCCCGCAGATACCGAAGTTTCTGTGGTCATTAACAGCTTTTTCCGCATCAATCGCTAATTCGGTAGAACAATGGAGGTTTTTCATCATGAGACGAGCGTTTGCCCGCATCGTCCTTAGTGTTACTCTAAACGGTACTTGATATGTTACTGCGTGACCCGAATATCATTGAGCATTGAGCAATACAACCAGAGATTTGGATCAAGCAGATGCCAATCTTTAAGCGTTAAGGATAAAATTGTGAGGTCTAATCTTTCGTAAGAATTTATGCTTAACCTGGACTACACCAATCTCGTTCAAATTACTCAACCTTACAAAGTTCCAGGTCGTGAGGAGTCTAGCGCTTTTTTGAGTTGGTTCTTAGTCAACATTTATAGGCTTGAGACTATTGAAGTTCAGAATATAGTTTGTGATGGAAGAGGAGACAAGGGAATTGATGGAATCTATGTTAATGAAAACGAAGAAAGCATAGATATTTTTCAAGCCAAAACTGTACAAAATTCTAACAAAACTTTAGGTGATACACAACTCAAAGAATTTGTAGGAAGTCTACAACAGCTAGAAACTGCTGAAGGCTTAGACTCGATGATTGCAACAACAGGCAACACTCAACTCAAAAATCTGCTTACAGAATATAGAGATCTTTTTATATCTTCAAAATATTCAATTCGTGGCATTTTTGTAACTAATGCTGAAAAGGATTCAAATGCTGAAAGCTTCTTACAGGCAACATCACTCACAATCAAATTAGAAGTGTGGGATAAATCCCTAATTTCACAAATGTATGTGCCTAGCGAAAAGGCAATCCCTGCAACTTCAGAGATTTCGTTTGATGTTTTTGGTTTCGATTATGTTGAATACAACGTTGGGAATACAGCAAAAGTGGTCATTGCACCCATCTCTGCTACCGATCTTGTCCAAATGGATGGCATAGAGAATCAGCAGCTATTTGATCTAAATCTAAGAAAAGATCTAAAAAAATCTAAAGTTAATAAGGACATAGCAAAAAGTATCTCTAATCCTTTGGAACACAGCAATTTTTTGCTTTATCACAATGGAATCACAATTATTTGTGAGAAGTTAGATACATCAGAAGAGGACAAAATCAAGATTCAAGGTTATTCGGTAGTTAATGGTTGTCAAACAGTATCGAGTCTCTACAAGAGTAGAAATCAAGTTACCAAAGATTTAAGGATATTAACCCGTATAATTCGAGTAGACGAAAGCCAGTCTAGCCTAATATCAAAGATTACATATAACAGCAATAACCAGAACGGTATTAAAGCACGAGACTTTAGATCTAACACACAAACTCAAGTTAGATTGCAGCAAGAGATCGAGCAAAATTATTCAGATTATTTCTACGAAATTAAGCGCGGAGATGAGCCAGGTCAACGTACTGTAATAGAAAATACTCTTGCTGGTCAAATTTTACTTGCTTTTGATCTGAAGCGTCCTTCGGCTGTTCAGAGATATAGTAAGATTTTCGATGACTCACACCAGGAAATTTTTGCCCGTCCAGAGGTTACTGGTGGCAGAATTGTAGTCCTGTTTGATTTATATAAGGAAATAGAAAAAGATTTGCCACAAGTTAGACCTGAGTTGTTTGCTGGATATCAGATCACTAAATTTTTCCTTCTATATCTTCTCTCAGAGGTTTTCTCGGATGATGAAATAGGAAAAGCTTTTTGTAGAAAACCAGAAGATTTTTACAAGGATTCTCTTCAGAAAGATCGTCTGCTTCGTTGTGTTCATACAATTTTAGGCGACTTGATTATTGATCTAAATGCGGAGTTTGAAGAAGAGGGAGGAGAAAATTTTGACTTTAAGGCAGCTTTCAAGGCTCCCAATGCATTGCGGAATTTAGCTAATAGGGTAGTTGCGTCTCATAAAAAACTGATTGCACGCGGACGTACTGAATCGTTTTCTCAATTATGGAACAATCAATCAACATAGCTTTTGCTGTTGATGCAATTTCTCTAACAGAAAAATGCCTGAAATAAGGTCATTAGTGAAGTCTTAATTACGACAGCTATAGGGCGTTGTGTCTGGCTTGATTGGATCGACAATACTGGTCCAGGCTCGACGCGCAAAGTTGCGATAATTAATCGAGTCACCGACCGGACTGGAAAAGACCAAAGCAGTTGGTTCAGGCTTTTCCGGTCGTATCGTTAGCAGCAAGCTTTGAGCACTCTGAGAAATCGCGATCGCCCTGGTTCGATTATTCTTGCTGCCCTCACTCTGGACACGCCGATTTCCAATTTGCACGAACGACTTTGTAAAGCGCACAGTGCCACAATCAGGGGAAATATCGCTCCACGTCAAAGCCACCGCTTCGGAGGGTCTACAGCCCACTTTAAAGAGAAATTCGACAAAAGGAGCATAGTGTCGATAGCTCATGCCAGGTCGATTATCGTTCCGAAACGCCTGAATCACCCGATGCATCTCCTCCTCGCTAAAGGCATCAGGCTTTGGATCAGTCATGTAATTTGGCTTTGGCATTGCCTGCGCCATGCCATCAAAGGGATTGCTCTTGACCAATCCGTGCTTGAGTCCCCACTTTGCTGCTGCATTCAAATACGTGAGCGCGTCACGGGTGCGATCCGTGGTGGTAATTTCGGTCAGCTTCTGCTTAATCGCGATCGCATCCTCTAAAGGGCGATCGCCTAGCTTCTCAAACAAGCGGGTGAAGTTTTCGTATTTCTCCTGGGTCTTGGCTTTTAGTTCTGATTTCTTGCTGGTGTAGAAACGTTGCCAAAGCTCCTGAATGCTCAAGCTAGGGCGAATAGTTTGGACAACTGTTAACTGAGGAGGAGCCTTGCCTGTGTATTTTTCCAGAGTGTAGTCAAATCGCTCCTTCAGAATATCGTCCTCGATCACCCTTGCCTTTGACTCCGCAAATTTACGATTAATATCGGTGTCAGGAAGTCCCAGATAGATGTACTTCTGCTTGCCCTCAAACAAATGCCTGGGCAGCCGTAATCGGATAGTATCTCTGAATGATTCAATTCCTACTTTCCCTTTAGGATTTTTTTGACGTTTTTGCATGACTATCTCTCAGGTAGTGTGCAAGTCACAGATTGACTATCTTCATAGTAGTGCGCGAGTTGATAGTCAAATGATAGTCAAAATCTGTCAAAAATAGTCAAAATTACCCCAACCCACCCCAAATTTTCAGTACAAACAATTCCCTTCCGGGGTGCAGAACTTCAAGAAAAAACCTCTAGAACCCATATTCGTAGAGGTTTTAGAGGTCTTTGCTTCGTATGGGCGATACTGGATTCGAACCAGTGACCCCTTCCGTGTGAAGGAAGTGCGCTACCACTGTGCTAATCGCCCTGAATGACAAAAACTGAATTACAGCCTTTATCAACTTTAACTAGACAGACGAAGATTCTAGCAGATTCCGTCCAGCTTTTGGCAGTATCAGAGTCATACCGCTTCTTTCATCACCGTGCTCTCATTCCTGGCTCAGCCCTGTTCCATCTGGCATTGTTGTGTTGTAGAGCTTGGCTCCGTCCAGTTCAAGCCCCTGAAACTCAGCCCAGCGCAGGTCAGCATCGCGCAAATCAGCGTCCCACAGTTCGGCTCTCCATAATTCGGCTCCCCGCAAGTTTGCTTTCTGCAAATTTGTTTCTCGCAGATTCGCTCCCGACAGATCGGCATCGCGCAAATTCGCCTCTTGCAGATTTGCAGTTCGGAGGTTTGCTCCACGCAGATTTGCCTTCTGGAGATTTGCCCCACACAAATTTGCCTCTGACAGGTCAGCCTCTTGCAGATTTGCCTCTTGTAGGTTCGCCCTCTTAAGGTTGGCTTCTTGTAAATCAGCTTTGGGCAGGTCGATTCTGGCTAAATTTGCACCTGGCGCATCTAGCCCTCGTAACGAAACGCTGTCTTTGTGAAGGTCTTGAAGGGCAATGCGGCGAGCGTGACTGGTCGAGACATTGGCTGCTGCTGCACTGTCGATGACACGCCATGCTTCATAGTGCTTTTGCGCTCTACGATCGGGAGCTTCTTTGAGATAGAGAATAACAGCAACAACAACTGCGATGGATTGTGCCTGGGCAAAAATGGCTTTGATGGTTTCGCGAGAAATCAGATTTTGCAGAGAATAGACTTTGATATCATCCTCAGCCCACAGCGCCAACGGAGTCAGGACAACAACAGCTACCACGATCGCCAACCAGGTGGGAATAGATTGGACAGCTTGTTCCAGTTGGCGGATTAACTGCAAGGGTTTTTCTTTCATCTGCCTGTTGCGTTCAGTCATCCCTTATCTTAAGAGTGATCAATCTTAAACGTGATCAACTACAGCGTTTTCCAATTTGCTGAGGTACACCTTACTCCCCTGGCTCCTTGACTCCCTGCATGGATCTGCACTTCACTTGATTGAAAATTGCTGTACCTTGAAAGTAATCAACAAATGTATCCATTTATCGATCAATCTTTTAAGCTCAAGAAGTTGGCAAAGGCGGGATGAACTCGAAACTTCTCAATGTTCTCCAGGTTCACAGTGGGTAGCTCGTAATGTCCGAGATACGTTCCTTTACTGGCTGCGTCGTTCGCTGCTTTTGGTATCCACGCTTTCAGAAAGCCAATTTGCCAGAGCACCTTCTTTAGCTCCAGGTAATCCATCTCACAGACCCACTCTGCGGCGCGATCGACATGTACCTCACCACACACGGCTGACAGTAGAAAATAGTCCAGATCCTCCTTTTCAAAACAGCTATTTCTTCCTCTAAATACTTCAAAGACATCTAGTAGATTAGGATATTGAAATCTGTATTCCGACGCTAAATCTTTTGTTTTTTGCTCAGAATAGGTTTCCTCAGCCGCCATAATAGCAAATTCGTCTATTTTCTTGCCACCGGCATAATACTCTCCGCATAGCTTACAAAATTGGAGCAACTCTCTAGGCCGTAATTGGGTTCTACTGATAATATAATCAGCAGAATCCTCAAATTTGGAGTCTAGCTGAGACGTAAAAACTGATTTCCAGCGATTTGATGTATCGAGTTTTGAAGTTTCTGGGAACGAATGAGCGATTCTTAAACCGATGAGTTCGAGTAATTCGTTCTTGCCCCAACGAATGACTTCAACATCCTCTCGGATCTTCTGGGCATCGTCATAGATTTGAGGAATATTATCAAAGAGTTCCTGCCGAATGGAAACGTACACTCGCAGATGAGGGCTAATCAGGTTAATTTTTTGGGTGGCTTGAAACAAGCCAGCAATAAAATATTTAGCGTCTTCAGAATCATCCCAACCCTTATCAAGCTCATCAATTAAAACTTTCATTCGTGATTTTTCTAAGACCTTCTTTAAGCTGGGGGTGAGGTTTTTAATTTCCTCTAAGCTATAAAGCGCTTGCAGGTTTCTTGCTTTTACAATGCTTTCGTGAGCATCAAGCTTTACGGTTTCTAGTTTTTTTAAGTAGCTGACTAGAACACCGATCGGACTCAAGCCCTTCATGCTAGAGTCAGCATTGACATAGTTATAAATATCGCGTTGAGCGCCTAGCAACAGACCACGTTTGTTCTCAACAATTTTGTTAAAAATAAGGTTATACAGAAGATACTGCCATGCAACTGAATAGGAACTCTGTTTTCCCCAAGAGCCTTCATTTTCACGCTTCAAATATTGCGACAGTAACTCGTAAGAGTATTCCTCTGGGGAAAGTTCCAAAACTAAATGCCCTTTCTTGGCTTCCGTCGAGGCAATGTATTTAAAAATTGCACTTTTGCCAGTGCCTCGATTGCCAACCAGGATCGTCTTTTTACTATTTAAGAACTTTTGATAGGTCGAATTCTGATAGAAATATTCCGATAAGCCGACGGTAATGTCTCTTTCTGCGGAATCTGAACCAAGATTTAGCTTTTGAAGATCTACTAGCATCGTTGATTCAGGATGGTTAGTTTGTAGCTAAGTCGCTTAATTTTCACATAGAAAGAATTATGTGTCCAGTCGGAGGCTGAGTGCTCTAGCTGGTTGACTGACAAATCTTTGAGCGAGTACTTGAACTCGCCCTGCACTCAAGTGCGGGCTGATGCAGGAAGTCCTCTAAAGAGGACTAGGAGAGCCTTACAACCCGTTTTAACGGGTTTCGTACCATTAGCCCGGATTTGAATCACGGGCGGGTGAGCAACGAAGCGACCAGCCTTTCAAGACTTTTGTCAGTCAATAAGGTACTCTAGTCTTCTTGAGGGCACTCGCTCCACAGGTTGGTGGTTTGGCGGAGGCTGAGAAAATCACCGTTACCCAAAATGAGATGGTCGAGTAGAGGAATGCCTAAAAACTCTGCACCTGCGAGTAACTGGCGAGTGAGCGTTAGATCTTCGCTACTGGGTTCCACATTGCCAGAGGGATGATTGTGTGCCACGATGAGGCGCGTTGCGCCTTGCTTGAGAACAGCGCGAAAGATATCACGAGGATGGGCGAGGGTTTCAGTGGCGGTGCCGATCGTAATGACCTGTGTTCCTAACAAGCGATGTTTGACATCCAGCATGAGAATGGCAAAGCGTTCTTGTGGTTGCCACATGAGATCCTGGCTGAGAGCCGCTGCCGCAATGGATGGATCGTCCACGATCGTGTGTTCGGGTGGGCGTGATTGAAAGACGCGTTTGCCCAGTTCGATCGCAGCCAGAATCGTCGCAGCCTTGGCTTCACCAACGCCAGAGATGGCGATTAATTCTGGAATGCTGACCTCTCGCAAGGCGGAAAGTGGATCATGCTGGTGCTTGCCCACATGTTGCAGAATGTATTGCCCTAAACCAACCGCAGAGAGTTTTCCGGGTCCCTGTCCGGTACTTAAAAGAATGGCGAGTAGTTCAGCCGTTGCTAGGTGCTTTGATCCGTGGGCGATCAGGCGTTCCCGTGGGCGTTCAGTTGCGGGCATATCAGCAACTTTAAGGCAGTAGGTCATGCACCAAAAGATTTTGAATGAAGAATATCTTTTAGTTATGCCCAAACGTTAAAGAGGAACTGACAGCAGGTTTTGTACAGCTTTTCTAAACGAAAGACGCACTTGTTGGGAGAGTGTAGGGGAGGTGGTTCACCAATGTAAAACTGGCTAAGGGAGGAAGTAGTGTGCGGTAAGACGACAAAAAATCGCCTCAGAGGATACCTTCTGAGGCGATCGCTAAGTTGTTGCTTTGATGACTAAAAGGAGCGCACTAAGCTTCGTAGGTGGGTGTGCCGCTGAATTTTAGCTTGGCGGGTTCAGGGTTGCTGCCAATATTGCGAGCAACGCTATTCACCTGAGGGCGACCAGGATTGACCTTCTCTGGGAACACGCCGTCTTTGGGATGGAGATACTCAACGTCTCCACTGGGATAGACGCGGTAGATTTTGTAGTCAGTGATTTTGAATTTTGCGCGCAACTGCTGACCACCTAGCGCGATGCATTGCTCTTTGCGAGCTAGATACAGCAGGTTTTCACCCTGACGCATCACCGCTGCACCACCAGTGGGCATTTCAAAGACTTGCTCTTTAGGGCTTGTCCATGTGATTGCATATTTTTCTTCAACAAGGGCTTTGGTCAGCAGTCCGCCCGTACTACCGCCGAATAAAGGTGCTTGTCCAGAAAGAGTTTCTGCCATTGGATTTCTCTCTCGATATTTGAGCAAATCCTATCACTGAGTCTGTCACCATCGATAAACTCTCATCGGATCTGTAACAGTTGTTAGCAATCGATCGGAAAAGGCAGGCGGCAAGAAAGGTTTTTAGTTGCTGGTTGTTAGTTGTTAGCAGGAGGCAGAGGGCAGGCGGCAGAAAGTCATACGACAAGAAGCACGATCGACTTATCGACTTTTGGCACGGGTGATCTTGCCTCTCCCAGTTTTGGCTTCAGACCGATTTTCATCTGGATGATTGCGGACGATCGGCACTGTGAAGTGAAATTGGCTGCCCCGGTCTTTACCCGCCGATTCTGCCCAGATGCACCCGCCCAACCCGGTGACGATTTGGCGACAGATGGCAAGACCAAGCCCTGTGCCGCTTGTAGTACGGCGTAAGGCTCCTTCTTCTTGATAGAAGCGATCGAACACTGTTTCCAACCGATTGGGTTCAATGCCGCGCCCCGTATCTGCCACGGTGACTTCTAGCATCTGTCCGCCGTTTTGGTTCGCCTGGATGACGACACGACCTTGTGGATCAGTGAACTTGCAGGCGTTGTCTAACAGTTTTGAGAGCACCTCTACCAGCCACTCGCCGTCAGTCTGTACCAGGGGAAGTTCAGATGATACTTGGGCAGTGATTTCGGGTAAATCGCCTTGACGCTGGCGGGTGCGAAGGCTGCTGAGGGCAAGATCGACGCATTCTTGCAGCGGTAAAGGTTCCAGATGCCACTGTACCCGACCGCTTTCGAGTTGCGACAGGGTGAGAAAGTCCTGCACCAGCTTTCGCATCCGTTCGGTGTCAGAAAGGGCCGATTGCAACATAATCTGCTGCAATTCTGGCGGCATGTCGGGTTCTGTAGAAAGGCTTTCCAGGCAAACCTGAATGGTAGACAGGGGCGTGCGGAGTTCGTGCCCGGTGATGGCAATGAGATTGCTGCGGGTAACGTCGAGTGCGGCAAGCTGTTGATTCAAGTCTTCGAGGTGCGCGTAAGCTTCGGCTTGAATGAGGGCAACCCCAATTTGAGTGGCGATCGCATCAATCAGTCCAAGTTCAGCTTCAGTCCATTCGTGCAGGGTGCCACCACAGGTATGCAGCTCTACCATGCCGAGCAGGCGGCTTTGATGCATGACGGGCACCATCAGCCAGGTGGCGATCGTCCAGCGTTGCGCCAATGATTCGGGCTGAACTTTCACGGATGATGGGGCGATCGATGTTCGAGGCGGCACGACCGTCCGCCCATCTTCCAGCAACCAGGGATCTGCCTGGGCATCCTCAAGATAAACCCGCTCCTGGTGTTCTACCACCGCTTGAAACAGGGGGTTATCGCGCAAAACCCACGGTTTTCCCACTAACGAATCGACAGCAGCACCGAGATATTCATGGTCAATGGTGACGGATTGGTCGGTTTCTTTGCAGCGATAAATGAGACAACGGCAGCCCCGAACAGCCTGTCCCAGTTCTTGCACAGCCACCGCAAAGATTTCTTCAGGATCGAGCGATCGTCGAATAGCGGCAGTAATAGAATTCACCAGGCGCTCTTTGCGTTCTTTGGCGGCGATCGAGCGATAGGCTTTGAGCAGTTTGTACTGTCCTGCTTGCAGATACGTCACCAACCGTTCCGCAAACGGTTCGGGATCTGCATTATTCGCGCCAATGCGTCGTGCCACCTGAAGTTGTGCTTTTGCCTGAGCAATCTTGGTTGCCAGCTCTGGACGGTATTCTACAATCCGGTTGAGCAGCAACTCTGCGGCAAGACAAACGGTTTTGCGATCGAACGTCCAGATGCCTTCAAAGCGTCTTGCCTGATCGGTCGCTAGCTGCATGGTCGAATCAGACGAGGAGACTGGAACCTGCTTTTCCCTGCAAATCAGACAGGCAGCATAGCGAGCGCCTACAATCACCAGATGCCATTCTTGAGCGAGTGCATCCGTTGGCGCAAAGGCGATCGTTTCATATTGCTCAGACCGATCGGCAAAATCTGTCTCCGGTGCAGCCAGGACATACACCTGATCGGCGCGTTCCGAAATGCGTAGGTAGCGATGGGCTTCCTGTCGGTAAAACCGTTCGCGCTGAAAACTCGCAATCACCAACGAGCTACCGACTCCCGCAAGCACCTGATCTTCCATCGCATGCGATAGAGCGGTCAAGGATGACTTGAAGTAAAGCTGGGTTCTGAGTTCAGGCAGGTTTTGCAGCAGATCTTCCAGGATGGAAGTGGAGTTGCTCATCGAGGTTGGCTCTACTCGTTGATGCGAGGCAGACCTCAAAAACTAAGGAACGCGAATTTAATCAGGTGCAATTCTTTCCGTAGGGACGTTCCATGGAACGTCCCTACTACGGAAGGGAAATGGTTCAGATTAATTAGTCCACGATCCTAAGAGGTCTTGGTGATGGCACATTGCTTCCTCGTCATCGGGGTGCTTCAACGTGCCCCTGATCCGGTTTGAACGGGATACATTCCCATCATACGGGCATTAAACTCACTATATCGTCTCAGCTTTAGATATCGTCTCAGCTTTAGCAAAGAAGCGATCGCTCTTTTTTGATCCACTCGTCTTAAGGTAGTTGTAATCCTGGCAGATAGTGATCAGATTCGGGAGTCGAGGTCGTATCAGGCAAAGGCATTGAAGCAAAGGCATTGAAGCAAAGGCATCGAATGAAAGGGCTAAGAGAGGACAAGCGAGTGCAGCATGCAGTTGATCTCTTGATTTTATCAAACGGACCTGGAGAGCTAGCTACCTGGGTTAAGCCTGTCGTGCAGGCATTACGAGAGCAGTGTGGCAACGATCGCGCACAGGTGAGGATTTCGGTGGTGCTGTCACCCGACTCAAACGCCAGCGGGCAAGAAGCCGCGATCGCCCGTCGCTACCCAGAAGTCGATCGCGTGCAGGGTGCCGAACACTTTTTCCCCTTTCTCCTGTGGGGCAAAACAGCCGATCAGTGGGACTGGCGATCGCAAGGAGTCGTCATCTTTCTTGGTGGCGACCAGTTTTTTCCAGTCGTTATTGGTAAACGGTTAGGCTACCGCACGGTCATCTACGCTGAATGGGAAGCTCGCTGGCACCGCTGGATCGATCGCTTCGGCGTGATGAGCGACAGCATCATGGCGCGTGTTCCCCAGGAGTACCGTCACAAATTCACCGTCGTGGGTGACTTGATGATAGAGGCAGGGAGAGGGAGAGAGGGGGGAGCAGGGGAGGCAGGGGAAGTAAGGGAGGACACGGAGACACGGGGACGCGGAGACACGGAGATAAAAGCACCCCACACCCCACACCCTTACCCCTTACCCCTTACCCCTTCCCACACCCCACACCCCACACCCCACACCCCACACCCCACACCCTCCCCGCTCATCGGACTCCTCCCCGGCTCTAAGGCAACCAAGCTCTCTCTCGGTGTGCCGCTGTGTCTCACGATCGCGGAGCAAGTATACGCCGCCAACTCATCCGTTCGCTTCGTGATTCCAGTTGCGCCCAGTCTGGATCTCACGACACTTGCTGCGTTTGCTGACCCAGCACAAAATCCTGCGATCGGGCAGCTTGGTTGGACTGATGCCACGCTTACAGTGCCAGAAGCTCTCAATGAGAAACCCTTTCTCAAAACCCGTTCTGGGCTTCAGGTCGAACTCTGGACTGCCTTTCCCGCGTATGAGCTTCTGACGCAGTGCAGCCTTTGTCTAACCACAGTTGGCGCGAACACGGCTGAATTAGGCGCGCTGGCAGTCCCCATGCTTGTGCTGATACCCCTTCAGCAGATCGACCAGATTCGCACCTGGGATGGCATTCCAGGGTTATTGGCAAACCTGCCGATCGTGGGTGGGCGTGTGGCAACGCTCATGACTCGCCTCGCGTTACAACGACTGGGGCGGTTAGCATGGCCTAACATGTGGGCAAAGAAGGAAATTGTGCCGGAACTGGCTGGCGACCTGCAACCAGAAGACATTACAGCACGAGTCCTGGACTTGCTCAATCACCCCGAAAAGCTGAAGCACATGCAAACTCAACTCCGGGAAGTGCGAGGAGAGGCAGGAGCCGCGACTAAGCTGGCAAAATTAGTGGATGAGGTTTTGGCAGAGTGATGGTGAGGGGCACGGGAAGTTGTTGGTTGTTAGTTGTTAGTTTTTAGAGGGAGGCAAAGGGGCAGGGAACAGAGGATTGCCGAAAGGTGACGCGAGACGGGTGATCGCAATCTTCTCACTCGATTACAGGTTAATCACTCCTACCGCTCTACGAATTGTTTGGCTTAGAGCACTTCAAGGGCGATCGCATACCCCCCTGGAGTATTAGCGGTGACTTCAAGGGTATAATCGCCCTCTTGTGGTAAGCGTCCCTGCCAGCTTTTCGTGCCGTTTGTGCCACCGCTCAGCCGTTGACCATTAGGCGCGATCGCGCTGATGCCAGCATTGCCCTGTAGCACTTTCACGTCCAGGGTTTGCCCCCGTTTTGCCTGTAGCAAATAGCGCTGAATTTGGTTCGGCAAAAGCTGCCCTGTCACTGTTGTGCCACTCTTACCAGGCGCAAACGTCACCCGCTGAATGGAGGCTTGTGACGAGCGGGCTAAGGGAGTAATGGCGATCTCCAGGGTGTAAGCGCCTGTACCAGAGACCTGAATGGTGTAGCGATCGTCCGCAGGCAGTTGTCCCGTCCAGCTATGAGTCTGGTACGACGCAGCATCGATAGCGTCCTGGTTCGATCGCAGGATATTCATCGAGGTTTCCGTCCCTTGCAGCGTGACCGTCATAATTTGCCCTTGCGAGGCTTGCAGCACATAGGGCTGCACCTCCGTGGGCTGTAGGTTCCCTCGCAGTACCGCTGTGCTTTTGCCACGGGCAAACTGAATCCGTTGTGGTGATCGACTGGTTTTAGCGGCAGTCGTTTCGGTTCCGGTGGAGTCAGAGGGCGCTTTGATTGCTAAATTTGAACCATTTGTGACAGGAGAATCAATAATCCGCGAAGCTTCCGACTGTGGCAGCTTGGCACCAGAGACCCACACGTCTCCCGTACTATCAGGCGCTTTCATCCACACTTGCCACACGATCGGCAGCGCTACTCCCAACCCTGCCAGTGCCGTAGCCGCAATGCCAGCACGCACACGCCCACCAATGCGCTCCCAACGTTTCCAGGGAGGAATCGCCCAGGAAGAAATCGCGTCATGAGCCGTGCCAGCCCGACGAGGCTCTCGTGCGTGGTCAGATGGTGACGATGTATAAGTGACGGCTGAGCGAACTGTTTCAGCAGGCTGGGGTGTGCGATCGGGTTGGGGTTGCAGAAAATTTACAATTGCGGGTTGACTGTTCGCCTCAGCTACCTGGGGAGATGGCGATCGCAACAGCGTACTTTCTAACGGTGCCGCCCCAAAGGACTGGAGATCTTGTAATACGTCGTTAGCGATTTGGTAGCGATCGCCCGGATAAACCGCCAGCATTCGCCGCAGCACCATCGACAGCTCATCACCAACCCGTGCATAGGGTTCCCAATTCCAGGTGAGAGTACGGCTGTCCAGAAGGGTTTGTGGCTCTCGTCCCGTCAGCAGCACTAGCGCCGTCGCTGCCAGCGCATACAGGTCACTATTGGGGTATACCTTCCCGGTTTGCAGTTGCTCAGGTGGCGCATAACCCACTTTCCCCACCCGTGTCGGCGTTGACATGAGTGGCCAGTGACTCGTGGCTTCTTTCACCGCACCAAAATCAATCAGAATCGGTAGACCACTTTCAGAAGCAGGCTGCGTGGGTTCTAGTTTCGTGGCTGGCTGCGTTTGCAGAATGACGTTTTCCGGCGAAATGTCACGGTGAATGATGCCCTGATTGTGGATCGAGGCAAGCACAGGCAACAGGTGGTTGAGAAAATGCAGAACTTCGGCTTCCGAGAAAGTCTGCCCTGTTTGCTTGCGATCGCTCAGCAACTGGCGATAGGTTTGCCCATCGACAAAATCTTGCACTAAAAAGAAGCGCTGCTCATCTTCAAAGGCAGCCCAAAACCGTGGAATCTGAGGATGCTGAATCTGGTAAAGGGTGCTGGCTTCGCGGTGAAACAGAATTTTTGACTTTTCAATCAGCGTCCCATCGTGATACGGAACAATAAATTCTTTGAGGACACAGGGTTCGTTGAAACGCTCCTGATCAAGCGCGAGATACGTGCGACCAAACCCGCCCTGACCGAGAACCTGCTGAATAAGGTACCGCTGGCGCAGCACCGTTCCTGAGGGAAGAGGGGGCACCATGTTTTGTTGCGTTGAGGGCTAAACCATAGTAGAGACAAATCTCTTACCAGCCCATTCTGACCTGTTCTGTCTCAGACATCCTACGGTGCTTCACCCCTCAGACAGACCAACCGACCTGCTTTTTTGGGATCTTGCTACTCCACTGCGTTGCCACTGATGGGCTACAGTATGCGGTGCATCAAGCCAAACAGCCGTACCTGGAGGAATCTGCAAAATTGCCGCTTGGCAAGCTTTTTGTGAACTTATTTAAACAAATTTCTTTGCGCTTTTCAGCTTGACTGCAACGGGAAGTTAAGCGAAACTGTCAAATATCTGAGTCACTGCTTCAGGCAGATTTTAACTTCTGTAACGTGCTACATACTTTTAAGAACTTGTGTCTCCTTGATGATTCAGGTTTGCTCTTAAAGTACTCCGATGACTAAAGCCGTTACTAAGTTCAACTGTTTAGACTTTGACTTGGGTTGAGCTTCATGAGTCGGAACCGTTTGCTCAATTCTCACCAAATTTATGGAAACGCTCGAATTTATTATTTACCCTGACGGTCGAGTGCAAGAAACGGTGACTGGCATTGTCGGCGCTTCCTGTGCTGAGGTGACGGCAGCGATCGAGGCTCAATTGGGTCAGGTTGTCAGTCAAGAGCAAACCTCTGAATATTTTGCCCAGGTGAATAGCCAGTCGCTGTCTGCAAGCAATCACGCTACGTTTAGCGAGTGGTAATTTTTCTGTCTAGTCTTTTCTTTATCCCTTAAAAATCACCATGTCACATTTCAGCCAAATTAAAACTCAGATTCGCAACCTTTCATCGTTAAAAGCCGCTTTGACTGACCTGGGACTCACCTGGAAGTCGGGTTCTGAGCCAATCCGGGGTTATCGTGGTGCCACTGAAACGGCTGAGATTGCGATCGAGCAAGACAACGGGTACGACATTGGCTTTCGGTGGAATGGCAGTGCCTATGAGCTGGTTGCTGATCTGCAATATTGGCGGCAAGAATTAACGGTCGATCGGTTTCTCAGTCGTATCACTCAGCGCTATGCTTACCACACCGTTCTGAACGAGACGACGCAGAAAGGCTTTCAAGTTACTGAACAGCAGCAGCAGCGCGATGGTTCCATTCGCCTCGTTTTGCAGCGCTGGAGTGCGTGATGGCTGATGCGGCTCCTAATTCCGCGAACTATATGGATCAATCAGCATCGAATCTGAGCCAAGATCCAACTCGATCAGGTCTGGAGCCTGAGCTAGGCGGCTTTCTGCGGGATGAACCAGAGCGATCCGGGTTAGAGCCTGAGCTGGGTGGCGTGCTGCGGCAAAAAGGTGTTTATGTAGACGAAATTACCTGCATCGGTTGCAAGCATTGCGCCCACGTTGCTCGTAATACGTTCTATATTGAGCCTGACTACGGACGATCGCGGGTTGTACGGCAGGATGGCGATTCGGAAGAGTTGCTTCAGGAGGCGATCGATACGTGTCCAGTGGACTGCATTCACTGGGTAGACTACACCGAGCTAAAGCGGTTGGAAGAAGAGCGCACGTATCAGGTCATCCCGCTAGTGGGCTTTCCAGTAGACACGGCTGTTGTCGCGAGCAATCGTCGTCGCCAAAAGCTTAAAGTTCGCAAGCCCAAGTCTCCCCCTAAGCCCTAGGGGCTGTCATCAATTGCGACTACATATCACTGACAGCAAGGGTTCCAGCCCCTAGCCTGGTGTGTTGGGACGGGCGCGATGATGCTGATACCGCAAGCTTTTAGAGCTAATTGATGACGCGCCCTAGAGGTCTCGCGGATACCAGTCAACGCTGAGAACAGAATTTCTCTAGAGCAGGATGATAGAACGATCGTCCTGCTTTTCCTGCGCCTAGTAATAACCTTCTAAAAAGGTTTTCACGCTGCCATCAGGGCTGAGCACGACACGGATTTTGGCATTCCGTCCACTGCTGGAGGCTGATACAAAGGGTTCTCCCGCAGACGGGATGCCTGTGCGGCTGACATAATCACCCGCTGCTTGCCCCAAAGGTACGGTGCGCTGAATAGTACCTTTTGCACCCACAAAGAGCGTGTATTCTAGCGTTTGCGTTAAGTCCTGAGGCGGGCTCCAGCGCTGCTGCAAGTACTGCCTTACCTCAGCCACCTGTGGAATCGTGTCGAAAGCCGTTTCGGTTGGCTCCGACTGACGGCTGCGATCGGCAGTAGCGGCACGCCCTTCCAAACTCGTAGATTGACTTGAAGGTGCGTTGGCAAGCTCTCGCTTCATCGCCAGTGGCGCTGGCATGGGTGGAGCCGATCGCGCGGTCGTTGAAGGACTACTCTTTTGAGGTGCCATCGCGATCTGATTGCCAGTCTGTTTCTGCGACGGGTTTGGAAGCGTCAGGGTGGGTTGGCTAGACGTTGCACCGCCTGTCTTCGCGCTACCAATCTTAGGGAGCGGTGTGATGGGGGACGGAGATGGAAACGCGGGTAAACCTGGACTGCCAGGAAGGGTAGAACCAAGCGGTGGAGGGGGTGGTAGTTTTTGATTGGAGGCGATCGGCGGCAGGGGAGTTTGCGTTGCGGTTGGGGGTTGACCCGCTAGTGGCTGCTCACCAGTCGCTTGATTTGCTGAGGGAGATGGTGACTGGCTATCGATCAGTTTGGCAACAGACGCAGACAGCCCAACGACAATCAGACCTGTTGCCGCCAGTTGTCCCCAGCGCACAAAAGCAGGCGATGCTTGCCGCGATTGAGTCAGTGGCAGCACGAGCAGATCCGCCGCATAATCATCCAACGCATTGGCAAGGTCAAACAGTTGCAGGGCGTTTAAAGAAATCACGTTGGGTGTTTCGGCTGTTGCCAGGGTGCCTAGCGCCAGGTCATGCTTCAACAGACCTTTAGGGCGTAAAGAAAGCCCTGGAGGAGCAGACGAGCCTGCAAGGGCGGTGTCAATCCTTGTGGCAGATTGTGTGGCGATCGGTGCCTCTGCCACTGACACCCCACTTGCCTTCAGATGACTATGCGATTGCTCCAAAAACGCCTGCACGTAGCCTGTAACGGTTTCATGGAGGGCTTCAAGCTGGGCGCGATCGCCCCGAAGCGTAATCCACTCCTCCTTGGGAAGCTTCGGATCATCCAGCGTTAACTGAAACCGGAGTTTCTGCACCACAGGTTGCCCCGCCCAACGAGCCAACGGCGAATTGTTCGCCATGATCTCTAGCGTGCAGGTGGGAGGCGTATATCGTCGCAGGATGGCTTGGGACATGCAGTGAACGTAACGTGTAGATGGACGGGTAGGGGAACGGGGCGATGCAGGAAATGGAAGAAGGGGTGAAGAAGAGGGAAGCACTGGGTTAAAGGGATGCGATCGCTGATCCAGAGATCGTCAGCTTGAAATGTGCGACGCTTACTTTCTCCCTTTAATAGGATTAACCGCTGCGATCGATCCCTGGCTTCCATCTTTCGATCGATCCATCAACGCAAGCCAAAGTCGCCGTGAACCGTGAGGTGCGCTGTAAAACAGCAAATCAATCAACAGCTTTAAGGCAAGGTTGGTCAGTACAGCCGGTGATACAGTCTCTCCTTCATCCATCCGCTCCTGGTAGGTGTTGTTGAACCGATCGAGGTAATCACCCAGTAACGCCGTCTGGTGTGGCTCGCGCTGTTGTTCTGCCATCTGTTCTAAAAGCGCCACGGCACGACGGACTTTTTCTGCCTGCTGCTTCGCCAGATGGCAACTAATCAGCACCAGTGCGCGTGCCTCTTCCACATCCAATTTCTTCCGCCCACCCTGCCCCTTCCGTAACGGACTGGATTGACGCAACCGCCAGAGAGCCACGCGATCGGACACCAATGCTTCTAGCTTTAACTCGATCGCCGCCTGGAGAATCGCTTCGGAACCAATGCCTGTCAGTGCCTCTAACGCTAGCAAGACTAAATCCAATTGAGCCTTGATGTTGTCCAACTGCGACGGATCAGGTTGAGTGATCAAGGGCAGCGTTTCAACAGCGGTTGCGGTGGGCAGTTTGACTGGAGATGGCATAGCTTTACGATAGAAAACACAACCAAAATTGGCGTGGCGGTTACAGGTCTTGAAACAGGTCTTACAGCGGTTACTGATTGGGTAAGCTACAGTCCGGTGAGTACGGGTATGGGGTGTAGGGTGTGGTGAATGCAAATGAAACCGGCTGTAAGTTTGCAATCGGGCTTCAAACGCAATAAGACTTCAACACTACAGGACTTCAGATGGGATGAGGATGTTTCCGGTACTTAGAGTTGCCGCTACTTAAACCCAGCCGATCGTGACATGCTCATCCATCGCAGACCTCACCCAATAGGATAAACGTTCGCCAAAGGATGGTGCTAGCGCCACAGTTGACAGAGGATAAAGCAGACAGTGGCACTACCCAACGGTACGGTTAAATTGTCGATGCCAAACTTTGAAAAGGCTTCTAACCCGGTCGCGACGATCGCCACCACCAGAGAAATCACCCACGTTTGCCACAAGTTTCCTTCTACTGCAAGCAAAATCAGGAGACTGATCAGACCGCTGACGATCGCCATCGTGAGTGACCCTTCCCAGCTTTTTTGCACATCCCACAGTTTGTAGGGATGGTTGCCAAAGCGTTGCCCAATCAGTGCCGCCAACCCATCGCCCCACGTCATCACCAGCACACCCAGGGCTGCATACTGGGGTTGCTGGATCGACCAAAACCAGGCAACCAAAACGCCAATGCTCACAGCATAGAAAAAGGTACCTAAGCTTTTGCGCCCAACGCCATTGATGCTCGGCAGAATGGGCAAGCGGTAAGAGAGAAAGGCGATCGCGCTAAAGACAATCGATGCACCAATCCCCAACCAGGCAGGCACCTGCAACCACCATGCCAGCAAAATGACATTCCCGGCACCAATGTGGACAACCTTACGCACCACTTCCGGCTCTACAGCGGTGTAGCGATGCAGCCATTCAGCCAGTAAGCCCAGCAAGCCAATCCAGGCTCCAGTGATCGCAATTTGTAACCAGAGCGGTGGTAGGGTAGAAAACCAGAGCAGCGCGGTCATCGAAGCAATCAGTGGCGTGAATGGATCTATATACCATTCACTGTAGTGGAAATTGAGGAGCGATCGTGAGCCAGAGACAATTCTGCTTCATCTGCTCTGCTTCACCTGAAGAGACCTGTAAGGGTTAAGGAACTTCGATATACTCAAAGTTGTGTCTTTTCGGCGCTATCAATTGGCTTACCGCTAAGCACGCGATGGCTGTAGCATTTTCAGCTTTTTCTCGTTTTCAATTCCTAGTTTTCAATCCTTCCAGGTTTCAATCTTGACGGACGATCGCATCACGAGGTTTCGCATGAAAGTCGCTATTACGGGTGCAACAGGCTTTGTAGGTAGCCGTCTGGTCGAGCGGTTGCAGGCAGAAGGGCATCAAGTCATTGCGCTCACCCGTAGCCCAGAACAGGCATTGAAGGTGTTTCCCACTGCCGCGTTTCCTGCGGTCGAAATCGTTGGCTACACGCCCGCCGCTTCTGGCGATTGGCAGCAGGCGCTTTCCGGCTGTGATGGGGTTGTGAATTTAGCGGGAGAACCGATCGCCGAAAGCCGTTGGACACCCGAACGCAAGCAAATGATTCTCGACAGCCGCAAAGTGGGGACGCAAAAACTGGTTGAGGCGATCGCGCAGGCTACACCCAAGCCCTCTGTGCTGGTGAATGCGTCTGCGATCGGCTACTACGGCACGAGTGAAACCGCGACCTTTGATGAAACCAGCACCTCCGGTGATGACTTTCTGGCACACGTCTGTCAGGCATGGGAAGCCGAAGCTGAAAAGGTGAAGCAAGCCGGACTGCGGTTAGTGATTGTCCGCATCGGCATAGTGTTAGGGGATGGTGGCGCACTGGCAAAGATGCTCCCCCCCTTTAAGCTGTTTGCGGGTGGTCCGATTGGCACAGGCAAGCAGTGGTTTTCGTGGATTCACCGCGAAGATCTAGTGAATCTTATTTTTCAAGCGTTGACCAACAGTACGTTTGAGGGCGTTTACAATGGCACGGCTCCTAACCCTGTCCGCATGACAGAACTGGCTCAAACGCTAGGAGATGTACTGAAGCGTCCCTCCTGGCTACCTGTACCCGGCTTTGCCCTTGAAGCACTGCTGGGTGACGGTGCAAAGGTCGTGCTAGAAGGGCAGCAGGTTGTGCCAAAACGGACTCAAGCGATCGGCTTTCACTATCAATACCCAACGCTGCCACAGGCGATCGCCGAAATCTTGCGCTAAGGAATGGAAATGAAATAACTTCGATCACCTCAGCCTTTTCATTGTACGGGCGCGGCATGACACTCTAATCAATCCACGATCCTAAGCGGTTTAGAGATTGCCCGTCGAGCGATCGTGCCATTGCTTGGTCGCCCAACTAATCACCCCGCTGAGCAAGGCACCTGCCATCAAAATACCCAACGCGGGTGTAAACACAGGTTCCCAAAGCTTGTACCAGAGATCTAGCCCTAACGGTACATTTGCGGCTCGACCCGCAACCGCTGCCGCCAGCCACAAAAAGCTAAACAAAACTAAGAACAAATCTACCATTAAGGCTACATTTAGCCACTGAAGCAGTCGATCTCTCATAGAGCAAGGTTGAGCTGTTATACAACTCCTGGCTGGTGAACAGATTAATTATAAACGTGAGCGGCTGTCGCATAAACATGCACTGATATTGGGACGATATCAACCCAGAGATATTGTTAGTCAGGACTTACGTGTATTGACTAAAACCTCGGAGGTTTAAGCCAATCTTTATGATCACGATGCTTGATTTTTGGTTCAAACCTCCGAGGTTTGCGTAAGTCTTATTAGCAAAATTAGCCAAAAAAAGATGGCTGGTTTCAGTTCAAAACCAGCCATCTGACACGCCTATTCACGGTCAGTTCTCCTGCGTTACTAAACTTGCGCAAGATCCTTATCTGATTCGATCGCCGTCGATCGTCGTAGATTATCAGGATCAACATAATGGCAAACCGCATCATTCATGCAGATAAATGCCCAACCTGCCCGGTCAATACTTACCAATTTGTAGGATGTTTCTTGAACGAAACAACCTCTATGGTTGCGGGTTTCTGGCTTAACTTCGATGTTATCAAGATCGTCGAAAATCATAAGTCTCAACTCCTTAGCCCCAATAATTTGGCTTCAAAGAACACATTTTATAAAGAGCTGGATGCTCATTCATCCAATTAATTAAATACTATCACCAGATTCTTAAATCACTTATTACGTTATGTAGGTAATTATAATGTTGTGTGAATTACCAATAGGGTTTGCTCCCGAAAACCGGGCTTTTTAGCGATTAGGCTCGCAAAAAACGCAACAATTTCCGCCGCTACTGTTCGATCCCTCAGAGAGTTTACACTTCTCAACAAAAACTCTAATTTAAGGTTGCATTGATTGGTGTCGATCGCTACGCTACAAACCCATCTAACCAGGGCAAATCAGTAAGAGCAATGGAGTTTTGCCTTGCGATCGCGGAATGGTCAGTGCCCTGAAATAAATTGATACAGTTCTTTGCTAATCATCTACTGGTGGCACCATATCGACTGGCTTAATCTACCGATCGAGCTAAACGGAAAAAAGCGCCGAGATGTCTATCTTCAGCGCTTTTGTATCATTATGTTTACGTTCATTCCTGGCAGACTACATTTGCATTGTAGAAAGAGCGAATTCTAGGGGCTGTCATCAATTAATACTACACATTGCTTACAGGAAGAGTGCCAGCCCCTAGCCTGGTGTGTTGGGACGGGCGTGACACTGCTGATATTGCAAGGTTTCGGAGCTAATTGATGACACGCCCTAGCCAATGCACAGCATTTCTATCAAGAACCCTGCCTTCTTCTCAAGCAGGTGAAGCGGGTCGGCTAGCGTGTTTAGGCAACGTCTTCGTTGCTCACAAACCCTTCTGGCACCCTTTCGCTAGAAGCTTCTAACGCCGCTTTGAGGGTATGCCAGGTCAACGTCGCGCACTTGATGCGTACCGGAAATTGCGACACCCCCTGCATCACGTTCAGCTTACGCAGTTCTGACGGAAACTCGTCTTTGCCCTGCATCATGGCTTGAAACCGCTGCACCATTTGGAGTGCTTCTTCCAAGGTGCGATCGCGCATGGCTTCTGCCATCAAGTCAGCCGATGCCATTGCGATCGCGCACCCTTCGCCCTCAAATTTGACATCCTTAATACGATCGCCCGCTTCATTCAGTTGAACGGTCAGCTCGATCGTGTCTCCACAAGAAGGATTGTGCCCCCGCTGCTGGCGATCGACTGGATCGGTCTTGCCCCGATGGCGAGGCTTTTTGTACCGTTCCAGAATGACCTGCTGGTAGAGATCACGCAAATTGCCGAGAGAAGAGCCAAGAGAAGACATGAGCCGCTTTGTTAAGTTTGTTCATCTCTCTTCATCCTATCAGTGGGGAGTGGGGAGTAGGGAAGGTAAAAGGATAAAGGATGAAGGCTAAAGGATAAAAGGGATGAGGGATGAGGGATGAGGAATGAAAGTTTTGAGTTGATTGAGCCGTCAGCCGACCCTATGCCCTCGGCAGGCTTCGCCAACGGGAAGCAAGCTACAGGGGGCAGCTTTTTATCCTTTAGCCCTTATCCTTCATCCTTCCTTCTGCCCTCTGCCTCCTGCCTCCTGCCTTCATCCTTCCTCCTGCCCTCACCCCTCTCCATCCGCCAGTTTCGCTGCACGAGCAACAGCTTCGCATGCACGATCGCCCATAAACTTCTGCTGAGCATACCCTAGTAGCAATTCCCAGGCATCGTCGGGGTAGCGTTCCACTAGGGGCAGAGCAACTTCATCCAGCATCCAGCGACCGTGGAGCTTGTCTACCTTGATGTGCAGCGTCCAGTAGCTCATGGCATCTGCGGATAAGCCAAGGCGTTCAGCAGCGGCATGGTAGGGGCTAAAACCAGCGGGAACAGAGATCTCGGTATGAAGAAGTCCGCCAGCGTAGCGCAGGTAGTCACGCTTGCGCTCAGACAGCAGAAAGCTGTGATTAATCGTTGCCAGGACTTCCCAGGGTACTGCGTCAAAATAGGCTTCTGGCTCGGTGCTCATGCCCAAGTCAGACAGCATCGTGGCAAAGTAGGTCGAATGTTTGCGAGCCAGTTTGCCAGCGCCGTATTCTTCTACCAGCAAGCGTGTCATGACGCTGTGGATCTCGTTGGCAACTCCACCGAGGGTAAGCGACAGTTGGCTGGCTTCGACTAGCCCATCCAGCGAAGCAATCTCCAGCATTTTGCGATAGCCTGCCAGGGTCATGTCGTCCTGAAAATAGCGACCTGTCTCCGAGAGGGCGGGGTCTAGATCAGCCGCAGACCAGTCGCGCAAGGTCTCGACGACATCGGCACGCTTCAGGCTAGCGACATCAAGTTGGGACAATTCCCAGGCTTGCCATGCGGCTTCGATTTGATTGCGGATGGTTTGCATGTAAAGCGATCGCTCATTGGTGTAATGATTTAAATCGTCATACCAGAAAAACTTCAGGCGATTGATGCGATACAGGATACGGTGCAAAAACCGATGGGCAACATCGGACTGATACTCATTGCTGTAGGCGATCGTCAATGCGACTGCCACGGCGTTTTCAAAAACGGTCTGCAACCGGGTATGCTGATCCAGGTTCTCATCCAGGTTGTGAACTTGAAGCAGCATAATCAATGCTTGTTCTGCTTCGGCGTAGTTAGGGGTGGTAAAAAGGGCAACCTGATCTTGCCGTTGTGCGCGATCGCGCTGCTCTAAGAGATCTCTCTCCATCAACGCTGACAGAGACAAATTTGGTTTAACCGACCCAGCTAAATTTCGTTGCATAAGTACCCATGTTCTTAAATCTCTCTCTAGTTTGGCGATCGTGCGGACAAGCTACATCCACTTGAGTAGTAGATTTAACCGTTTGCCGCCGCGTCTAGAGAGAGAATGGATGGCTCGATCGATGTCTCTTTTTAGCGATGCAGTCTCCAGGCGATGCGCTGTCTACCCCCCAAGACGCTATGAAAGCTCTCTCTGCAACTATTGAAGCGGTGTTGCTCGCAGATATACCCGGAACCTTTGTCACGCGCCGAGTCGATCGCGTTGATTTAGACATGGCAGGCATTCCAGGCGATTGTCACTATGGGCTGACCCGTCGATCAGGCGGGCGAGAACCCATGTATCCACGGGGCACCGAAATTCGGAATCGGCGACAGATCAGTATCGTGTCGGTTGAGGAATGCGACCAGATCGCTCAACAGCTAGGGCTGGATATGTTGTTGCCAGAATGGCTGGGAGCCAATCTCCTTATCAGTGGATTGCCTCATCTCACTCAGTTGCCCGCTGGCTCTCGTCTTTTGCTTCCAGGTGGCACGGGTCTGGTGTGTGAAGGCGAAAATGCGCCCTGTCGCCATCCTGGAGAAATCATTCAGGCGCTTTATCCTGATCACCCTCAGTTGAGTCGGCGGTTTGTGCCGATCGCCAAACGGCAGCGAGGCATCGTGTGTACGGTCGAACGTCCCGGCGCGCTCGTGGCAGGCGACCACCTGCGGATTCTCGTTGAACGCTTAGAATGGAGTGTTGTAGCCATCGGAACCTGAAGACCATGCGAATTTTAATGATGGGCGGCACCCGCTTTATCGGCGTTTATTTGACGCGCCTTTTGGTGAAGCAGGGGCATGAAGTCGTGCTGTTTAATCGCGGTCAAAACCCGGCACCTGTGGAAGGCATACAGCAGCTTCAGGGCGATCGCACCCATCCCGAAGCGCTCAAAGCCGCATTAGCTGGCGAAACCTTCGATGCCATCTTTGACAATAACGGGCGCGAACTCAGCGACACCCAACCGCTCGTGGAACTGTTTACAGGCAAGGTAGAACACTTTGTTTACATGAGTTCTGCTGGAGTATATCTGAAAGCGGATCAAATGCCCCATGTGGAAGGCGATCCGATCGATCCCAAAAGTCGGCACAAAGGCAAACACGAGACAGAAGCGTATTTAGTGACGCATGACGTTCCCTTTACATCGATTCGTCCCACCTACATTTACGGTCCGCAAAACTACAACGATCTGGAAGCCTGGTTTTTCGATCGCATCGTGCGCGATCGTCCCATCCCCATTCCCGGTCACGGTCAACACCTGACCCAGTTCGGGCATGTGCAAGATTTGGCGCAAGCCATGGCGCAGGTTTTAGAGAACCACAAGGCGATCGGGCAGATTTACAACGTATCGGGCGATCGTGCCGTCACCTTCGACGGTCTTGCCCGCGCCTGTGCCATTGCTGCGGGGAAAGCACCGGATGCCCTCGAAATCGTTCACTACGACCCCAAGCAATTTGACTTTGGCAAGCGCAAAGCCTTTCCCCTCCGTCCTCAACACTTCTTCACCTCCATTCAAAAAGCCCAAACTGACCTCCATTGGCACCCTCAGTACGACCTCGTTTCAGGTCTCAAAGACTCGTACCACAACGACTATCTCGCCTCTGGACGAGATAAGGCTGAAATCGATTTTTCAGTAGACGATGAGATTTTGGCAGCAGGGGTGAGGAGTGAGGGGTGAGGGGTAAGGGGGAGGAGGGGGAGCAACCGGAGCAACCGGAGCAACCGGAGCAATGGCAGCAAGGTAAGGGTTAAGCTGCGAGAGCTTGGTAGGGTGCAGGTTTTGCCAGTATTGTTGCCTCCAGCCGATCGCATTAGGAGTCTTGTAGAAATAACGTCAGTTCGGGTTAAGGGGATTTTGCCATGACTTTGACGAAAGAATCGCCTTTTCAGGCAACGGCAGAATCACGGTTTCAGCTTATCCCGAACTCAGGTTTTAGTAGTAATTGATGACAGCCCCTAGTAACAGCGCTGACGTGACGATCGATCAGCGCGTTTCTTGCAGCCGTTGATCCAGGAGCGTATAGCGCTGTTGGTCTTTCACCTGGCGCACCGCTAGCGCGATCGCCTTCTGCGTCCCGACCACGATCGCCAGTTGTTTGGCACGGGTGAGTCCGGTGTAGATCAGGTTACGCGACAGCATCAGGTAATGCTGCATATAGATGGGCAAAATTACGACCGGATATTCGCTGCCCTGACTTTTGTGGATGGTCACTGCCCACGCCAAAGCGATTTCATTGAGATCAGCATAGTCATAACTCACCGATCGCTCAGCAAAGCGGACGATTACCTCCTGTTCTTCCACATCGATCGCCGCAATCGTGCCCAAATCACCGTTGAACACTTCCCGGTCGTAGTCATTCACTTTTTGGATCACACGATCGCCCACCCGTAGAGTCATCCCACCCCGCACTAACTCGGCTTTCGTGGGACTGGGCGGATTGATCAGTTGTTGCAAAACGGTATTGAGATGGCGCGTCCCTACCACACCTCGAGTCATGGGGCAAAGCACCTGCACATCACGGGCAGGATCAAAACCCAGTGAGGGCAGCAAGTCGGTAATGATGTCCTGAATCCCCTGCACACCGTCTTCTGGCTCTGGTGCTCCCAGCCACAGACAGTCGGACTGCGGTGTGTCCGAGATAGGTTCTAACTGCGGGCACTGTCCCTGGTTAATGCGGTGAGCATTGCGGACAATGTGACTGGCTTGTGCCTGACGGAACACCTGCGTTAAGCGCACCACCGGAATTTGCTCGGACGCGATCAAGTCCTGCAATACCGCTCCGGGTCCGACACTGGGCAGTTGATCAGTATCGCCGACGAGCAGAAGTTGGGCATCCAGGGCGTTGGCGTTAGCCTGGGTGGAAACCCGTATCGCTTTCAGCAATGAGTTTGCCAGAAAGAGATCGAGCATGGAGGCTTCATCCACCACGATCGCCTGCGCGGGGATGGGATTATCAACATCTCGCTTGAATTTCATCGTTTTGGGGTCAAACTCCAGCAGGCGATGTACCGTTTTCGCTTCCTGTCCAGTCATTTCGCTCAGCCGCTGTGCCGCTCGTCCGGTGGGTGAAGCAAGGGTGATCGACTTGCCCATCGCTTTCCACAAGGCAACGATCGTGCGAGTCGTGAAGGTCTTGCCGCAGCCCGGTCCACCCGTGAGAATGAGCACCCGTTGACTGGCTGCCATTGAGACCGCATGGCGCTGTTGCTCCGAAAGAGGCGTGCCCGTCGTTTCCACGAAGCGATCGAGCCAGCGTTGCACACGAGCACCATCCACCGCAAGCGGCTGTTGCAGCAGTTGGTGTACCCGGTCTGCCAGCTTTTGTTCCGCTCCAAAAAAGGGCGGCGCATAGTAGCCAAATTGTTCCAATCCCGCGATCGGTGCCTCTGTCTTGACCAGTTCCCCCTCCACGACCATTTGTTCGCTCAAACTCGACACCTGTTCGGGATTGGGGCGATGGTCAGCAATCGCCAGTCGCTTAACGACGCGATCGACCAATTCATCACCGGGCAAAAAGCAGTGCCCCTCTTCGGACGCTTCCCCCAAGACGTGCAGCATCCCAGCCCGGTAGCGAAACTCCGAGCCAGGGGCAATGCCGAGATTGCGGGCGATCGCGTCGGCAGTGACAAACCCAATGCCATAGACATCGGTGGCTAGTTGATAGGGATTGTGGGTGACAGTCGCGATCGCCGCATCGCCATACTGCTTGTAGATCTTGACCGCATAGGTAGTGGAAACGCCGTGGCTTTGCAGAAACAGCATCACATCTTTGATGGCTTTTTGCGTCACCCAGGCGGCTTGAATCAGCTTGACGCGCTTGTGGGCAATGCCGGGGACTTCCACCAGGCGATCGATCTGCTGTTCAATGATGTTGAGCGTCTCCAGACCGAAGTGGGCGACGATGCGTTTAGCGGTGACAGGACCCACGCCTTTGATCAACCCACTGCCCAGGTACTTTTCCATGCCTGTAATCGTGGCAGGTTTGGTTTCCCGATACTGCGTGACCTGAAACTGCGTCCCGAATTTGGGGTGGTCTTTCCAGGTGCCGTGCAGTTGCAGGGTTTGTCCTGCCTGGATGTTGGCAAAATTGCCTGTAATGGTAACGAGTTCGCTGGTGCGGGGGGCTTTGAGCCGCGCGACCGTATAGCCTGACTCTTCAGAATAATACGTGAGCCGTTCGACCACGCCTTGCAGGGACTCCACGGATGGAGCCTGATCGCTTTTTGATGGCTGGCGCGGTTCGTTCAACGCAATAGCTCTGATGGCTTAGGACATCTGTATTATAGATGGACGGCTTGGGGCGATCGCGCTACTGGGTATCGCCGGGTGGTTTACCTACCCACGTTTTTTGGAGCCAATGCTAACGACGCTTGCCGTATCACTGATTTCAGTCAAGCGGGGAGAGGTGACAGTTTCACCACGACGGCACTGATTGATCAGTCAAGCAACATAGAGACTTTACCTAAAGTTCACCCTCAGGCTTCCGTTTCATGGGGCGTTTTGGGAATGCTTGAAACAGCCAGTCCAACCATGGGTGATGGCATGAATCGACTCGGCAACGCGCTGAGTGTTGCTACTAAACACGGTTGTTCACCACGTATGGTAAACCCAATCAAATTTTGGCTGACTGTGTTACCTCTGAGCACTGGGATCTTAACCACATCAGTCCTGGCTCAAATTACACCCACGTTAGATTCCACGGGTACCATCGTTTCGCCTAATGGCAATCAAATTGATATCTCTGGCGGCAAGCTGTCGGGAGACGGAACGAATCTATTCCATAGCTTTCAACAATTCAACCTGAGCACAGAGCAAACGGCAACGTTTCGATCGAGTCCAGGCATCCAGAACATTTTGGGTCGAGTGGTCGGTGGCGATGCCTCTGTGATCAACGGGCTAATCCGGGTGACAGGCAGTCCGGCTAATTTGTATCTGATGAATCCAGCCGGAATTCTCTTTGGTCCCAATGCGCGTCTGGATGTGCCAGGTTCTTTTACCGCCACAACTGCGACTGGCATCGGGTTTGGCAATGGCTGGTTTAACGCGTTTGGCAGCAACGACTATAGCGCTCTAGTTGGCAATCCTCAGAGCTTTGCGTTTGCCCTGAGCCAACCGGGGGCGATCGCCAACTTAGGCAATCTGACCGTCAATCCAGGGCAAAGCTTAACGCTGTTAGGCGGAACCGTGCTCAATGCTGGAACCCTATCTGCCCCCGGTGGCACTATTACGATCGCATCGGTTGCGGGGGGTAGCCTGGTACGGATTAGCCAGGAGGGGGCGCTGCTGAACCTGGAGCTGAAAGCGGTACCCACTGACCCATCTGGCGCTAACCCATCTGGCAAAACCCAATCCTTTACTCCAGTGTCTTTACCCGCCCTGCTGACGGGTGGCAATCTGGTTGATGCCGACACGGTGACGGTTGCCCCCGATGGCACCGTTCGCTTAGCACGATCGCAAACGCCCGTTGCTACCACCATCGGCGCGACCACTGTTTCTGGCAGTCTTAATGTGGCGGGCAACATCGGTGGCTCCATTACTGTTCTCGGTAACGCCATCGCCTTGCAAACCGCGAACCTGGATGCCTCTGGCGCGATCGCGGGTGGCACCATTCGCATTGGGGGCGATTTTCGTGGGTTGGGAACCCTGCCAACCGCAACCCAAACCTGGATAGACCAGAATTCAATGCTGAACGCCAATGCCTTGTTGACTGGCAATGGCGGACAGGTGGTTGTGTGGGCTGATCAAGCAACCCGTTTTGATGGCACCATCCAGGCTCGCGGTGGGATGAACAGCGGCAATGGCGGAACGGTTGAGGTTTCCGGCAAAGATACCCTGATTTTTCGAGGCGATGTGGATACCAGCGCACCCCACGGCACCGCAGGAACACTTTTGCTTGACCCGCAAAATATTGTGGTGGTGAACGGGACTGGCGCACCAGATGATGCTCAATTGAACGATGGTCAGATTTTAGCGGTAGATGGTGGAGCCAGTACCTTCACGATTTCCGAGCAGAAGCTAGAATCCCTTGCTGGAGTCACTAATGTCACGCTAGAAGCAACCAATAACATTACGATCAACGGACTGGCAGATAATGCCCTGATCTTTCAGCCAGGAACGGGGTCAGTGGTGTTCATTGCGGGTGGCGCGTTCTCCATGAATGCAGGCGATACGATCCGTGCCGAACAGCGATCGCTCAGCATTACCGCCGCCAGCATTACAGCGGGAAGCATCGACACCAGCACCAGCGTTAATGGACTAAATGGGGGTGCCATCACTCTCATGGCGACGAGTGGTGCCATTCACACCGGCGCGCTGAACGCGGAAACAACGGGGGCAGCGGGTCTTGGAACGGGTGGCAACATCACGTTAACGGCGGCAACGGGCATTCAGGTGAATGGCACGATTAGTACCGCCGCGAATGCGCCGATCGGCACTACCATTGGCAATGGCGGCAATGTTAGCCTCTCTACCACCAGCGGTAATCTAACGGTTGCAGGCGATGTTCAAACGTTCTCCCTGGCTGGATTGGCTCCAGGGGATGGCGGAACGATGACGTTGAGTGCGCCGCTGGGGGCTGTGACGGCGGGCAATTTAGCGTCCTACTCAACCACCCTCTTGGGAAATGCGGGGAATGCCGGAGCGATCGCCGTCACAGCCGGGACGACGATTGCCCTCAACAATCTCAACGCCGACAGCTTAACGTTATCGAATGCGGCAAATACGGGCAATGGCGCGAGTGTAACGCTCAGTGCCGACCGTGTTAACGTCGGTCAGATCAATACCGCCAGTACCGCAGTTAGTTTATTCGCCACGCAACAGAGACTAGATCAACCGATTACGATTACTGGCAACGAAATCGACCTGACGGGAGGCGCTAATTCGGTTATCGGCGGCACGATCGCCCTACGATCAAAGACATTGGCTCAGAATATCAACGTCGGGGGAGCAACGGATGCGGGTGTTGCTTCCCTTGACCTCACGACCACCGATCTGGCTGCTCTAAGCAATGGCTTCACCAGCCTTACCCTCGGACAACCCGGCGCTACAGGCACCCTTACCTTATTCAACTCCGTTACTAACACTGGCTCAAACCCCTTTAACAGTCCCGTCCTGATTGCAGGGGCGGGTACGCTGGTGGGTCCCAATCAGGCGACCACCTGGAACATTACAGGAGCCAATGCCGGGAATCTCAATGGGTCGTTTGCCAATGGGTTGACCTTCAGCAATATCAGCAATCTGACGGGCGGCAACGCCAACAATAACTTCGTTTTCGCCAGCAACGCTGCCACCATCAGTGGAGCCATTCTGGGCGGCACTGGCACTGACACCTTAAACTACTCTGCCTATACAGGCAACCACGTCCTTGACCTGGCAGTGACCAAAGCTGTCGGCATCGAAACCATTTTGGGTGGCACTGGCACCAATACGCTGATTGGGGACAATCTTGCCAATACCTGGACGATTACAGGCTCCAATACTGGCACCATCAACGGCATAACGTTCACCAACTTTCAAAATTTGACAGGCGGTAGCAGCAGTGATATCTTTACCGTTCCCGATGGCGCAACTGTCACTGGCACCATTAATGGCGGCGCAGGCACCAATACCCTCAACTACTCCACCTATAACAGTGCGATTGCCATCAACCTCGGTACGAACACCGCCAGCGCAACAGGCGGCATCAGTAATATTGGAGTGATTCAGGGGGGACCGAACCCGAACAATACGCTGACTGGCACGACGGGTAACAATACCTTCAACATCACGGGTACCAATGCCGGGAGTGTCGGTGGCGTGAGCTTCAGTGGCTTTACCACCCTGCAAGGTCAAGCCGGAAACGACACCTTTGCCTTTAACGGTGGTACAGTTGCCACGATCGATGGTGGGGCAGGTAGTAACACGATCGTGGGCGCGAACACAACGAGTACCTGGAATCTCACTGGCGCGACCTCCGGCAATCTGAATGGCGCGACCTTCACTAATATTCAAAATCTCATCGGCGGCACTGGCAATGATACTTTCGCCGTTGGCAATGGTGTGACCTTGGGGGGCACAATTGACGGTGGCGGCGGCACCAATACGTTGGACTACAGTGCCTTCACGTCACCGTTAACCGTAAACTTGGCGGCGCTGGGAGCCAGTAATATTGCAGCGATTATTGGTACCACAAATGCACCTAGCACTTTGATTGGTGCGAATACCGTGAACACCTGGTCGCTGACCGGGACGAATGCGGGCACACTGAATGGTACGGGCTTTAGCCAATTTCAGAATCTCGTCGGCGGGACAAACACCGATACCTTTACCATTCCCGATGGCGCAAGTGTCACTGGCATCATCAACGGTGGCGCAGGCATAAACACCCTCAACTACTCCACCTATAACAGTGCCATTGCCATCAACCTCGGTACGAACACAGCAAGCGCGACAGGCGGCATTAGTAATATTGGAGTCATTCAGGGGGGACCGAACCCGAACAATACGCTGACGGGCACTGCGGGTAACAATACCTTCGACATTACAGGTATCAATGCCGGGAATGTGGGTGGGGTGGCGTTCAATGGCTTTAGTACTCTGCAAGGTCAAGCTGGAAATGACACCTTTGCCTTTAACGGTGGCACGATCGCCACAATCAATGGCGGCGGCGGCAGCAACACGATCGCTGCCACGAACACCGCCAATACGTGGACGATTACCGGGAGCAACGCAGGGCAGGTCAATAGCAGCGCATTCAGCAACATCCAAAACCTGACGGGCGGCAACCAGGCGCAAACCGTCACCTTTAGCAGCACGACCGCTCAACTGAGTGGTAACATCATAGCCGGAGCAGGCGATCTGACCCTAGCAGGCGACAAAATCAACATTCAAGGCACGATCGCTGGCAGCGGCAATCTGCTGATTCAGCCCTTGAGCACTGATCAACGGATTCTCCTGGGTGGAACGGGCACCACCAATCCGGTTGTGTTGACGTTAACCAGCACCACCCTTAACTCACTGCAAAATGGCTTTAACAGCATTACGATTGGGCGTGTCGATGGCAGCGACATTGACCTGGCGAGCAATGTTGCCTTTACCGATCCCGTGACGCTCCGATCGCCCAACGCCTCTATTCAGTCCGGTAGCTTTAACCTGATTGGCACGGACAATGCCGCCTTTACGCTATTGGCAGGTCAGTCCATCACAACTGCCAATATCAGCACTCAAGGCGGCGCGGTCACGCTTATCGGCAGCACCCTTCAAATCGGCACCTTAACCACCCAAAATAGTGCGGGGGCAGGGGGCAACCTCACCTTAGAGGGCACTCGCGGCGCGATCGCCACCGGAGCCATTACGACCTCCGGCACGACCAACAGTGGCACCGTCTCCCTGACCGCCAAGACTCAAATCACGACAGGGGCGATTGATACCTCTAGTGCGGCTGGAAACGGTGGCAATGTGACGTTGCAGGGTACTGGGGCGATTCAAACCAGCTCAATTAATACCCAGGCTGGCGTGTCTGGTGGCAATGTGGATATCACCACCACAAACTTCTTTCGCGCCACAAATACCTTCAGCGCCACCGATGGAAGTCTTGCCAGCATCTCATCGATCGGCAGTAGCAGTGGTGGTTCCATCACGATCCGGCATGGCGGCAACGGCTTGACCCCCTTTGACGTTGGCAATGGCACGATCAATGGCACAGCGGGAGCCATTACCAGTGGCAGTTTCTCCATTGCCCCCTTCCGATCGTTTCCAGGCATTTATACGCTTGGAAATTTAGCCATTCTGACCAGGGAAATGCCCAGGGAGATACCCGCTGCGCGTAGGGAAATCCCTGCTGCTGAGCGTAGCGCCAAGTCTCCCACGTTACCGGGGGAGCTACTCCTCGACTACAAGCAGACAACTCCTAAAATTACGCTAGAAGAAGATAGCGTACTGGATGCGGAGCGGCACATGACCCGTGAGTTTCAGGACTATCTCACCTTATCCAAGGAAGAAACAAACGCACCGATCGCCACGATCGCCCAAGCGCGAACCACGTTACGACAGGTTCAGGCAGCCAGGGGAATCAAGCCTGCGTTGTTGTACGTTTACTTTGTCCCTTCGCGGCTATCTGACAAACCAGCACACCCTCAGTTGCAAAGCACTGACAAAACAAAAGCTCTGATGGATGCCACTTCCCTGGGTGCCAAAAAAAGCGCTCTCAAGCAAGGCGATATGCAGGTTGCTCAACTGCTCGACCCCGGCGATCGCCCCGACAAAGACCGAGATACGCTTGAGCTGGTCTTAGTTACAGCGGATGAGCAACCGATTCATCGTCACCTGTGGGATGTGACTCGTGCTCAAGTGCTGGAGGTCGTGCAGCAATTGCAGCAACAAGTCACCGACGGCACAACCTCTCCTGAGGATTACCTGCCGCCCGCCCAGCAACTCTACAACTGGATTGTGAACCCTGTCAGAGCGGATCTTGAACGACAGGGCATCCAAAATATCGTCTTTATTCTGGATGATGGCTTACGCTCAATGCCAGTGGTCACGCTCCACAATGGTCATCACTTTCTAGTCGAGGACTATAGCGTTAGCCTCATGCCCAGCTTTAGTTTGACGCAGTTGAGCGATGGCAACATCCACGACATGAAAGTGCTGGCGATGGGCGCTTCCGAGTTTAAGGAACAAAGCCCGTTGCCCGCAGTGCCCTTAGAGGTTTCAACGATCGCCCAAAAAGTGTGGACGGGCAAGTCATTCCTCAACAACGACTTCACAATCCAGAATCTGAAAGCGCAGCGATCGCGCCACCCCTTTAGCATTGTTCACCTGGCAACGCATGGAAAGTTCCTACCCGGCAAGGCAAGCAACTCCTACATTCAGTTCTCAGATCAAAAACTACAGTTGGATCAAGTCCGTCAGTTGGGCTTGCACACCCCCCCCGTTGAGTTGCTAGTCTTTAGTGCCTGCACCACAGCCCTCGGAGATGAAAAAGCCGAATTGGGGTTTGCCGGAATGGCTGTGCAAGCAGGTGTGATTTCCTCTCTTGCCAGCCTTTGGGCGGTCAGTGATGATGCCACACTGGGTCTCATGACTGAGTTCTATCATCAGCTCCGCAGTTCTCACACCAAAGTAGAAGCCTTGCGGCAAGCTCAACTCGCCATGATCAACGGTAAAATTCGCGTCGAAAAGGGTCGTTTAATCAACGCCGAGGGCGAACCACTGCCCCTCCCCCCCGAACTCGCTGGCGGCAGTTGGGACTTTACTCATCCCCGGTACTGGTCTGCCTTTACGCTCATCGGCAGTCCCTGGTAAACTTCGCTTCTAAGGATCGTGAATTAAGTAAAACCGCATAGTTGGGTAGCGCAATCGCCCCTCGTATCGCACGAGTTAGCGCGATCGCATTTCATGACAAACCATCCGTGCGATCGCGGGGGATGTTGGGTTTCGCAGACCCAACCCAGTTATGGAAAAAGTCAAGTATAGGCGAGACAATTTTGGGCGATCGTACTTCAGTACGGTAAGAATAATGCTTGATCCGAATTGCCTCTCGCACTTGATCGAGAAGCTTTTGAGGGCGCGATTCCATAGGCGATCGAAGTAAATGAGTACTGATGTATTAAATGCTATCTCAAATCGAAAATAATCTCGTCGGAAGAAATACTGAAATTTTTATCTGCTGACTCCGTTCGCGGTTAATATGCGGATAACTCACAGCCTAAAACCCCAAACAGCGTGCTTAGACTGCGAGGTGTCTGTCTAACCAGCTAAAGAAGGGTAAATAGACTGCAAGTGTCTGTCTAACCACCCCAATCGAGCTACACAGACAGCCGGAGTCTGTCTAAGCAATAGTTAACTGGCTTTCATAGAGTAGTCTCTGCATTCGGCTAACCAACTACTGCTCAAAACAGAATATTAGATCTCAAAAATTGTTCATTTGATTAGCATGAATAGCTAGCGGCTGAAAATTTTCATAAAGAGAGAAATCATGTTAGATAGATACTAGCTAAATCTTGACATAGAGATCCTATGAGTTCCGGATCAGATCTACCTGACGACTTTTCACCGAGTCAGCCAAATAATTTAGTACCCTCTGGAAGATCTGATTCATCGGAGTTGATCCTTCCGATGAGTATCGAGGAGGAGTGCATAAATTTACTTAACGAGCAATTAAGAACATTACGATTCAACGCAAGTGTTAAGCGATTTGCAACCCTAATTGATGAAGAATCAGGAAGGGACAGGTTCTATGAATTTATTCAAATTCTAAGGCAAGGAGATGAATCCGCAAAGAGGTTTTTAATTGATGTAATTAAACTTGATTTAAGACGATATGATGAACTTCAAGGAAACTATCTTACAATAATTTTCAGTGCTTTTGTAACTAGGTTTGGAAACGATATATACATATACCTGATTTATGTTGAAAGACCTAGTCTTCTATATGAAATCATTATTAGAAAACAGGCTAAGAACTATAGAAGTGGGATAAAATTTATTGATCGCAGAGATATATGTGATTTTAGAAAACTCATTAATTTGGGATTCAACAAAACCTATTTACAGGAAATTGAAGATCACCTAAAAGACTTATTAGATCTTGAGATAGAGGAGTCAAAATCATTAAGAAATAACGAAGAATTGAAGAGAGAAAACATACCTCAAAATAAACTTGATTTATTAAAAATGTCTGACGACGATCGACTGAAAGTATATCAAATTATTTCTGAAGACCAAGACTTCAAGGATGATGCTAGAACCCTTGTTTGTGTAGAAGCAAATTTGGAAAGAGATGTTGAAGGTATTGACTTTAACGCAAAAAACAGGAGAACTCTTGTGTGGCAATTGATTGACAAACTTTTAAAGAGTAAAAGGTTGGGAAAGCTGTTGGTAGCTATTAGTAGACATGAAGATTTATCTGACCTACAAGCAACAGATTTAAAGCAAATATTACAAAAATATTCATTTCCGGATGACTAAGCTATGGTCTTAATTTTGCAGGATCAGGAGCGCCAGAGACTGGCTGACCTTTTGATGGGATTGTATGACATTACTGATGGATCACGAAGTCGGCGAGTGTTTGTTGAGAATACGGCTGGCTTGGGTAGGTTTATCTCCAGCCTAGGTCTCTCCTCTTCTAATCGGATTTTTGCTTGGGAATTGGTTGGATGCACTGAAAAATTTGGACAACTTCCTGAGCGTTCAAGCTATCACAGCCTAGGGGCACTGTTGAATGCAATATTGGGTCTAAGTGATGTAGGTAATGAAGATGCTAAATTCATCGCTAGCTTGATCGTCCGCTACTCGCTGATTGCAGATCCCTACTACCTTGAAACACTCCGTGATCAGTATGATTTAAATGAACGGGTTGTTCGTGAGCCTCCGCCCGATGCCATTCCACCCCGACCTAGCTTAGGAAAGGCTGATAACAGTCCAGAATTTAAAGTCGAGATTAATCGTGTACAAGAGCTTGAGGCAATTACCAACTCTGCTGATAATTTCCTGGATATTCATCAGTTGTCAGGTGCTTTGTACTGCGCTGAAGCTGTGGCAAGAATCGAAACTTCAGACGGAAAAGCTATTGGTACTGGATTTTTGATAGGTCCTGATTGGTTATTAACTAACCAGCACGTCCTCAAGAAACAAAGCGATCTTGAAGAAGCAGTAGCTCGGTTTAATTTTGTAAATGATTTTGTTGGAATTCCTTCAAAAGGTAAGGCTGTAAAGATACGAACGGATTGCTATTTTTCGAGTCCAGAGGAAAAATTAGACTACGCTTTGGTTCGTTTGCAAGACAGACCAATAGAGAAAGAGAAGCTTGCAACTCCTAATGAAATAAGAGAAAAATCAATGGATGAATTGCTTCGTATGGGTAAACATCAAGGCTATTTGACTGTGGTTGCAAGAGGTTTCACGGAACACCACCGGGTTAACATTATTCAACATCCAGATGGTAGCCCATTAAAAGTTGTTATGACACAAAACTATGTAACCCATAGTACAGACTCAAGAGTGCAATATCTTGCTGATACAATGGGCGGCTCTTCAGGTTCTCCCATCTTCAATAACCAATGGGAAGTTGTTGCTTTGCACCACAGCGGCACTAGACTGACTGAGCAACTACCCCAATTCATAAAGCCAGCCCTTAAAGGTTCGTTTCTTTTTAATGAAGGTATTCCGATGCGTGCCATTCTAAAGGACTTCGAGTTGAAGGGAATAGATCGACATCTTCAGCTTAGATGAGCATTAATAAACCTTTATTAAATGGAGAAAAGTAGGTTATGGAAACAGCAAAAGTTGAGATTCTTAGCCAATTCGCAGCAGTTTTTTGGGTTTTGTGCGGTATCATCCTAAGCTTGGTACTTCCTGTCGCAGTAAAAACTTTACGACAAGCACAGCCAGAATTACCAGAGAAACCTTCAATTTGGAAGCCGGTTTTAGAAGCTTGGAAAAAGTATGGAGGTAACAAATATATAAGAATTCTTCTAGCTGCCAGTTTAATCGCCGTGGTCATTGTGTTTTTGTTGAGTTTGCAGTTCTACACCGTTCGAGATGCGGTGCTTGCAGGCTTTGCTTGGGAGTCGTTCGTCAATAAATTGTTTAGAGAACCAGAGAATTCTTAAAACAGAATTGAGAAGTGAATTGCCTCTTAAAGGTTGGGTTGAGAAACATTTCCGCTTTCAGTCTTGAGCTTTTTGAGAGGTGAGCGGTAATTGCAGAGGGATTCGGTGTAGTTGGGAGATGTTGGTGAAGCCAGCCAGCTAACAAGTCGTTGGAGCGGTGATTTGAAATTTTCTCGTCTACGTTCCGGTCTTCATCGCCGCCGCTCAACTTTATCGTTAGCCTACCATTAAGGCTGCTGATTCAACAAAGACGTTGCTGCCTCACTGGATAATGGTTTAGAAAACAGGTATCCCTGTCCATACTCGCAATTAAACGCCTTCAGCAGTTGAGCCTGACCTTCCTTTTCAATGCCCTCCGCCACGATATTCATCCCCAATTTATGTCCGAGGGTAATGATCGTGTGCACGATCGCCTGATCTTCATCACTTTCATCCATCCGACTGACAAACGATCGATCGACTTTGAGCGTATCTAAGGGAAATCGATGCAGATAGCTGAGTGAAGAATAGCCGGTGCCAAAATCATCAATGCTCAGTTTCAAACCCAGCGATTTAAGCTGTAGCATCAGATCGATCGCGGCTTCCACATTGCCCATCACCATGCTTTCGGTGATCTCGATCTTGATCGCATCTGCCCCCAACTCTGCTTGCTTGAGAGCCTGACCGAGCAGATTGACTAAATTCGGCTGGGCAAACTGTCTGCTAGAGAGATTGATGCTCATACTTAACGACGCATAATCGGGATGCCGCCTCCACTGGGCGATTTGATGACACGCTTGCTGAAAGATCCATTGCCCCAGTGGCAGAATTAAGCCCGTTTCTTCTGCCAACGGAATAAAGGATGCCGGAGACACGAACCCACGTTCATGATGCTGCCAGCGCACCAGTGCTTCAAAGCCTGCAATCCGATCGGTTTTCAGACAAAGGATGGGCTGGTAATACAGCAGAAATTCCTCCGCTTCAATGCCTTGGCGAAGGTCACTTTCAAGTTGCAGCCGATCGATCGCGTCTTTGAGCATGCCAGTCGCAAAGACCTCGTACCGCGCCTTGCCTAACGATTTAGCCCGGTACATGGCAGTGTGAGCATCTCGCAGCAAGTCCTCTGGTTTGTGCTCATAGTCTCTTTGGGTTAACGCAATGCCAGCACTCACCGTCAGTCGGACTTCCTGCTGGTTAAGCGCGTAGGGAATGCTCAGAGTCTCTTGCAAGGCATCAACAACAGTCGTGATGGCTTTCTTCGTCCGATGCTGCAACAAGATGGCAAACTCATCACCGCCGACCCGCGCCAACCTGGAAAATTTGGGTAAAGTTCGTTGCAAGCGGTTTGCCGCGCCAATTAACAGGCGATCGCCCGCTTGATGACCTAACCCTTCATTCACCAACTTAAATTGATCGAGATCCAGAAACAAGACAGCCAGCGGTTCAGTCTCCTTTCTGGCGCTGGTTTGCTTGAGCGATCGATGCAGTTGGCGCAAAAAAGCATCCCGATTCATCAATCCAGTCAGTGGGTCGCGGTAAGCAGCGTAGAATAAGCGCTGAGCGCCCACCAGCGCCGCCGTTGCCAAACAACCGACTAAGGGTTCTACGACTGGAATCCATCCCATTTGCAACAACAGTGCATACCCACTCCCAACAATCCCACCGACACTGAGACACCCCAAAACCACAAAAGCGACGGGGTTTCGCAAGCGCCAAACCAGGATGCCCGTCACTACAGACCATCCCAAAAGCCAGAAAAATTTTTGCGGCTCAGACCAGAACCAATACTGAGCCTTTTCGCCCGTAGCCGTATCCAGGATTTGACTCACAATTTGGGCATGAACCGCTAAACCGGGCATCATCATCTCAGTCGTTTGATTGGCGCTATGGGGCGTGTAAAACACATCCTTAATGCTGGGAGCCGTTGTACCAATCAAAACGACCTTGCCTCGTATCCAGTCCGGATTCACCTGTCCACTAAAGACCTCAGCCATTGACACCTGGCGCGCTAATTGGTCGGGTGCATGATAACGCAACAGCGTTTGATACCCACTCGCATCCAGGCTCTGATACCCACCCGAAGTCGATTCCAACGGCACAAACTCTGCCTCTCCAATCCGCAATGAGGTTGCATCGTAATGGAAGCTCTGTGCCAGGTACATCAGGCTCACTCGGAGCGCAAACGAATAATAGGGTTGGTCGGCTGTTTGAGCAAACAGCAGGCTGCGTCGTATCACCCCATCGGGGTCGAGGACTAAATCATTAAACCCGACCCGGTCTTTCGGCATATTGGGCGGCGGCGGCACTGTTTCCGCTTTCGGATCACTGCCCACATTCGTAATGGCAATCAGATTCGCTGCTTGCAATTGTTGCGCCAGGTTTGCTTGTCCCGGCGGTTGAGCCAGATTTCGGTACAGATCAAGACCGATGACTTGAGGCTTGTACCGTTGCAGTTTCTGGAGCAGTTGAGCCAGCGTTTGATCAGACAAGGGCCAACCATGCCGTTGCAGATCTTGCTCTGTAATCCCAACCAGGAGCAGGCGTGAGTCAGGCTGACGCGCAGGTGATAACCGAATCAAATGATCAAACGTCGCCAGTTCTAGCGCCTCTAAACCGTTGAGATGCCTTAACCCCAGCAGCAATCCCGCCACGATCGTGCTGGCAACCAGCACCGATCGCCCACCCCACCACAGGTCATTGGCAACAGAAAATCTATCCCTCAGCATCCGGTTCTTAGCACCAAAGCGAACAGAAGCAGCTTGGACTTGCTGGATTAATCTCGTCAACACCGTGATCTTTGCCCTCTTTGAGATCAGCCCCCAGTGAAATCATCACTGCGAGACACTTTCCCCCGGATGAGTCGGAGTAACTCATCAGGCTCTTCTAGTAGAATTCCCCGCTTAGGAATAGAGTTCTCACTTCAGAGGTTGTTTGAACCGTGAGAGATCGGTTAGCAACGGATAAAAAACGAATGAAACAGATGGGAGATTTTAGCCTAGAACCATTAACTATCCGTTTCATCCGCTGCTTAATCCGGTGTCAATCATGCTTCTCAGGCGATTTCCTGAAAAGTTTATACTCGTATATCGTAGGAGCGAAGCATTCGGGCAGTATCTTTCGCCTCTGATCCAAAGGTTATTTGCCGCATGCTTCGCCCGTACAGGGGGTATCTTCTTTCTCAGAAGTCTCTTCAGACACCCTCTCGATTAGTTCGTCTACCGATCGAACCAGGGAACGATTCATTAAGCATAAATTAGCCAGACAGAAAATTTTTTGCGCTTTTAACTACATAACTTACGCTTTCTGTCGGATGTCAAGAAGCGGATATTCCAACTTATTTCTATAGTTATTCAATGCCACGTTTTAGATCCAAAATTAGAAGACTGGTTCAGTATTTTTTCTGATTGTTGTTGTATAAAATTGCGAAACAATAAATATATGGAGACTCTTTAACAGGAATCAACGTATGCGTTTGCTGCAATCACGATCGATCATCGCTTTACTTGGCGCAACAGTTAGTTTGACCTTTTTGCTCAATGCCATGCCTCAAATCGCTTTTGCTGGGCAAGCCGATCGTGGCGGGTTTCCAGGGCGACGGGTTGGTGGAGGGTCTCGCAGTGATTGTTTTACCAAAGTGCCTTTAGTCGCCTTGAGCCCTAAAGCAAATTTAGGTCAAACAGCCGCCGCTTATCCAACGCTTTACTTTTTAGCGCCCTCAGCAACCAAAGCACTACAGTTAAAATTCATCTTGAAAGATGAAGCAGGAAAAACGCTTGCCAAACGTGAATTTATGATGGAACAAGCGGCAGGAATGATGGGAATCGATCTGTCAAGCATAAGCCAGACCCCTCTTGCCCTCAATCAAAACTATCGCTGGTATCTCTCGGTCGCCTGTTCGCAGGAGCAGAGCCAAACCCTGATTGTAGATGGTTGGATTCAGCGGATTGAACCAGGCACCCAGACCATTCCTGTTGAGAAAAGCCCTGAGTTCATCCGTCAAGCATGGAAAGCGGGTTTGTGGTACGACGCGATCGCAGCTTTGATTCAGCTTCGGCGATCGCAGCCAGTCAATCAACAGGCTACGGCTTTGTGGCAAGAAATGTTGCAGTCAGAAGAACTCACTCAGGTTGTCGCTGATCCATCCTTAAATCTGGTAGTGCTACGGCAGTAGTGGTATAGGTTGATGTGCTGCCATGCGACTGGCGACACGAGGCTGAGCCTGGTAACCTTATCAGGGTCATCGCTGCAATAACTGTGAGTCAGGAGGTTCGATAGAATCGTGGCGTTGTAATAGATAATGCAGTTGGTCAACAGTCGAGCACGGTCTTCCCAAAGTTGCTGTTCGTATTCAGACTTGAAACGAAGCTTTCCAACTTTGAGCAGGCTGATATTTCAAGGAGTGAGGACTGTTACCTCGGCACGATTCAACATGTGGGAGCGATCGCCTGCACCTTAACCATGTTTATGGAGCATAGAAAGTAAGGATTTGATTGACTAAAGTTTGCGAGTTTGCTCAAGCTGACCGTATTGTTTGATGTAAAACTCTGAAGTACGGGCGATCGCTCTTACAGATTCACGGTTGGCGGCAGTTCCCCACCATTGCTTCAGGCGATCGAGCCCAGTTGGTAATGGCACGCCTCGGAAATGCTCTAGCACAGCCCACTGCTCAAACAAAGGATAGTAGGTCAAATCGACTAAACTAATCTCTGATCCAAGCCAGTAGGGACCGTCTGACATTTCTTGTAGTCCCTCTTCCATAACGTGCAGATGTGCAATTAACTCCTTCACAATATCTGGATGTTGTTTTGGCTCTGAGCCGTACAACAACTTGCCAGACGTTGCAAACAAGCGCGTATCGGCAAAATTAATCCAAATTCGCGCCTGGGCACGCTGAATGGGTTCTTTCGGTAAGAGTGGGCGTTCTGGAAAGGTTTCATCCAGATATTCGTTGATGATCGTTGATTCCCACACCCGATGCTCGCCATGCTTGAGAACAGGCACCTTGCCATAAGGGGAAATATCCTTAAAGTTGGCGGGCTTGTTTTGTAAATCAATTTCAATCAGCTTAAAAGGAATACCTTTTTCTGCCAGGGTTAAGCGCGATCGGTGTGCAAACGGACAAAGCGCCGCACTATAAATTTCAATTTCAGTCATGGAAAACCTCTTTGATTGAAGCAGCGAATAAGTTGACGGTGAAATTTGAGTTTTAGAGCGATCGCTCCCTCTACGTCAGGTTGAAAAGGAGCGATCGCTAGCATCGCAACCCCGATCTGCTCAAATCACCTGAATGTTGGTAGCACTCACGCCGATAGTTGTTGAAACATTGGTTGATAGAGTGGCAACTAACGTTTGTCCCACTCCACCAAGACCATCGGCATCAAAATACAGGCTGCGGGTGCTGCCGTTGAAGATGAGGCGATCGTCGGCATCTTGAGCCGCGTCACCAACTCGGAATTGATCATTAGAGATGGCTTGACCTGCAATTAAACCACCACCAAAGTTGCTGGCTTTGATTTGGATGAAGTCATTCGCTTCAAAGTCTGCCAGGATGTCACCACCTTCAGTGAGATTGTTGAAGCGGTAGTAATCAATGCCTGCGCCACCTGCCAGGGTGTCTGTACCTAAGCCGCCAATGAGCAAATCATGCCCTGCGCCGCCGTTTAGACTGTCATTGTTGGCTCCGCCCCAGAGGGTATCGTTGCCATCACCACCGTTGAGTGTCAAGCGCAGAGTTGTTGTGTTTAAACTGCTGGCATCGAGCGCATCATCACCCCCATCACCATTAATCACCAGAACATCGTTATCAGCATTGCCAATGATGACAAGATTAGACACATTCACCAAGCCATCTAAAGTGCTGCTAATCCGAATTGGGTCTTGAGCATTGCTACCTTGAATGGTGATCGTATCGGTTTGACCATCGCCCGTACTGGAGTTGATTAAACCCGCTAAATCAATGTTGACAAGCTTCGTACCAGTACCACTGAAGTCACTAACAACAATATTGTCTGCTCCACCCAGCGCTCTAAAGACGGCTCTTTCAACACTATTTAGATCCATTGTGACGTTGTCAACGTCGCGAGAAAAGCGGACACTGAAGCCGTTAGCGGAGATGTCTATATTCTCATTAACATCGGCACCGTTGAAGAACATGGTGTCGAAGCCTGCTTGCCCGTCAAGAACGTCGTTGTCATCACCGGGATTCCAGACAAACAAATCGTCTCCAGCACCCATCAGCGCCACATCATTGCCCCTGCCGCCCAGAAAAACGTCCCGTCCAGCGCTGCCGATGAATTGATCATCCCCAGCGCCACCATCGAGTGTGAGTCTACCATCGGGCGTGAGGCGGAACAGGTTGGCAGCTAAGTTGCTGGCATCAATGACATCATTACCCGCCAATCCATTGATGGTCAAGTTGTCGAATTCAGCACGTATGCCTGCAATTTGCACCTGTGCGGACAGCCCTGAGACGACTATTTCACCGTTTACAGTGGCGATCGCGATGGCATCGTTTCCAGCCGTACCATTGACGATAACCTGATCAGAACTGGTTTCAAATGGCACATTGGGACCGCCACTCACATCAAGCCGAATCCGATTAACATCGGTGCCACTCAGGTCATTGATATTGATCGTATCGCGTCCATCAAAGGCATTGAAGGTGATATGTTCTACATCGTCCGTATCCATCGTGACGTTTGCCACATCGCGAAAGAAGCGAACGCGAGAGCCATTGGCAGAAATATCGATGTTCTCATTGGCACCATTGCCATTGAACAACATTTCATCAATGCCAGCCTGACCTTCGATCGTATCGTTGCCATCACCAGGGTTCCACAGGAAAACATCATTGCCAGCACCCAAGAAGGCAACGTCATCGCCCCTACGACCATCTACAAAATCGTCCCCGTCGCCACCGAGAAAAATATCGGCAAGGTTGCTGCCAAGGAGGGTGTCATTACCCGCACCGCCATCAATCGTGAGATTGACTGGAGTAACGAGCGTGGCAGCAGAAATGGTATCGTTACCAGCGAAGCCGTTGATGGTCAGACGATCGATGCCTTCTACATTCTGAAGGTTAATAGAGGCGGGTAAACCAGCGATCGTCAAGGTGCCGTTTTGCCCCAGCACGTTGATTGTATCCGTTCCATTAGTGGCATTAACAATAATGCTATCAACCTGATTGTCACCGACAGTACCGTTCAGCACGCTTGCCAGATTGATGTTGATTTCCTTTGCATCCGTGCCACTGAGGTCATTAACCGTGATCGTGTCTGCTCCACCCAGTGCTTCAAAATTGATGCGCTCAATATCATCCAAATCCATCACGACGTTTGCCACATCGCGGAGAAAGCGAACCCGTCCGCCATTAGCAGCAATATCAATGGTTTCATTAACATTAGCACCGTTGAATTGCAGCCTGTCTAAGCCTGCCTGACCTTCAACAATGTCATTGTCATCGCCGGGGTTCCAGGCGAAAACATCATCACCAGCACCCAAAAGCGCTACATCATTCCCTCGACCACCCGCAATGCGATCGTTGCCATCCCCACCCAGCAAAAGATCTGCCCCGTCGCCACTCACGATGGTGTCGTTGCCTGCACCACTGTCAACAGTAAGGGAAATTAAGGCAGCAAGCCCATTGCCAGCAGTAATTGTGTCATCGCCGCCATTGGCATTGATCACCAAGTTTTCTGTAGTGCCGATGTCCAGGCTAAAGGGTGTCGGATTGGTGCGATCGAACCGCACTCGCGTGCCATTTGCATTTACAGTAAAGACCTCGGCACCATTGCCGCCATTCACCTCGGCTGTATCAATCCCATCGCCGCCCTGAAATAAATCCGTGTCATCACCAGGGTTCCAGATCAAGCGATCGTCGCCCGCTTCACCAAACACCTGGTCATCGCCATCACCACCCGTCAGAACATCGTTGCCAGCACCACCAAACAGCACATCTCTCCCACCCTTCCCGAGAAGCGTATCGTTGCCTGCTTCCCCAAACAGCAGATCGTTTCCAGAACCACCCGTCAACCCATCATTACTACTACCGCCAAACAAATTAACGTTGGGTAGAGCGCCATTGGCTTCGTTGAGTATGAGTTGGTCGCTGCCTGCCAGACCAAATGCTTGAATTAAGCTGGTGTTAGCAGCCGTCGGAGTACCGCCCAAAATTGTTACAGCACCACCGTTGATCAGAATGGTGCCAGCAGGGTCACGGCTGACGGTGGCGGTGTTATCCAGTGAATCACCAAAAATGCTTAAGAGACCCTGAGCGGCTGAAAAGATGGCAACAATTGCCATGATGGTTTCTCCTTAATTGTGTGAGTAAGCTTGTAAGTTGAGCATTGATCGACAGGGAGGCTGAGATGTTTGCTATTGAGGGGTTAAAACATATGGCTGAAGCGATATTGAAGGTTTGTGCTATTGATTGATTAAGCGCATCAGCTTTGCCAACTCACACTTACACGTTGACGTTTTGAGCTTTATGCAACGAGCAGCCTCATTTAGTTAAAAAGTAGTAGGGACGTTACATGTGACATCCCTACTGAAGTCAACCACGCGTCTAAAACACCACCCTTTGCGTGATGCGGCAGAATCGTCGTTCTAATGCGGCAGAATCTTCTAATGTGAGAGGTGAACGTGTGTGAGCGATCGCCCTTATTTAGGAACACAGATTTTTTAATGTGTAGTGCTCTGCGTAGGGACATGGCGTTGGCATGTCCCTACCAAACCTCAGACTTAGAGATTATTTAATTCAGGTTCCTTAGCTGAGTTCAAGATCAAACGCCATGAATTCTTTTAGGCTGTCTTTGCTGATTTCACTGGTTGTAAGCGCTGCGTCGGGAGGAGGCGCTGCGTTGACGATCGCTCGATCGGCGATCGCTCAAACACCTGCCTCACCCACTTTGCCTGCTGCCTCAACCCCAGCATCAACCACGATTGCACCGTCCACAGCTTCACGCTTAAACGTTGAAAGATTAGTGCAGGTGCTTGACCAGAACGATGTTTCAGATGCAATTCGCCAAGTTGAATTGGGGTGGAAATACCAGTTTGAGCAGTATTACGGGGGAAAGTTTACGCTTCCATATCTGGAACCTGAACAGATTGTGCGATCGTTGGATAACCTGCATCGTTCCACTGGCAAGAAAACCGCCCTGATCTATGCCATTCCCACGCCCAACCACCTGGAGCTGATTCTGGTCACGCCTGGAACCAAGCCAGTGCATCACCGCATCACAGCAGCAAACCGGGAAGCACTGAGCACTGCTGCCAAAACCTTCAGAACCGAAGTGGTGAATGCAGCATCCCGACCAGAGGACTATCTACCCGCAGCAAAACAGTTGCATGAGTGGCTGATTACACCATTGGAGCCTGTGTTGAAGGCACAAAAAATCGATACGCTCATCCTTTGCCTGGGAACAGGGTTACGCAGTTTGCCAATGGCAGCACTCCACGATGGACAACGGTTTTTGGTTGAGAAATACAGTTTGGGGCTGATTCCAGCCTTCAACCTGGTCGATCGCCACCCCGCAAGCCTCCAGGGAACGAAAGTGTTAGCCATGGGAGCATCCGAATTTCAGGATCAGTCGCCGCTTCCAGCGGTTCCGGTTGAACTGACGGCAATTACTCGCACGCTCTGGCAGGGCAAATCGCTACTGAATCAAGAGTTTACCGTTGCGAACCTGAAAGCTCAACGTGCTGCAACATCATACGGCATTGTGCATCTGGCAACCCACGCCGAATTTTTGCCAGGAGCGGCGAATCAGTCCTATATCCAGTTTTGGAGGCAGCAGTTGCGTCTCACCCAGTTCAGGGATCTGGAATTGCGGGTTCCGGTCGTGCAGTTGTTGGTACTGAGTGCTTGCCAGACGGCATTGGGAAATCCTGAAGCCGAACTGGGGTTTGCTGGCTTGGCAGTGCAGTCGGGCAGCAGAGCAGCGATCGCCAGCCTCTGGTCAGTCAGCGACGCAGGCACGTTAGTTCTAATGACTGAACTCTACCGCCAACTCAAAACCGCACCCATCAAAGCAGAGGCATTACGGCAGGCGCAACTTGCTTTGCTTAAAAAACAGGTAAATTTGAATCAAAATCTGGCACTGCGAACTGGCGATACTGTCCCCCTACCACCAGACATAACAGTTGAAGGAGCTAAGCTAGCCCACCCCTATTATTGGGCAGCGTTCACGCTGATTGGCAATCCCTGGTAGAAAGGGAAGGTAAAAGGTAAAGGGTAAAAGGTAGAAGATCGGGAGTCAGGTTTTGAGGAAGTAGGGAGTGGGGAATGGGGAAACAAAACTCAAAACTTGATTGACTGACAAAATCTTGAAAGGCTGGTCGCTTCGTTGCTCACCCGCCTGTGATTAAAATCGGGGCTAAGGGTGCGAAACCCGTTAAAACGGGTTGTAAGACGCTCGTAGTCCTCTTGAGAGGACTTTCTGCCATCAGCCCGCACTTTCAGTGCAAGGCGGGTTCAAGTACTCGCTAAAAGATTTGTCAGTCAACCAGCCTCAAAACTTAAACCTCCCCACCGCTGCGGCACAAAGCGTTACTCAAAATTCCCCTCCTCTGCCTCCCCTGCTTCCGCTGCCTCCCCTGCTCCCCTGCCTCCTTTCTCCTTGCACTATGCGATCGCGTCAAACCCTCCTCGATCTTTTCTCCACCTTCCTGCAATTTGAGGAAGACGTTTTTCGTGGCTGGGCAACGGATGCTCGCTTACGCCGCAGTATGCAGTCTTGCCTGAAGCAACTTGACGACGCAACTACCTCCGAGCACTTCTGGGCAACGTACTGGCACAAACGCTGGCAGGAAGAGGCAGGGGAGAGTGGGGGGATAGGGAGACGCGGGGACACAGGGACGCGGGGACGCGGAGACACGGAGACGCAGGGATACAGAGACGCGGGGACACGGAGACACGGAGACGCAGGAATATTCACCCCACACCTCACACCCCACACCCTACACCCCTCCCTCCTCCCTCCTCCCTCCTCACCTCCTCCCTCCTCACCTCTTCCCCTCGGTCACCTCTCCGCTTACCTGCAAGAATCCTGCTACTGGAGCGCACAGCGGATCGTGGCTCAGTTACACCAATCACAGCATCAGTTGTCGGATTGCTTTCAGGTGGCGATCGCGGCGGTGCCCAAAATTCTCAATGCGTTCGACTCTAATCAACTGCCCAGCCTCAAAACGTATGCCAGTCAAGCTTTTGGCAACACCATTCGAGATGACTTGCGCCGTCGTCGGGAGGCAGACCGTTGCAATGATTGGGGCTTGCTGCTGAAGCTGAGCCGGAAACAACTCACAGAAGCGCTGCAAAATGCTGGCTTTGGGAGTGATGACATCGATCGCTCTCTATTAGCATGGACGTGTTTTGAAGCCGTTTATCTGCCTCGAAAAGCACCGGGATTGCGTCAGCTTGCCGCACCAGATCGCCCAACCTGGAACGCGATCGCCGATCGCTACAACCAGCAGCGTCACCAACGCAGTTCACCTGGTTTAGATTGCACTCCTGCAACGTTGGAACATTTGCTGATAGCCTGTGTGAGCCGAGTGCGGGCATACCTGTACCCTCGCGTTACGTCGCTGAATGCCCCCAAACCAGGACAGGATGCGGGTGAACTTCAGGATGATGTGCCCGATCGCGATCGTGATTCGCTGCTGGCAGATCTGATTGCTGCCGAAGAGACTCAGGATCGTCAGACTCAGCAACACCAAATCAACGCGGTGCTGAAAGAGTCTCTGGCGAAGCTCGATCCAGCCATGCAAGAGCTACTGCAACTCTACTACCAGGCAAAACTATCTCAACAGCAAATGGCTCAACAGTTTGCCGTGCAGCAATACACTGTCTCTCGCAAACTCACCAAAGCGCGAGAAACGTTACTCTTAGCCTTAACTCACTGGAGCCAGGAGACGCTGCATATTTCGCCAACCTCCACCGTGGTTAAATCTATGAGCACCATTTTAGAAGAATGGTTGCAGCTTCATTACGAGACGGATCAATCCCATAGCGGAACGATCGCCCCAAATCGCGACTTCCAGGAATACCTATGAGCTTCTTACCCGATACCTATGAGCTTCTTACCCGATACCTTGACTGAGTTGAGGCTGGAGATTTCACCAGAGATTCACCAGGAGTCCTGGCAGCACAGCCAATCTGCTTCAAATCCCCTAACTCAATGGAACACGTACTTAAATCAAGTTTGCTTGCACACAGTATTGCCCTGGCTACAGGCAGACTATCATTCAAACCACGCCCCAAACGCAACTGCCTGGTCTGGTGCAGTGCCGCTTTTAGGGGAACTGGTGAGAGGCACCGCGATCGACCTTTGCGATCGGCGGTTGATTCTCATTCCAGACAAAACCATCGACACCAGCGAACTCCAAGTGCCGCAAGAGTGGGTCGATCTTCCTGCGTGGGCAGGCGACTATTATCTGGCTGTTCAGGTAGACCCAGACGATCTGTGCCTTCGCCTTTGGGCATACACCACCCATGCACAGCTCAAGACTCTGGGCACCTACGATGCAGACCACCGCGTCTATTGCCTGGATGCTTATCAGTTGGTGCAAGATTTGAGCGTTCTGTGGATTGTGTGTCAGTTTCCAGAGCTGACCAGGACAGAAATTGCGCCCCTGTCCCCGCTGTCCGCAGTTCAGGCAGAAAACCTGCTGCAACGGTTGGCAAATCCCGCCGTACTGCAACCCCGTTTAGAAATTCCCTTTCACCTTTGGGCAGCGTTGATTACTAATGATGACTGGCGACAACAACTGGGGCGATCGCGTCGGGGCGAATCCACCTCGCTCACGCGCACCCTTGCAAACCTCAGCCAGTGGTTGCAAAATCGTTTTGACGAAGGCTGGCAAACACTGGAGCAGTTGGGTATTGAAGCCGAGGCGTTTAACTTTCGACGCGACGATCGCACTCAGCGATCCATCCGTAGAGCCAAGCGGGTGCGTCTTCCCAATAAAAATATCTTGTTGCTCGTTGCCGTGGAGCCACAAGCAGATGGTCGAGTCAGCATTCAAGCTCAGCTTCGTCCCCTTGATGCCACTGATTGCCTACCCGAAGGACTGAGCCTGACCCTGCTGTCTACTGCTGGCGAAACGGTTCAAGCGATACAAGCCCGCGATCGAGACAACGTGATTCAGTTAAAACGATTCAAGTGCCCGCCTGAGACTCAGTTCAGTTTGCAGGTGGCGATCGACAACACCATCATCACCGAAGACTTTGTTGTCTAGAAATGGGAAGCAAACCACCTGTGATAAATAGGAAGGCACAACTATTTGTAGGATGGGTAAAGCCGTTCCGGCATACCAGAAAAGTGGTAGCGTAACCCATGCTGTTCAAGGGTTTAATGCGTTACGGTTTCGCCTAACACATCCTACGTTTAATCACTGAACTGTATTCCCCACTCCCTACTCCCCACTCCCGCCTGTCCCCATGCGCTACCTCGTTGTTCTAAATTTGGGAAACGGAGACTTGCAGCATGGGTTGCCCACTGTGATTGCTCAACTGTGGGATGAGCATAGTCCTAATCCGATGCAGTTCACAGGCAGTTTGCCTGCCGCACCAGAGCTAGAAGCGCTATATCGACGCTGGCAACGGTTGTATGAAGCCCTGTATGGCAGTAAAGGATGGCGATCGGGTGTTCGATCGCCATCCTTTGAAGTCGATGAAGGCGACCTGACGCACCTTTCTCAAACCGAGTTTCATCAGCTTTGCCAGGACTTGCAAACGGCTCTGAATCGCTGGTTGAACGCGGAGGCGTTTCGGCAGATCGATCGCCAGTTACGAACGCAGCTTAGACCTGCCGATCACATTCGGTTAATCATCGTTGCTGATGACGCAACGCTATTGCGATTGCCGTGGTGCCTCTGGTCGTTTCTAGACGATTACCCCAACGCAGAAATTGCGCTCAGTGTGCCAGAGTACCTGCGATCGACCAAAGCAGCAGCGACAAAACCACGCCGCAAGGTCAGAATTCTAGCCATCCTGGGCAACCACGAGGGCATTGACGTTGCCAAAGATCAACAGATGTTGCAGCAATTGCCCGGTGCCGAACTCACGTTTTTGGTGGAGCCAAACGCCAGTGAATTGAATCAGCAGCTTTGGGAGCCAGGTTGGGATGTGCTGTTTTTTGCCGGACATAGTTCGGGGCAGGGAGTCGGGAGTCGGGAGTCGGGAGTCGGCAGCATTGCGGTGAATGCAACAGAAAGTTTGACGATCGCACAATTGAAGTTTGCCTTGCGAACGGCGATCGCGCATGGGCTGAAGCTGGCAATCTTTAACTCCTGCGATGGGTTAGGACTGGCACGCGATCTGGCAGACCTGCATTTGCCCCAGGTCATCGTGATGCGAGAACCCGTACCCGATCGCGTGGCGCAGGAGTTTCTCAAGCATTTTCTCACCGCGTTTGCGGGTGGAGCATCGCTGTATACCGCTGTGCGCGAGGCACGAGAAAAACTGCAAGCCCTGGAAGCCGACTTTCCCTGTGCCACCTGGCTCCCGGTTATCTGTCAGAATCCTGCTGAGGTGCCACCAACCTGGCAAGACTGGTGCGGCGCACGATCGTTTCCCCTGCACTTGCCCAGTCGTCACGAGCTACAAATGGTTCTGTTCAACAGCCTGGTAGTGACTAGCTTGATTGCCGGAGTGCGCTGTTTGGGCTGGTTACAGCCGTTGGAACTCTGGAGCTTCGATCGCCTGATGCAGTCGCGTCCTGCTGAACCGCCCGATGCTCGTCTGCTGGCTGTCACCATTACAGAGCAAGACATTCAGGCAGAGGGTGAAAAAATGCGTCGCGGTTCCATCTCCGATCGCACCTTGAACCGCTTGCTGCAAAAACTGGGACAGCACAAACCTGCCGCGATCGGGCTTGATCTCTACCGCGATACGCCCACCGATGTACCTGAACTCGCCACCCGTTTGAAACAGAACCACCTGTTCGCGGTGTGTAAACGCCCTGCTGCCAAGAGCGATCCGATCGGCGTTCTGCCTCCTCCAGAAGTGCCAGAGAGCCGTTTAGGATTCAGTGATTTTGTCCGCGATGCCGATGGCGTAGTGCGTCGTCATTTGCTCGTTCTGCCCGCCAACCCAAGCTCACGCTGTACCGCTGCTTATGCCTTCAGTGTGCAACTGGCAAACCACTATCTCGAGGCGAAGGGCATTCAAGCTACGGTAACACCCCAAAACGACTTGCAGTTTAGCAACACCGTTTTTCGCCAACTGCAACGTCGCACGGGCGGCTATCAAACCCTCGTTGCCAACAGTGGACAGGTCTTGCTCAATTACCGTGCCGCGCCTTCTCCTCGTGAGATTGCTCAACAGGCAACCCTGACTCAAGTAGTGACTGACCAGATCAATCCCAACGCGATCAACGGTCGAATTGTGTTGATTGGCATTGCCGCCCCCCACAGCAGCGGCGACTATTGGACAACGCCGTTTGGTAAAGCAGATATCGATCGCATCCCCGGAGTGCTGCTTCACGCTCAAATGATCAGTCAGATGCTCAGCGCCGTGCTCGATCGCCGCCCGTTGCTGTGGGTCTGGGCAACCTGGATTGAGCCGCTCTGGATTGCAGGCTGGGCGATCATCGGCGGCGTGCTTGCGTGGCAGTTTCGCCGATTGGGATTTTTAATCCTGGCAGTTGGGATTGCGATCGGCATTCTCATTGGTCTGTGTCAGGTATGTTTGATTCAAGGGGGATGGATTCCCCTCGCTCCACCCATCGTTGCCCTGTTGATCACCAGCACCTCTGTAGCGCTCTTAACGGCTACAGCTAAACCGAAAACACCTCATGATTAACATTCAACTAAGCCATGCAACGATGGGGGTCGCCTCAACCCTGGCACTGGTGGTCGCCTTCAGCCCTGCTCAGGTGGCGCGATCGCAAACTAACGCGATCGCTAATCCATCGTCAGTTGCCATTCCATTCAACCCTCCTGCTGCCCTTCCACCGCCACCTGTGGTTAACGATCCGGGCAGTGGGCGCAGTCAAGGCGGTGCTGGTCGAGGCTGTGGCGATCGTTCTGAAGCCTCGCTAACCCCACTTGTGCCACTCACTCCTTCTGGTCATAAAACTGTTCGCTGGGGACTGACCACTGCCGATCGTCCAACCTTCTGGCTCCATACGTCCAGCGGCATCAAAGACGGTGCTCTAGCTGTCCTTGTCTTGCAAGATGGGTCTAACAAAAGCAGCCACCGTCTGACGTTTCAAATTCCTCCCCATACGCCAGCCGCCGTCTTGAGTCTACCCATTCCCGCCACTGCTCCCCCTCTACAAGCCAACACACCCCATCGTTGGGAAATCAGGCTCTTTTGCAACTCAGGTAACAGTGCCCTGGCTGAACCAAGCATTGATAGTCCAATTATCTTCAGCGGTGGTATTCAACGCATTACACCTTCCACTCAGCTACAGCGCCAACTAGCGATAGCCAAAACTCCGCTCGATCGCGCCACCTTTTACGCCGCAAATGGCATCTGGTATGACGCGCTAACCACACTGGGGCTTCAAGTGCAAGGAAAGCAATTTGTTGATGCTGCGATCGCCCGCGCCTGGTCTGACCTACTCCGCCAAACTAATTTGGAACCAGTCGCGACCTCGCCAATTGCTCCTTGCTGTAAAGCAGACGAGTAGACACCTCCAGCAGTAGTAACGACAACAAGCCGCTCTAAGGAACCGCACGGGCTTCATCAAACTGCTGTTCTACACAGGTTGTCGGCTGGAAGAAGCGCGCGCGTTGCAGTGGAGCCACATCGCTCATGATTGCTCATCCATCCGCTTTGCCGCCGCCATGCCCAGCGATACCAACATCCAGGGCGAGACGAAGACGCATTCAGTGAGGGAGTTCCCTTGCAATGAGCGGTTGTCAAGCTTGCTACGCTCGAAACCCTGGTCAGACGGGTTCGTTTTCCCCTCGCCGTCGGGCAAAGCGATCGACACTCACAACCTGGTCAATCGTGGCTGGTCAGTCGTAGTGAAGTCACTTGTGGCAGAGCATCAGGTGAAGGAGTACCTACCGCTCAAAAACACCCGTCATACCTTCATCACACTGGCTCTGGAAGCTGGTTTAGACCCTAAAGATGTGGCGTATCTCGTGGGCAATTCACCAGAGGTCATCTACAAACACTACGCCTCCGTGAAGCGAAATCTCATCGTGCCCGATTTTTAAGCTACCAAGAATCTAAAACCCGCTGGTAAGGCATTACAGGTATAGACCTTGGGTCTACCCCCTAAAACTTGAGCAAAGGGGCAACCCCCTAAAACGATCGCTATCTTGGGGTTTGCTTTTCTGAAACGATGGCTCAGACGGGATTTGAACCTGTGACCTTGGGCTTATGAGTCCCCTGCTCTAACCAACTGAGCTACTGAGCCTTGCTAAGTCTTAACTATTCACTATCTACTGCTCATAGTCAATGTTTTAGCTAGCTTTTCTATTTTACCAGGTAGTTTAGACAGTTTGGGCAAGGCATTTCTGACAAAGCGCATGTGTGATCAGTCTTCCTGCACGCAATGAGTGCAGCTTCAGGTCAATTACAGTGCAAGCTCAGCCCATCGATCGATCCACTAGAATTGTTTGTTAAATCGGTACACTGACAATAGCAGCGAAGGTAAAAGTCGCGGCTGAAAACACTTGAGACGAGGAACCGATTGCGATGAGAAACCAGTGGCGCTTTTGCTACTTTGTGCCCTTGCGTCGTTTTATAGCAGTGGGTCTGTTGACGATCGCTCCGTTAGCAGTGCCACTAGCCGCGATCGCGTCTGAACCTTATCCATTACCGCAAATCACGGCTCAAGCTGAAGCAGCGCCTACTACTCAACAGAGATTGGATGCCTGCGTCAAAAACCAGGCTGAAACATTACCCAACCCTTTTACCGATGTTCCGCGCCGTCATTGGGCATTTAAGGTCGTTCTCACCATGCACTATTGTGGTGCTTACCGTCAGGCAACGCCACCTCGCTTAATTGAGCAAAGCACGAAGAAACCGTCTCCTGGATCTGGTTGACTGATAAGCGTCTTAAAGGCTGACAGCCTACCCGCCCGTGAGTCAACCAGGCAATGTATCCTTAACTGAAGCAGCAATTTCATCATAAAAGCAACTCAAAATGCTGAAAAAGCGCCCGATCGGTCTCCTGGCGATCGTGTTTTACAAAGCGTTCGTCGCCTCCCTCCTTGCCGTCACCTCGATCGCGCTGCTGCTAGCCACGCGAAATTATGATGCGCTGGCAAACTTTGCGGATGCCTATACGCTCGAAGGAAAAACAAAGCTCATTGATTGGATTCTCGATGAAATTTTGAATCTTAATCCAAGGACACTAAGATTTAGCGGCATTGGCGCTGGCATTTACGCTCTTTTAACCGCGATCGAAGCCGTTGGTTTATGGTATGAAAAGCGCTGGGCGCATGTGCTAGTCTTATTTCTCGTTGGCATCAGCATTCCGCCCGAAGTCTATGAGTTAATTCATGGCATCACATGGATTAAAGTGGTTGTTTTTATCATTAATATCATTGTATTTTGGTACCTGCTCAGCCATTTTCCTAAACACAAGCCTTCCTAACAGATGGCAAAAGCTTACGCTAGAAAATGCATTCTTTCCCAATCAGCTTTATCTAGTTTTTAATGAGTTGTGATGCCTTTTCTGTCCCAGATTTCTGATTCGGAAAAGCCCAGTTCACGAAAATCATCCCTTCGTAAATCTGCTTCGTTCGCGCAAAAGAATTCATCCAGTTGTGGAGGTTCGATCGCAGTCCCAGCAAGCATGGCATGAACCTGCCCACGATGATGAATTTACTGCTGTATGCCATCGTCAGAAAGTGATGTGCAATTGAAGTCATAGAGCAGCAACGTCGTTTACTTAGAAATTGCCATGCTCTTCATTTGCTATTTTCAACCGCTCCAGCACGTCGTTAACCGCGATCGCACCCAGTTCACCAGAGGCACGGGTGCGAATGCTCAAAGCATTGGCTTCTACTTCTTTTGCACCGACTACTGCCATCACCGGAATTTTGTCTTTTTCGGCATTGCGGATGAGTTTGCCCAGGCGATCGCCGCTGGTATCCACTTCCGCACGAATGCCGATCGCCTGCATTTGACCAGCAACCTGTTTCGCAAACGGCAGTTGGTCTTCGCTCACCGCTAGCAATCGCACCTGAACGGGTGCCAGCCAAACGGGGAAATCGCCTGCATACTCTTCGATCAAAATGCCGATGAGTCGTTCTAGCGAGCCAAACGGCGCACGATGGATCATCACCGGACGCTTGCGGGTACCGTCTTCCGCCACGTATTCCAGGTCAAAGCGTTCGGGCAAGTTGTAATCAACCTGCACCGTGCCTAACTGCCACTCGCGATCGAGGGCATCGTTAAACATAAAATCCAGCTTGGGACCGTAAAATGCCGCTTCCCCAATGCCTTCAAAGTGCTCCATGCCAATCTTTTCAACCGCATGGCGGATAGCACTCTGCGCTTTGTCCCATGCGTCATCTGAGCCAATGTACTTATCCGAATCGGGGTCACGAAAGCTCAGGCGTGCTCTAAAGGAGTTGCCAAGCTGCAACGCCCGAAAGACCGATTGGATCAGATCCACAACCTTAAGGAATTCGTCCTCAAGCTGCTCTGGGGTGACAAATAAGTGAGCATCATCTTGCGTAAAGCCGCGCACCCGCGTTAACCCGCCCAGTTCGCCCGACTGTTCATAACGATAGACAGTGCCAAACTCTGCCAGACGCAGGGGCAGTTCCCGATACGATCGCAGTTCACTTTTGTAGATTTGAATATGGAACGGGCAGTTCATCGGCTTCAGCACAAAGCCTTGCTCCAATGCGGCTGACTCCGCATCCTCTGCCATGAGCGGAAACATGTCTTCCTTATATTTCTGCCAGTGCCCAGACAGTTTGAACAGATCGACCCGCGAAATATTGGGAGTGACGACGGGAAGGTAGCCTCGCTTGAGTTGTTCTTTTTGCAGAAACTCTTGCAGGGTCGATCGCAGCACAGTTCCTTTCGGAGTCCACAATGGCAAACCGGGTCCGACCAGATCCGAAAAAACAAAGAGACCGAGTTCTTTGCCCAACTTGCGGTGATCCCGCTTGAGCGCTTCTTCTTTGCGGCGTTTGTATTCTGCTAACTGGGCAGGGGTTTCCCAAGCAGTGCCGTAAATCCGCTGAAGTTGAGCTTTGGTTTCATCACCACGCCAATAGGCACCCGCCACACTCTCCAGGTCAAATGCGTCTGCGTTCAGGTCAGCCGTCGTTTCCACATGAGGTCCAGCACACAGATCCCACCATTGGTCGCCCAGATGATACAACGTAATTGGTTCCTCCAAGCCTTCTAGAATCTCTAACTTGTAGGGTTCGTTGAGTGCCTGAATGCGCTGCTTTGCGTCCTCCCGGCTCACTTCTTCACGAATCACGGGCAGCTTGCGGTGGATGATTTTCGTCATCTCCTTCTTAATTGCCTTCAGATCTTTCTCAGTAAACGGCTCTGGACTATCAAAATCGTAGTAAAAGCCCGTTTCAATCGAGGGACCGATCGTCACCTGCGCTTTTGGAAACAGCTTTTGTACAGCCATTGCCATGACATGCGACATCGTGTGGCGAATCTTTTTGAGGGGTTCAGATTCGCTGGTGCGCGGCAGATAAATTTTTTCTGGTCGAGGAGATTCGGAAGCAGACATGGAGGATGACATTAATTAAGGTCAAAACAAGTGGACGCGAACCTGGTACACAGCCGATGATGAAAATTGGGTGGCGCTTAGGGTGCCCCAACGCAAAAGCATCTGAGGCAAAAGCATCTGTTACAGAACAATGATGCTCGACTTTCTTAGTCTAAAGTCTCAGCCCACTGTTCGTCACATCAAATCCTGCAAGCAAAGGACGCAGCACGGCAAAGACTTCTTCTCTATCTTACTGAGCCCGTTTTAGTGGAAACGAGCTTGCGTTACTTAAAGATATGTAAAGAAGGTTTACGAACCTGAGAAAACGCTAAAATGAGAAATGCGGACATAACAGATTAATTTAAGTGATGTTTAATTCAGACCCATCTGATTCAAGCCTGCTGCGATCGATCCTAGAACCGCTGCTAGAAGACTTCCAATATTGGTTTCAGCGATCGCGCTTGCTTCTGGAGACAGAGCCGCTTCTGTTCCTGAGCGCAGAAAAACGAGCAGACTTGTTGGCACGAGTGGCAGTGGCGCAGCAAGAAGTGAGCACCGCACAGCTGCTGTTTAGGGCTATGGACGGTCAAGTTGGCATTGAAACATCTGTCATGAAACCTTGGCACGATCTAGTCGCGGAGTGCTGGCAAGTTGCGGTACGCTTCAGAATGCAGGAGTCTAGCCAAAACAATGTGAATGGGCTGTAGGGATTTTATACACGAGCGATCGCTGTCGATTCACAGCCATTTTGTAGGTCAGGTGGTTTAAGCGCAGGCAGGAGCTGCTAGTGATGCCTCCACTCATCAAGTTTTGAACACTAATCGAATTTTCAATGGTCGGACGTTTTAAGCATTCATAAAAATACACAGTTGTAGCGCTCATTCAAGCTACGCACTTTGAGGAAACCCTATGTTATTACATCTGCTTTACATCATCGCGTTTACCACACTTGCCTTTCTTGCCGTAGGAAACTTGATCCGCAACCTGATGACATTGGGCATGGAATCGCAACGAGGTCAACCGTCTAGAAATTGGACAATGGGCGACCCGCAAGCATCGGGAACCTCGCGGCTACGGATGGTGCCACATCCAGAATTTTTGGATACGGCTGGCAACGTCATCAATGAGCCGCTGTTGGTGATGCGATCGGTCAGTGTGGAAGATGCCCGCGAACAACTGGATGCCCTCTACGAATCGTCTCCAGGTGCAAACTCGTCAGGCGATCGTCGCGAAGAGATCTAAATCTGTTCTCCTTAACCGATCGCAGGGCTATTGCATTCTTGCCAAATAGATGAATGGGCAGCGGATGGGAACGGATGAAACGGATGATTTTTCCCACTTTTGTTGATCGCTTACCCGCTATCAATCTGCTGCCACAATGTCTGATGCTTTGAATGAGATGCCCCTGTAACCGGATCGTTGAGTGATCAAGGCTAATCGATCGCTGACCACGGTTTAGATTACTGTAAAGGTGTAAATTCCATTCACTATCAGGCGATTCATGTCTGAACCCTCTGAAGTTCACCCTTCAGACGTTTCTCAGGCACCGGAGGAGACGACGATCGTCCCGGTTGCATCAAACGTCGAGAACGCTGATGGCGCAAAGCCTTCGATTCCCCTTTGGCAAAACGTCACCGAATCATTGAGCGGTTGGCAACGGTTTGCGCCGCTTCGCTGGATGACGACTAGCGTTACATCCTGGTTTAGCGTCAGCGACGCTAAAGTGGTCGAAATTTTAGAGCAGGTGCGGTCAGAATTGCCTACCACCGAAGCATTGCTGGTAGGTAAACCACAGGCAGGTAAAAGCTCGATCGTGCGCGGACTGACGGGCGTTTCTGCCGACATTGTGGGACAGGGATTTCGACCGCATACGCAGCACACGCAGCGTTACAGCTATCCGACAAGTGACCTGCCGCTGCTGATTTTTACCGATACGGTTGGGCTGGGCGACGTGGCTCAAGATACCGACGCGATCGCGCAAGAATTACTGGGAGAACTTCAACCGGACGAAAACCGCCGTGCCAGAGTTCTCATCCTGACCGTGAAGGTGAATGATTTTGCGATCGACACGTTGCGGCAAATCGCCAGTCAACTCCGCCAGCAGCATTCAGAAGTCCCATGTTTGCTGGTGGTTACGTCTCTGCATGAGCTATATCCCGCCACATTGAGCGATCATCCCCCCTATCCACCGGATGTGGCAGCAGTGACTCGATCGTTCGCCGCTGTGCAGGAATCGTTCAAGGGACTGTACGATCGCGCCGTGATGATTGACTTCACGCTCGAAGAAGACGCATTTACCCCCACCTTCTACGGCTTAGAAGCATTCATCAACGCACTCGCCGACCTGTTGCCAGAAGCCGAAGCCCGCGCCATGCACCAACTCTTGACGGATAGTGCTGGAGAGAAGCTGGGCAATTTGTATCGTGATGCGGGTCGGCGTTACATTCTGCCGTTTGCAATCATGGCTGCCACGCTCGCTGCGGTGCCCTTGCCCTTTGCCACCATGCCCGTGCTGACGGCGCTTCAAGTTTCCCTCGTGGGGCTGTTGGGACAGCTTTACGGGCAAACGCTGTCGCCTTCTCAGGCAGGTGGGATTGTAAGCGCGATCGGGGGTGGGTTTCTGGCTCAGGCGATCGGGCGCGAGTTGATCAAATTCATCCCTGGCTTTGGCAGCGTCATCGCAGCATCGTGGGCAGCCGCCTACACCTGGGCACTCGGCGAAGCTGCCTGCGTGTATTTCGGTGATTTGATGGGCGGCAAGACACCTGACCCGAAGCGCATTCAGCAAGCCATGAACGAATCCTTCGCAGCGGCGAAAGAACGGTTTAAGCAGAATGGTTGATCATCTCCGTAGTAGGGACGTTCCATGGAACATCCCTACAGAGAACGATGCTAAATGCCCAGACGCTGATAAATTTGGTCGAGATGCTTCAGGTGGTGCTGCGGGTCAAAACACCCTGCCACGTCTTCGGCGGACAGATGCTTGGCAACGCGATCGTCCTGGCTAATCAGAGCGTGAAAATCACCATCAGGTTTATTCCATGCCTGGTGCGCGCAGGATTGCACAACGGTATACGCGTCTTCGCGGCTCATGCCTTTTTCCACCAGCGTCAGTAGCACTCGCTGACTAAAGACCACACCGCCGTACAGATTCATGTTGCGCGTCATGTTGTCGGGGTAGACCAGCAGATTTTTGACCAGATCCGTCGCTTCGACCAGCATAAAGTGGGTCAGGATGCAGGCATCGGGGAGAATCACGCGTTCTGCCGCACTGTGAGAAATATCGCGTTCGTGCCACAACGCCACATTTTCTAACGCGGTGCTGGCATGGCTGCGAACCACTCGTGCCATCCCGGTTAGCCGCTCAGAGCGAATGGGGTTGCGCTTGTGGGGCATCGCAGAAGACCCCTTTTGACCTTTCGCAAAAAATTCTTCGACTTCCAGCACATCGGTACGCTGGAGATTGCGAATTTCCACTGCAAAGCGCTCGATCGATGCCGCCAACAGAGCCAGGGTTTGCACAAACGCCGCATGACGATCGCGCGAAACCACCTGGGTAGACGCGGTATCTGGCTCTAAGCCAAGATTCTGGCAGGCGATCGCTTCCACCTGGGGGTCAATATTAGCGTAAGTGCCGACTGCACCAGAGATTTTGCCCACTGCAATGTTGCGCTTTTGCTGACAGAGGCGATCGCGGTGGCGCAACACTTCAGCCAGCCAGCCAGCCAGCTTAAACCCAAAGGTAATCGGTTCTGCATGGATGCCGTGCGATCGACCAATCATGACCGTGCTGCGATGCTGCTGTGCCTGATAGCGAATGGCTTGAATCAGTGACTCTAGCTGCCCCATGAGGACTTCTAAACTGGCAACCAACTGCAACGCCAGAGCCGTATCCAGCACATCAGAACTGGTCAGACCCAGGTGAATGTAACGTCCCGCATCGCCCACGTACTCGTTGACGTTTGTGAGGAAAGCGATCATATCGTGGCGCACTTCTGCCTCAATTTCCAGCACGCGCCGGGGATCAAAGTTTGCCTTCGCTCTAATCTCCGCCACAGCCTCAGCGGGAATGGTGCCCAACTCTGCCTGCGCCTCGCAGACGGCAATTTCTACTTGCAGCCAGGTTTTTAGCTTGTAAGTATCAGTCCACAATGCGCCCATTTCGGGCAGGGTATAACGCTCAATCAAGGTTCGTGTCGCACAGCACAACGGCTCTATTGTACAACCGTCCTTTGGTGGATTGGTGCGCGGATAAATAGGGAGGCAAAATTGCGATTGCCCATCCCTTCACAATGTCTTGACTAAACTTTTTCAAAAGGTCATCTATCTCAAGATAGAGATTGGGTACGTTGTAGACGAACGTTTTGAGATCACGTCCCGTCTGATCAACGTTTGTCGCCCCTTACATCCTCAAAGCAGATGTACAGCAACCCCCAGTTAGCAGCGTTCGCAAGACAAGTCAGTAAGTTCATGGCGATCGCCTGCTGCACCAGTGCGATCGCGGGCGGAGCGATCGTCACAGGGTTCGCTATCAATCCTGCTGCTACAGCCCAGACTGCCCCGCAGCCCATGCTGCAAGACAAAGCCCTATCAAGTGATCGCGTAACTCGCCTTGAAATCTACCTGAGTCGTCGTCAAGCTGTGCTCTATCAGGGCGATGTGCTGATCAAACGCTACGCGATCGGCACTGGGAAACAGGGTTGGGAAACGCCGATCGGAACCTTCAAAGTCATGCAGATGAAGCGGAATCCTACCTGGATCAACCCTTTCACCAATGAGCGCCTTGCCGCTAACGATCCCAGAAATCCACTGCGGGGATACTGGATTGGCTTTTGGACGAACGGCACCAACTGGATTGGCTTTCACGGCACCTTAGATGCTGGCACTGTGGGTAAAGCTGCTTCTCACGGCTGCATCCATATGCACGATAGCGATTTGAAAGATCTCTTTTCGCAGGTTAGCCTGGGCACTCAGGTTAAAGTGTTGCCATAAGGGTACGTAGCTGTGGTGAGGAGAGCGTAATGAATGTAATCAAAGGGCTACTAGGGCTTGGGTTGCTGGCGATCGCTATTTATACAGGCTTTGCCAAATTTCCCCTGTGGAGCGTGCCACTACTAGCCCTACTTTTCACCGCCGCTTATATTCAAGGCAAATGGTATTTATGGAGCGACCTGTTTCAGCAGCGGAGTTTCAAACTCTATCAGTCTTTACTCATTACTTACTTCATTCAAATGGTCGTCGTAGGCATCTTCTACTTGCTTGGTAGCGGAGTAGCGCGTTTGTTCGATCGATAATCATCTTTGTCGCTTCAAGGTTGGTGAGAGCCAGTTTGTAAAGGGTATCGATCTCGATCGACTGGCTGATTGTGTGGCGATCGAATCGCGATCGCAAGCAGTAAAAGCCTTTCGAGAATAAGATGGAGCGATCGCCTTTAAGAGGAGCCTACGTTGCAAGGTAAAGATGTCCAGGAAAAACCAAGGAGTTTACTTCAAGAAGCTACAACCATCGATCCAGCATTGGCAAAACGGTTAGACGAAATCAATCGCTGGGTTAAAGATTTGAAACCCGGGAAACTTACTACAAAACGGGCTGTCATGGCTTTTTTGCTGGAAGTGATCACCGATGCTACACTCTGGCTGATACTCAAAGCCCAACTTTTAGAAGAGCAACGGGTTGCGTTACTGCAACTGTCTCCGCCCCAACGGTATTGGTACAGCGAACTGTTTCCCCGATGGCTGGAGGAGAACGATCCCAAATTTTATCTTTGGCGACAGAAACTAATGGCTGGAGCATTTAGCGCCGCAGACGAGAAAGTGATCCAAGCGGTTGCCAAAGCCGTAAATCAGCAAGAAGGCGAATTCTGGCGGCGCTATATCGCCGATTTATCGATGGCAACTGATTTGATTGTGAGTCATCGGCAGCAACAGTCCCTTAGCACCCAAATCACCAGTTTATCGGATGAGTACTCGCAACAAAAATATGCAGACTGGAAAACTACGCTTCAAAGTTGGAGAATAGAGAGGGGTTTGTTTATCAGCTACAACCCTGGAATGCCAGATTACATTCAGCAGTTGGCTCTGCTGGCACTGGGAAGCAGCGACACACTAGAATCAGGCAACTACCAAAAAGTCTCATAGGGAGAACATAACTCAGGCTTACCGTTACACAAGCAGGCTCACTCCATGCAACCCCAAGACCACTCACAGCCGTCATCAAATCTCCCTAGTTTTGCCGAAGCTCTTGCCGCCGCCAACAAAATGCAGCAAGACTGGCTGGAATATGGCGTGAATTTTGTCGATCGCTACGTCGAAGATGTCGATGGCGACTGGCTGGATCAATGGGGTGATGATGCGCCAACAGAGAACGGCTCTGTACTCTCTGATTCTGTGCTGTCTCAACGCTTGATTGACCATAATTCATTCATCCAATCTGTCGTAACTTTTTTGATGAGCGATGATCCTGTTGCCATTGAAGCCCGCCCCTTCTGGGAAGATCGTCCCCTACCTGAAATTGCTGTTTATTTGGAACGCTGCCTTGTGCTGCCCGAAGTCGATCGTCTTTATGCAGTCCAAAATTTGCTAACTGGTAGCGATACTAATGGCAGCAAGCGCAATTTTAATAATGCTATCAAGCAAATCGATACGCTTAAACTAGCTAAGAATATGCTGGAAAAATTGATTCAGGTTCAGCAGGGTTTTTCTTATAAAAAGTGATGTTCAGTTATCTAATTTCCAAAGTGCAAATTAGAGAGATCAATCTCGATCGACTAGCTGAGCGTGCGGCGGTCGAATCGCGATCGCAAGCAGTGAAAGCCTTTAGGTAGAGCAGCTAATGCTTAAATAGGTGTGTTCAATGAATGGTTTGATTTGGAAAAAGTCGCAAGGATGAAGAGGTATTGGTGGTTACCGCTAATGAGCAATGGATGCCATTCGCAGAAGTACTGGAACAGCACCCATTGGACAGCTTAATATAAGCTACTCAAATATTCGCGCAACCTTTTTACCCGCCTGTTCGCAAGCTGTGCGGCATGGGGAAAAACCATAACGATTTTCCTCTCGAATGTTTTCCCTCGCCATCGTCTCTGCAAGCATAATAGCTGCGCGCTGTACCATTTTTCCTGTTTTAGCCAAATGATCGCGAACATTAGCGTCTTTTGGTAGCTTATGTTTTTGGCGATAACTCGCGGCTCTATCCTTGATTAGAAGCTTGTAAATCAGGTTAGTGAGATAGCCATATGCCATGCCTTCGCTTTTAATCCAAGTGGGTAGAGTTTCCGGGTCTACAGCGCCGTGCTGAGCTAAGGTGCTGGCAAAGTCTTTGCGGACAATTACGCACTGAGCAAGAACTTCAATATTCTCGTCAGAGTGACCCTGCTGCTTCCATGTCTTAACTGCCCGCTTGTACCCACGAGAAAGGGCTTGTTCTGGATCTGTCTCTTCTTCAATTCTTTCTGCAAGAGCATTTAGCGCCCATTGGTGGAAATCTACAGAAAGAATCTGAGCATAGTCGACCGCAAACTGAGAAGAAGCATATGTTCCGGGGGCAGTCCCCCCTCGCTTAGGTTCTAAAAAACCTGAGACTTGAGTGATGACCCTTTTGGCTTCTCGTTTGCCGCGTTTCCATTCCGACCAAACTGGTACAGTACCAGTTTGATCACAAATATGATTTAGAAGCTCTTGTGTAGCCTCTAGTCGTATCCAAGCTAAAGGCTCTTTGTTGGCAGGACTACCTTCTGCCTTCCACATGTCGGTCAAGCAGACTAGCCCATTTTTAGCGTTGCGGTGAATCATCGAGCCTTCGTAAACTAAAGCAGTGCCTTTTGAAGAATTAGACATTATTGTGTCCTCTAGTGTTTTGTACGCAAAGTGCTTTGCGGTAGAGGACTGCAAGCCGCAACAGAATGCAACATGCTTGACAAGCGCGATCTCGAATGACACTATATGTAGCAGTCTCGCAAAAGATGCCATCATATAATCCCAACGTATTCGACTTGCAATCTTCACTAGCTTGTAGTCCCTACCTGGGTAGATGAGAGCCGTAGGAAAGCTCTTATCTTTAGAGCATAAGGGTGACCTCCAAGGTTGCATTTGTGTTCTCTTGTCGATTGTGGGAGTGGTGGGACTTGCACCCACAAAACCCTGCCAGGTTGCCGGATTAGGAGTCCGGTGCGTCTGCTAATTCCGCCACACCCCAAAACTTTTCAGCGAAGGTAAGTGTTGATCTGCAATCAACGCTTGCCTTCGCTTTTTGGCTTAACTATTATGAAGAGTCAAGCGCTACCATGCTTACATCCTGCATCAAAGACATTGTTTACAGTAATGACGGACTTATAATTGTGTGTCTACAAAGTATCTGAAAAATCTGATTTGGTACTTTGTTTACGTTGTTGTTCTACAAATCAACTCCTCACTTGTACAGGCATGACGAGGTAGGTCATTTTGATGCTGCCGAGGGGGGTGACGATCGCTGGGCTGGTGGCTGTATTTAACTGGATCTGGATTTCGGTGGTGGCGATCGTCTTCAAGCCATCCATCAGGTACTTCACGTTAAACGCTACATCCAGGTCATCGCCTGTAATCTGGGCGGGAATGGTTTCTTTACCGCTGCCCACATCCTGCGCGTCTACCGACAAGGACAGCAGTTGATTGGTGCTATCCAACGTCAGTTTGACAATGTTGTTCTTCTGGTCTGCCAGCACTGCAATACGCTCTAGAGCACCCAGCAGGAGCCGTCGTTCTGCTGTAATTTGGCGTGAAAATTGACGGGGCACGAGTTGGCGGTAGTTGGGATATTGCCCCTCTAAGAGACGACTGGTGAGGCGTTGATCTGTCCACTCAAACACCACCTGGCTCTGGTCGAAGTGAACTGCTACATCGCTACCCGTTTGCCGTTCTAGCATTTTGGTCAGTTCTTGCAGCGCCTTGGCGGGAATGGTCACATCCAGGGCATTGTCTGCAACTTTCGCCGTTTTGGTATCAGCTTCAACCGCGTCTGCATTCACCGTTTGAACGACCGTAAGGCGATGACCGTCTGTGGCAGCAAACTCCAAGCCATCGGGCTGCATGGTGAGGTGAACTCCTGTCAACACTTGCTTGGTTTCGTCGCTACTGGCAGAAAATAACGAACTCCGCAGCCCTTCAATCAGGCTTTCGACGGGCAGATGAGCGACTTCGCCCCCTTCCACCACAGGTAGTTCGGGAAACTCGTCGGCTGACATCCCGCGCACCTGATAGCGACCGGAGGCACAGGTCAACGTGGTCAAAAAGTTTGCATCGGTCGGGTCGTCGGTTTCATTCTCCAGGGTGATATCGCCCTCAGGTAAACGCGAGACAATATCGGTGAGCAGTTTCGCTGGCAGGGTCAGCTTGCCACCCACTACAATGTCTGCCGGAAAACTGGTCTGGATGCCCAGGCTGAGGTCAAATGCACTGAGCCTGATTTGCTGAAGCTCGTCGTCAGCAACCAACAAAATATTTGCCAGAACTGGGTGGCTGGGGCGAGACGAAACAGCGCGGCTGACGAGGGAAAGGTTGGTGCTGAGGCTGTTTTGAGAGCAAACCAGTTTCATGGGAGGTTGACCTTTGTGTGAGGAAGGAGTGGTGAGAGAGGCGGAAGAAGCTTGAGCCAGCGGAAAGCTTGGGGTTTGAAGACGGAAGATTGAGAAGGCAGACGCTATCTGTAGCGTGTTGAGAGCGTTGTCTGCGTATGTTAGCACCCTTGTTTTGAACAATCTACCCTGGTTTTTTACGTCAAATTTTGGTCTTGTCTCTGATCCGGACTTAAGTAATTCTTATTTAAACAGTAGTAGTAGGGGCTGTGGAAAATGTGGAGAAACGCATAAACGGCGACTGGTCAATTCTTTGAGATAGCTTTAAACCTGTGGAAAACCTGTGGAAAAATGCCCAATCTTTGCACAGAGTATTTATACTTAATTGCCTTTCCCCCGATCGCCCTGAGTTCTGTACAGGTTTTCCACATCGTTTTCCACAGAAAAGTTTAAGGTTTTCCACACGCGTTCGATCGCTTTACGTTGCGTTATCAAAAAGCTTGATAAAAATTTAGATCTTCTCCAAAAACAGCAAAACTTCTCCACACCCCGTCTCTGCTCTACTCATAAGTGCGGCTGATCGGTGAGCGATCGTTGAAATGAGAAAGGGGACAAAAGCATCAGCCTTCGCCCCTTCAATGGTTAGATGGGTTGCTCAGAGGGTTCTTATGCTAATCATTCACGCGGGTTCAGTACCCTAACAATGAAGAGGGTATAGGGTGTGGGGTGTAGAGTGTGAATAGCGGCATTTCAGAGCAGTGCTGCGAGATTGCACTGCCGATTTGTTTTTCTGCTGCTGACTGCTAGCCGAAGATTGCCTGGAGAGACCCTAAACTAGGGGTGTGACAGCAGCAGGGGTGACGGCTTTTGGCGGTGCTGATAGTTTGATCACCATGGGCGAGTCTGTCACCCCAAGGGTTAGCTGCGTGGGTGCTGCAAAGGTAGCAACGGGTGCGATCGATTGGTTGGGGGCATAGGCAGTCGCTTCTCCTAACGGAGTGTTGAAGTTTAAGGTGACATTCTGGACAGCGGGTTGATCGGTGCTGGGTACTTCCAGCCAAAGAACCAGGTAGAAGTCACCATTGCGCTTCTCCAACAGCGTGTGGTGGATGTTTTGCGTATTGCCACCGATCGAGTAGTTGAGTGTACCTAACGTGGGTGTTGCAGGTGGCACGACTACTGGTGTCGCGGGTGTTGCTGGGATGGCTGGTGCGGGTAGGGGATCGTTCAGCAGGCTGATCAGATTTTTTAGCGCCGTGTAAGCGGGTTTGGGGGTGCCGTCGCTGCGGAGGATACCGTAGTTGTTTTCGCTGTTGTTGGGGTCTGCTTTCTGATCAATTAGCTCGTAAGAAAAGGTGCGAGGAGCGCCCTGATTGAAGCTTTCCAGAAAGAGGCGGGGAAGATATTTACCCTGGACGGCTTCTGTGACTGGACGATCGGACAGAGCGCTACCTGTGGAGTATCCGACCTCTGTGGCGATCAGGGGTTTGTTGCCAAAGGCGGTCGATCGCAGATAGTAGTCCTTAGCAAGACTACCGTCACCGGGGTTTTTGGGGTTGTTGTAGGGGTGGAAGCTGCCGTAATCGACCCACTGGCTCAAATCGCCCACAGCACTACTGGAGTTAGCGTACACAAATGAAGGTCCAATGACGGGAATGTTGGCAGTGGCAGGATCGGCATTCAAGGCTGTGTAGACATCGCGTGTGAAGTCTCGCAGGTAACTGATCCAGCCATTGTCTGTGACGGGTTGACCATTGCGGCTGTACACATAAAGGCTGGAGAACAGGTCAAATTCATTCAGGATCTCAACGGCTTCTACCCCGTTTGCCACCAAATTTTTGACGTAGTTGACTACCGTATAGCCAGGGGGTTTGATGTCGTAAGAGGCATCGGGACCAACGCCAATATTGGGGTCAATTACCAGAGTTGACTTAATACCAAGACTGCCTAATTCGTTGATGCGCTGTATCCAAGTGGGGTCAGTGCCGCCATCGCGGATATGACGAATGCCCAGGTCAAGCAGGCTTTGTTTGATCAGCGCATAGTTGCCATAGGCGGTGTCGTAGTAGCGAAGGTGGGTATTGATGCCGATCGAATCCACAAAAGAACTGGCGCTTCTGGCGGTTGCACCTGTGGCAAATACAACGGTGCTATTCCCCTGAAACAGTTGACTGGCGGGAATAATTTCTTTGGCTTGTGTGGGGCTAGACCACAGAAGTTGAGCGGTTGCGCCGCCTGTGCTGTCGTAATATTCCAGCTTGATGTCGTAGGCTTGTCCGGCGGCAAGGGCGATCGCGCCACTGTTTTCGGTGACATCGTGGTCTGTCCAGTTGTCAATCAGCAGTTGACCATTCACCCATAGGCGGATGCCATCGTCCGATCGCGTGTAGAAGGTATACGCTTCCGACGTTTTAGCCAGGACTTTCCCTGTCCATCGCACGGCAAACCCATCCGCAGGCACGATCGAATTAGGAGCGTTGGTTCCCCACGTAAAATTCACCGTTGGGTCAATTTCTGTCCACTTGAGATTAGCGAAATTTTTGCCCTGATAATACTGTGCCTGTAGCCCAGGTTTGGGAGCTGTGGCGATCGGCGCAGCGGCGGTGGTAGGGCTGCTAGAGGCAAGGCTAGTCGTTGTCGCTAGGCTGTTGGGTTGAGTGGTTAGGGTAGAAGCGGCGATTGCACTCGCGCTGACGCTTGTACTCAGAGCAGAGCTGCTCGTTGCCACTGCGACATTGGAATCTGGCACTGTAATTTCCCTAAGAAACGAACTGGACGTTAATTGCCCTTACAAATCAGTAGGGTCTGGAACCCAGATGGATGGGTACGATTTGCATTGAGTGGACATTACGGAACTAGCTGTTTGTTGGGAACACACGGATTCAATCTATAAAGAGGTTAATGGTATTAACCGAGGCTTTTCAAACAACCTCTAAGGTAGACCAGCGATCGCTGAGTGAACCTCAAAAGTGAAATTCTACGCCTTTATTGGGAGAAAGCAATAAATTGCAATATCCGAGTTTAATATCTACCATGAGTTTTCCGAAATCTCAACCCCTGAAGAAAGTGAGCGCGTAAAATTCAAGCCTGAAAGATTGGGATGTTTTGTTGCAAACACAAAATTTCTCTGAGCATAGGCGTTTTAGCGAATGATATTTTCTGACTCAAGAAAATTTTGATTCTGACTGTTCTTAGAATGATTGAAAACTGGTAAAACACCGTCCCGTCGTTCTTTGGTTTGAGTTCATCAAAGAGTCGCTCGACTCAATTTCGCCCAATCTAAAGCTGATAAATTCATTGCTCTAGAAAGCTTCTGGAGCGTGTAATTAATGGCAAGCAGGCAGAAGACTTTAAAGAGTCAAAACGGTGCCTTTACAGAAACTTTATGCGAACTTTATATAAAGCACCTACCATTCAGTCAACTTTTGACGCTTGATCCGACTCTACCCATGCCAGCTTTTGTGGAAATAATGTGATGGGTGATCCGTTCAGTACCAGGGTGAATATCCGTCGTTTGTGAGTGGGTTGGGCGATCGCGCCATCACTATCATGAAGGAGTCTTAATAGAAGCGATTGATCGTGCCTACAACCGTTTTTGATCCCCTAACGCATTCAAACCTTTCAACGCATCATCCGCCTGAGTCTACAGCGCGGCTGTGGCTGCCTGAGCGTGTCTTGTTCACACCGTCAGCCTTAGAGCTTCCCTGGGGGCAGCAAATTTTGTCGCGGGTGCAGGCGCTCAATCTGCTTGTGGAAACCCTACCCCGCGATCGCCTGACCGGGTTGCGGGGTGACGATGACCGCGAGACGTATGCGATCGCCAAGCGCACCCTTGCTGTTGTCGTTGCGCCACCCAGCCACTTCAAACTCAGCCCCATTCCACCCTCGGCAGACTGGCAGTTTCACCTGGCAGAAGGCTGTCCGGCTCACTGTCAATACTGCTATCTGGCAGGTAGCTTGCAAGGTCCTCCGGTGATTCGGGCATACGCTAATCTGCTACAGATCTTAGAGAATCTGGCAGCCTACGAGCGTCCTGGTCAGGAGACTTCCTATGAAGTCAGTTGCTACACCGATCCGCTGGGCATTGAGCATTTGACAGGTAGCCTTGCCGAATGTATCCGCTACTTTGGCACTCGCCCTGATGCTCATCTTCGCTGGGTCTCCAAGTTTGATGGTGTCGATCATCTGCTTGCTTTACCGCATAACGGACACACACGCTGCCGGGTAAGCGTGAATGCCGCGCCGATCGCCCAGAAGCTTGAAGGCGGCACGGCATCCGTCACTAAGCGCTTGCAGGCTTTGCGGAAGCTGGGCTTACCACGATCGCAGGGTGGCGGTGGCTATCCTATCGGGCTGGTGATCGCGCCCATTATGCCGATCGAGGATTGGCAGACCCATTACAGTCAGTTGTTTGACGCGATCGAAGCTGCACTTGATTTTGATTGTGACCTGACCTTCGAGCTAATTTCCCATCGCTTTACCCCCGGTTCCAAGGATGTGCTGCTCAGTTGGTATCCCAAAACGACGCTTGATTTGGACGAATCTACCCGCAGCGTGAAGCGAAATAAGTTTGGCGGCACCAAGTACGTTTACCCTGCCGAAATGATGAAGACGCTGCGGAGCTTTTTTGAGCAAGAGATTGCCCGACGCTTTCCGCAAGCAAAGGTGCTGTATTGGACATAGTGGACGTGAGGAGAGAGGGGTCAGAAGGAAAAGGGATAAGATGTAGCATCATCATTGACCGACCAATGCTGCGCCTTCTTACCGAGTTGGTTGCGCGAGATTGAAAGCGGCATCTAATAGCGATAAAGCCTTTTCTGGCTGTTGGTTGCGGCTAAAGTAGTGGGCGGTGTCGGTGAATGCAGTGGCTTGAATCTCAGGTTTTTGAATCGATCGCGCTAGTGCAAGTGACTGATCAGGGGTGTTTGCATCAAGATAGCTGTTGACAACTTCTAGTCTTGCCCGATCTTGAACGCTCAAATCACGAATAGTGGGTACGATCGTCACCGCTTTCGCAAGCTTGCCAAGTTGAGCATAAGCTGTTGCAACCTCGTAGAGCGCGGCGGATTGTAAATCAGTCTCCGCAGATCTGCGTGAAGGGGTCTTAGAGAATTGATTTGCAAGGCTAAGAATGCGATCGAGCAACTGTTCAGCGCCGTTCAAATCGTTTAACTTGCGATAGGTTTCAACGGTCTCCAGCATATTGCGCAACAGGTACTCTTGATAGTACTGGTCGCGATCGAGTTTTTCAGGAAAGAGCGTAGCGGCTTCGTTGAGGAATGCCAGAGCTTGAGTGCGGTTTCTTTTCGCTTGATAGAACTTGGACAACTGCATCAGTTCCCACTGTTTGTCGTTGGAGTCTTGCATCTGCCGGATGAGTTGGATTGCCTGCTGCTCTTTGTTGATCTCTAGATAGCTTCTTACAACCGCCCTGATCGCTTTCTTACCCCCTTCCCGCATCACCCGACTGTACAGTTCGGCAGAGCGTTTCTGGTTGCCCTGACGAGTGTAAAGATTAGCAATACCCAACAAAAGTGCTGTCTGATTTTCATCCTCTTTTGCCAATTGGTTAGTAAGCTTGAGTGCTTGAGTGAGATTACCCGCGCCTGCCTGATAGCTGGCAATCTCTGCGATCGCCTGTGCCTGAATGCCCGCCACATTGTCAGGAAAGCGTGATGTGATTTTGGGGACGAGCTGAAGCGCCTGAGCAAATACCTGATCGGCTTTGGTTTTTTGCCCAGCTTTGCTATAGCCCATTGCGACAGCCGCAAGATATTCCACCCGATCGTCCACATCTTCAAACTGCACTGCCAACATCTCAACCCGCTTTAAGGCTTGATTGCGAACCTGACGACCTTCATTACTACAGCGATCAGAACAGGTTGCAGCAATTTTGAGCAGTGCTTTCATTTGATCAGTGGATGGCTTAAGATTTTCACCACCTTCGAGAAGATTGGGGCTTTGTAACCGTTGTGCTATCTCAAAGGCGTTTTTGTACTGCTGCTTGGCCAGGTAATAGCCGATTAAACTCTGGTAATTTTCATTCTGCCAATCCTTATTTCTTCGCACAAGCTGTTTGGTTGCCAGCCAACGGTCTTGTAGGGCATCGAATTGTTTAATCATTTCCAACGCTTCCCGCAAGCGATTTTGTCTCAGATAGGCATTGACTAGATTTTTGAATGCATTTGACGAATCGGAAAGGTCAGTATGCGCCATTTTCGTTAGCACCAGGCTGGCGGCTTCATCCACGCGATTTTGCTCTAGCAGCCTTTGCACCATCCAGTAATAAATGCTGTCTAAGAAAAAATTGCGATCGCCTTGTGGAAGGAATTCTGCAATCAGGTTTTCTACCGCTTGCACGTCTTGCCAATTTGATGTTCCTGCAATCCGTAATAACAAACGATTTTGGGCATAGCGATCAAGTTTTGCCAGGGCGATCGCAAATTTCTCCCGTTGGTTAATGCGGTAGTACCCATAAGCAATGCTTACAAGAGGGGTGTCCAACAAGCCGATACTCGTAACGTCTAATTGTGCGCTTGGAAGGAATTTGGGTAGCTCAATTTGTGCCAGTTGGTACGTTCTGGCAGGAGAGAACACCTGAATAGATTCAGCCGTAGTTGCTACTGATGGTTGATACAACAGGGCAACAGCAGGAAAACTGGTAAGTAGGGCTACAAGGAGCGATCGACGCAATAGCATAGGTAGAGGGTTGAGCCGAGAGACGTGCGGCATCCTATCATATTGCCCTGAAACCCAGACTAAATAGGCACTCTAGCTTTTTGCCTCTAATTAGCCATTAACTCGGTGTACACTGCCAGCGTTTCCGTGTGGACTCGTGAGACGTTGAGCCAATCGAGATTCTGCTGCGATCGCGCTTTCCAGTCCTGCAACAACTCAGGATCACGTAGCAAGGGGGCGATCGCCTCTGCCAGTGCTGGGGGATTTGCCGCTGGTACAAGAATGCCTGCTTTGCCATTGTCCAGCGCTTCGGGGATGCCGTCTACGTTGCTGGCGACGATCGCGCAACCAGCTTCGCGGGCTTCGGATAGCACCAAGCCAAACGGTTCCTGTCGGGATGCCAGGACGAAAATATCGGTGCTGCGGAGATAGCGCTGCGGTTCTGCCTGGTAGCCTTCAAAGTGAATGCGGTCTGCCACGTTGGTTTTGCTTGCTTGTGCCTCAAACTCAACGCGATCGGGACCATTCCCAATCAGATAAAGATGAACCTCCGGGAACTCTGCGGCTATATACTCAAAAGCGGTGATGAGGTCAGCGACACCTTTGCGGTGATACATACCAGCAAGGGTGGCGATCGCGGGTCGTTGCAGGGTAACGGGTGGCAACTCTGACAGGCGTTCCCGTGGACTGCCCAGCGTGCCGTTACGGACAACCCTTAGCTTTGCTTGAGGAATGCCTCGCTGTGTCATGGAATCGGCAACCGATTGGCTCACGGCAAGAACGCGATCGGCAAGTCCCATTAAGATCGCGCTGCGCTGAAATTCGTTGTGAACGGTAGACACCAGCCCATAACTGGCATTGCCTCGCAACATCCACGCCAAAACCATCCCCGTCATCATGTGAGCGTGGATAATGTCTGGCTGAAGGTCTTCTACCAGCGCGTGATACTGTCTCGCAGCTTGAAGCAGGTTGAGCGGCTGGCGGCGCTGATCGAGCAGTACCGTTTTCACGCCGTAACGGGTCAGGAGGCGATCGTACTCTCCACCACCAGAGGCAACCATAACGGTATGTCCCGCTTCTGCCTGCAAGCACGCCAGATCAACGGCAACGTTGACAATGCCGTTGCCAATTTCCTGAATGTGGTTGAGGATATGCAGAATTCGCATAGGGTGCGGGGTGTAGGGTGTGGGGTGTAGGTGTAGAGACGTTTTGAATTTTGAGTTGAGCCTCCTCTGCTTCCCCAGCCTCTTGTGCTTCTTCCTGCCTTCTGCCCTCTGCCTCCTGCCCTCTGCCTTCTCCCTTCTCCCTACCTAGCCTGAACTGTTTGAGATGGCGTGAGTTTTGCGAGTACGTCGATGTACTGATCAACAACACGATCGACGGAAAATTCCTGGGCGCGTTGACGAAGGATGTTAGGGGCGATCGGCTGTTCCAGCGCGGTTAAGATGCCTGCTGCAAGGGCAGTGGCATTTCTCATAGGAACCAGGGTGCCGTATTTGCCACCGTCTAAAATCTCGGCAGGACCACTGGGGCAATCGGTGGAGACGATCGTGGTGCCTGCTGCCATTGCTTCGGCAACCACGTTACCAAAGCCTTCAAAGATGGAGGACAGGGCGAAGATGTTGGCTTGAGCCATGTACGCGTAGGGATTTTCGGCAAAGCCAGGGAGCGCTACATCGTCTTGCAAGCCCAGTGCGCGGATTTGGGCTTCTAGCGTTTCTCGATCTTCCCCTTCACCCAAAATCATCAGTCGCGCCGATCGCTGCTGGCGGACGATCGCAAAGGCATCCACAAGCGTCGGGAAATCCTTCTGGCTGACCAGTCGCCCCACGCCCAAAATGACCGGCGGTTCGTCTGGTGCAAACCAGGGATGGTCAACGGGCTGTTGCATTTTGGCGAGGACGGCTGGCGTGACGACTGGGTTGTAAATCACGCGAATCGTGTCGGCGGGTATCCCGGTAATTTGCGCGACATCCTCTGCGACACCTCTAGAAGCCGCGACGATCGCATCTGCCCAGGGGTAAAACAGGCGCACCAGCTTGGGTCTGAGCCGTCCGATCGTGTTGGGCTGATGATCCCGAAACTGCTGCGACAGGTTTGTTTGCACGCACATCACAACGCGGGTCGGTACTCCGGCGAGTCGCTGTGCCCACGTTGCAGAACTCAGAATATCCAGCGCTGACAAAAGGACTGTTGGTTGCTCCTGCTGCAAATAGCGGCGTAAAGCAAAGGTTTTAGAGACTAAAAGCGGCGATCGTGCCTTCAAATCCACAATCCGAATAGCAGACGGCACCATTTCCACATAGGCTCCTTTCGTCTCTGCCAGTACCAGGTCAATCTTGAAGCCGCGATCGGCAAGACCTTCTGCCAAATGCAGCATGGCACGTTCGGCACCACCGCCTTCGAGGGCAGGGAGGAAGACGCTGATAGTGGGGGACGAGTGGGGCATGGGGGAGGGATGAAGGGTGAAGGGTATAGGGTAAAGGGTGAAGGGTTTGAACAGTCGCCAGTGAGCAGCTGTCAGTGAGCAGTGAAACAGTCACCAGTGAATGAGGGTGCATTGGGGAAAGGCTGACTCCTGACTTCTGGCTTCTGACTACTTCTAACAACTAAAAACTAACAACCAACAACTTCCCTCAACACCTGGTCAATCTGCTGGCGAATCTGGTTAATATCAAAGCGTTTGCTGGCTGTGGTTTGGGCAATTTGGGCGATCGCGGCTATTTGCTCTGGGTGGTTGCGACAATGGGCGATCGTCGTTGCTAATGCCTTGACATCGCTGGGAGGAACGAGCCAGCCGATGACTCCTGGTTCTACCAGTTCTACAGCGCCACCAGCGGCAGAGGCAATAACGGGTTTGCCGCAGAGCATCGCTTCGACAATCACGCGCCCAAAGGGTTCTGGTGCGGTGGAGGTATGGGCAATGAGATCGCAGGCGTGCATGAGTGGCACCACATCGGAGCGGAAGCCTAAGAACTGCACCCGGTTTTGCAGTCCCAGGGTTTCCACCTGCGTTTTCAGCGTTTGCACATAGTTCTGTTCACCAAAGAGGGCATCGCCAACAAAAATGGCTGAAACATTCTCAGGGCAATCAACGAGGGCTTCTAGCAAAATGTGCTGCCCTTTCCAGGGCGATAAGCGGCTGAAATGACCTACGACAAACTGACCGTGTAGCCCAAGCTGCTGCTTAAGGTGAGACACGTCCGCACCTGGTTTCAGGTACGCGGCTGGCTCAAACCCGTTATAGACGACGGTGGCGATGTTGGCTCTTCCACCTGCCTGAATGAATGCCTCCCGACTGGCGTTAGAAGTGGCAATGACGCGACTGGCGCAGCGGTTCGCTAGTGTTACCGCGAGACGGCGATTGGTGCGGCTGAAGTGGTCGATCGACAAAATATCGTGCAGATGATAAACCAGGGGGCGACGACTGAGCAGGCTTGCCAGCGCACCGACGACAAGGGCTTTCTGGGTGTTGGCGTAGATCACATCATAGTCGCGGCTAAGCTGGGCAACTTTTACGGCAAGCGGCAGCAGTTGACTGAGGCTTTGAAACCCCTGCACCAGTCCACTATCTTTGCGTACCTCCATTGTCCGGGTAGCAAGTATCTGCACCCTCATGCCCTGCTGTTCTAACGCGGCTCGAAAGGGTCCGTCTGTGAATAAACAAACGAGGCTGCGATCGCGATATGGCTGCACGATATCCAATAAGCAGAGTTCTGCGCCTGCCAGTTTGCCACTCTGGTCAAGAAAAAGAATGTTTAGTTCCCTGGTTGAAGCGTCTGAGTGGAGTGGCTGGTTCGTCATGGCGTTTGCTTTCACCGTTGAATTCACGATCGTCTTGCTAAAAAGCCTCTGTCGTAACCCGTTTGTTATGGGATGTTCCAGCCATTTGTATGTGAGATAACCGATACCGATTGTGATGGGCAGCAACAAACCGATCGTGACGGCATAACCAATCATTTGAATCAGATGGGTTGCCAGGACTAATTTCAATAGAAGAGACAAACAAAGGTAGTGTGTCAAATAAATAGAGTAAGAGGCATCCCCCAAAGACGTAAACAGCTTCAATAGTGGTGTGTTCGACTGATGGTGCGATCGCTGCAAATCAAATGATGCGGCTCCCAGCACAATCAGCATGGAAGGGATGCCGTAAGCCAGAATGGGGTTTGGGAGGAGCGATCGCTGGGCTTGAGCAACGCCAAAGAATAGAAAAAGAGTCGTTCCGAAAAGAAGAAAAAAGAACTTTTCTGCGTCAAAGCGTTTGTTCAAGACTAAAAAGGCGGCTAAACAACCCAAGGCAAACTCTAAATTATGAGCGTTAAAAAGGAACTGAATGGAATGATTCTCTCGCGTCCATACGCCTGTAAAATTGCCGATAAAGAGGGCTAATGTACCCAAAAGCCACCCTGCAAGCAGAACTCTAGACAGCTTTAGCGATAAAAAAATAATGCACCCAAAGATGCCATAAAAGAGCATTTCATGGCTCAATGACCAGCCCACAATTAAGACTGGAAAATGCTCCTGCGGAATGAGTAATAACGACTTCACAATCACGGTTAAATCGCGCTCATAGCCGTAGCCCGTTTGCGGCATCAAAAAATAGATCGGCAGGATGGCTAACGTGACTAGCCAATAGAGTGGATAAATCCGAATCAAGCGCTTGATGATAAAGGGCTTGAGGCGATCGCGCTGTCCCACGTCTGCCTGGTGCACAAAGAAAATAATGAAGCCACTGAGCACAAAGAAAAAATCAACGCCTGCGCCACCAAAGGCAAACAGATTGCCTAAAAACGGCTGACCGAGCTTTTCCTGGCTCAATTGAGTGGTATGAAACAACACCACCAGTAGGGCAGCGATGCCTCGACACACCTGAATCCCATCCAGGTGTGGTTTTGCAGGATGCTGTACTGGCTTTAATGGTAGGGCGCTCGTGGCACCCTGTATCGCAGCCGATACTCCATGATTAGTAAACGGTTTCACGAGTCAATCCTCCTCACGCGGTCACCCAGCAGCCCATCATCACTCACTGTTCACATCAGGCAACAGCAAATGTTGATAGCGATAAAAACGCTGTGCTGCCAGTGCGATGCCCGCGAAACTCCACATCACAACGCCTGATAGTGCCAGCGTGGAGCTGCCCAGCCCAATTTGCGCGAAGACCCCCAGACTGATGGCGCGAGACGCACTCACAAACGGATCTGACTGTCCTTCTGTGCCACGAAAGAGGCTAAAAAACAGTAGGATCATGCCGCCCAGGTAGGGAATGGTGCCAAACCAGCCCAGGTTAAAGAGCATGGCTAGAACGCCGCTATCGTTGCTGCCCAGGCTGTCGTTAGTGAGCACAAAGCCCAACCCATTGCCCGGAATTTCTGCCAGCGCTTCGCCCATAATCTGCCCGTAGCCTTCCAGCCGTTGGTTGTAGCTCACGTCATCCTGGGTGTTCGAGAATGTTTGTAACCGTGCCGCGATCGCCCCTGCAAACGGCGGCATATTCACCAGCGGAATCACACAAACTGCCATGACAAGAATCGTCACAATCAACCGCATCTGTAATTTGGGCTTCAATGAGGGAATATACATTGCCACACCGACTGCCCAACCCAGCCAGGACGATCGCACCAGCGACAGCAGAAACGAGAGATAGCCCACTCCCACTGCTGCAAACCGCCACGTACTCTGACTGCTAAACAGCAACAGTAACCCTGCCATCATCACCGTTGCAAACGGACCTGGTGAATTCATGGTGCTAAACACCCGCATTCCCAGTGGTTCCGGTGTACCGAAGGCGATCGATTTGGAATTGATCAACCAAAAGCGATCCCACTCTGGCGCAACCAGATATTGCATGACCCCGTATGCCCCCGTTATCAGCACGCCCCACAAAAACACGCGCCCTAAATTCTGACGATAGGCAGGGTAGTGCCGCCAATGCACAAATAAGTGAAAGCCAAACAAAATCGGTGCCAACCAGTTCAATAACGGCACCACAACGGCGGTGGGTGGATACTTGATCAGTCCGACCAATAAGCCGTAAAGCACCCCGGCTGCCGACAAAATAAAGGGCAAACCATCCTGGCGAAGATAGCGGGGCAGATGACGAATAAACGTTAGCCCGGTCAGCATCATCACCAGAAACGGTGCCAGCAGCACAGGGCTGGGATCAACCCATCCGCTCTGAACATCAATCAAGCGCCGCACAAAGGGCGTTAAAAAGGCGACCCACCAGGTAAAGCCAATGTACAGAATGGGATAGCGCTGAAAGAGTAGCAAGCCCACCAGCAACGCTCCCGCTGGATACGCCAGTCGTAATAACCCACCTGCACCCGCCAGAATGCACAGCGTTGAAAACCCAACCAGCCCCAGCATTGCTGTCCACGCCAGCGTTGGCTGTAAACCAAACTGGGGACGGGTTAGGGGAGCGGTGGAGTCGGGGTGCATGGGAAGGGATGGGGGATGAAGGCAGAAGGCAGGAGGCAGGAGGCAGGAGGTAGAAGGGGTAAAGGGTAAGGGGTAAAGGGTTTTAACGGTTATCGGTGAGCAGTGAAACATTCACCAGTGGATGAGCGTGCATTGAGGAATGGCTGACTTCTGACTCCTCACTCCTCACTCCTCTCCCGCGATCGCCTCGCTTTCCAATCAATCTCATACAGCTTGATCTCTTTTAGAAAAATGTAGAAACTCCATAAGCCGGAGAGCGTAAAGCCTGCCATGCCCTGACGAAACATGCCGTACCAGACGTATTGCTGTATGAACTTGGCGGATGGTTTGAGCAGTAGTCGGAGGAGGCTAAAGCGGGTGCCGCTGCGGTGGGCTTGTTGGGCATCCAGATCGGTATAGCGATTGAAGCGAATCACCAAGTCGCTGATGTCACGAAAGCCGTAGTGCCAGATGACTCCTGGTAGCTTGACAACGGGCGCATCTTTGACATCAGGTCCTTCATGCACCAGGACATCCTTGATCCGAAAAATGGTTTTGTTGTAGAGACGGGTGTGATACTCCGGTCGTGTGTCGAGCCAGGTATCCCAAAAATCGCCAATGCGAATGGCAGAAAAGGCGTTAGCGGCGATCGTCGCTGCCTGTTTCCACTCCAGCAGCGCGGCAGCTAATTTTTGATCAATTACTTCATCCGCATCAATGAAGAAGATCCAATCCTGTTGCGCCTTGTCTGCACCAAAATTCCGTTGATTAGAGTAGCCCGACCAGGGATTGTGATATACTTGACAGCCGAGATCCTGGGCAATTTGCACCGTTGCATCGTCACTGCCGCTATCCACCACCACAATTTCATCCGCAAACGACTGGCACGATCGAATCGCATTCGCAATACATTCCTCCTCATTCTGAGCAATGATGACGATCGCAAGCGGTCTCAACGCTGTTGTTTCCTGGGTGAATGCTTCAGTTTGACTCAATGGCATAGGTCGATGCGGGTAGACGGACGAGAAAAAAGCGGATGGCTGAGCGGTTCAATCAATAAGCAGTTTAGAGGTTATGAGCTGGGTCAATTCAGAGGCGAATGCTTTAACCGTGTTCGTCTGGTTGTGTTGGTTATACCATTGATGAGCGTCAAGCGCGATCGCCTGTAAACGTTCCATCGACAATGCTTGTGCCTGCAACCCGCCAAACAAAAAATGAGTGTGTGCTTGCAGACCATCCATCACGGGAGATTGTTCCTGCGTGACGATCGGCACTAATCCATGCGCGCAATAGGTGGCAAACACGCCTGATTTTGCTAACCGTCCGTTATCTGTGGAATAAACAATTCCTGCCAGGGAATCGGCAAGTAATTGACTAATGGCGGCGGCTGATTGTTCACCTTTCTGGACAAGAGAAATCCCGCCAATTGCGGACTGATCTAAAGCTAACGAGGGTCCCACATCACAAATTTCTTCAATACCTAAAAGCTGACAGCTATTGATGAGCATGGGTTGCGATCGCTGATAAATTCTCGCCCGTCGCCCCGCTGTGCCAAAGACGACCAGACGCTTTCTCCGCTGTGCTAATGGTGTTGGATTATTTAATTCACCAATATTAGAAAAGACAGGCAGATTCAAGATCAGTTGCTGTAAGCGCTTTGATAGGAGTGTTTTAGTGACGGCGTTGTTTGTCACCGCGCGATCGGCTAGCGTTGCCAGTTTCCAGGCGACCTGTTGCTGCCAGGGAAACCGATAAAAGGTTTTTTTCCATAAGTAGAAGGATGGAAATTCGTGAAAGACGATCAGCAAGGGGATTGAACGCTGGCGTTGCAGTGCTTCCAACGCCTTCACCAACCAAAAAGGCGCACCAAATTGAGGGTCGTAAGGATAGTCCGAATAGTGTAGAAGAACCGCCTGGATTTCTGATGGAATGTCATCCACAAAGGCTTGAGGGCTATCTGTTGGTAAATCACGGATGGGAAAGTCGCCAACGGCTTCATTGCCTTGCTTAAACGTCATGAAATGGGTATAGATATCATGCTGCCGCAGTCCATTCGCTAGCATGAACGCATAATCACCCATCCCATCTATCGCGGGTGGCAGTCTGGGACATAGCTGTAAAAGATTCATCCGTTACTCCTTCCCATTCATCGCTTTACCTGCGAGCGGTGCCGCGTTTGTGCTTCTGTCAACCCCAACTGTTGCTGGATGGAGCGTTTAATCAGATGCATAATGTTGGCGCGATCGTATTGTTTAATCGCCGTCATCCGTGCCGCCGCACCCAGTCGATCGCACAAATCATCGTTTTGCAACAGCTTCACACAGGCTTCTGCAAAGGCTTGCGGCTCATCCCGCTGCAAAAAATCCTGCCCATTCACAAAATTCAATCCCTCAGCACCAATGCGGGTAGAAACCATTGGCTTGCCGTAAGCCGCCGCTTCGACCAGCTTCACGCGTGTACCGCCGCCCGACAAAATGGGACAACATACGACGCGCGATCGACGATACAACGCGTCTAAGTCATCCACAAAGCCTGTGAATTCCACTCCCGGCGCACCACTGCCATAGCTGTGAATGTTCTCTGGTTGTTTACCCGCAATGATGAGTCGTGCCTCTGGCATTTGCTGCCGCACGTAAGGAAAGACTTGCTCAATGAGAAAATTGGCAGCGTTGATATTGGGATAGTAATGGTAGGCACCTAGGAAGAGCAAGGTTGGCTCTGTCGTAAGCGGTTCTGGGCGTGGAATGTGGACGGCGTTGGGAATCACCACAACACCTGCCAAGCCTTGATTGCTGAGATAGTTTCGATCCTGCTGCGAACACACGTAGGTTTGTTGCGCTAATTTGATTGCTTGCCGCTCACCCCACCACAGCGCGGGTATTTGCAGGTAGTAAAGCCAGGTGATGAGGCGCGTGGGTGGTTGTCGAATATCTCGCAAGAAGGCGATATGTTCGATATCATCCAGGTCAAAGAACAGGGGCGGCAGCGTTTTGCGAGTGAGCAAGGCTGGGCACATCGATCGCAGCCGATGGATGAAGACGGCATCTGGTTGACGGTTCAGGCACGCTTCAAAGGCGTGAATCTGCTCTGGCTGGCTGGTTCGCACCAGATCGCGCTGCTGAAAGATACTAAACATCCCTGGTGCTTGCTGCTGCCACTTGGGTAGGGGATGGGCATGTTCATCAAACTCTGGGCACAGAAAGAGGGTAATGGGAAGCTGCCAGTGCTGGGAGAGGGCTTTTTCAATCGCCGCGATCGCCCCTGGAGACGTATCGGTTCCGGGCGGCACGTAAAACAGCACATCAACCTGGGCAAACGTCTTGATTGCCTCCAGAAACGTTGCCATGCGCTTATACGTGCCCTGCACGTCAAGCCGCAAATCTTGAGGAAAGTGAGTGGAAACAAATAGCACCCGCATAGCAAAGCACTCAGACGAAGGAACTGGAAAAACGAACAGAACGCCTCACAGTTGATCTGCCCATGATAGACCCTCTGAAGGAATGACATACTACTACCAACTTCAACATCTAACTGTGGGTCGATTTTTTGTCGTAGCTAAATTTTGTGAACGTTCACTATCTGGAAACCAACAGGAAATTCATCTAAACATCAGCCTTCAAAATGTAAGCTCAAACAGGCTTTCTCTTAAATTGTTTACGCCACTGTTCAATCGCCTTCGTATTAAGCGTGATTTGGGTGATGAAAGGTGCTTGAATCCATTGCTTTATCTGCTGAAAATTAGCTCGATCGACCGCTGGCAAGCCCGTTTCTTGAGCAATTTCGGTTGCACGATGGTCAATTTTAAGCACGAGCGCTCGTCGTCTGGCTAAAAGACAACGAATGCCACCGTGCAAGCGAGTGCCAATATAATCCAACGAAAGGTTTGATGCCAGTAAATCCTCTAGTGCTGATAGCGATCGATCAAGCATTTGAACAGGTACATTGAAGCTCTTGACGTAATCGCGATCGCCTGCTCCCTGAGGCCAAAAATAAACGGTTTCGTAATGAGTAGAGACTAATTCTAGTAAGGCGCGATCGAGGTCAGGCTTTTGAGAATAGTCTGTTAACATGAGCAGCACGTTCTTGGCTTTTTGCTGTGGAATCTCGTCAGCATTCAGATTCGCTAGTGACCACATCGTTGGACAACCTGTATTGAGCACGTTCCAGATGCCGATCGATCTTAATTTTGCCTTCGTATAATTATCTCTAACTGAATGCATACTCCTAGATGAGAGCGCTAAATGCAATAAACCTGCTGTGTAGAAGTTTGGGCGACCTTGATATTGCCACCAGCTAACACCCATGAGAACAACGCGCTTTTGCAGGCGTATGGCATCGCGAAAGAAAATTTTCCATTGATTATAGTGATTCATCTTTGATGAGAGTAAATTTGTGCCGCCTACCACAATCATGGAGCAGGCTTTAAGGAGCTGAAAATGTTCCTCTTCTAAAGGTGTGTGGGTTGAGAGATTGAGAATGGGTTGGTGATCGAACAGGTGATTCAGCTCACGCAAAACAGCTTGTTGAATAATGAGATCGCCTAAATTAGCACTGGGAGAGCCATCATGATCTTCAATACCAGGATTCAATAAACAAACGGTTGCTTGAGAAAAATCTTCAGCATAATTTCTGACAACCTTTTCTGAGCCTTGCATGTAAGTAACGTCTTGAGCAGAGCAAGCGAATGAACTTCAAGCTTAATCTAACCATAAACTTTGCTTCTTATTTGTTTGGCAAGTATCACTCTGGTAAAAATTAAAGCTGAATAAGCGAGAACTTAAGTCACATCAACGCGATTCTCTTATAGACAAGAATCACTGTGATTTCAGCATCATTTTTGCTCCTTAACTCCAGTCTTCTACTGCACGCTCTCTAACTGATACAGCGTTTTCCAATGCGCTGCGGTACACCTTATTCCCTTGGTTCCTTGGCTCCCTTCTTGGATCTGTACTTCACTTGATTGAAAATTGCTGTATGAGATTGCTGTACTTGCCTCGTGTGGAAAACACGAGTGTTTGAAGCATATTCAACGTCTGTTCAAGCATCTGTTCTTGTGAAAAATGTTTTACCTGATGTTGTGCCTTTGCTGCCATACATTGCATTTTGTGAGGATGCTGTAGCGCCCAGCCGATCGTCTGAAACAAAGCATCGCTATCATTTGCTGGACATAGCAACCCATGCACTTGATGCTGCATGATTTCAGGAATACTGCTGGCATTGGTGGTGACGATCGGCAACCCATATGCCATCGCTTCTAGCAGCGCAAAGGGATGCCCTTCAAAACGGGTGGGAAAGACAAACAAATCGGCTGCTTGGAGCAAGCGAGGCAGATCTGAGCGATGTCCCAACATTGATACGGCGTGGTCGATCGCCATCTCATGCAGGCGATCGTGCAATTCCTGCTGCTGTTCACCCGCTCCAGCCCATACAAAGCGGATGTCGGGATGTGCTGCCAGAAGCCGAGGGACGATCGCCAGCAGATCGGTATAGCCTTTTTGCGGTGTGAGCCGACCCACCGTGAGCAGCAAGCGGTTGTGTGAGGGAATGCCTAACTCCTGACGGACTACCTGACGAAGCGCCGATCGAGTTTCCGGTGTGCCTTCTAAAGCAGGCAACTGGATGCCGTTGTAAATGAACTGCACGTCATCAGCAGGCATCTCAAACAATTCGCTCAGCAGCCGACAGTTTACCGCTGAGTTGGTGAGCCACTGTTGCCCTCGCTGGCGTGCCCAGGTGTATAGGTAAAAACGCGATCGGCTGAGTGGAATCTTCTCTGGTGGGATGAGGTGAAACATGACGGCGGCGGAGAGGCGCAGTTGTCCGCAGGCAAGGATGCAGCCCAAACAGTGATCTGCCCACGGCAAATTGATGAGCACCACGTCTGGTTTGAGGGTGAGCAGGAGCGATCGCGTTCGCCACCACCGCACAAAGGCATCGCCCATTGCTCGAATGCCTCGGCTCAGCGGTTCCGCGATCGCCAACGGGTGATAAGTGACCTGATGCGCGGTCAATGCTTGCCGTAAAGAGGCAGTGGCTTCAGCTAGAGGGAAGGCAGCATGAGTTTCCCATCCAGCCTGGACGGCAGCTTGAGCGATCGTCAGCGCATAGGCTTCTGCACCACCGCATACCGTTGCGGATGTGATGATCAACAGCTTCATAGGCTGCCTGCCTCCTTCGGGGCTGCTTGCTTCCGTGCCCGCAGTTTTTGAACGGGCTTCCAGAAAGCGGCTGGCAGGCTGGGTTTGAGATAGCCATACGTCCAAAAGAGGCGATACAGGGGCGATCGCAGGAGCCATTGACGATTCTTCTCTTGTTGCAGAATGAACTGCCAATCTGCCTGCACAGCGTTGTACCAGGTGCTCCAGGCATCGCGTAATCCCATCTCCTGACCATACAGGGTTTGCAGCGCCAGCGTTTCTCGATAGGTGCGTTTGTAAACCTGGCGTAGTGGCTCGTTGTGAGAATGGTAGACCGCTGCTTCCGGGACATAAACGATTTTGGTGCCCAACGCCAGCATTGCCCACGCCCATTCCACATCTTCACAACCAGAGAGCGTTTCATCAAAGGGACGCTTTTCCCACCACTGGCGACGAATGGCTGCGTTGGCATTAGAAAACGCCCGATCGCCAACCTCCTGTGGATTGGTCTGCACGCGGGGCTGATCACGATAGAAGCTACGGTAATCCCGCTCAACGGGAGGATCGGCATCTGCATGAGGAACTTGCTTGCCGTAGACACCCGCCACTTGAGAATCGGCAAACGGTTGTGTGAGATGGTTCAACCAGTCGCGATCGCAGGGAAAAGCATGGGCACTCAGCATCACGATGATGTCTGCGTCGGTGGCGGCACAACCCAGGTTGAGCGATCGACCAAAGGTGAAATCTTCGGGACGCATGGTGATTAATTTCGCGTTAGCCTGCTGCACTAGCTCCACCGTGCCATCCGTCGAGCCTGAATCGACCACGATGATTTCATCGGGCGGCAACGATTGATCCATCACCAGAGAGAGTGTTTTGGTGATATCCTTCGCTTCGTTTTTTGTGCGAATGAGAACGCTTGTTTTCAACTGCATACAGCCTCTAAAAAATGTCAGCTAGAACATCACCTTCAATTGAGTGAGGGCTTGAATAGTTTTGCTTTGACAGCATGGGGAAATGCTTGAGGCTTTTGAAGAAAATAGGCGGCGGTTGCCCAGCGATCGCGCAGTGCTAGTTGTCGCTGCTGTAGCGGAGATAAGTCGTTGCGATACCGTTTTAATAGCTGCATGACGCGCTGGTTTGTTTGCCCGTTTTTCATGTCATCGACGGTTTTGGTTCCTTCCAGACGACGATAGTTACCCCACACCTGATCCACATACACCACATTGGCAACTTGCACCGCTCTGAGCAGAAATTCTAAATCCATTGAATAATGATCATTGAGATCGTAAAACCCAACTTTTTGATGCAGTGAGGTGTGATAGAAATAGGCAGCAGGGTTGCAGGGATAGGGATTGACATTGATTCCTGTCACCAGGTTATACAAGCTCAACTTGCTGGGTTTATTCACTTCAAGCAAATTGCCAGCGTCATCCCAAATGTTGCAGTTGCCGACTAAAAGTGTGGGTTCTGGCAGCGTTTGAACGCGATCGACAATCTGATTCAACACGTTGGGTTCGTAGCTATCATCCACATTGAGCAACCCCATCACGGTTCCTTGCGCCATGGCAATGCCTTTATTCATGGCATCCGATTGTCCGCGATCGGGTTCTGAACGCCAGCGCAGATGAGGGTAGCGATCAGCGTAGTGTTGAATGATTTCAACGGTGCGATCGGTCGAGCCGCCATCCATAAGAATGTGTTCAACGTCAGGACAGCGTTGCGCGATCACGCCTTCAATGCAGTCGGCAATAAAGCGTTCACTGTTAAAAACTGGGGTAATAATGCTGAGCATTGGTCATGACCAAGAGACATTACAAAGAGAGTTTGACATAGGTGTTGCAAATCGCTGCAATGCTCGCCGAAAGGCGCACTCTGCGACCTAAATAGGGCTGTTTCCACAGCATCAAGCCAACGTGACGTAAGAGAGTTTGATCGTCTGCGTGTGCCGCGTTTTGCAGCATGTGTTGCGCGTAGTTAGTCATGCGATCGCGAAAGTAAGAATCGCCTGTTTCACTAAGACCTGCATGACGGAGAATGGTCTGTTCGATCGCTTCCAACTGTTGCCAAAAGTCAGCCTTGCGCCAGGTTTTGTATTGATAGTTTTGATCGTGCTGGTTGTAATGCAACAGTTCGGGACTTTCAATCACCAACGATGGATAGCGGGCACAAATCCGCGCAAAATATTCCAGATCGCACGAGTAAGGAAATTGTTCATCAAAGCCGCCGATCGCCTCCACGATCGCACGATGCACCGTGACTCCAGATGGTGTAGTCGGAGTATGCAGCGCTGCCCACGCTCCGGGTGCTGCCAGACGGTAGCGAAACGTTTGATCCAGATGGGCATCCACTGAACGGTGGGCAATGAGTGCGGGTTCACCCATCAGCGTGCAGGCATGTCGAATGGTTGCAAGTGCCGTGGGTGCCACGCGATCGTCGTCGTGAATGATACAAATCCAATCTCGCGAAGCAGCTTCCAGACAACGATTCCAGGTTTTGACCATGCCGTAGTTGGATGGATTTGGCATCAAGTTAATCCCAGGCACCTGGCGTAATGCATCCACTGTGCCATCCTGTGAACCATCGTCTATGACCAACAACTCATCCTCTGGTGACAACTGGGGAAGCAATTGTTGCACCAACGCCACCACTGACGCACAGCGGTTATAGGTAGGAATGGCGATCGTCAGCCGTGGCGCACCTCCAGACGTGAGTGCATCCGTTTGCTCAGAGAGAGCTTTGACCTGGTTGAATGGGGCATCAATGAGGGGCATAGGCTCTCCTACAAAGAGGGCGAAGTAGTTGTTGGTTGTTGGTTGTTAGTTGTTGGTTGTTAGGGAGGATGAGGGATGAGGGAGGAAGGATGAAAGATGAGTTAAAGCTTCTGACTTCTGACTCCTGAGTTCTGACTCCTTCTAAAAACTAAAAACCAAAAACCAAAAACTTTCTTGGCTTCTGACTGACTCCTTCTAAAAACTAAAATCTAAAAACTTTTCTGGTATGCCCAGAGGGCTTTACGACTCCTTTCAACGTTCTGGCAAGGGAGGTGGTAAAGGTGTCCAGGTTGTATTTTGTTTCACACAGACGATGACCACGATCGCCCATTGCCTCTGCTTCTTCAGGGTTTGCCAGGAGATAGGCGATCGCCTGTTGCCATCCTTGCACATCGCCCGGTTCGACCCAAAGACCAATGCCTTCTGTTTCAATATCCAGTTCAATATGTAAATTGCGCGTCATGATGACAGGCTTTCCGACTGCCATTGCATCTAATAAACTTGTCAAACCCGCTAAATGGTTGGTGTTTGTGAGGGGAATGGCGATCGCATAAGCATGGCGATACGCGGTCAACAGCGCTTGATAGGAAACCGCGTTATGGGCTGAATCGCTGGCATGAATGGTAATGCGATCGGGTAATGCTTTGAGACTGGGAGCGGTAGCCGCAGAGCAATAAATTTCAAGCGGGTAGTCAATATCCAGAAAGGCGTTGACAAGCGTATTGTGATCGCGCTCAGTCTTGCCAGCGCTGACAATATAGGATGGTTTGGCTGTATCGAATGGTGTCGATCGCTCTGATTTCATCCTATAGAACGGGAGATCGGCTCCCCATTCAATCGCGTCCATTTTTTTGTGAATTCCCGGCTCCTGAGCAAAGGGTTCCATAATGGTGGAACTCAGGCACAGCAGTCGATCGTGCCCGTTGAGAAACAGCGCATCGCTGAGCGTATGGTCGAATGGATGGTGAATGAGGGCAACAATGGGTTTGCGAAACAGGCGGAGCGATCGCAGCAACGCCAGCAAAAATGTGGTGGTTTGACAGGCAGAATACACCACATCAAAATCAGCGCGATGAAATAAGACCCGCAACTGCTGATCGAGATGATCTCCCAACCCTAGCTTTCGCCCCATTTTGTTGAGGAGCATCATGGTTTGATAGGGGACGATTTCTACCTCAATGCCATGCTGAGCAAGATGGGTTGCGCCCCAAAGATGATGTCCGGGATACTCGCCGTTTTGCCAGCTATCCCAGGCGTGATCCATTGGGTAATTGTTCATGAACAGGGCTTTCATGGCAGCAGGAGAGGGGGGGACAGGGTGTAGGGTGTAGGGTGTGGGGTGTGGGGGATCACTACTAAATGAAATCGGGATCGGTGGCTCCTACGATCGCGGGGGTGCTGGTGCGATCGCCCATTTCGTATTGCATCTGGTGGTAATTCCAGAGTTTGCCGCGTTGATCGAGCAATTCTTGATAGGCTCCTTCTTCCACAATGCGCCCCTGTTCCATGACCACAATTTTGTCGGCGCGAATAATGGTAGACAGACGATGGGCGATCGCCAGTACGGTGCGTCCTTCTGCCAGTTTTTCCAGCGATGCCTGAATCAACCGTTCCGAAATGGAATCCAGGGCACTGGTGGCTTCATCGAGAATCAAAATTTCGGGATCGCGGAGAATGGCACGGGCGATCGCAATGCGCTGACGTTGACCACCGGAGAGCCGTACCCCGCGATCGCCCAGGCGCGTGTCAAATCCTTCTGGCATTTCCTGAATGAACTCCAGTGCGTTTGCCAAGCGGGCGACTTCGATAATGTCTGCATCGGTTGCGCCTTCGCTGCCATAGGCGATGTTGTCGCGCACGGTGGTGTTGAAGATGAAGGTGTCTTGACTGACGATCGCAAAGCGCCGCCGCAGTGAATTAATTTGAAACTCCCGCAGATCAACGCCATCAATGAGAATGCTGCCGTTAGTGGGGTCATAGAACCGGGGAATGAGATCCACCAGCGTTGTTTTACCCGCTCCCGATGCGCCCACTAGAGCGGTCATTTCACCCTGCTTGATGGTCAAATTGATGTCGTTGAGCACAATCTGGTTGGGATCGTAGCCAAAGTTAACCGATCGAAAGGTAACTGCCTGCTGCAAGCCTGGAAACGGTCGATGCCCACTTTTTAAATAGGGCTTGTTGTGGGTTTCCAACAGTTCTCGAATGTTGTTGAGTGATCCCCAAAAGCCGCTCATCGCCGCACGGCTGCCGTTGATTTCGTGTACCGCAGGCACCAGGCGAAACAGAATAAACAAGAACGTCAGCAGCGATGCCGTTTGCATAATCCCGTTGGTGACAAACACGGTCAGCGCCAGGATGATCATGCCAATCAAGACAGTGGTGGCTAACCCTTCCGCCAGTGGACGCACCAGTGCATAGCGCTTCGATGCCTTGAGTGAGGCTTCCACAACCTTGCCACTGGAGGCGTAGAAGCGCCGACGCTCAAAGTCCTGAGTGGCAAAGGCTTGCACGGTACGAATGCCGTTGATAAACTCCATCGCGATCGCCGTGAAGCGCCCGTTAGCCGTCGATACACCCGCGCTTGCCTGCCGAATGTGGGTTGTGAGCTGTGAAATGCCTACCGCCAGCAGCACAAACAGCGTCAGTGACACGATCGACAACTGCCACGAAAGCCGAAACATCAGGAACACATAAACGCTCAGCGTCAGACTCCGCGTGATGATGAATGACAGCAGACCAAACGCCGCCTGTAACCGACCAATTTCACTGGTGAGGGTGTTCAGCAATTCGCCCGCGTTGGTTTTGGAGAAATAGCCGAGGCTCAGGGCTTGCAGTTGCTCAAAGATTTGCTTCCGCAGGCGATCGACCAGTTTTTGCTGGGTCAACTCTGTGTAAACCTGCGTCCAATAGTTAAAGCCCGCTCGAATCCAGGTGGCAGCCAAAATCAGTGCTGAAACGCGATACAGGCGATTGGTCGAGGATTCATTGACCCCCAGAATCCACTGATCAAACCAACCTGCCCCGGTTTGGAAGGGTGGTGCGTCGGGACTGACCAAACTTTGTAAGAAGGCGAGCAAAAAGCCAAAGCTGAAGCCTTCAAAGGACGCCGCTCCAATGGCACACCCGATCGCGATCGCGGCTACGAGCGGAAAATGCTTGAACTCACGCAGGATGGTGTAGTTTTCTTTCCAAAAGCTAGTCGCCTTCAGCGAATTTTTGAGCGATCGTCGGATGGGTGCAGGAAGTCTTAGCAGCATGAATTCTCGGTAAAGTGGTGCCGTTGCTTTCATTGTCAATGGAAGCTGGAGCGTCAGCAAGCGCGTCCACCTGAGTTTAGAAGGCACCAAACCCCGAAAGCACTTTTGGCACGGTCAGCAGCAGGATTTTGAAGTCTTGACGAAGCGACCAATTGCCGAGGTAGCGCAAATCAACGCGATTCACCGCATCCAGATCGCGCAGGTGCGATCGACCCGTGACTTGCCAGATGCCCGTAATGCCAGGAAGCGCATTCAACCGTTGCTGTACCGAGGGACTGAGGCGGACTGCATCATACAGTGCCCAGGGTCGCGGACCAACCAGGCTCATCTCGCCTCGCAGCACGTTGATAATCTGTGGTAGTTCATCCAGGCTGTATTTCCGCATCCAGCGACCGATCGGCGTAACGCGGGGATCATCTTCACATTTGTGTAGACCCGCCTGATGCCCCATGACTTGGTGGTGGTATAACTCTGCACCCGTCACCATCGTGCGGAATTTGAGAATCCGAAAAAGCCTGCCTCGTTCGCCCACGCGCCACTGGCTAAAGAAAATGGGTCCTGGAGACTGAAGCAGCATCAACGCACTCAGCCCCAGCATCAGCGGTCCAATGACCAGCATCAGCAACACGGCTGCACTCCAATCCACGAGCCGCTTTAGCCACCATCTCAAACGGCTTTGCTTTTTGGGCAGAGAGGCTGTGCTGGGTACGTTCAGGTACGCGTCTTTATTCGCTTTGGCGCAAGCGTCAGCCCACATCGCGAGGGAGGCTTCACCAATCTGAGGAGGGAGCTTGACCAGGTGGATCGGTGATCGCTCCAGACAGTCTGCTAAGAGTTGTTCGCTGTCCAGGGCAGTCAGTGGAGGCGTAGTTGGTTGGGACGACAAGGTGAGCAAGAGTTGCTTTTGCCGCCAGGTGAGCGCGTAGTGTGTGGCGCGATCGCGGGTCGTTTTGCCTGTAGCGGACTGCTGGGAAAGGGAAAGGGTAGACATAATGGGGGACTTTGGGGGTAGAGTGCCGTTTGACTAAGCCGTTGTTACCCAGGTGGTAAGCGTTTGATCCATCTACAGGGGGGCTAATTGTCCTTTACGCTCGTAAGAAACGTAGTGGTTGGCTGCCCGGTCGGAACCATTTGCAATCACACCAATCACATTGAGCTTGCTGAGCAGTGCGGTTGCCTGGGTCAATTCGGCGCGGGTGACGTGACCAATGCGCCCAACGAGCACGACGCTGCTGCAAAAGGAGGCTGCCAGCATGGCATCCACAATGCCGAGAACAGGAGGTGCATCGACAATAATCAGGTCATAGGCTTGCTCCAGTGCCTGCATTAAATCGCCCATGCGATCGGCACTCAAGAGTTGGGCAGGGTCGGCGGGTGTTGGTCCAGAGGTGAGAATCGACAGGGGAAGATCGGTATAGCGATGGGACGGCTGCCATTCGCTGCTTTGTCGGAGCGAGGTTTGTCGAGTCAACAGGGTAGAAAGCCCATAATCATTGGGTATGTCAAGCTGCTGGTGCAGGCTCGGACGACGCAGATCAGCATCAATGAGCAGCACCCGCTGATGCAGTCGCGCCGCACTGATGGCTAACCCAAGAGCGATCGTCGATTTGCCTTCACCCGCTAATGCCGATGTCACCACCAGGGAACGTAAGCCAGCCGCACTGGGCAAGAGCTGGATATTTTTATAAATCAAATCCAGGGACTCACGAAAGGGTTGCCAGTGGACGACCTGCATGGTCGATGGTGCAGGAAAGCTAGCTTCGCGGAAGGGCACCAGTGCCGCCAGACCTTCCTCATACTGGAGCGCTGGCACCATCCCTAACAGCGGTACCGCCATCTGCTTAAGATCATCGGGTGTATGCACGGCATCATCCATCGTGTCTCGAAGGAAGGCGGCGACACTGCCCAGCATCAAACCAGCAACGGCTCCCAGCAAAATGTTTTGCTTCAGGTTCGGACCAATCTGTTTACCGAGCTTGGGGTCTTCCACCACTTGCCAGTCAAAGCCACCCCGCGCAATTTCGAGGGCAATATCCTGGCGGGCTTTCAGCAGTTGTTGCAGGGTGTTGCGCCCGATCTCTACTTTGGGCTGAAGGCGACCGTATTCTGCAAGCAAGCCAGGGAAGCGCCGTAGCTGCTGTTGAAGCGATCGCTCAGCCTCACCCAGACTTTGGGCACGACCTTGCAAAGCAGCCAAATTCACTTGAGCATCCACCAGGGCACTCGCCAGCGTGAGATCGGTGGCGCTCAACTGACCAACGCTTAGCCCAGCATCCCCTCTGGTGTTGACTTGCGCGGCATTGCTGCCCAGAATCCGCCGCACTTCGGTTGCTAAGAGATCACGCTGGCGTTGGCGCTGGTCGATCGCCTGTTGCACATAGGGACTGGCGGGCTTAAAGCGTAGGCGCTGTTGGGCGATCGCCAGCTCACTTTTCTGGATTTCATTTAGTAGGCTCTGATAGCGCGATGACTGGCTCAATCGAGCGGCGACTAACGCCTGCTGGGGTGATAGTGCGAGTTCTTGTTGCAGCGTTTGATAGCGACCCTGCACTTCACGGATTTGCGCTTGGTTACTTTGTTGCTCCTTTTGTACACTGCTCAATGCGTCGATCAGCGCACGAGACTGCACTTCCGGATCCACCAGATTCTGGCTTTTGCGAAACTGCTCCATTTCATTCTCAGCGCGATCGACCTGCTTTTCTACTAATGGAAGTTGCTCATCGACGAAGGCTAAGCCGCGAGTCAACCGCAGTTTTTGTTGCTCCCGGTTGTAGTCTTGATACACACGTTGGACGGCTTTGAGCACTTTCTGCGTTTTTTCGGGATCATCGCTGGTATAAACCACTTGGAAAATTTTGGTTTTTACCTTGTCTTCTTCGACCTGAGTGAGAACCAGCGCTTTTTGCAGTTCGGCTGCCTCCAGCTTGGGATAGTCTGCCTGTAGTAACGCCACTGCTTTTTGCAGCAATTGAGAACTCCGCATTTGGGTCATTTGCGTGGAGTAATCAATCTCAACTGTGCTGTCGGCAAACTGGTTTTCGGCTCCAGCGCCAGAATCTTTTTTACTTTGATAATTAGGCTCTACCAAAAGCTGCATGGAGCTTTGGTAAATTGGCTTTTTCAGCAGGGTGTAAAAGGTGACCGCTGATAAAATGCCGAGAAAAATCCCGATCAGCCACAGCCGTCGGCGAAATAAAGCAGCCACTAACTGCCCATAGCCTGGATCAGATTCAACGGCGCTGACGACATTCCCAACAGTCACGATTACCACCCTTACCTAATAGAATCAAACGAGTTGCCGATTCAGTTGATGACGCGGCTCTAGCTTCATTAGAGATGTTTTAGTTATGTTAGATCGCTCCAATAATGTGCTCCACTTTGCCAAAGAAGGCTTCCTCTGAAAAATGCTTCAGCGCGTGTTCTCGAATATGGCGGTAATTCCACTTGATAGTGTTTGCTTTTAGCAGCGCTGACTGCACCGCTTCTGGCGATTGACGATTAAACAAAACGCCTGTTTTACCGGGAACTTGAGTATCTAAAACGCCGCCTGCCCCGTAAGCAATGACGGGCGTACCGCTAGCATTTGCCTCAACGGGCACGAGTCCATAGTCTTCCAGAGCCGCGACAATGACCCCGCGCGCTTTTGACATCAACTGAGTGCGATCGCCATCACTAACATGTCCTAGAAAGCGAATATTGCGCATCGCTTTTGCCTCCAGGCGTTTGCGTTCGGGACCATCACCAGTGACTAGCAATGGCAACCCTAGCCAGTTAAAGGCTTCGATGATGATGTCTGTGCGCTTGTAGCTAATCAGCCGAGCCGAGGTCAGGTAAAAGTCTTCTTTTTGCCCAGAGAACACAAATTTGCTGCTGTCGATCGGATAGTTGACGACCATCGCAGGCTTGCCGTAAACGGTTTGAATCCGTTTGGCGACAATGCTGGAATTGGCGATATAAAGATCCGGCTCTTGAGAGTAGTTTAGATCCACTTTCCGCATCTGCTGAAAGATTTTTTCGAGCAGCGGATACAGCTTTCTAAATGTAGTGTACTCCCGCAGGTAGTTGCGGGTGTCCCATAAAAAGCGAGTGACGTTATGGCAGAAGCAGATGTGCTGTGCAGTCGGTCGCTTACGGACGGCTTTCGCAAAACTGCTGCTGCTGCTGATAATAAGGTCGTAGTCTTGTAAATCCAGCGATCGAAAGGCTGGAAAATAAAGCGGAGCCAAAAGCCTAAAATGCTTGCTAGCACCGGGAATTTGCTGTAAAGCCGTCGTATGCACCATGCGATCGTGGAGATCAATGGTTCGTTCGGCATCATACAGCGACGTAAAAATATCCGCTTCAGGATAGCGCTTGCAAAGCAGTTCAAAAACACGCTCTGCCCCACCTCGCTGGGTTAGATAGTCATGCACCAGTGCAATTTTCATGGCTAAAATGTGACGCTGCGGTTGCGAACTCAACATCCATGCGGTGACTCAATGAACGACGCTATCGTGATCGTGGCGAACCGCTTTAGGTGTTAAAGTTCAAAACTCCTGTAATGGTCAAGGTCGAATGGGGGAACAGATGGACTCGTTGACTGTACTCGATCGGGGGCGATTCAGTGACAGACTCGGCTCAAGCACATTAACTTCAGGCGCGTCAACTCCAGGCGCATCAACTCAAAAGGAACGACCAAAAGAAACCAACTAAAGCGCACAGGTGCTCGTTGATGCAGAGAACATCAGTAAGGAAACGTATGTCACTCACTAAAGGTTGACCATTGCTTTAATCACCAAACTTAACAAAGCCTAAAGAGTCCTCAGACGTAAAACATCTCTCTCTGGGCTTAGATTGCTAGATTTTTACAGAGAAATTTTGTAGAGAAACGTAGTATTACTCTTGATTAGCACCTTAGTAAAATAGCCATACAGGATAGGTTATTCAATGCTAAAGCGCAAAAATAATAAAGTGCATTCATTGCAGTTTGCTATCATACTTGCGTGTGGCTGCATAGATTTTATACGATTTAGACCGCGTAAACACGGATTAATTCCATTGCTACTAAACGAGGTAATATGCTGCTCTGATTGGATATATAGCTCTTCTCACTTGCGTTAATGATTACTTATAATTTCCAGAGTTGTATCAAAAAAATAATCGTTGCTGAAAAGACACTGCTTTCTAAAACGGTTGCTTTTCGCTCAATGGAGGCTCGATCGCCTGAATTGCACACACCTAGATTAGGCAAGTAAACCTGTTTTTTCCAAAATGAGGAACTTTTGACACAACGTCTTCGTCAACAAGCTAGCTTCTTTTGTGAAAGTTTTGTTGAGGCACACTGTACGCGCAGGTTTGGTGCAATTTTCTGCTCTTCGTCTCAGGCAAGTAGCCTTATGGTGCATTTTTCGTCTGTCATCGTGCTTGGGATGCTTCTATTGCCCTCAGCAGGTATGGCTCAAGTTCCCAATCGTACATTGAATCCTTCCGTAGCGCCGACGGTTGACCCTTCGCAGACGACGGCTGAGGATGGATATTTGCTCGGTTCTGGCGATCGTGTCCGCATTGATTTTTTCAACGTGCCAGAGTACAGCGGCGAATATTTGGTGCTCCCCAATGGCGCGGTGAATCTGCCGCAAGTGGGCGCAGTTGTTGTGCAAGGCAGAACGTTGAAGCAAGCATCGGCAGCGATCGCGGCGAAGTACGAACCCTACTTGACGCGTCCGATCGTCACCATTGGGCTACTGGCAGCGCGCCCATTGAGGCTGGCGATCGCGGGTGAAGTCAATCGACCAGGAACGTATACTGTGCAAGCGGTCTCAGCCAACGTCGATACAGGCGTACCCAGCGTTACGCGGTTGATTCAACTGGCTGGTGGTGTGACTCAAGCGGCAGATGTGAGACAGGTGGAAGTGCGTCGCCCTCGCCCCTATAACGCTGGCGCAGATGAGGTCATCAAAGTCGATCTCTGGCAGTTGGTGAAAGCAGGTAACTTGCGGCAAGATCTGCGGTTGCAGGATGGCGACAGTATTTTCATTCCTTCGGCAACCACAACCAATTTGGATGAGGCACAGCGGTTGGCGGCGGCAACGTTTGCTACACCCAGCGATCGTCCTCTCCGCATTGCAGTCGTTGGTGAGGTGAATCGTCCCGGTCCGTACATTCTGACTCCCGATCAAACCAATCCAACCAACCAGCCAAATGGCTCGGCTTCTAACCCACTGCCGACTAACGCAAATTTGAAGCTTCCCACCGTGACACGGGCGATTCAGACGGCGGGTGGCATTACGCAAGCAGCCGACATTCGGCGTGTCGAGATCCGACGCATCACGCAGGCAGGCACACCCCAAACCATCAATGTTGATTTTTGGGGCTTGCTGCAATCCGGTGACTTGCGCCAGGATTTGCCCTTGCAGGAGGGGGATACGATCGTCATTCCTACTGCAACTGCTCTGAACGATACTGAAGCCACCAAAATTGCCGCTGCCAGCTTTGCACCCGATCGCATCACCGTCAACGTGGTCGGTGAAGTGATTCGCCCTGGTCCTGTGCAGGTGCCGCCCAATACGCCTCTCAATCAAGCGTTATTAGCGGCAGGTGGCTTCAATAATCGTGCGAAAAAAGGCGAAGTGACCTTCATTCGGCTGAACTCCAATGGCACCGTGGCACGACGCGATGTAGACGTAGACTTTGCTCAGGGCTTGAACGACAAGACCAATCCTGCCATGCGCAACAATGACACGATCATCGTGCGGCGATCGGGTTTTGCTGCTGTGACAGATACACTGGGGTCGGTACTATCGCCGATCGGTGGTGTGTTTAGCATCATCAACCTGTTGGGATTCTGAGCATCCAAGCATAAAGGTATCAGACTCGTCGCACGGCAACGCACATGAGTGACAATGCCGCCTCGGCAGAATAGGGATTCAGACCAGAAAGCAATTGCCCGATCCGATAGCGCCAGTGTGGCGGGTTGCCGTAAACACCTTTCAAGGCATCAGCGCCGATCGCATTGTTATGAGGATAGACATTCACGCTGAAGCCCATCGGTTCTAGCGTTTGGTGAAACAAGGCTGAGGTAACGCCATGACCTGGTTGGTGATGCACTTCGGTTGCCAATGCCTTTGACCGCTCTTCGTCAGGAGCATCGAGACTGCGTAAGAAGAAGCGGTAGATAATACCCAGGCGCATTTTATAGAGCAACAGCCCTAAGCCTTTATAGTTCCATGCTGTTAGTTGCGGCTCATGGTCAATGACTAAGAGTCCACCAGGACGGACTAGCCGTGCCGCTTCTGCCAAAACGGTTTCCATCTCATCGCAGTGATGCAAACTTGCATTGATTGCCACGAGATCGGCAAATTCTGAAACCAGAGGCAGGTGATGAGCGTCAGCTATTAAGGGCGTGTAACCAAGCTCCTGCGACATTTTTAGCGAACCGTGGGCGACATCGACTCCCAGTAATAACGTTGGTTTGCCACCCAGGTTTGCGTAGAGATTGCCCGGACCACAACCGATGTCTACTACAATCTTGTCGTCCCAACTGCCTGTGGCGGCATACCAACGCTCCCTAAAGGTAACATCTCGGTGACAGGCTTCAAAATAGGTTTTTGCCCACGTTGGATTGCTGAAGTAAACGCGATTAGCTTGTACTGAAGGAGTAGCAGGAAGACTGCATGATGGAATATCGTCTGCAAAACTGACTTGATGATTTGGGCTAAGAAATGACTGTAATCTCAACTGCTGACTGGTATGCATTGGTAGGGTGCCTTGGTAGATGAAAGCAATAGATTTGAAGGATGCACATATAAACTGTTTCTCTCCGCGATCATTGAGCAGAGAGCCTCCTGGAAACACGATTCGTTCTGATCTAGATGCTGTGAATGCTCAAAACCCCATAGGTGTGGATACCTATGCAAAGGTTGGAAATCTTATTGAGTACTGGTGGAAAGAATGTTAGCAACGCAAAGAGCTGTTTGCGTAATCATACTTAAGCCAAATCTTTTGTTGGTAAAGAGCGAATGAACATCGCTTGAGTATCTGTAAACTTACCAATTGTTAAGAAGTATATCTGTCAGCCTTGGAGTCGTCGTCAGCCAATCCAAGCGATGAGGTTTTGACGCTTAAACTGCCGATAACGATAAGCTTCAAGTCTTCAGGTGCTGTTCTCGGTTATACCTGCTTGTTACAGCGGCGGATACTCCAACGCGATCGCACCTAACACCCCAGTGCGAAAATCGTTCAACAATTGCCGTGCCGTGCGTTCAACGTCACCCCGATGACGCTGGGCTGCGAGTTCATGCAGGTAGCTTTCACCCGTAAGCGGTTGAGCATCCAGGCTGTAGCGTGTTTGCAAGACAGACTCGATCGCCAGATCCTTGAGCATCTCCACCAGTGCCGCTGCAACCCGTTGATTGTCATACGCCGCTTCCCCAATGTCATCACAGATTGCCAGCTTGAGTGCAGCCTCCTGATCCGTCAGTCGGGATGGCAATACGCCAGGTGCATCGAGCAGTTCGATTTCCTCCGAAATTCTGACCCAGCGCAATTGCTTGGTGACTCCAGCACGTCGGGCACTATCCACCACGCGCCGATTCAGCAACCGATTGATGAGCGCCGATTTTCCCACGTTTGGAAACCCAATGACAACGGCACGAACCGGACGAGGCAACATGCCCCGATCGCGCCTGCGTTGATTCATCTGTTCCCCAGCTTTTTGGGCAGCTTGCAACACGGTTTCAATGCCTTTCCCATGCTGGGCATCGGTAAAGTAGGGTTCTTCGCCCTGCGATCGAAACCACTCAATCCACCGCTGACGCGCTTGCGTGGAGATCATGTCAATGCGGTTCAGCACCAGCACGCGCCCTTTGGTGCCCAACCACTGGCGCACTTGGGGATGTTCTGTAGAAAGGGGAATCCGCGCATCCCGCACTTCCAGCACGACATCCACCCGCTTAAGCTGCTCCATCAGCGCTTTTTCGGCTTTAGCAATGTGACCGGGATACCACTGAATGGAAGGCGTTGTCATGACAGTTCAATCAACTTATAGAGGGTGATCGGCTGCTTTCTGCCACTAAAGAGCTTTGGACCCAAAGCTTCTACCTGAACTCGATCAACGCAGTATTGATAAGTCGTCTCGCTAAGCAGAATGTCACACTGATACTCTTGAGTCGCTTTTTCCAAAGCAACAGTTAGATTAACGCCATCACCCACTACTGTATATTCCATCCGCTTGCTCGAGCCAATATTACCAACCCCCACTCTAGCAGTGTGAATGCCAATGCCGATTTGAAGTGTTGGCTGTTGGGCAGTCGTTAATTGAGCATTTAAGTGAATGAGGCGATCACGCATAGCAATCGCTGTCTCCACCGCTTTCCAGGCATGATTGTCAAGCGGTACAGGCGAACCAAAAACCACCATAATCGCTGCGCCGATGTACTTATCGAGTGTGCCCTTATGCTCAAAGATGGCATCTACCATCGTTTCAAAATATTGATTGAGCAGGTTCACGACGGCTTCTGGCTCCATGCCTTCTGTAAAGGTTTCATAGCCACAAATATTGGCATACAAGATAGAAACTTCTTTGACCGCAATACGCGGAGTGCTAGCTTCAGAGTCTGCCAACAACTGCTCCGCCAATTCTTGTGTCATATAGCGATACATTGTTTGCCGCAGCATCGCGTCATCATCTGCATTGGTATCAGTCATGGAGGCAGGACGTTGCAGACATTCTTTACGGCACAATCAGCACGGGGCAAGGCGACAAATTGATGACGCGATTAGTAACGCTATCAGATACGCCTTCATCGGTAAGCCCCAAACCCCGACAGCCCATCACGATGAGATCGGCATCCACTTCATCCGCCACATCGCAGATGGTAAAGGCAGGCTTGCCTTCGCGCTCGATCGCGTCTGTTTCAATACCCTGCTGCAAAAAGACAGCTTTGGCAGTGCTCAACAGCTCGGCGATCGCTTCAGGCGATGACATGGCATCATTAGTGCCATCCTCAGCAGGCGGTTCGACTACCGACAGCAGGATCAAGCGGCTGCTGTGGATTTTGACCACGCCAGCTACGGTTTCAGCCGCCTGTTGAGATTCGCGGCTACGGTCGATCGGAAAAAGTACAGTCTTAAACATAGTAAGGGAGACCGGAGGTACGTACTTCGGTACAATTAGGTAAAAAGACTCATTTAGGAGATTTTTTCGGTGCCTAAGAAGACTCTAGCCAGTTTATCATCCTCTGATCTGTCCAGTAAGCGCGTCCTCGTGCGGGTAGATTTTAACGTTCCTTTAGACGACCAGGGCAACATCACCGACGATACGCGCATTCGTGCTGCCTTGCCAACGATTCAAGACCTCACCTCCAAAGGCGCAAAGGTTATTCTGGCGAGTCACTTTGGACGACCCAAAGGAGACGATTACGCGGCTCGTGTCACCGACAAATTTCGCCTGACTCCGGTTGCCAAGCGCCTGTCTGACCTATTGGGTAAGCCTGTCGTGAAAACAGACGACTCGATCGGTGACGACGTTAACGCCAAAGTCGCCGCGTTGAGCAATGGCGATGTGCTGCTGCTAGAGAACGTCCGCTTCCATCCCGGTGAAGAGAAAAACGATCCCGACTTTGCGAAACAACTGGCATCCGTGGCAGATCTGTATGTGAATGATGCGTTTGGCACCGCGCACCGCGCCCATGCGTCTACCGAAGGCGTGACGCATTACCTCCGTCCGTCTGTGGCAGGCTTCTTGATTGAGAAAGAACTGCAATTTTTGCAAGATGCGATCGAAAACCCCCAGCGTCCTTTAGCGGCGATCGTCGGCGGCTCGAAAGTATCCAGCAAAATTACCGTCATCGAAACCCTGCTCGATAAAGTAGACAAATTGCTGATCGGCGGCGGCATGATCTTCACCTTCTACAAGGCGCGTGGTTTGAGCGTCGGCAAATCCCTTGTGGAGGAAGACAAGCTGGAATTGGCAAAAGCACTCGAAGCGAAGGCAAAGGAGAAAGGTGTGGATCTGCTCCTACCCACCGATGTGGTCGTTGCGGATAATTTTGCGGCTGATGCCAACGCTCAAACCGTCAGCGTTGAATCGATCCCTGATGGCTGGATGGGCTTGGATATTGGTCCCGACTCGGTAAAAGTCTTTCAGGATGCGCTTTCGACCTGCAAATCGGTGATCTGGAATGGTCCAATGGGCGTGTTTGAGTTTGATAAGTTTGCCGTGGGCACCGAAGCGATCGCCCGCACCCTGGCAGATCTTACTAAAACGGGCACGACAACCATCATCGGGGGTGGCGATTCCGTTGCAGCCGTTGAGAAAGTCGGTGTTGCTGAGCAAATGAGCCACATTTCCACAGGTGGCGGTGCCAGCCTGGAACTGCTAGAAGGCAAAGAACTGCCCGGTATTGCAGCACTGGATGATGCCTGAGTTTTGATCGCGTGAAAGGGGCGATCGGGTCTTCTAACCGATCGCTAACGTGTATTGCTTAATGGATTTCTTCTACCTGTAGCCTTCACCCGCTGTTGCTTCTTCTGCCGAGAAAAGCACTGCAAGCGGTGAGGGCTTTTTTATGCAAACGGCGCACTTCACGCGATCGCACGAAAATCCATCTTCTAGTAGATCGCTTTATTTATAGAGGGCTACCTCTTGGTAGAGAAGCGGCAGGTGCAGTTGAGCTAATCTTTGCTGTGAATACACAGTGCATCAAAATAAACTTGCTTCGCCGCTGTGTTTTGATGTTCGCCTGTCTGTTAATCGATTTAGCAGTGAATTAGTACGTTCCTTTCTCTCATTCAACACACAGTTAGAAGGTTTAACGCTATGGCAACCGCTTACAAGATTAGACTCAAGAACGAAGCAGAAGGCATTGACCAGACCGTAGATGTTCCCGATGATGCGTATATTCTAGAAACGGCTGAAACTGAAGGGATGGAATTACCGTTTTCTTGCCGTCAGGGCGTATGTTCCACCTGCACTGGCAAACTCGTTGAAGGAACAGTTGATCAATCAGAACAGTCTTATCTGAATGAAGATCAGGTTGCGGCAGGTTACGTATTGATTTGTGTGGCACATCCTACGTCTGACTGCACGATCGAAACCCACAAAGAGGAAGAGTTGGTCTAGCTAATGAACATTACAGGCACTTTTCCGTCTAAATTTTCTCAGAAGAAGTGCCTGATTGCTATTTGAAGGATTGCACTTGAGCGCTAGATGAGTCGGTTCCTCTGCTGCCGTTGAATGTGATGGAATTCCGTTCTCTATGCCGTAGTAATCGATACGTGAAAAGCTTACTAATACTCCTGCTCAAGTATTTTCATGACTTCTACATTGAGTGTGGGGATTTTGTTGATCACTACGTCCCACACAATATCGTAATCAACACCGAAGTAGCTGTGGATTAATTGATCGCGCATTCCTGCCAGCGCACGCCATTCAATCGCAACGTGTTTTTGCCGCAACTCATCAGGAAGTTGGTTCACTGCCTCACCGATGACTTCAATGCTGCGAACAAATGCGCGTTTGAGAGTTTCATCTTGTAGGAAAGTTAGTTTATTGAGATTGGCAGAATTAGCAGTGAGGTAAGCCGTTTCATCGAGAATGTGTTGCAAGTATTCACGAGCTGATGGAGACATACTCTACCTCGTCCAAGATGCGCGGACCGATATAAGGGCTAAGTGATTCGATCGTAACGAGGTCAACGCTTCGACCAAAAAGCTCTTCTAAGAAAAACGATAAGTGCATAAAGTTATCAAAAGTCTTCTGGTCTGGCTCAAACGCAACCAGAATATCAACATCGCTTTGTTCATACACATTAGTATCACGAACAAACGACCCAAAAAGACCACAACGGCTAACACCAAACTGTCGTAGTTCTTGTCGATATTCCTGAAGAAGAGCTAGCACTTGCGCTTTTGTTTGTACAAACATCATTAACAAAGTCGTTTGCCTATTTCAGCCAAAGGTTTTGATGCGTTACGGCTATGCCTAACACATCCTACATTTGATTCCACCCAGCTACTTATTTCAGCTTATCATCACTCTATTAGCTCACAGGAGACTGAAACAGATTTCTTTCGCTTGTAGTTTTTTCATGGCAACGATGAGATTTTACACATACGGCTGATGATCGATCGAGATAGTCCTTGCCTTAAAGCGTTTCGTTGATGCGATGAGGGAAAGAGACTTCAAGCACAACGCATCCAATATCCGTTTTGAAAGGACCGTGAATTTCGCCAGGGGGTCTACTAGCATAGTGACCACTCTCTAACCAAAGATCAAATGCCTGGTCATAAAGGTGACCGCTCACCACAAAAATTTCCTCTGGGTAATTGTGGCTGAGTCCACCAACGGGAGTTGTATCTGCACCCGGATGAAAACGAGTGAGACGAGTATATTCGCCCGTTTCTTCATCAATGCTAAGCGTGAGTGCTTCCGCAACTTGTTCTAACCCCTTAACGGGTTGCCATTGTTCTTGGTTTTCTGGTCTTAATGAATTCCAATAGGTGATGGTGGATTTTGGCATTTTGTCCCTGCCTTTTACGTATTGAAGCGATTCATTACGGTTCTTTTAGAATTTTCCTTCCAACGCAGGAATGCAGCGTTCGCACAGCAGCGGATGTTCCGCCGATTCGCCAACGTGGGTGGAGTAGTTCCAGCAGCGATCGCATTTCTCACCATCCGCATCCACGACACCAATTTGAAGCGCATTCGCTTGAGCGCTGTATTTCAAACCGTTCAAACGTTCAGGGGAATCTAAGAGTTCCACTTGAGACGTGAGAAACAGGTAGCGCAGCTCATCCACACCATTGCCGCTCAAACTGTCGGCAGGATTGAGTGCTTGTAGTGTTGCTTTGAGTTGAGCATCCGTGGTGTACAGCAGCAGTTTGGCTTCTAGAGAAGAGCCGATCGCCTTGTCGGCGCGGGCTTTTTCCAGCACCTTGTTGACCTCATCGCGGTTTTGGGTGAGGGTTTGCCATTTGGTTGCCAGTTCTGGTGCGCGCCACTGATCCTCCAGCGTCACCCAACCTGCCTGGAAGACTGATTTGTGCGGCGTGGCATAGGGCAGCGCTTGCCAGATGTCTTCTGCCATGTGCGAAAGGACAGGCGCGATCGCTTTTGCCAGATTTTCGAGGGCGATCGCCAAAATGGTTTGGCAACTGCGACGACGGGGCGAATCTTCTGCACTGATGTAGAGCCGATCTTTGGCACTGTCCAGATAGAAGTTGGAGAGATCCACGACGCAGAAATTTAATACGGTTTGGAAGAAGCGGAAAAATTGGAAGCTGTCGAAGGCATCGGTTACTTCGCTGAAAACTTCGGTGATGCGATGGAGAAGGTAGCGATCGAGTTCTGGCAATTGGTCATAGGGAACCGTATTTTTTGCGGGATCAAAATCATGCAGGTTTCCCAGCAAAAACCGTGCGGTGTTGCGGATCTTGCGATAGACATCTGCCATCTGCTTCAAGACCGTTTTGCCCAGCCGCATGTCTGAGGTGTAATCGACCGAAGACACCCACAGCCGCAGCACATCGGCACCGTAAGGCGGTTCTTCCTTCTGGTTTTTGCCCCCGTTGATGATGACCATCGGATCGACCACGTTACCGAGGGACTTACTCATCTTGTAGCCCTGCTCATCCAGCACAAAGCCATGCGTCAACACGATTTTATACGGCGCGCAATCATTCACTGCCACACTCGTCAGCAAACTGGACTGAAACCAACCGCGATGTTGATCCGAGCCTTCCAGATACATGTCGGCGGGGTAGGTGAGGAGAGAGGAGTAAGGAGTGAGGGGTGTAGCCTCTTGCCTTCTGCCCTCTGCCTCCTGCCCTCTGCCTACCAACACCGCTGCCCACGAGGAACCAGAGTCGAACCACACGTCCATTGTGTCGGTGCCTTTGCGGTACGTGTGTCCGTTGTTTCGGTAGGATTCTGGGAGCAGTTCCTCTACGGGCAACTCCCACCAGGCATCGGAACCTTTTTCGGCGACGATCGCCTGCACAAACGCGATCGTCTCCTGAGTTAACAATGGCTCTCCAGTCGCTTCGTCATAAAACACAGGGATGGGTACGCCCCAACTGCGCTGACGAGAAATGCACCAATCCGATCGCTCGGCAACCATTGGCGTGATGCGGTTTTCGCCTTGGGCAGGAATCCAGCGGACATTGGCGATCGCCTTCACGGCTTCATCGCGGAACCCTTCAACGGAGGCAAACCATTGCTCCGTAGCGCGAAAGATGGTGGGTTTTTGGGTGCGCCAGTCGTAAGGATATTTGTGGACGTAGGGTTCTTCCTTCAGTAAGGAATGAGCCTCTTGCAGTGCGGCGATGACTGCTGTATTGCCGTCACCCAGCACATTCAACCCCGCAAACTGCCCCGCTTCTTCGGTGAAGTTGCCGTCATCATCCACGGGTGCAAGGATGGGCAAACCGTAGCGTTGACCAACCAGGTAGTCATCCTGACCGTGACCAGGAGCCGTGTGGACTAAGCCCGTACCTGCCTCTGTGGTGACATAATCGCCACCGATGACGATTTCGCTGCGACGGTCAAAGAGAGGATGCTGATAGGTTGTGTGCTCCAGCGTTCTGCCGACCAGGGTTGCCTGTATGGTGAGAGTGGTGCCCAGAACTTCTGAGAGGCGATCGACCAGATCCTTTGCCACAATCAAATATTTGAATCGATCAGGTGCATTTTCACCCACTTCCACGACAGCGTAAATTAAATCGGGGTTGACGCTGACAGCTAAGTTGGCGGGAATTGTCCAGGGAGTCGTTGTCCAGATCGCCACGCCCAGTTCGCCCGTACCCATAAAGGAATCGAGCGCCATCATCAGGGCTAGTGACAACTGCTTGACTTCAAAGGCGGCGTAAAGGCTGCGCGAGGTGTGCCCTTCGGGATATTCCAGTTCCGCTTCTGCCAGTGCCGTTTTAGAACTGGGACTCCAATGCACAGGCTTTAAGCCTCGGTAGATATAGCCTTTCAGCACCATCTGCCCAAACACGCCGATTTGCGCCGCTTCATATGCGGGCTTGAGGGTCAGGTAGGGATGCTCCCAGTCGCCCCACACGCCGTACCGCTTAAAATTCTGGCGCTGCTGCTCGACAGTTTTGAGGGCGAATTCGTTGGCTTTTTGCCGTAGTTTTAGCGGTGTGAGTGCTTTACGTTCGTCGGATTTCAGGGTTTGCAGCACTTTTAGCTCGATCGGCAGCCCGTGACAATCCCAACCGGGCACATAGCGCACCTTCCGCCCTTGCAGCAGTTGGTACTTGTTGATGACATCCTTTAGCACCTTATTGAGCGCGTGCCCCATATGCAGCGTCCCGTTGGCATAGGGCGGACCATCGTGCAGCACAAACAACTCGCCCGGATTCTCCTGCGAGAGCTGCTGATAAAGCTGTTCCGCTTCCCAGAATGCCTGTAGCTCTGGTTCCCGCTTGACGGCGTTGGCGCGCATGTCAAAGCTGGTTTTGGGAAGATTCACAGTGTCCTTGTAGGAGCCGGGTTCTGTCACAGTCATGGAGTTGAGCGCTAGGGGATTAGGAACGGATTCACGAAGCTTAGGGAATCAGCAATTAGCTTCATGGAGCCAAAGCTGCTTGTAGTATGCGTGTAGTATAGCAGTAGCTCATTGTGAGCCGCTACCTCACCGTCTCAAGCTAAAGCTTACTACCGTTGGGAAATGATCTGAAGCCTCAAGTTTAGCGAATCACGATATTACGGACTCAAACTCATCGCAGAGCAAAATTCATTCACGGGATAGAGATAAAACAGCCCTTAATTTGAGACTCTAAGTGGAACGCTAATACCTTGAGTTAGTGATTCGTTCTTGATAGGAAAGCTTATGGTCGGCATCAATGAGATTAAAACGGTAGGGCTACTGGGTTTGCTGAGTGGGATTTTTGTTCTCGCTGGGTATTACCTGGTTGGTGATGAATCGGGTCTTTTGTTGGGCTTAGGAATTGCCGCAATCACGAGCTTTAGCTCCTGGTTTTATTCAGACAAAGCAGCCTTGGCAGCCTATCAAGCGCAACCGATCGCCCGTGAACAGGCTCCCGAACTCTACGATATGGTGGCTCGTCTCAGCGATCGTGCGGGTATTCCCATGCCAACGCTGTTTGTTGTGCCGACCAAATCTCCCAATGCGTTTGCCACAGGGCGCGATCCTCAGCACGCCGCGATCGCGGTTACACAAGGCATTACTGAATTGCTGAGCGCTGAAGAACTGGAAGGCGTGCTTGCCCACGAACTCACTCACGTCAAGAACCGTGATACGCTCACCCAGGCTGTAGCGGGTACGGTTGCAGGAGCGATTACTTATTTAGGACGAATACTGAGTCTGGGTGCGCTGTATGGTCCCGTTACCCGTGACGATCGCCGGGGTGCAAATCCCTTCGGCTTGCTCTTTCTCATTGTGCTGGCTCCCCTGTCTGCGATGCTGATTCAGCTTGCCATTTCTCGGACGCGTGAATTTTCGGCTGATCAGGGTTCTGCTGCCATCACAGGCAACCCGATCGCGCTGGCTCATGCCCTTGAAAAACTGGAAGCCGTTGGTCATGAAATTCCCATGCACGGCAACCCAGCCATGTCGCCGCTGCTGATTGTGAATCCACTGTCGGCTCAGGGACTACAGGCACTCTTCCGCACCCATCCGACAACAGAAGAACGCATTCGACGCTTAACTGAGTTGGCACAGCAACAGCAAGCTGATCCGGCGTTTGCTTAAAAGCTTGGCTCGGCTAACAGCGGTGACTGGGTGACGAGAACGAACCACAGCGGACACTCTCATCGTTTTAGGGTGCCCGCTTGAAAGCAGCAGGCGTTTGAAGCCAATGCGTTTTGCAAGACAAGCACACCCGATCGCGCAGAATAAAGCCCACTTAACCCGCTTCACAAAGTGAGTTGCTTGCGAAGGGTGGAGAAAGTCATCTGGTTCATCCGTTCTCATCCGCTGCTCACCCACTGTTCGACAGCGTGAAATTAGCCCTGGTTTCTACTACCCCAGCGTTTGATAAATTTCATATCGCTTGGTGCGAAATCACAAGTGTTTATCATCACATCTGCTTAGGATGATTGCAGTAATGAAAACTCCCCTGAGCAACGATTGCTTCCTGATTGAACACTATGAACCAGCTTGAGTTGACGCAGTGTCTAAATTTGGCTAAGGCACTGGACCTGATTGTGTCGAGCCGCATGATTAACGGGGTGTTGTACGTCTATAACGCCACTGGGCACAAAGTACCGTGGGATAGCTTTATCTCCGATTACCCGCTGGAACGCTTGCAAGCAATGGTCGATCGCCAGCAGATTCGCCCGAAAGCCGCTAGCTAAAACTGCTGTAAAAAGCGCAAATCGCTGGTATAAAGGCGGCGAATGTCATCAATTTGGTGTAGCACCATTGCTAAGCGTTCAACGCCCATACCAGCGGCAAACCCTGTGTAAACTTCGGGATCATACCCCACCGCTTTCAGCACATTGGGGTCTACCATCCCACAGCCCATAATTTCTAGCCAGCGCCCTTTCCACTGCACATCCACTTCAGCCGACGGCTCGGTGAAGGGAAAGAAGCTGGGACGAAAGCGAATCGGCACTTCGCCAAAAAGCTGTTCTAGAAAGACTTTGATGGTTCCTTTCAGATCAGTAAACGTCAACCCTTCATCAACTGCCAAAATTTCGACCTGGTGAAACACCGCCGAGTGGGTCGCATCGACCGTATCGCGTCGATAGCAGCGTCCCGGCATCACAATCCGTACAGGCGGATCATTCGTTTCCATGTAGCGGATCTGCACAGACGACGTGTGAGTTCGCATGATGTTGCCGTCCGGCAAGTACAGCGTATCTTGCATGTCTCGCGCAGGGTGATCCGGCAAGAAGTTTAACGCCTCAAAGTTGTAGTAGTCCGTCTCCATTTCGGGACCTTCGGCAACGGTATAGCCCAACCCAACGAAAATATCGGTGACGCGATCCATCATGCCGTTAATGGGGTGAATGCGCCCCTGGGGACGATAAACCCCAGACATGGTGATATCCAACGTTTCTGCCTCAAGCTGTGCCTGAATTTGAGCCGCCTGTAGAGCTGTGCGACGACGATCGAGGTCTGTTTGAATCGCCTCCTTCACCTCGTTTGCCAACGCGCCAATGCGGGGACGATCGCCTGCATCCAGCTTCGCCATGCCACCTAACACTTGAGGAATGGGTCCTTTCTTGCCCAAATACTTCACTCGAAGCTGTTCCAGTTGCTCTAGCGAATCGGTTGCTGCCAGTGCTTGTTGCGCTTCTTGCCGTATGGATTCTAATTGTGCTGCGAGTTCTTGAAGCTGAACAGTCATACTGGTGAAGTTGTTGGTTGTTGGTTGTTAGTTGTTAGGGGGTGGTCGATCTGCTGGCTGATCAAACGATCGAAGGCAACAGGTTGAGTAAGATCAGGGTCGGGAACGCCAATCTTGTTCTATCGGTACACATCACTCATCCTTCAGTCTAGTCGCTGAGCGAGGGCATCGGCGATCGCTCCCCAAAGTTCCCCACTCCCCACTCCCCACTCCCCACTCCCCGACCAATCCATGAAACTACTCATTAGCAACGACGATGGCATTTTCGCTCTGGGTATTCGCGCCTTGGCAAACCGCCTTGCGGAAGCGGGTCATCAGGTAACCGTGGTGTGCCCCGATCGTGAGCGATCGGCAACCGGGCATGGTCTCACGCTCCATCAACCCATTCGTGCCGATGTGGTTGAATCAGTGTTTCATCCCAGCGTGAAAGCCTGGGCTTGCTCTGGCACCCCTTCAGACTGTGTGAAGCTAGCGCTGTGGGCACTACTGGATAGTCCTCCAGATTTGGTACTGTCGGGCATCAATCATGGGTCAAACCTGGGTACCGATGTGCTGTACTCTGGCACCGTTTCAGCGGCGATGGAAGGCGTGATTGAGGGTATTCCCAGCATTGCGTTTAGTCTTGCGAGCTTTGCGTCATCTGAGTTCCAGCCCGCTGCTGCGTTTGCGGAATCACTGGTTGCCCAACTTGCCAAACAGCCTTTGCCAGAACTGCTGTTGTTAAATGTGAACGTACCAGCGGTGAATGCAGAGGCGATCGCGGGCGTAAAAATCACCCGTCAAGGTATCCGCCGCTACATTGATGTCTTTGAAAAGCGCCTTGATCCGCGTGGCAAAACCTACTACTGGTTAGCGGGTGAACTGCTGGAAGAGGTTGCTGAAACGTCGGCGTTAGCTGATCAGGCTCCGACAGATGTGGAGGCTATTCGCGCTCACTACATCACCGTGACTCCCTTGCAATACAACTTGACGGCAGCAACCGGATTAGCCAGTTTGAAACACTGGACGTTTGATGTACCGCTTTTCAAGGGAACGTAACGTGAATCTCTTGTCGTGTTTGCCGTTTCCGAAAGGCGGTGCCTGTCCTCTGTAGAGTAGTAGAGGAGCGGTGTAGAGAGGGTGAAAGGAGCGGTTACTTTTTGACCAGCGTTGAGTCACGTAAACTTACAGAAAGCAAAAATCATGTGCCAACGTTGTGCGTGTGTGCAACTGAATGGGCACCTTAAGTCAAAGCTGGATAAAAATGGAGCATCTACCAGCGTTAAAGGGTTTGATCTAATCAAACGCTACATCCTCTACGATGAGATCACTGAGTCATGCGATCGCGATCACTGACACAACAGGCGATTTTTATAAAGCTGCCTTGAAGGGGCAAATTGAGTATCCGTTTAACGTTATCGTCCGTCCACGGTTGCTGTTTTAGCTGCTGAAAACCGTGAACATCTGGAAGCTTGATCGAATCTTGCAAAAAATACCCATGTCCAACACGGAAAATCAGTTTACAGCCACCTTTTGGGGCGTTCGGGGAAGTATTGCCAGCCCAGGGTCTGCCACAGTGCGCTACGGTGGCAATACACCTTGTGTGGAAATGAGAGCTGGTGGCAATCGCCTGATTTTTGACGGCGGCACGGGCATTCGCGTTTTAGGGCAATCATTGCTCTCCCAGATGCCCCTTGAGGCACATATGTTTTTCACCCACTCCCATTGGGATCATATCCAGGGCTTTCCCTTTTTTGTGCCAGCGTTTGCCAAAGGAAATCGGTTTAATATCTATGGGGCGATCGCGCCCAACGGTTCCACAATGGAGCAGCGGCTAAACGATCAAATGCTGCACCCAAACTTTCCGGTGCCGCTCCAAATTATGGGTGCAGACCTGAAGTTTAATGATATTGAAGTGGGGCAAGCCGTCCGCATCAACGATGTTTTGGTCGAAAATGCTCTGCTGAACCATCCTGGGCAAGCGGTAGGGTATCGCGTGAGCTGGCGTGGTTATGCTGCCGCCTATGTGACCGATACAGAGCATTTCCCCGATCGCCTGGATGAAAACGTCCTATTTTTAGCTGATCAAGCGGATCTGCTGATCTACGACGCGACCTATACCGATGAAGAGTATCACTCCGAGCAGTCCAGTAAAGTCGGTTGGGGACACTCAACCTGGCAAGAAGCGGTCAAAATTGCGAAAGCCGCAAACGTGAAGACGCTGGTAATTTTCCATCACGACCCACTGCACAGCGATGACTTTCTCGATCAGGTGGGGGCTGACGTTGCGGCAGCTTTTCCCAGCAGCTTGATGGCGCGAGAAGGTCTAGTGATTCAAATTGCGCCATCTGTTCCCAGCCCAGACCCGGTGGCGATCGAGGCAGCGATCGAGGCTGAGATGGAAGTTTCGGTGTGAGGAGTGAGGAGTGAGAGGTTGTTAGTTTTTAGTTTTTAGCAGGAGTCAAGGGAGTTTTTGGTTGTTGGTTTTTAGTTTTTAGCAGGAGTCAGGAGTCAGAAGTCAGCTTTTTAGCCTTCATCCTTCATCCCTCATCCCTCCGCCTTTCCACTCTTCTCTAACAACCAACAACCAACAACCAACAACTCTTTCCCATCCTCCCGATCGTCCTTCCCTTTATGTGTCAAAATGTAAAGCGTGTGGGTTACTTCATCACCAACGACTGTTCTGACTCCCACTGCTGTTGCTCTAGGAAACTTTGATGGCATCCATCAAGGGCATCAGCAGGTAATTCAACCTGTCTTGTTATTTTCGGAGGCGGTTCAGCGAAGCGATCGCATTCATGCTACGGTCGTCACCTTTCATCCCCACCCTCAAGAATTTTTTACGGGGCAGCCACGCCTTTTGCTGACTCCCTTGATTGAGAAAGCTGCACAGCTTAATGTACTGGGGGTCAAACAGCTTGTTTTGTTGCCGTTCAACGAATCTCTTGCCAATTTGAGTCCAGAGGAGTTTGTTGAAAAAATTCTTGTGCGACAGCTCAAAGCCATTAAGGTGAGCATTGGTGCTGACTTTTGCTTTGGTCGGCAGCGATCAGGCAACGCAGAGGTTTTACAGGCGATCGCAGCGAAACATGGAATTGCGGTCAGCATTGCCCCACTCAAAAATGTAGACCACGATCGCATCAGTAGTTCTGCCATTCGCCAAGCTTTGCAGCAAGGGGATATCAAGCACGCGAATCAGCTTTTGGGTCGCCCATATCAGCTCATTGGTAAGGTCGTTCAAGGACAGCAGCTTGGACGCACAATTGGGTTTCCAACGGCGAACCTGCAACTGCCGCCCGACAAATTCTTACCCTGCTCTGGCTCCTATGCGGTGAGGGTACATCGCTGCGATCGCGGCAGTGAGGTGGATCTATCTGCTGTGCCAGCGTTGCAGGGCGTGATGAATCTTGGCTACCGTCCGACGGTTGATGGCACTATGCAGACGATCGAGGTTCATCTGTTCGACTGGTCAGACGATTTGTACGACCAGACTCTCGTTGTTAGCCTTGTAGCGTTTTTGCGATCGGAGCAGAAATTCCCCTCTTTAGATGCTCTAAAAGCGCAGATTCAGGCAGATTGCGACGCGGCACGTCAATTGCTTTAGCCGCCGCTTCCGGTATGGGCACAAACTCTCCACATGGCAATTGCCTTAGGGCGCGTCATCAATTCAGCTCGAAACCTTTGGTATCAGCATTGTTGCGCCCGCTGTAAGCGATGTGTAGTCGTCATTGATGACAGCCCCTAGAGCTTTGCTAGCTGTTTTGTGGGGTGTGGTTCTGTTGCATCGCTGGACGATCGCATTATGACAAAGCTGCTACTGACCTGAAGAGAACTGGGCACACTAAACTCAGTAGATTTTACGACGACCCGCTTTTCTACACTTACTTTTTTCTTTTTTCCACACTTAGAGGAATGACCAAATGGCAAACGAGGGGCACCTTGCTTTGCTCAAGCAGGGTGTAATAGCCTGGAATACCTGGTGGGAGCGCAATCCGAAGAAGATTCCCAATCTAGAAGGTGCAAATTTACGGGATACGAATCTGCGCGAAGCCAATTTTTACAAAGCTGACCTTCGAGAAGTGGGCTTCCAGCAGGTCGATCTCAGCATGGCAAACCTTGAGGGGGCAGACCTTGGGATTGCCATGCTTGAAGGAGCCACCCTTTACACTGCCATTCTTTACAAAGCCAACCTGCGTGAAGCCAACCTGTATCGAGCGGATTTACGCGAGGCAGACCTGAGCCAAGTCGATCTCAGCATGGCAAACCTGCGCGAAGCCAACCTCAGCACCACCATTCTTGAAGGCGCTACGCTTTACACAGCGCTGCTCTATAAAGCCAACCTGCGTGAAGCTAGCCTTTACAAGGCAGACTTGCGTGAAGCCGACTTTAGTATGGCTAATTTGCGTGAAGCCAACTTAAGTATGGCGAATCTGAGTATGGCGAATCTGAGTATGGCGAATCTGGTAGGAGCAACGCTTTACGAGGGCAATCTCAAGCAGGCAAACCTGAGTTTAGCCAATCTGTGTATGGCTAATATGATTGGTGCCACGTTACATAGAGCCAACATGGTAGGCGCAACCCTCATTGGGATAAACCTGTATAAAGCGCAATTGATAGGCGCTAATCTGCGCGAGGCTGATTTGCGAGAATCAACGCTTAGTATGACCAACCTGAGTGATGCCAGCCTTCACGGCGCGAATTTGACGATGGCAAATTTACAAGGGGCAAACTTGAGTAGAGCGAATTTGACGCTGGCAAATTTTCAAGATGCTAACCTGCATCGAGCCAACTTGACGGGAGCAAATGTACGTGAAACAAATCTTGCAGGCGCTTACCTGAAGGAAGCAACGATGCCAAACGGGACTGTGAATCCTTAACCAGAAAATTGATAGCTATCAGCGATCGATTCTGGGTGCTTAGGATTGTGGATTAATTAAGCTGAGCCATTTCCCTTCCGTAGGGACGCTCCATGAAACGCCCCTACGGAGAGAATTACACTGAAGATTCATTGAGCTTGGAACGCACTGCGATCGCCAGCAAAATTCTGGATACGCCGGTGAAAATAATGCTGATGCCAACCAGCAGACCGATCGCAAACGGACCATTGAACGGCCATTCAAACCAGATCAAACCACCCAAAACCAGCGTGGTAATACCGTTTGCCAATGACCAGACCCAGTTTGGCTGATCCCGCCGTTGAAACGCGTACACGATTTCAAACACACCTTCTGTTAGCAAAAACGCACCCAAAGCCAGGGTCAGGGTGAGAATGCCTTGCAGTGGATACACTAGCAGCAGCACGGCAGTACCGATATAAAGCAGGCTGAGCAAAAGCTGCCATACAAAACCACCCTGCTCTCGCGTTTGAAACGTATAGACAAGCTTGGAAATGCCACCAAAGAGAATGATCCAGGCAATCCAGGTTTCAGCAGCAAGCGTGCTGAAATACGGGAAGGCGATCGCAGCGATTCCCAACAAAACCATCAGTACGCTGACGACGATCGATCCATTCAAACTGCTCTTGATGTCGTTATTCGTCGAAATTCCAGTACTCATCTATGGACCTCTGTAAAGCTTGTTTGAGTCAGTACGATCGCATTGTAGGATTGCGTCTTTGCCATGTGCTCCTTCGTTGGGAGTAATTTTCAGCGCAAGGCAGTTCTCTCAGGTGTTAGAGGTCCTTACAGCAGGGGGCAAAAGTCAGACGTTAAGGGGGCAGAAGGCAGAAGCCAGAAGTCAGACGTGAAAAGAGCTTCCCATCTAGCTTTCAGACGGATGGTCTGTACTTCATTTAGCTGCAAACCGCTGTATGTAGCATTAGTTGGCTGTGGCGGTAGGGATGGCGATCGTGCTGTCAGCAAGCGCCTCGTTTAGAGTAATGCCTTGAATGGAGTAATCGAGCAGTTGCATGGGATGCAGCACGGGGATGGGTTTCCCCTGAAGCTCCAGGTGCTTGCTAATCTGCACAAAGCAGCCAATATTCGCCGATGCAATGAGCGAAGCTCCTGTATTCAGTAGGTTTTCCACCTTTTGTTGCCCTAGTTCCGCCGCAACGTCGGGCTGCAAGATGTTGTAGACCCCAGCACTGCCGCAGCACAGGGCAGCATCTACAGGTTCCCGTAGCCGCACACCTGGAATTTGCTTGAGGAGTTGGCGCGGCTGCACGCTAATTTTCTGTCCGTGCAGCATGTGGCAGGCATCCTGGTATACCAGTGTTAACGGTTCTGCCTGCAAGGGAGATAGCTTAGCTGTCAGCCCGACATCTGCTAGAAATTCCTGTACGTCTTTGACTTTGCTGGCAAAGGCGATCGCGTTTTCTCGATAGTGCGGGTCATCTTGCAGGATGCTGCCATATTCCTTGAGAGAATGTCCGCAGCCAGAGGCATTGACGATGATGGCATCCAGTTCTGTCTCCGCAAAGCTGTCGATGAGTTGACGTGCGAGTGCCTGAGTTTGCGCCTCTTGCCCCTGATGATGGGTAAGCGCACCACAGCACCCTTGGGATTGTGGGATGACTACTTCGCAGCCATTAGCGGTTAGCACCCGCACTGTCGCGTTGTTGACTTCAGGATTGAACAACCGCTGCACGCAACCCAGCAGTAAACCAACCCGATAGCGCTGTTTCCCTTGAGCTGGAATCACGGCAGGTAACGGATCTTGAAACGCCTGGGGTGAAATCTTGGGCAGCATGGATTCCATCGCCGCCAGTTGTGGCGACAGTTGCTTGAGTACGCCGATCGATCGCACCAATTTCTGTAACCCCGATTTTTGATACAGTCCCAACGGTCGCAGCAGCAAACGCAGGCGATCGGGATAGGGAAAGGTTGAGAAAATGAGACGACGCAACAGCTTTTCGGGGAGTGATCGGGTATGGTTGCGCTCCAATTGGGGACGAGTGGCTTCAATGAGCTTGTCGTACCGTACTCCCGATGGGCAGGTGGTGACGCAGGCAAGGCAGCCCAGACATGAATCAAAATGCTCTACGGTTGCGGGAGAAAGCGGTATTTTCCCCTCATTTACCCCATCCATTAGGTAGATGCGCCCCCTTGGCGAATCCATCTCTTTGCCCAGGACGCGATAGCTGGGACAGGTAGACAGGCAAAAGCCACAGTGAACGCAGGCATCAATCAGCTTGGCATCGGGAGGGGTGTGGGTATCGAAGGAAGGGAATGGGGTGTGGGGTGTGGGGTGTGGGGTGTGGGGTGTGGAAGCTGGTAGCTCAACATTCAACCCTGATAACTCATAACGGTCTTGACTGCGAGACTCGGTACTCATGGTTTAAATTTTGCTTACAACTTAAATGCCGCCGATAAAGCGGTGAGGGCTTAAACGCTGGTGGGGGTCAAACTGCTGTTTTAATTGGCGCATGAGGGGCAGCGCATTGCCAGCGTAGCCCCACACATCGATCGCCTGTTTGAGCGCGACCGGAGCCTGAAGCACCGATAGAAACCCGTCGTGAGCCTGACAGAATGAGCGAAGCTTCAGAAGGGTTTCTGGTGGAGTAGCGGCATCGAACGCCAGTCTGCCCAATCCGCTAGCCGCGTGGATTTGTCCATACCAGGGTGTGGTGAACAGAGGCTCGATCGTGGTCAACAGTGCCACTGCTTCAGAGGGGCGTATCCCTATTTTGCAGGTAATGACCTCTGACTGGTGCGCCGCTGTCATGCGTTCTTGCAAGCGCTGCCATAGACTGACATCATCCTGTTCCATGAGATGAGCAGTGGCTAACCCAAGGGCTTGACCCACTTCAATCAGGCGCTTGGCTTGCTCTTGCACGCTGGGCAGAATGCTTTGCAGACGGATTGCAAACCCTATTCCTTGCCCGATGCCGAGCGCTGCCACTAAACCCGCAGAACACAGATCGGCACTGGCAGGGGTGAGCGCTGAACTGAGTAACGTTTGAACCGCTTGAGCGATCGCAGCCGCATCTCCACTCAGCACCACCGTTTCAGACGCTGCGGGCAGAGGATAGACTCGAAAGGTTAGCTGTGTGAGGATACCCAGCGTTCCGTAGGAGCCGGTGAACAGCTTCATCAGGTCATAGCCTGCGACATTTTTGACCACTCGCCCGCCTGCTTTGGCAACCTGACCATCGGCACGGACGAAGGATAGCCCCAGCAGCATATCGCGCACGCTGTTGTAGCGTTGCCGTAGGGAACCTGTGTCGGCTGTGGCAACGATGCCCCCGATCGTCGCGTAATCTGGATAGGCTGGGTCGATCGCCAGAAACTGCCCTGCTTTTGCCAGGGTTGCCTGTACGTCTGCAAACCGCATGCCCGCTTCAACTGTGACGGTCAAATCACCCACAGCATGGTCGATGAGCCGATTTAAGCGCTCGGTACTCACCAGCAGTAGCGATTCGCCCGTCTGCGTCTGAACCATGCCTCCCCAGGTAAGCTTGCTACCAGCGCCACAGGGTAGAATGCTCTGGCGATCGCGCGTCTTGACCACAGCGGCTAAGGCTTCTGGAGTCTTCGGATAGGCGATACCACTCACACAGGTTCCAGGGATTAGCGCCTGTTCAATCAACCCCTGTTTTGCAGAGGATAAATGCTTCCAGTCCTGAAAATCAGTTGCCTCAGGGGAGGAGATGAACGGTGAGCGATCGGCGGGGGGGTCTGCGGAACTGGTTCCCATGCTGCGTATCAACTGAAGACTAATGCTTACTCTAACAGCCGTGAGGGGGTCGGTTTGCAGATCTGACGAGAACGGCACTAATCCTCAAAGTAATCGTCTTTTAAGGATAAGCGCTAGCGAGTAAAAACGATGTCAAGTCTTTTAACAAGCATGGAGCCTTCAAGCAAGCAACAATTGAGTGCCTGGTAAGGGATAACTCTACAAGGCGTTATGAGCTGCTCATAAAAAAGTGGACGATCGATAATAATCAGCCCTAGGGCGCATCATCAACTCAGCTCGAAACCTTGCGGTATCAGCATTGTCGCGCCCGTCCCAACGAACAAGGCTAGGGGCTGAAACCCTTGCTGCAATCAATGTGTAGTATTAATTGATGACAGCCCCTAGCTAATTGCAGGCATACTTATTAAGAGTTCCTGTTAAGAGTCCATATGCAGAGTGCTACCTACAGAGATTCATCAAGAAACAGCAGACTGCAATGCAGATGAAATGACAGATGATGAGTGCTTCAAGCGTGCTCTCTTGGGATGTTGGCGACAAAGCCCTTTGAAATTTACACAGTAATGACAACGCGGCGCTAGGTCGAACGGATGATGAAGAAAATTTTGGTGGTTGAAGACGAAAAGTCCATCCGTGAATCGCTGTTGGATCTGCTAGCAGTGGAAGGGTTTAGCGTTTTGGGTGCAGAAAACGGTCTTTTAGGCGTGCAGTTAGCGCAGCAGCATATTCCTGATTTGATTTTGTGCGATGTCACGATGCCTTGGTTGGATGGCTACCAGGTACTGGCGCAATTACGCCAACACGCCGACACATCTGCCATTCCGTTCATTTTTCTCACGGCGCGGGGGGCGAAAGAAGATTTTCGGCAGGGTATGGACTTGGGAGCGGATGATTTTCTGGCAAAACCTTGCACAGCCGATGAATTGTTGAGTGCGATCGCTAGCCGCTTTTATAAACAAGCAGCCGTAGACAGACAATCACAAAAACAACTGGATGCGTTACGCAGCAGCATTGCCTTATCGTTGCCGCACGAGTTACGCACGCCGCTGAATGGCATTTTGGGTCTGACTGAAGTGCTCATGGATGATTTTCAAAACATCGATCGGCACGAGATGTTGGAGCTTGCCCAAGGCATTCACAATGCGGCTGAACGACTTTCCAGGCTGATCCAAAACTTTTTGCTCTATGCAGAGTTGGAGATTACAGCACGAGATCCCGATCGCCTGTTGGTGCTTCGCAGTGATGAAACGCGCCTGCCAGAAATTTTGATTCAGAATGTAGCAACCGCGATCGCTCAGCAGGAAGGACGTGAAGCTGATTTGCAGTTAGATCTACAAAACGGAACCATGCAAATTTCTGATCTGAAGTTAAAGAAGATTGTGGAGGAGCTAGTGGGCAATGCCTTCAAGTTTTCACCGACAGGAACCTTCGTGACTGTGGAAACAAAGGCTATCGATAAAGGGATGCTGCTCGTCATTCGCGATCGTGGGCGTGGCATGACGGCTGAGCAACTTGCCAACTTGGGAGCCTACATGCAGTTTGAGCGCACATTTTACGAACAGCAAGGGTCTGGTTTAGGGTTGGCGATCGCCAAACGTCTGGTGGAATTGCATGAGGGTACCTTGGCGATCGACAGCGTGCCTGGACAATACACAACGGTAGAAGTCACTCTTCCAAGCAGCGAAGGCTGAACAACTTAAAGGGTTGTTGGTTGTTGGTTGTTGGTCTACAAATCTTCAAGGCTTAAACTGAGTCCATGAGAGCGTGTTTAGCTGACAAAGTGCAAAAAGCAGTTCAAATAGTCTATAGAATGGCTTGAACAGCTAACAACTAACCACCAAAAACCAAAAACTTTTTTTCTTCCTAAGTCCCGATAAGTTTCTGGAACCAGTCATCATTCCAGAGCTCATCAAAGGCGACATCTGTTTTCGCTTCAACGCGATAGTTAGGGTTGAACCCGATCGCCTTTTCTAAACTCTCCAATGCAAAATCGGCTTCCCCTAAAAAGGCATGGCTGGTAGCACGGTTATAGTAGGCGCTGGCGTAATCGGGTTTCAAATCCAAAGCCTTGTTAAAGCTGGCGATCGCGTCTTTGTGACGACCGAGTTGAGCCAGGGCATAGCCCCGTTTGTCTAACGCTTTGTAAGAGTCGGGATTGAAATGAATCACTTCATCAAATGAGGTAATGGCATCTTTGAAGCGTCCCAGTGCTTCGAGTGCTAAACCACGATTCATCCAGGCAACGGCATCGTCCGGTTTGAACTGCACGGCGCGATCGAACACATTAAACGCATCCTGATGTCGCCGTAAAATGCCTAGCGCTGCCCCTTTGTTGACCAATGCTTCGTGATAGTCTGGCTTGCTGTCTAGCGCGTGATCGTAGGATTCGATCGCGTGTTCGTAACGTTTCAACCGTGCCAGACTAATGCCTCGACTAAACCAGCCTTTGTCATCTTTGGGTTTAAGTTTCAGCATGTGATCGAAGGAGTCGATCGCGGGTTCATGTCGCTGTGTTTTTTGCAATACTAATCCCCGTTGATACCAGATCTCGGCATTTTCTGGCTGAAGTTCAACCACTTTGTCGTAGCGTAAAATGGCAGCTTCATAGTTCTCTTCAGCAAACAGTTCGTGCCCCTGAGTAATGTATTTGTTCACATCAATAAATAGCTCTGGACGGTTGGCTTTGAGCAATTCAAGCTGAGCCACCAACTCTTGCAAGTTTTGCTGCAATTTGCCCACAGCTTCTTCGGAAACAGGAGAGGCTTCTGCAAGCTGCTTGAGAATGTCTTCTTTCTGAGTTTGAGCCGTTGATTGTAGTGTCGTCAGTTGGGTGATGAGGTCAGACTGGAGGGTTTCGATCGTGTGCAGAGTATCCTCTTTTTGACCAGAAACGGTTGTCTGCAACTCTGTAATTTGCGTGGAGAATTCGGTTTCCAACTGCTCTAAGGTTGCCAACACACGATCGCGCTTTGCCTCGGTTTGCTGTTGAGCATCCAGTTGAAAACTTGTAATTTGAGGAGCCAGTTCAGCCTTGATTTGGTCTAACTCACTCAAAATAGTTTGCTGTTGCTTCTGAGCATCTGTTTGCAGCGTCGTCAAAGCTTCTGTAAACTCGCGATCGGCGGCTTCTAACGTTTGCAACAGGCGATCGCGCTGCTCTTCTACGCCCGTTCTTAAGTCTGAAAGCTGGGGCGAAAAATCAGCCTGAAGCTGTTCAAGTTGATCGAGAATGCGATCTTTTTGCTGTTGTGCGATCGCCTGGAGATCGACTAATTGAGCCGTAAAGTCGCGCTCGGTGGTTTCCAGACGTTCTAAAACCTGGCGCTGGCGTTCTTGCACATCTAGATGAAAGTCAGACAATTGAGGAGTCACGTCCGCTTTCAGTTGATCGAGATGGTCGAGAATGCGATCTTTTTGCTGTTCGGCGATCGTCTGTAGCTCGACTAACTGTGTGGTAAAGTCACGCTCAGAGGTTTCCAGGCGCTCTAGTAGTGCGGCTTGTCGCTGCTGTGCCTCGGTCTGAAGGTGAGAGAGCTGCGGGGCAAAGTCTGTTTTCAGGCTCTCTAACTGCTCCAGAATGCGATCGCGCTGTTGACGGGCAGAGATGTGCAAATCCAGCAATTGTCCGGCAAAGTCTCGCTCTGAGGTGGTGAGCTTTTGCAGTACCGCTTCCTGTCGCTGTTGGGCATCGGTTTGCAGTCGAGACAGTTGGGGTACGAAGTCGGCTTTGAGCGTTTCTAAACTTTCGAGGCTGCGATCGCGCTGTTGTTTGACGGTCAACTGCAACGCGGCTAATTGCTCGGTAAAAGCTTGCTCGGACGCTGCGAGGCTCTGGAGTGTCTGCTCTTTTTGCTGACGTACCTCTGCTCGCACAACTCCCAAATGAGGCTCTACATCTGCTTTAAGCTGTTCCAGATGTCCAATCATCAAGGTTTGCTGGGCAACAGCAGCGGCTTGGAGCTTGGCAAGGTTGGCGGCAAAAGCTTGCTCGGCGGCTGCCAGCTTTTCGAGTGCGTCAGTTTGCTGCTGGTTGATGTTGGACTGTGAGCCAGAAAGCTGCGCGATGAGTGCTTCACCCAACTCTTCCAGGGTTTGCTTGGAGGCGTGAAGCTCAACCTCAAGCTCGGCAATCATGCGCGCTTTAGCTTCCGCCAGTTCTGCGGCTAATCCAGACAGTGCCGCGCGTTCTTTGGACACGTCCTGCTGAAACTGTTCGGCTTCATCGGCAGTATCATCGGCGATCGCTTCGACTTCTTCCAGAATGAGCTTGGCGCTTTCGCGGGTCTTGGCAATCTGGCTTTCGAGATCTTGCAAGCCCTCTAGCTGCTCTTTCGCACGGGTGGCAATTTCTTGAATGACGGCACGACGGAGCAACCAGAGCGCGGCGATCGACGCACCCAGCAGCACAATCAAAACGCCCAGCAGAAGGTTAAAGAGGGTTGTCATGCGTGCCAGAGCGCGATCGCTCTCGGTCTGCTGCGCTGTGGTTGAGGATGTTTGGAGTTGCGCCAGTAAATGCCTTTGGCTGTTGTAGTCTGTGTCCGCAGGGGTGAACGATCGTGCTGGAGACACCACAGCACCAAGCGATAGCAGCAAAACCGAGAGCGTCATCCCACGTTGGGATCGGAAAGCGAGTTTTGGGTGCTGGCGCTTCATCGCAAATCATCCTTCTGGCAGTCGATGGTTGCAGTATATCGAACACGATACAGAGCAATTGCTTATCTTCTCCAGAGTAATCAAATTTGGGCGCAGTGGTCTAAGGCCTTGTTAATTGCCAGCAACCACGGTTAGTTTTGCGCCCTGTTGGGTGACGACTTTGAGCGGTAGGGTCGATCGCGACTCGCGGCGGGGAAATTGAATGAACTGTACCCCAGTACGCGCAGGCTGCACGGTCATCACATATTGTTCACCTGTCCATTGAATCCGCGTGACCCGATGCGACAGCACCCATACCTCAGCCGTTTTGCCCGCATTGAGCTGAGGAATGCTAGTAGCGTTGTAGCACTGCCAGAGCGTGTCCTGGACTGTCCATAGCCCTGATAAATAGATCGGCTCCATCCGCAAGCTCAGCCCATACTGGGTAAACGAAAAGACATCCTGCTGCCAAAACCGCTGCGACAGGCTTTGTATAGGCTGGTTCACTTGATCATTGGCATAGCGTGGCAAACTCTGAAGCTTTTTAAGCTGGTCTGCCTTCGTCGGACGTACCCAGTTTTGCGCTTCCCCACAGATGTCAAACGGAATGTCTGCGGCTGGTTGCACCGCGATCGCGATCGCGCTAGACGGTGGCACAGATGGCGATGATTGAGCCGCCAACGCTAGCCCAAAGCCACTGCTAGCCAGAATGGACAAGCTATACCCAACGAGCTTTTGAGACAAATAAAACATGGCACGCGAGAGCAAAAGGATGAGTGCTTTGAGCAGACAGGCGCACGGTGGGCGATCGGTGTCTAACGAGAACGAATCTGCAAGGACTAATCTGTGCCGCCCCAACTCCAGATCGGATTCCCATTGCGAACCCCTTTGCGGAGGATGGCGGTGGTTAACCCATTGGCATCGCTCATACCCGTCATATCAAGGATGAGATAGACCTTGCCACCTGTAAATCTAAGACGCAGGTAAGAGTTGCTGAGATAGGCTTCGTCATCATTCTTTACAATACGAGCGGTCGCCTTGCATTGTCGGTAAGCAGGCTTGAGGGTACCAACCCACGTCACGCTAAACTCATCGGCGCTGGCAACGGTAAAGCGATCGGCAAGCTGACTCAAATTCGCACTACCGTCGATCGTGTATCCACCTTCCCGATAGGGCTGTGGCTTTTCGTTAACCGTGACGCTTTCGGGGCAACGCGCTGTTTGGGTATCGATCGCGGGATAAACCTGCATCTCAAGGGAACCTGCTTGTGCTGGCAGCGTGGTCAACAGTGCCAGTGCCGTGATACCCAATCCAGTCAGCGATCGCGTCAGCCTTCCCATCCAAATCACCTTTTGCTACAGATTTCTACCTACAGCAAACCGGAGCCGTTTTCCGGGAACGGTGAACGTGTTGATACTAGAAGGCGATCGCTTAAAGCCGACAGCGTTCTGTTGCATCGCAGTCGAGCCGTTGCTGCCGTGCCGCGACGATCGTGGCTAAATCTGCCCGCCCGGTGAGCGCTAACCGTCGATCAGCCCAGAGACCGTAGACGAAATCGACGATCGCGCCAATGATGGGTAGCTTCGTCGCGGCGTAGACCCACCCCATGCCCAAAATTTCGTAAACGCGACGGAAAACAGCGACATTTTGCATCACCGTACCATCGGGCAGCACAGCATGAATGCGCCCCATTGCCGTTTCAAAGTCAACCCCACCATGCAAAGCGGGTGTGTACTGGGGGTCTGCAATATCGACAAAGTTCACCAGTCCACGTCCTGCATCTCGCTGACGCAAAAAGTTGACTTCCCGTAAGCACAAGGGACATTCACCGTCATACAGCAGTTCGATCTTCCAGGTGGAAACTGCCCCAGGTGTCTGAGAGACAGTTTCTCTAAAAGTAGTGGTTAAGTCAGTGTTTGAAGGCATCAAGCAGCGTCTGTCAACAGCATCTTTAAGGTGGGTTGAACCACACCCCTTTTAGTGTAGAAAGAAACATGTGTAGAAAGAAACATGTGTAAAAAGAAACATGAACTTTACAAAGCAAGGTAAATGCAAGTTGGTGATGGGCGATCGATGGTTCCGCCTCTATGTTCTGTTGAATGCATTCAGATGCTGTTAACACACGCTTTAACTCGCAATACCTGGGATGAGCGATCGCAGGAGGCTTTTGATGCTTCTGGCGACACCCAACTTCCGTGCTAGCCCTGCAAAAGAGCCTAAAACCGGAAGCTGATCAAACCATTGCGTGGAAATATCGCTGCGTGAACTCCGCTGATTACCAAAACTGGGCACAGCAATTAACCGGACGATCGTCGGGTATTGCCACTTAAAAATGTTGAAAACACCATCGGGTGACATCGGACTCCCTTCTGGATGCCCCGCTGGACGCTGAAGTACTGCTTCAAAGAAATGAATTAAGCAATCCAATGCCTTCCCATTGACCGCATAAAATTGAGCACCGATGATTTCGCCAGAGAATGGTTGAAGAATGGGCGCATCAACCTTTTGAGTATCAAAGCGTTCATCGCACCCGTAGCCAAAGTGCGCCAGATCCCAATCTGTTTTAAGAAGTTCTCTCAAAAGCACCTCCTCATACTGATGGAAATCTTGACGTAGCTGGAGATCGTCTTCCATGACCAGGACATTTTTTAACCCTCTTGCCTTCGCTTGCTTGAGCACATTCAAATGGCTGAGAAACGCGCCTCGATAGCCGATCGATTGAAAGGGACCGGGACTATCAGGTCTGATGGCTGCAAAAAGTTCAACCTTACCTGGCTTGAATGGCATACCCATCTGGTTCAGTTCTTTTGCCATCTCTCGGCGGCGATCGGTTCTTGCTGGCAGATTGATCACGTAGGCACAATCAAAAAACTCACTAAATCTCATGGTTCTCCTTAGGATTTCGCGTTCTGGCTGCAAGCTGGTGGAGTGCAAAGAGACGATATCGGAACGTGTGGTAATTGTGCGGTGGCAGAATCACTGCATTGAACCCATGATCGTGATGCCTAATTTAGAGGAATCCAAAGGGGTTGCTCCTGTTCCTGCTAAAGCAACTTTTTCTAAATGCTCAACCCGATGAGCAAAAGTTTTTTCAAACGTGTGCGATCGGGCAAACGCAAGCGATCGTAATGCCATTGCTTGCAGTGCAGCGCGATCGCCATCAAGTTGAGCAATCTTCTGAGCGAGCAATGTCGGCTGATTCATGGGCACAACCCATCCCGTTTGAGACTGCCGCTCAATGCCAACGAAGGCTTCATTGCTGTAACTCACAATGGGAACCCCGCACGCTAACGTCTCTAGATAGGTGCAAGAGGGGTCTCCCTGGCGATGGCAACAAACAAATAAATCTACCTGTTGCTTCATAAATGGCACCAGTTCTTGCTGAAAAGCCAGCACGCCTATGAGCGTCACTCGATCGTGCAAGCCCTCGCGCTGAATGCGTTGCTGCAAGACATGTTTGAGTTCACCATCACCGCAGAGAAACAGTTGGAACGCTACACCCAGTCGTTTCAACTCGACCGCCACATCGAGCACCTGATCAACCCCTTTTTCGGCTACGAAGCGCCCTGAAAAAGCTAGCCGTAAGGGGTTGTTGAGATTCAATAAATGCTGATAGCGCTGCTCAATGTCTGCCTCGTTTGCCAATAGATCTTGTGACATGCGTGTATCGAAAAAAAGTAAAGGCTTTGAGTTGATGGCTTGATATGCCCTATACGTTGGTGTCCCGTTACATTGCACGCCTTCTGCCAGCGCGATCGCCCGCCGCTGTTTGCGTTCCTGGCTAATTTCCCACCAGGTGCGACGAAGGCGTAATAGCGGATTTTTTACGGTCGCTGCAACGGTCTGTTTTCGAGTTTTCAAACTATATTCAGCGATATAAACACACGGAACATTGGCAGAACGGCACAGTTGACTGATGTGGTTTTGCTGATAGTCGGCTGATGCCAACACAACCGAAGCCGGACTGAGGATTTGTGCTGTCAGCGTGTTGTAGGAAACAATTTCAATCTCGAATGGTAGTTCGCTAGCTTGAAACGCTTTTTCATCAAGTACTGCGTACTTCTTGGATGGCGAAGCAACTTGCATGAATGCTTTGACTGAACCCGACCAAAGCTCGGCATATTTAATCATGCCATCCACAAATTTCTGAGGCAGCAGATACTCTCCATTGGCTGAAAGCTTTAGCGACAGCACAGGTAAAACAAATAATTTGGCTTGTTTAAACATAGATTGATCAGCGTAAGGTTAGTTTCGTCAGCAGGGGTAGACACGTAATCGCTTATTTCGGCAGTGAGTTGGAGTCGAGATTAAAAAGACGATCGCTCAACCAGCTGTTGTCTTAAAAATGTGCCGAAGCCTCAACTATTCGATCAACACGCTCAAGAATTGGAAAGACTCCAACCGTCGCAATTTTTGAACTTCAATGGCACGAAAAGCCTAACCACACAGATTTGAGGGGTTGGCTGCATTGACCCATGCCTTTCAGTACTCAAACATGATTGAATGCATGAAGAGGTTGCGCTACTGAATCCTGTGAAGACAAACAAATTTCCAGAGAAACTTATGTGCTAAAAAGCATCCAGTTGAAACCATCAAACCCAAGAGCGAATCGTCATGCAGGCGCTAGCTTCAAGAGAATTCAAGCAAGTTGCTCTGGAAGCCCGCTCAGTGCCTCTGTAGCGCAATGTGTCCCAGTCAAACGGGCTCGACGATCGCATGACGTTCCAGCAACACGGTGGAATCACTATGAGCAGTCTACTCATGTAAGGCGATCGCAACGTATGTCCTGGCTTTGCTCCTACGGTGGAGTATCTCCAACTTCGGACATGATGTTGAAGTCAATCATGGGTGCAAACAAGTATATGCAGCCACGGTTGCTGTGCCGAAATTCTTCCTGTCGGTTCCTTTCGCGCGTCATATCGTCATTCGCCTGCCTTACGACACAACCATTTACGAAATTAAGTTACGAAATTTAAGCCTAAAGAAGACGGTAGATCCCTGCACCTGCGTTGAGCTAAAAGCAGCCTGTCGATCGCTGCTAGCAACCGGACGCTCAACCCGATCAGCCGCCGAGATTTACCTGTGGTGCTAGGGGCTGTCATCAATTACTACTACACAGTGCTTTCAGCAAGGGTTCCAGCCCCTAGCTTGGTGTGTGGGGACGGGCGTGACACTGCTGATATTACAAGGTTTCGGAGCTAATTGATGACACGCCCTAGTGCATAGAGGTGCATCAATTGGTAGGCAGCGAATAGTGAGAGCGAGATTCAGTGACGTTTGCAGGCTTTAGATGCGTTTCTACTACACAACCTACTGTACAAAGCAATGGGAATTGAGGGGGATTTCGGGGGGATTTCGGGGGGATGCAACATTAAACGTTTGAAGTGTATGCCAAAACTGCTTTAGAAGTGACTGATACGACGATCGTTGTCACACTATCTCAGCGATCGCAGCTTTGGGGCATATTTACTGTGAAAGTTGTCCCAACCCCTACTTCACTTTCCACTGAAACATGACCTTCGTGCAAATCTAAGCACTTCTTCACGACAGTTAACCCTAAGCCTGTACCAATAATTTTCTGGGCGTTCTTGCCCCGCACAAAGGGATGATACAGTTCTCCAAGATCTTCTCTAGCAATGCCAATGCCTTGATCCTTAATTTGAAACGCGATCGAGTCTGTTTTGCTAATCAGCGTGAAGGCGATCGTACTTAAAGGGGGCGAATACTTGATCGCGTTAGAAAGCAGATTGCTTAGAATCGAGTACAGTAGTTTTTCGTCTACCCAGGCATGAGTACGATCGCCCTGCCGAGAAAATTGGATCGTGTGCTGAGACTCGTTAAACAAATGAAAATCTTCGATGAGATTCAGGCAAAAGGTTTGAATTTCTACCTGCTTTGGGTTGTACTCTAATTTGCCTGCGTCTGCTCGTGCCAGCATGAGCACATCATTCAGCAACTGAGTGACGAGCTTAGCCGACGCTTGAATACGATACAGATTCTTGAGCTTGATGGGTTCAACTAAGGGCTTGAGGGTTTCTTCTAACAGTTGAGCTGAGCCGAGAATGTGGCTGAGGGGCGTGCGGAATTCGTGTGACACCATCGAAAAAAACTGTAACTTCAGTTCACTCAACGCTTTTGCCTGCACAAGGGATTGCTGTCGCGCTTCTGCTTGTTGTCGCTTGGTCTTCTGGTACGACACTAAACCATAAATACCAAAGAGTAGGATGAAGGTTGAAAGCGCACCGACTAATTCAAGCACCATTCTATTTTCAAAGCCTGTCTGAAAGTAGTCAGCATGGCTCTTTAAGAAACCTTCTTCATTGGCTCCTAGCGTAAGGATGACTTGGCGAACACTGTTTTGATTTTGTTTGATTTCTGTTACCAGTTTCGCTTGTGCTGCGAGGTTCGATCGCTGCTTCTGTTGCTGTACAACCAACTGTTCAAAGAGGGCTTCTCGTCGATCGATTAAGGCACTTAGCGCCACAAGCCATCGCTGTTGCTTGGTTAAACTAGGCGAAAGCTGCTTGAGTTGGTTGAGCTGAACTTTAAAGCTTTGAATGTAAATTTCAGACTCTTTTAATGCACTGAGGCGAATAAATTGCCTATCGTCAATGTCTCTAAACTCAGTATAAGCAAGAGCTGTTGCTAAACCAGAAAGCATTTGTAGCCTCTCGTTGCTCTCTCGAAGTTGAACGGCATTGAGCGTTAAGCGCTTCGCATTGCGGTAGGAGATTGCACTAATGCTAGCGACAAAGATTAAGGCTAAACAAAATCCTAATGGAATCCACTTTCCCTTTAGCGTCGATCGCGATCGCTGGGAGAATCGCTTGAGCGATCGCTTGAGTCGCTTTAAGAACGAGGTAACGCTTTTCGATCGCCATCTCATACGGTTGATCTCATCGGGTCAGCGAACACGCGCTTGAACGTCATTTTGAAGGATTGGATCACAAGCTGAAAGCCGCTTTCAAACCTTTGTCAAGGGAAAATTGTTATAATCTGTGCGTCAGTAGCATTTTCGTGGATGGGACGAGATGTGTGGGTAAAAATGGTGGATGAGCCGCAACGTTGATTCTTGCTGTCTCCCTGCTTTTGAGGCTAAACGCCTCTAATCCTAAAGGTCTGATACCAATTCTATGTGAACTTGCATCTAACTGTAGGTTGGGTTGAGTCTAACGAAACCCAACAAAACCCAGCCATTGTTGGGTTTCACGCTGTTCTACCCAACCTACATTCTGTGCATCTTTAAAGAGAACTGGTCTAAAGCTTAAAAGTTTTCATAGCAAGCGTTTAATGCGGATTCTCGTTGTTGAAGATGATATGCAGATTGCTGATCTGCTCACGGAGGCATTGACCAACCGTCAATATCTGGTCGATACGGCACATGATGGATTGGCAGGATGGCAATGGTTGGAGGCACTAGAGTATGACCTGGTTGTTTTGGATTTGACGCTCCCAAAGCTGGGCGGTATTGAACTGTGTCAGAAACTACGTGAATACAACATTTCTACTCCTGTCCTGATGCTAACTGCCCGCGATACCGTTTCAGACAAAATTGTGGGGCTGGATGCTGGAGCCGATGTCTACATTGTGAAGCCCTTCGACCTGGAAGAGCTAATGGCACAAATTCGAGCGCTGTTACGGCGTGGTGGTGCGACGCTTAGACAAAAAATGTGTTGGGGCACCCTGTGTCTCGATTCCAGCACTTATGAAGTGACCTATGGCGATTACCCCTTGTCGTTGACCCCCAAGGAGTATGCGCTGCTAGAACTTTTGGTGACGAATGGGCGACGAGTATTAAGCAGACCCGGCATCATTGAACGGCTGTGGTCGCTGGACGAATCCCCCACGGAGGAAGCGGTTAAAACGCATATCAGAGCGCTCCGCCAAAAACTCCGCGTTGCGGGTTCGCCCGATGATCTCATTGAGACGGTACATGGATTGGGCTATCGGATGAAGCAGGTTGAGTAGATAAAGGCAGAAGGCAGGAGGCAGAAGGCAGGAGGCAGAAGGCAGGTTGTTAGTTGTTGGTTGTTAGTTGTTAGCAGAAGGCAGGGGGCAGAGGGATGAAGGCTAAAGGATGAAGGCTAAAGGCTAAAAAGCTGACCGCTGAAAGCTGACCGCTGATAACTGACCGCTGATAGCTAACCTCTGCACATTAGAAATCGACACCGCGTTTGAGGTCGATGCCTTTTTCGGCGTAGTGCTTGTGGCAAATCATTTCGGAATGGATGCTGGCAAGGTCAAAGTAGGCAGGTGGATTTTTGCACCGTCCCGTGATGATGACTTCGGTGTCGCGTGGTTTGCGAAGCAGTGCCTGGACGATCGGTTCTTCTGGCAATAGCTCTAAGTCTACAGTGGGATTCAGTTCGTCCAAAATGATGGTTTTGTAGAGTCCAGAGGCGATCGCGGCTCTGGCAATTTCCCATCCGCGTTCTGCTTCAACATAATCGAGTTCCTGCTGCTGCCCCCGCCAGACGATCGCGTCGCGTCCACAGCGCTGATGATCGACCAGGTTAGGATAGCTCTGGTTGAGCGCAGCGATCGCCGCATCTTCGGTATAGCCGCTGCCACCTTTAAGCCACTGCATGATCAGCACGCGATGCGATTTGTCCTGGCTGATGCCTTTGCCGATCGCCTGTAAGGCTTTACCTAAGGCACTGGTGGACTTTCCTTTGCCTGCCCCAGTATAGATTTCGATGCCTGCAATGCCCTGTTCTTTTGCGCCTGCATGGTAGTGCGGTTGCATTTCGGAATGCAGGTCAGCGACATCCAGCAACGGCTGGGGCGCTCCTCGTCCGGTGGCAATCACTTCCATGTGATCGGGCTTGCGCTTGAGGGCGCTCACGACTTCATCGATCGGCAGCAAGCCCAGATCGAGCACGGGATTCAGTTCATCCAGCACCACGACGGAATAGAGTCCAGAGGCGATCGCGCCCTTTGCCACATCCCAGCCGCGCTGTGCTTCTAGCTGATCGAAGCGAGTGATATCGTCGGGACCAAAAAACTCCGCTCGTCCGGTGCGTACCTGATCGATGAGATGGGGAAAGCCTCGCTGTAGTGCTTCGATCGCGCCATCTTCGTCATACGTCCGTCCTGGACCCTTCAAGAAGCGCAGCAACAGTACCCGCGTTTGCCAATCGGAGTGGATGCCTAATCCGATGGAACGTAGCACGACTCCTAGCGCGGCTTGAGACTTTCCTTTTCCGGCTCCATCATAAACATGGATTTGTCCTGTGAGCCGCTCGGAGCGTGCATTGGCTGTCCGAATCCCAATTCCTACGCGTGTCATAGGCTTCAACGCTTGCTGTAGCTTCATGATATCGAATTTTGCCTGCTTTAGTGCGTCCGATTGTGAGTTTACGCTACATATAGCGGTTTAAGCTGTGCCATTCATGAATTTTTGGTTAGCTTTCGGTCTTCTGGTGTTCAATGCTGGATCAGATGGCAGCGATCAAGGCAGTTTTTACCGTGCCCCTCGCCTTTCCCTTGAGTTGTATGATGAGGCAGCGCTGTTTAGTGGCGGTAAGATTGGTAGCGGTAAGAAAACGATCACAGTTGAGGCGATCGATGCCATTGCAATGGTTTAGATCTGACGTAGGCTGACGGGCTAGTATGCAGCTAGCGATACCGCTGATACCGTAGACCGTTCGATGCTTTCATGTTGTTGAGGGGGCATTGTTGATGAGACTCAAAGTTGTGCAAAGCACGGTGTTCAAGCGATCGGCGGGCGATTCGGCAAAGCTACCTGCCCAGGATAAAGTCGCGGTTGCGGCAGAGAAGGTTTTTGAGCTAAGCTCCTGGAAATTTGTTGAAAAGGATCATCTTAAAGTTGCTATTTTAGGGGCGTTTCTGGGCGATCCACCCAGAAATACCTGGTTTGTCTATGGCTATCATGTACAGTTGATTGACAGTAAGGGAAAGGTTGTCTACAGCAAGCCAATGCCACCCCCAACTCCACCACCAGGGAAACTACCAGCCAGCAAAAGTCTTAACATTCCCTATAAAAGCCAGCTCGATAACGCTCTCAACCCGACGGGAGCCTGCAACGTCACCAGCTTTTCAATGGTGATGGCGTATTTTCGGATTAAACAGCGCACCAGTGCGGCTCAGTTTGAAGACGAGTTGTATCGCTATCTGGATGGCAGCGGCTTGAGTCGGCATGACCCCGATGACCTTGCAAAAATGGCAAAAGCATACGGTTTGCAGGACAATCTCACGCTGCGAGGAAGTTTGGCGGATATTCGTAAGGCGATCGCGGAAGGTCGTCCCTGCATCGTCCACGGCTATTTCACCAGCTTTGGGCATATTGTGGTCGTTCGTGGCTATAACCAGAGCGGTTTCTATGTGAATGATCCCTACGGCGAATGGACGGCTTCAGGCTACCTCACCGATCGCTCTGGGCAAAACCTCTTCTATTCCAACAGCCTGATCCAAAGCAAATGCAGTCCTGAAGGCTCCGATTACATTTGGCTGCATCGGTTGTCCAAGCTCTAGCACCAGGACTTTCGCAAACCTCGGAGGTTTTAACCAAGCATCGGGCATCGTAGCTCACATGGTGGCTTAAACCTCCGAGGTTTTGGTCAAATGCGTTAGTCATAAGCCCCTTGCTCTAGCAGTAGCCTGGAGTCGCTGAAAATCAGCGATCGCAGACCCAACATCAACAAACTCAAACTTGAAACGAAAGAACACAACCCTGAAAGCAAGAAACGCAAACTTAAATTAAGCAATAGTTATACAAATTTAAGAAATGCAAACCTAAAATCAATCAATGCTTATGGAAGATCGAGAAATGGGTATAGGTTGTAGGAGTTTTTAGGCTGCGATCGCTTGGTTTGGTTGTGAGAGGGTGATAGGCTTGCAGCTACTCAACGAGTACGAGAGGGACTAAAGACCTCGCTGTTCCAAAAGATAGTCTAAAGTTTTCATGTTTGCCCTTCGTGAGAGGTTAATATATATACAATCTGCCTAATTACCTCAGTCGGGCTTTTAGACTGCAAGGTTTCAGCCTAATCACTCTAAATCAAGGATCTTAGACTGCAAGCGTCTGTCTAAATACCCTAATTAAGGCAGACGAACAAAATCTGTCTAATAACAAGTTAGATTGCGAGGTGTGTGTCTAACTACCCAAATGAAGGTAGATAGACTGCAAATGTCTGTCTATATCCTTTATCTAGGGTAGATAGACATTCGCAGTCTGTTTAACCAATAGTTAGACTTCAGTTCACTCTTGAAAAAACTTTAGTTAAAAGGATTACATATGGTAATGGGTAGTAGGGATTTATGGCTTCCAATATTAGTGGGAACCGTAGTACTTGGTGGGCTGGGTTACCTTATCAGGATGGAAAGTGGTACATTGTTACATGCTTGATCGATCCAAAATCAAAAAGAGCAAGCGCATATAATGTTTATCTTAGTAGCAAGGAAGATAAAAAACCTATTTATTTGATCAAAGGAGTGGTCAAGAGTAGCAAATGCCTATTCAGAGTCGCCAAACTATGTTGATTCTTATTCAAGTCTTGTATTTCGTGAGACCAAAGCAGATGAACTTCGCCCAATATTAATAGAACTTTCAGATGGCGGTAATAAGAATACAAAACTCAGTGCAAAAGTTGATAACTGGAAGGATCTTCAAAAAATTGTTAATAATTTAGAGGGTGTAATCCCACCTTAAAGTGAGTACGATCGCTGATCTTGCAGATTAGGTTGAGAAGTCCAATAACTTCTTGTTTGCTCACCTCCGTTGCTTCAGCGATCGCTAACTGCATTGTTCAGCGGGCGATCGCCCGTCTTGTCGGTTGGCTTAAAGCATAAAACCCAACTACTTCTGATTTACCATTTGACTAAAACCTCGGAAGTTTAAGCCACAAGGTTGGTCACGATGCTTCATGCCTGGTTAAGCCCTCCGAGGTTTGTGTAGTGAGATACGATCAAAGTAAACCATGAGAGGTTATGCGTATGACTCTGACACCCAATGGGCAATCAGCGATTATCCGTACAGAGCGTGGATTGACGATCGCAGAAACTCGCATCACGCTTTATGACGTGATGGACTACTTCACGGCTGGCTACCCGGCAAAGCTTATTCGCGAAAAGCTCTGTGTCACAGATGCTCAGATTGATGCTGCGCTTTCCTACATCGAAGCTCATCGATCTGAAGTTGAAGCTGAGTATCAACACGTTTTGCAGCTTGCAGAAAACAATCGGCGATATTGGGAAGAACGCAATCGAGAACACTTTGCCCATCTTGCTGCAACACCTTCAAAACCAGGACAGGAGGCTATCCGCGCTAAACTTCAAACCTGGAAAGACAGGCTTGAGTCCAAGGCATGAATTTTCTGATCGATTACAACTTGAGAGGACAGGCAGTCTTACTCTGGGGCACGATCGCGGCTGAGGGATGGCTTGAATTGTTGCCAATTCGCTTCATTGGCTTTGAGGAGGTTGGCTTACTCGAAAACAGTAGCGATCGTTTAGTGTGGCAGGTTGCTCAAGCCAATCAGATGATCGTTCTGACTGCAAATCGGAATATGAAGGGGGATGATTCGCTGGAGCAAGTAATTCGAGAAGAGAATACCTTGCAATCATTTCCTATTGTGACGATCAGCAACAAAGAGAAACTTGACGAGCAAATCTATCGTGAACGATGCCCCAATCGTTTAGTTGAAATTCTGTTTGATGTTGACAATTATATGAGAGTGGGTCGAGTCTACATCCCTTAACTTCGTCTTCTCAGTGGATGTTTCAACTTGCTATTGTAGTTGGGATTAGGGTCGCTGCTCTTGTAGGGTCAGGTGCGCCCTCAAGTCGAAGCAGACAGTCATGGCGAAATTGTAGCGATTTGCTAGCGCAACACTGCGTGAACGACATTGAAACCGGAGCCTTTGAGGTTGCCGACGAAAGCTTGACCGCAACCGATCACTTGTTTGAGCGACTCCCGGATGCCCAACCCTGAATCATTCGCATTGGACATCGAGCCGTTCATCGCTTGGGCACACGGAGTTTAGAAAACCCGTATGATGCAAGGAGTTGTGAATCTTAACTGTAAGTGCGATCGCCGCCATACTTTCATCACACTGGCACTCTATCACCTGCCAGTGAGGACTGTTGCCCATTTGGTAGGCAACACTCCAGACATCATCTACAAACATTAGGACCGCAACCGTCCTTTACAAGTGCCTGAGTTATAAAACGGCTACAGCTTTATTTCTTTCTCAGAAGTGTGTCGTCTGAAAGGGATGCCAGGACGGGGACTTGAACCCCGGACACGAGGATTTTCAGTCCTCTGCTCTACCAACTGAGCTATCCCGGCGGGATGTAGTGCTTTAACAACTTAGCAAACCTACGTAACCAATTGCAAGCTAATTCCGAGAAAGAGGCGATCGCGCAGCAAAGGCAACCTGTGAATCTGAGTAGGAAGCCAGTTTCGTGCGGCAAAATGAAACTAGCAGTCAAACGAGACTGCTGATTCTTTTCTCTTTTGACACAATGGATTGGCAGGAAATTTTTGGTAACTGGGTTTTAGTGCCACCACGACCCACCGCGATCGTCCATTTTTTGGGTGGTGCGTTTGTGGCAACAGCACCGCATGTCACCTATCGCCGCTTTTTAGAGCAGTTAGCCGCGAAAGGGTACGTCATTGTTGCGACACCGTTTGTCAATACGTTTGACCACGCCGCGATCGCCCAAAGCGTGCTTAAAGAGTTTGAGCGAACCTTGGAGATGCTCTACGAAAAGGTGCTTCGCAAGCGCTACCTGCCGATTTATGGGGTAGGACATAGCATGGGCTGCAAACTGCACTTGCTGATTGGCAGCTTGTTTCCTGTGGAGCGATCGGGCAATATCTTGATTGCCTTCAACAATTTTTCGGCTCGCAACGCTGTTCCCCTGGTCGAGCAATTTTCACCTGTCTTTGCCGTGGAGTTTACGCCATCACCGCTGGAAACTAATCAACTGGTGGCTCAAAGCTATCAGGTACGCCGAAATTTACTGGTGAAATTTACAAACGACACGATCGACCAGACGGTTGCCTTAGCCGATGTCCTGCAAACCCGCTTTCCGGGCATGACTGCCACTCAAACTCTGTCTGGCAACCATCTCACACCGCTTGGTCCAGATGTGAGTTGGCAAACAGGTGACGTTTTTACGCCCTTCGACGCGATCGGGCAGTGGGTACGCCAGGGTGTTTATCGAGAACTCCATCAGCTAGAACGCGCCGTCTTGCGCTGGCTCGATCCACTCGCTTCCTTTAGCTGATCCTTGTAGCACGCCTTCAGTTTGAGGCTCAAGGTTGGTGCCAAAGCGGGAAGGTTGCTGAATTATGTCTGTGCAAACGTTAACATCGTTTGACTGCTGCATAGCTCGTTAGGTTTTAGTGATGGCATTTTTCAAACCCCTATTGCAACTGGGGGTGATTTTTTTACTGACCGCTCTGATGTGCTTATTACTTATCGTGTCTTTACAAACAAATCCTTTGTGTAGCATTGGGTTTTTAGTAACGGCAACGCTAGCGATACTTTTAATAGCGAATGCTCTCTAAAAGCGGTGAGATTGTGAGGAAACAAGCGATCGGGCTGCGGCATCGGTGGTGGTATGCTCCTTCAGCAATCTTGACGCTCAAGACTTGAATCTCGTGATAAGATTCACAGGGTTTAGCGCGATCGCGTGGAAGGTCTATGGATACTGAAGCTGAGGTTGAATGGAACGGTTTGATGGACATTGAAGCGGTACAAAAAACGCTCAATCGTTCCAGAGCTTCTATCTACCGCTATGCCAACACGGATGGCAATGTTTTGAACCCACCCTATGAGCCCGCCCTTCTAAACCCCGAATTACGCCTGCACAAGGATGATCTTTTGCGGTTTCACCCTAATGAGGTTGCCCGCTTTGCCAGGGACGTGTTGAAGATCAAGCACGTCACCGTTGAAGTGCGCGAAGCTCCTCCTACACCAACGCAAGAGCTTTTGCAGGAGATTCTGGCAGAGCTACGGCATATTCATGCGTTGTTGAAGGAGCGATCGTAGAAGAGTGGTCTAAGGGGGTCAAGAGTACCCTGAAGAGCTTAGCGGTTTTGCTTGTCGAGGCTTTCACCCCCCAACGCAACCGCCGGGGCGATGTTAACGTTGAGTTTGGTTGCTGAAGGTTCACGCTTACAGTATCCTCGCTAAGATGATCGTTAAGAACCAGGGTTCATTAACCCGTGATTTGGCTTCACGACACTCAATCGTCAGTGCATAAGAGACATTATGGAACCAGGTAGTCACTCTGTCAGTTCGTCTGAACGATCGACCAGTCGGACAGCAGACATGATCGGGGTGATCATTGCCCTTCTCACTCTCATTGTGCCTCTAGCAGTCATTGCTCACTATTCAGGCGACTCAGAGCCGCTCCAGCCATCGGGGTTTGTCCGATCGCCAGCGAAAGGCTGATAGGGAATACAATCTTTTTGCGATCGCACTTGCGTGAGAGTAGCAAGATCTTGCAGAATAAACGGAACGGCAAAGGTTTCCTGGGATCGCTATGATCTAAGTGAAGCGTCTTTGTAATTCGAGATTTTCTGGGCGGAACCATGACATCATACGCAACCACCTCGGCTAAAGCTGAAATGAGTGAGCTACGGCGGCTCAGAACCTTACTGCCGCCAGAACTTCAGAGTTGGGTTTCCGTTGAAGGCACCACTGCCGTGAATCCACCCCTGGTTACCTGCGAAGAAATTGGCAAGGATGAAGTCGAAATTCAGATTGACATGGTGAAGTGGGAGCAGTTGGCGACGGATCAGCGCAATCTGCTGTTCTGGCACGAAGTCGCACGCATCCAAAACGATACGATCCCCAGAGACGGTTGGGAAATGGCAGCGTTGGCGATCGGTTTAGGTGGCGCAGTGGGCGAACTTTGGGTGCAGGATGGGTTATTGCTGCTGTTGGCATTAGGGCTATGCGGCGTTTCGGGCTGGCGGCTATGGCAAAAGAACAGCACCGAGAAGACGATGAAAGAGGTGCTGGATGCAGACGAGAAGGCGATCGCCCTGGCAACCCGCTTCGGCTATACGCTACCCAATGCTTACAAAAGTCTTGGTAGCGCTTTGAAAGTGTTGATTGAGCAATCCCCCAAAAAACGGTTGCGGTCTAAGTACGAAGCCCGCCTAGACGCATTGAAGAAGAGCGCGGCAAAGGCAAAAGCCAAGATGAAGAGCACCGAAGAGCCCTATTCGTAGCGCTGTACCTGACTTAAAGGGCGATCGTGTGATTAGCGATGACACCTGAGGGCAAATCTGCTACAGTGACCCTCACGCTCATCGCGCTCATGGCATAAGCTCAGATTGTGTGATTAATTTGCAATCACAAGGCTTCTGAAAACGCAAGGTTTTCCACAGATATTGGTGCTTTTGCGTAGGTTTTCCACAGACTTTCGCGAGTTTTCCACAGATAGAGACTGCAACCGTTTATGGAGTTAAGAAGATTTCCAGCGATGAAATGACCCTGGTAGAGCGGGCATCTTACCCGTGACGAAAGCGAGACGCTCGCACTACAGGTAGGTATTATTCCCACTCGATCGTGCCGGGTGGCTTGGAGGTGATATCGTAAACCACGCGATTTACGCCTCTGACCTCATTCACAATCCGGTTTGAGATTGTTTCAAGCAGATCGTAAGGCACCCGCGACCAATCAGCAGTCATGCCATCTTCGCTAGACACAAAGCGTAAGACGATCGGATAGGCATACGTCCGTTGATCGCCCATGACCCCCACGCTGCGGATGGGGAGCAAGACGGCAAAGGCTTGCCATAGCTTGTTGTAGAGTCCCGATCGATTAATTTCTTGCCGCACAATCAGATCGGCATCCCGTAAGATATCGAGCCGATCTTCCGTCACTTCGCCCAGAATCCGAATGGCTAAGCCGGGACCCGGAAACGGTTGACGCTGGACAATCTCTTCGGGCAAACCGATCGATCGCCCAACCTTGCGGACTTCATCTTTGAATAGTTTCCGCAGCGGCTCGATCAGCTTAAACTGCAAATCTTTGGGCAGTCCGCCGACGTTGTGATGGCTTTTGATCTTCACGGCGACCCGTTCTCCCGTTTGGGGATCAACGTTGGTATCAGCCGATTCGATGACATCAGGATAGAGGGTGCCTTGAGCGAGATAGTCGAAGGGTCCCAACCGTCGCGATTCTTCTTCAAACACGCGGATGAACTCATGCCCAATGCGCTTCCGCTTCACTTCGGGATCAGTCACGCCCTGGATCTGTGCCAGAAAGCGATCGCGCGCATTCACATACGCCACTGGAATATGAAATTGCTCTCGAAACAATTTAACCAGACGTTCTGGCTCTAGCTTCCGCATAAAGCCTTGGTCGATAAACATGCAGGTCAGTTGTTCGCCGATCGCCCGATAGAGCAAAAACGCAAGTGTGGACGAATCGACTCCACCCGAAAGGGCTAGCAGCACTCGCTTATCGCCTACTCTGGCGCGAATTTCACGAACCGCTTCTTCCACAAAGGCATCGGTTGTCCATGTTGGCTCGCAGTCACAAATGTGGTAAACAAAATTCCGAATGAGCGCCAAGCCGCCGATGGAATGCACCACCTCTGGATGAAACTGCACCCCATAGAGCTTGCGATCGTGGTCTGCGATCGCGGCACAAGCTGTATTCACGGTATGCGCCAGAAGTTCAAAGCCGTCGGGGAGCTGGGTGACAGAATCCCCATGACTCATCCACATCGTCGTGCCGTCTTCCACATTGGTCAGCAGATCGGTGGGATCATCAATCAGCAGCGAGGCTTTGCCATATTCTGCTAATTCAGACCGCTCAACACCACCGCCAAGCTGCTGCACCATTAACTGCATCCCGTAGCAAACACCCAGGATGGGTACGCCCAAGTCCCAAATGGCGCGATCGCAGTGGGGTGCGCCTGTGTCATACACCGAACTGGGACCACCTGAGAGGATGATGCCTTTGGGGTTGAGCTGTCGCAGTTGTTCGGCAGTTGTCCGATAGGAGAGTACCTCGGAATAGACTTGCGTTTCCCGAATGCGGCGAGCAATGAGCTCGGAGTATTGAGAGCCAAAATCGAGAATGACAATCATCTGGCGATCGAGCCGATTGTGCTCGATCGATGCGGTCTGAGTGTGTGTTTCTGTCTGTAGAGTCACCGAGGTGTCCTGATTGCTACGAAGGTGGACGATGAGAGCAGGTAGGTTGCTCTAAAAGCGCTTGCCCTAACAGTGAGTTTCAAACAGTCAATTTCAAAGAATCAGTCAAAGAAGCAGTTAATTTCAAGAAACCAGTTGCTTCCAGATTCAGTTGCTTTCAAATAAAAGTGCGTAAATTTGCGTATTGTAACTAGACTAACAAAACTTGCTCAAGTAAAGTGGCACCTGTTTGACTCTTCACCAGAATCTGACGAGCGCGATCAAACAACACCGTTCCCACCTGCACCGATCGTTCACTGTGCGTCTGGATGTAGGTCTGCGATCGGGTGTCAATGGCTTGCACGATTGGGTGATACACTCGCTCGATCCAGGGTTGCCCGGTCGTTGTCGCGAGCGTTTTAAGATACTGTAAAGCGTCTTCTGCGCTGGCACAGGCAAACAAGTCTTGCAGCGCTGCGGTGGAAAGTCCTGCGATCGCGCCATGAGCCGTCAGGGTTTCTTGCCGACCATCCGCCACATGATGATGGGTATGGAAAATGCCGCTTGCCAGCTTCATCAGCTTGCCATGATAGCCAAACAGCAAAACAGACTGGACTCCCTGCATCCCTGCTTCGACTAAAAGCGGACCCAGCCAGTTGGCGGTTTTCACCAGACGAGACGGGTTCACTCCCATCTGACGTGCCAGGTCTAGCCCATTCTCGCCGATGCAAAAAACCAGACAGTCAAACCAGTCTTTTTTCTGCCGCAGATCGTCCCGAAACACTTCGAGTTGCCCCGGTGCGCTCAGAGGTTGAGAAATGCCCGTTGTACCCAGCAGCGACAGTCCCTCTACGACGCCAAATGCTTCATTGGAGGTTCGTTTGGCGAGGGCGCGTCCCTCCGGCAAAATCAACGTGACTTGAATCGTTTCACCTGGCTCAAGCCACTTCTGTAAGTTCTCAACCAGCAAGCGTTTGGCATAGGTATAGATCGCAGCTTGCCCGTCTGCCTGTCGTCCCAGCCCTTCCCCACCACGCAGCACGATCGACTCCGCTTGGGTTTGATCGCCCCATGCAACCATCGCCCAAAGCGGTGTGTGGCGTGTTAAATCCAGATTATCGCCTGGATCGCTGCGGGTAATCGCTAGCGCGGCACCAGACTGTAAGCCCGCTACCTGCTCAATGGCGATCGTCACGGTTTCGGCGGGGTCAAGTAGGTCTACGGCTACAGCGTCGATCGTCTGGGGTTGCCGTAACCAGCGCAAGGCAGCGATCGCGGCGGCACAGGCAAAAACGGGCAGCGTGTAGCCAGCACGAGGCGAATGGGAGGGCATAGAGGGGGCTACAGGCAAATTGATACGCGGTGGAGAAGAGCAGGACAGTAATTTAAATCACCGTTACGGATGATAGGCAACACACGCGATCGGTGATGTACAGCAATGACTTGCCTGATAAAGAACACAGGCAGCCAGTGATCAATCACAGCGTTTAGGGAAACGTCTTCAGTCACTGTGTAGATAGATGAGTGTATCTTTTTTTTGCTGATACAGCTAGCCGCTGTTACCCCCTACGGCAATTGGGGAGCGCTATGAAAACACCGATCGCAGCGATCGCGCCAAGGAGAGTTTCGCCAATGGTACTTGCTTACGCTGATGCCCCAAGACGGCTGACCGTGGTGCCAGACATCAAGCCCACGATTCTCGCCCTTCAACCCGAAGGTGCGCTGAATGAAGCGACCAGCCGCAACTTTCAACAGGCGTTAGAAGAAGCGCTAGAGCAAGTCACTGAAACGGTCATGGTAGATTTTTTGTGGGTTGAGGCGATCGACTCTTACGGCATCGCTGCACTGGTCGCGGGTCTTCAGCGTGCGGCTGCCTTAGGAAAATTTCTCTCGTTTCAGTCAATGGATGCAGACAGTGCTTTGGTCTTGGAAACTGCATGGGCACAACAGCAGGAACGCGAAGCTGGTGGTTGGACGCATACGTTCAGCGCAGATCTGGAACTGTTTCTAGGCAACTTTCAGCGCTAGATGAAGCGGTTTAGAAGGCAGAAGCCACATTGTGAATGCTGTGAGTGACTGTAAACCAGAACCAATTTTCCTCCGAATTATTGAGCCAGCCCATTTTCGTACCGTGCTTCAGACCGTGAAGACTGTTGTGAGTACCTTTGGTTTAGCGTTGTATTGGGCAACAGGATTGCAATTGCCTAATCAGGAGCAATGCTAGAGGAATATAGTTGATTTAGCTTAACAAAATCAACGACTCTACTATGCGACACGGCTCCCATGTCTGATTTTCTCTCCACCTACGGCTTCCTCCTGGTCTCTATGCTCCTGGGAGCCATGCTGGGACTATCGCTGTATCTTCCGCTCATGGCAGGACAACTATCCCTGGCAAGTCCTGGCTTTTATGCGTTGGGAGGCTACATTGCTGCGATTCTATCGACGCAAGTATTTAAACCAGAAGGCGATTTTCCCATCCCGCTGCTGCTGTTAGAGATGCTGGTAGCTGGGCTTGTGTCAGGACTGCTAGGGGTTTTGGTTGGCATTCCCGCCCTGCGCTTACGAGGGATTTATCTGGCGATCGCCACCATTGCCTTCGTCGAAATTCTTCGCATTCTCGCGCTCAACCTGGAGATTACAGGCGGAGCCGTCGGCATTTTTGGCATTCCACAACCGTTTCGTGCAGCGATCGACTACCTATGGATTGTCCTCCCTTTACTGGCAATCAGCATCGCGTTTGTGTATCGCCTCGAAAATATCCGCGTTGGTCGCGCCTTCATCGCCATTCGTGAAGATGAGCTCGCTGCCGATGCGATGGGCATTAACCCGACCTACTATAAAGTGCTGGCTTTTGCTTTGGGAGCTATGCTGGCAGGCGTGGTTGGTGCTGTCAGCGCTCACTTTCTCAACACCTGGAATGCCCGTCAGGGAACGTTTGATGCCAGCATTATTTACCTTACCTTTGTGCTGATTGGTGGCTCCAGAACAGTAGTCGGTCCTGTAATTGGAGGCATGATCTTCACTGCCTTACCAGAAGTTCTCCGTGCGGCTGCCGATACACCAGGGCTTCCCCTCTGGCTGGCGCAATTTCTCCGCGATGGTCGCCTGATTCTGTTTGGCTTGCTGATTGTGGTTGGTTCTGTTTTCTTTCCACAAGGACTGGTGACACCCAACCTGTTCAAGCCGCGCAAACCACGACAGAGAGCCTAAATGCACCAGATTGCCCTTGCCGTGTCAGAGGGAACGATCACCCGCTGTTTCCCCGTCATGCTTGAACTACGCCCTCATCTGGTGCAATCAACGTTTGTTCAACAAGTGCAGCGACAGCAACAGCACGGTTATCAGCTTGCGTATCTCGAAGCAGACGGCAGCATCAGAGCAGTGGCAGGGTTCCGACTGTCAGAATGCCTTGCGACGGGCAAGTTTTTGTATGTCGATGATTTGGTGACGCGATCGGGCGATCGCTCCCACGGCTATGGCGAAGCACTCTTTCATTGGCTCATTGACTATGCCAAAGCCCATGATTGCCAACAATTAAGCCTCGATTCTGGTGTACAACGGTTTGCTGCCCATCGCTTCTATTTGCGACAGCGCATGGACATAACCAGCCATCATTTTGCACTCAAACTCTAGCGACCTTTAGTATTAACTGGAATGGGGCTTGTTTGGGCTAGCTCTGGTTTTTCCACGACACCCGTTGATGGCTTCAGTCGCAAGAATGGATACTCAATATAGCGATAGGTGATCCCTGACAAACCGATCGTAAGCAACCCACATACACCCGCCAATATCCAGAAATTAAGTGGATTCATACCCTGAATCGGATAGATCAAATTAACCAGCCGCAAAACGCAAAATAGCACAATACCATGCAGCAAATAAACGCTATAGCTAATGGTGCCAAGATATTTAGAAGCAGATGCCGTTAACAAGCCAAAAAGATCATTCCCACTAGCAATACAAACGAAGGCAATAAAGATCAGCACGATCGCCTTCATACTCTCAATATAAGGCGGTGTAATCAAGAGAGGAATCGCTGCTAAGAGCAACAGGATGCCTAACGAAACCCATCGCTTAGAAAGCCAGTTTTTTGGCTCAAACTTTTTCACGAGATAAGCTGCTGCCATCCCAAACAGAAAGCCTCTTACTGTGAGTAGCGGCACATAAGGGATGAGTAAACTGCACGTCAGCAGACCCAGAAATAACGCCAAAAATCTCCACGGTTTCACCAACCAGACCAGCAGCGGTAGTAAAAGATAGAACTGTAGTTCATAGGTGAGCGTCCATTGCACGGATGCATTGATTAATCCGACTGAACTGTAATTAAGATCAGGGAATAGTTGCTCTGTATTGACATTAGAAAAGCCATAAATACCACACACGATCCAGCTACTCAGTTGGATGAGAAATCTCGGCAGGCTCACTTTGAGTGAAAATTGAGAGACGATCAGTACAATCAGCACGATTAGCGCCAGTGAAAACCAATAGGCTGGCAACACTCTCAAGGCACGTTTGAGGTAAAACTGCTTCAGATTAAAGCTGGGTTTAACGATCATTTTCGACCAAAATAAAAACCCAGTAATCATAAAAAAGAAGGCAACTGCACCTTGCCCCAGGAAGGCATAAACGCTAGAGGGCGTTGTTTTCCAGATGCCAATTTGAAAATATTGATAACTGATTACGGCATGATGGAAGAACACTCCTAATGCCAGAAAACCCCTCAAGCCATCTAACGTTTTGTACTGAGCTTTACTAGCAGATTGGATCGCGGTTTGATAAAAAGCAGAACGATCGACGATGACACTTGCCCCCCAAAAGAGCAGGATGCCAAGACCGATCGCGGGGAAGATGCTGGTAATAGTCATAACGAAGAGTCGTAAGCGATTTTCAGTTCAAGATCAAACATTAGCCATCGAAAACTGGGCACGATCAAGGACACCAGATCGGAGACAATAAGAGCATTCACCGCTCGCTTTTTTGCCAACGCCTCCATGCCTCCAGTGGAACCTGCCTATGCTAGCCCAGAATTCGATCGTGGCTCGACGCTAGAGGCAAAAGGGCTGACCCGCCGCTTTGGAGGGCTGATTGCCGTCAACAACGTCTCCTTTGCCGTCAAACAGGGAGAAATTTTCGGGCTGATTGGTCCCAACGGTGCAGGCAAGACAACTCTCTTTAATCTCGTCACCGGGCTAATCCCACCGTCCAGCGGACAAATGCTCTATGGGGGAGCAGACATTTCTCGCTTGCGTCCCCATCAAATCGCAACCAAAGGCATTGCTCGTACCTTTCAAAACATTCGGCTGTTTGGCAATCTCTCGGCACTGGAGAATGTCATGATTGCTCAGCACGTACACAATCACAGCGGAGTCTTCACAGGCGTATTGGGGTTGCCACCTGCACCTCAAGAAGAACAGCAAATCCGACAGACCGCAATGGAACTCTTAGATCTCGTTGGACTAAGCGATCGCGCCGATGAACAGGCGCAAAACTTTGCCTATGGCAACCAGCGCCGCTTAGAGATCGCCCGTGCCCTCGCCCTAAAACCGCAGGTATTGCTCCTAGACGAACCCGCCGCAGGGATGAATCCCAACGAAAAACATCAACTGAGCGACTTTATCCGGCAAATTCGTAACCAGTTCAACTTAACCGTACTACTCATCGAACATCATGTCCCGCTGGTCATGGGCTTGTGCGATCGCATTGCCGTGCTGGACTTTGGGCAACTCATCGCCCTCGGCGAACCCGCCGTAGTCAAAAACGATCCCGCCGTCATCGAAGCCTACCTCGGAGCCGAATAACCCTCCTTCTACCCCATTCCCTACTCCCCACTCCCTACTCCCCTTCCTCATTCTTCTCCATGCCCTCTCCCCTGCTTACCCTTCAAAAACTCAGCGTCAACTATGGCGGCATTCAAGCGTTGCAGGCGATCGATCTTGACATCAACGCAGGCGAGATCGTCACGCTCATTGGAGCCAACGGCGCGGGCAAAACGACTACACTGAGAGCCATTTCACGCATCATCAATATTCGAGACGGGTGCATTCTCTACAACGGGCAAAACATCACGCGTCAGCCAGCCCACAAGATTGTCAAACTTGGCATTGCTCACAGCCCTGAAGGACGCAGAATCCTAGCACGACAAACGGTGTTGGATAACCTGCAACTGGGCGCATACACCCGCTTCGATCGCCTCGGCATCAAAGCGGATATCGAACAGCAGTTTCTCACCTTTCCTCGTCTGGCAGAACGTCGCCATCAGCTTGCAGGCACCCTCAGCGGTGGCGAACAGCAAATGCTCGCGATCGCCCGCGCCCTCATGAGCCGCCCCAAGTTGCTCCTCCTCGACGAACCCAGCTTAGGACTGGCACCCGCGATCGTCCGCGAGATTTTTGGCATCATGCAAACCCTCCACACAACGGGCGTAACGATTCTGCTGGTCGAGCAAAATGCCACGTTAGCGCTGCAATACGCCGATCGCGGCTATGTGTTGGAAGCTGGACACATCACCCTCAGCGGTGCTGCCAGCGATCTGCTCAACGATGATCAGGTCAAAAAAGCCTACCTGGGATAACAAGCTGAGCAAGGATAAATACGGAGACGTTACAGCTTAGCTTCATACCATGCTTAGAAAGCCAGTGGTTTCTTCAAAGACTCTATAAAGACACTATTGCGGCGTTTGGCAACCTCTATGATCTTAGGTGTGCGCACAAAATAGCGGACACAAAAGGCACCCGAAGCGGTGTAAAGCTGCATCTACGATCGAGCAATTTTTGGCTCCGGCAATTTTTGCCGAACCATTCCTTCGCAACACAACAAGCGCAACACAACAAGCGCAACACAACAAGCTAAGTACCCCCACTTGGCGACCAGCAAAAACGTTTGACCGTTTCCTAAAGCGACTTCCTAAAACGACATGCACTGTAAGACGATCGTGGCTGCCCCCAAAGCCGCTGATCGTCCTTAAGCCATTTCTAAAGGTAGCAGCCCCAGAGACCTGACTTGGCAGGGGTACTGTACGATTGTCTGCCTTCTGACCAATGCGGTGTCGCCTCAACCGTTCTTACCAGCATATTCGCTGCGTTGCTTTGCGTTCCATTGCTCTGCGCCTATTGCGTACTTTTTCTCTACTTCGCTGCTTCGCATAATCACGCCTCAGAATGCCATCCTGGTTTGCTGATTGGATCTTGCTTCCTGCCTTTTTTCTGCTCTTAAACGGCTTGCTTGCGTCCCTTACACGGCTAAAGCAACCCAAACCGCATCTCACATTCACAGCGTTTGAGCCATGCCTATCCTTGATGACACGACGTTAATTCAGCAATTTATCAGCGGTGAAGTAACGTTGGCAGCAAACCAAAACCTGCGGATTGAACCCGCCTTCGACAGCGTGCAATTGTTGGCAAAACGTGGTGGTCTCATCGCTTCCCTCAAGCGCGTTGGTAGTCGTCAGACGATCGTGATGCGGCAACCATCGGACTACAGCGTCCTGATGCACCAGCTTTTGCTTGCCCGCCATTTTGTGCCAACTCCTGGTGGTGATCCATCTGGTTTTACAGAGTATCGAGCAGACGACATCCCAGCAGGCTATGAAGTGGTTCATGCAACCGTCAAAGAGCTATGGAAGGAATGGTGGCGAACAGCCCGTCACACCAGCACGCACGGCATTCACATGGATCTTTTGATCTTTGCCCGCGATACCTGGTATCCCATTCGTAATATTGTTTGCAGCCAGGGTACTCTCTTTATCACTACGCTGGTGAGCGAAGTTGCGTTTACAGGCAATGACTCACTTACCTGGCTCCGCCGATCGCCTGAGCCACAAACCATCGAGAAAACCCCACCAACGACAGCACCAACACTCGCCCGATCGCTCCAGCCGTTTAACAAAACAGCACCATTAACCAGCACTGTCCCAGAACGCCCCAGTATTCCTGCTTCACCCGATTTTCTGAACAAACCTGAAGCGCTGGATTCGGCTGTCTCTCAACCTGAGTTAAGGCAGGTGGTGCGGGTACGCCACGGGAAACTGTATGTGAAAACGGCACTAGGAGAGCTTGTAGTGGAAGGTAGCGATCTAAAGTATCGGCTGGAGGACGGAATGCGAACCAGTGAGCGACAAAAACCGCTCAATCTCAATGGCTACCGCGAAGGTCGTGCAGTTAACCAGTAGCGAAAGAAATCGATCGATAAAAGAAACCGACCCTTAAAGGTAGAGAGCGGTTGCTAAAACGCTACTCAATCAGAAGGAGTTACTTGAGATGCAGGTGGAGGCGACAAGTACCCTTTGGAGGGTGCGGTTGACTATACGAATTGCTAAAACAGCGAGCATAGGGACGAGAGGCAAATACAGAGTGGAAAGCTTCTGCGCTCAACGCCGTCTCCGTATCGATTCGCAGGAAGTGTCTTTTAAATAGCAGACGGTACTGTTTCATTACAAGAGGATAGAGCGGCTGCTTGCATAACCCCTTTTGGTACCAGTGCTATATTAAGAAAAGTAACAAACTAGCGGTAGCCACAAGGCGTGTAACTCGCTTGAGAATGCTGTAAATCATTGTTTCTGCTTTGAGTGAGGACTGTACGAAGTGACTTCTCTACTAAATCTGACCACTACTGCCGAAGAAACGTCTTTAATCGCTGAGTTTTTTCAACAATCAGCAGGGCGTTGGAAATCAGAACGACGCTACTACACGCTGCCTGATGGCGAGACGAAAGAGGTCGTTAGTTTGATTACCATTCGCTTTTTAGAGCCAAACAGTTCTGAGCTAAGTCACCTGGCAGAACTGCATGGCATTGATGGCACTCTGCTGAGTTGCGGAGCCGAAGTGCTTTGGGATAGTCATGACTCGGAAACTGAGAAGCCCCAATCGGCAGGCTCCACGCTCTTTGGTGCGTCTGGTACTACGCTGTACCGCGATCGGGGCTTTGCGACGACCAAGCCAGTTTCAGCAGAGTTCCACTTTTCTCATCCCACCACCCTTTGCCTACGCACTGAATATAAAGGCTCTGTGTTTGAGGAAGAACTGAAGCTGGTGGGGCGTAACTACCGCACGCGCCAGACGATTATCTCGCGTGCAGGCGAACAGATGATGATTGGTCAATATCTGGAAAAGCGCCTCTAGCGGGCAATCGCCTTTGCAAGAAAAGTTGTTCAGAAGCAAGCCACAGCTTTATCTACCAGCCCCAAGTGCCCAACGCTCCTTTGAAGGGTCCCACAATATCACTCGTAATCCAGCCACCGTAGAAGTTTCCGGGCTGAGGGGTTACTTTTTCACCATCCACGTAGCAAGCATCCATTGGTGCAGGGTAGAACGCGACGTAGTTGGCGATCGATGCAAACGCAGGAGTGGGTTCTGGGTAGTACCAGGCAACGTCATCTACTCGCTTATCGCCCACGACAAGGCTGTAATAAGCGCCATGACCTTTCCATTCGCAGAAGGTCGATCGAGCGCTTTTGAGTAAATATTCCTGCTTGATATCCTCTAATGGGATGTAGTAGACCGGAGGATGGCTGGTTTCCAGAACGCGCTTTGCTTGGTGGGTATCGGCGATCGTCACCCCATTAAGAATGATCTGAATGTGCTTGCTGGTGTCTTCCAGGCGAGGTGGGCGCGGGTAATCCCAAACGGATTCCTGTCCGGGCTGTGGTTCAATACGTTGTTGGCTCATAGGGCTATTCTAACCATAGACCTGATACTCGTTCTACGTGAGATACCGTTGTGATGTGGATCTGAGATTCTCACGGATGAACTGATCGTAAAAGCGACATTTGAGCTGATAGGCACTCTGTTCCAAATCGATGCAGTGAGTTAATATTTCTTCAGATGAAATTAGTTTTTGTAGATGAATGGCTAGCTCTTGAGCATGAGTGAGTCCGCCTAGAAAACTTTCTTTGCCAACGTCAGAGTTTCTGCTGTCGTGGATCATGTGAAAGTAGTAAAACTCTGATCTGGCTTTGTGATTTGACTGTCCATTAGACAAGCGTTCAGAAATTCGTGACCACAGGCAGGCATATTCAACTGAAACAAGTACCTCTGCCCAAAAACGAAGAAACGCGACAAGTCCGACCTGCCCATACGGTTCACTCAGGCAACTGACCATCAGCTTATAGCTTTCATCTCTCACCACTTGAGTTACAGACGTTTCGGGAGTGGTTAAAATCAGCTCAGAGGTAGCACCAAGATTGAGGAGATCCTGGAAAAGCAACTCTCGATGAGAAGGAAGTGGAATGCCCTTAGTATTGCGGGGGTATTCCTCATTCAAAATGCCTCTGACAGTCTGCTTAATCTGCTGATCGGTCAGCGCATCAATGACGAACTCATAAAAATTGACAATAGAGAGCGAGAGAAAGCGGCGCTGGATGAGAATGTTCAGCAAGTCATCCCAGGCGATCGCATCAATCTGGTTAAACAATGGATGAGATCTAAACTTCGTAATCAAGGAAGTCTCGCAATCGTTGAGGGTTTCAATCATAATTTTTAACTCGTGAATAAGATTTTTAGATCATTTCTCCAATTTTGATTTGGGTCTGGATGAAAGCAACGAGCGACTTGCCACATTAACTCAAAGTCTTTTTGTAAAGTCTGCGTGATCAATTGATTGGCAGAGTTTAGCGTTAACTCTAGCTGGAATGTATTAATAGCAAGCGATCCGTGTAGAAAAGGTGCTGCCAACATATAACGACCAGCTCGATAAATTGCGAGAGAAGGAAGCGTATCATAGAGCTTAATCTCAATAAGCTTAGAGGTGTCTGAAACTCTGATGATTTTTTCTAACGTTTCCAGATTAGCAATCACACAATCCTGAATATTAATCTCATCCTCGATGCTGCTATTGGCATACCTCCTCAAAACCTCTTCTCGCAGCTTTGCTGCTTCGGAATACGGCCAAGCTAGTAATATTCTGACCTGAACGTCATTTTGGAGGCATCGAATAAGATGTTCAAAATAGTCATTCAAATTGGGCGCAAAGGTTTGAAGGATATCTACTTGCTTATGTTCTGAATTGTCCAAATCGATCAAATGATCAATGGCTTTTCCAAAGCCATCTCTAGGAAAATTTGGATAAATGTAACTCAAACCGATCTCCGAAAAGAATATATCGTTATTCTGATATTGAAGATACTGTTCATTTAAACGTTTATGGAGTTGTGGGAGTTTATGACCTTTGCCTACAATTTGAAATTTTCTATAGATATTCTTCAGCCTTTGGGTGAAAGCTTCTTCTTCAATTATTGAGTAAGACTTGATATATGCTTCTAGCAATTCACTTTTAGTTGGACATTGAGCTTCTTGAAGACACATCACGACCTCAGCTTCAAGAGAGGTCAAGCCGTACTCTGGATGATTGGAAAGCGTTTCTAAAAAAGAATCCCAGCTCATAATCAGTCACTACTTGGTAACGGACAAAACGACAACAGCATTCTGTAGCTCCCTTACACCTGATTACACTTCACTACAGTTCCCCAATATTGACGCATCTATGGATGCAGCCAATGATGATTATACCGTTTAGAACCTTCAGTGCCTACACGCTCCCGCTGGAGTACCTCTCTAGAAATGCTGTAACACTCGCTAGTGAAAAAGGATGACTGTAATGACAACTGATATCGTTCTTATCGATCGTTATCAAATCGAAGAATTATTGAGCCAAAAAGCTGGACGGCGAACGTTTTTGGCGAAAGATCTCCAAGCTCAAGTGCCAGTCATCATTAAACTGCTGCGATTTGGAGATGGCTTTGAATGGGACGATCTAAAATTATTCGAGCGCGAAGCTGCCACGCTTAAAAATCTCGATCATCCTGAAATCCCTAAATATCTCGACTACTTTGAGGTTAATGAAGTCGATACTCCTGGTTTTGCTTTGGTGCAATCTTATATTGAGGCACCTTCACTCGCAACTCTCATCACTAGCGGGCGCAAATTTTCTGAAGCTGAAATGATCGAACTAGCCGATCGCTTATTAGATCTCCTGACCTATCTCCACCAGCAACATCCCCCTGTGATTCATCGAGATATTAAGCCTAGTAATATTCTGCTTGGAAATCGCTCTGGCAATAGTATTGGTGATGTCTATCTCGTTGATTTTGGCTCAGTGCAAACGGTTGCAAAAAAAGAAGAAGGAACCATTACAATCGTTGGCAGCTATGGCTATATTCCTCTCGAACAATTTGGCGGACAAACGACAACCGCTTCGGATTTATATAGTTTGGGGATGACGTTAATTTATCTACTGACGGGCACACACCCCGCAGAGCTACCCCAAGTCGATGGACGAGTGAAATTTAATGCCGAGATTAGCAAGCAGTTTGAGCGATGGCTAGAAAAAATGACCCATCCCCATCTTGATAAACGATTCGATAGTGCCAAAGTTGCACAACGTGCGCTGAAATCTGAAGATGGCAGCTACGGGGATTTCGATCGATTAAAGCCCGCCCATACTCAAATTCGGTTGGAGCGCGATCGCAAGCAATTAAAAATTACCTGGCAGGAAGCAAATGGAGTCGTTAGTCATGTTCTTAACCTTACTGGTTGCCTTCTAGGAACCTTGCTATTCTTCGTGGCATTCCTCTCTATTTTAGGTAGCTTGCAGATATTCATTGCAACACTATCAGGTATATTTTCATTGATGATCTTTCCAGCATTTATTTGCTCATTTCTGCTTTCAGCAGTAATTCTGGGAAAATTGTGGAGCTGGTATCAGCAAATTTACAAAATAATTCCCAAAGAAAGCTATAGTTTAGTCGTAGATAATCACTATATTTACAATTCTAGAAATCATAGAAACGAGCGTAAATCTGTCAAATTATCAGAGCATTTGCGATCGCAAATCAAAATCTTGGCGTACAATCCTGGCTATACATTCGACAAATGTTTAGATACAAATGGCAACCTTGTTCAAGGTAGTACCATTACCATCCCGCCAAAATTATATTTATATTGCGGAAGTTTTGAATACTCCTTTCCTGCTCAATTTTCCTCTGCCAAGTTTTCCCAGGCAGAATTGTGGTGGTTGGGTCAGGAATTAAGTGACTTTCTCAATCTTGAACTCCAAGTCATTTATCCTACTCCTAAAGTGCCTCCCGCGCCCTCTTGTGGAGGAGGTTGCTGATGAATGAAATAGAAGCCGAACTCTACGCTAAGCTTTACGAATTTAAGCTAGACGATCCCACTGCTCCCTATCCCATGTCGGCTAAATTAGCATGGGAATATCATTGGAGTGAAATTTATACCTTGCGAGCGATGTGCGAATATAAAAAGTACATTTTTCTAGCCGCGATCGCTGAAGGTATGGTATCGCCATCGAGTGCGATCGATTGCGTCTGGCACTATCATTTACTCTACACCCATTCTTATTGGGAAGAGTTGTGCGGCAAGATTTTGAAAAAATCGCTCCATCATTATCCCGGCGATAGCGGAGCCAGTCAGCGATATGATTACACGATCGAACTCTATCAAAGTTATTTTGGATCACCGCCAGCAGATATTTGGGATTTCCCTCCATTCCATAGCAACCATCTCGATCGGTACCAACGTTATTGGCAAATTCCCAATCCGATTTATTGGGTGAAAAAATATCTCTCTATCTTTCTTTCATCATTCAAGCGAAAGAAGAGAAGAGACAAAACGGTAGATTGCAGCACATAACAATCCCGTTGCACACCGACCGGATCGAGAGCATCTCAGTTTTGCAAGACTTATTTTGAGAATTGCCCATTGAGGTAGGCAGTGCGTTGCTTGAGTACCTGGGGAACAGTGCCCCTTTCTCATTGCGTGCCGGATAGCTTCAAGAGTTGGGCGTTGACTCAGTTCACTAATCTGGCATTGTCTTGAAAAAACGCACTCACACAGCGTTGATGCAGATTCACTGCCTTGTAATCATGTTTCAAAACGAGAATTGCTGGATTCAATTCTGAAGCATCAATGCTCAAACAAGCCCTGGTATTGTAAAAGATCTAGCTGAGCGATCGTGGGGATGCACCGAAAGCACTGCTGCGCCAGTTCCCACCGTTCTTCGCGCTTCAGCATATCGATCAACTTTTGACGAGCGCTTAAGAGGTAACGCACATCATTAGCGGCGTAACGGAGTTGTTCTGGCGACAGGTTTGCTGCATTGCCCCAGTCTGAGCTTTGGGCACTCTTGTCAAGTTCGACGTGTTCCAGTTCCTGCACCAGATCTTTCAGCCCGTGTTTGGGGGTGTAGGTACGAGCCAGTTTGCTAGCAACTTTAGTACAAAAAAGCGGCTGGACATTGATCTGCAAATGGTGGTGCAACGTCGCCACATCAAAGCGGGCAAAGTGGAAGACCTTGACGCTATTCTCTGCCTCTAGTAAGCGTTTGAGGTTTGGAGCATCGGTCTGCCCACGGGCGATTCGCACGACAGAAACGTGATCATTCGGGTCGCAGAGTTGCACTAAACAGAGGCGATCGCGCTGGGGTAACAATCCCATCGTCTCTGTATCAACCGCGATCGCGTCTGCCTGCAAATACTCGGCAAGCTGTGCGTCAGACAAATCGCGATCGCAAATCTGGAAATCTGCCAAGACCATCTGAATTAGGGGCTAGGGTTACAGAGTATAGAGTACCGGGTAACGGCTAGCGACGACGAATAAAAATCTGCGTGAAGTAATATTCGCCTTTGGCATTTTGCGCGATGCCAACCCCCGTTAGATCAAATGAGCCTTCAATGTTTTGGCGATGCCCCGTACTTTGCAGCCAGCCCTGCACAGCTTGACGCACCGGATCGCTGTAGCCCTGATTGTACGCTACGTTTTCGGCGGCACTGCTATAGGGAATGGCACGGGCGATCGCCTGCACTCGTTGCTGAAACCCATTGTGGCTAAACGGGGTGCGCCCACTTGCCATTGCCTGACTATGTGCTCGTGCTTGAACACTAATGCGCGAATCTAACGTCAGTGGTGGTAGTTTGCGGCTGGCACGATACTGATTGATTTGGGTTAGAACAGCTTGCTCTAACGCTGGAATGGTAGAAGTTGCCTGTGCCAGTCGCTGCTGCTTTACCGTTATGGGCTGCGTTGGGGCAAATAGTGCGCCCACGGCTGTGTGAGACCATGCCAGACTGCTGGCGATCGCCACAACACTCAGCATACCGACCTTAAACGTTGTCAACATCATCAACCTAACCTCGTATCAATCTACTAGGAAGATAGACCCACTCGGTATGCAAGAGTTCCATCGCGCTCCAGAAACCACAGGCGGCAAGCCAGCAGAATCATCTCCAGCATGATGGATTTGCCCTGATAACAACATAAATGACGCATTTGAACCCACCGAGCATCGATCGCGCCCAACGCGTTACAGTGGAATGAGTAGCCGTTACAAACCGAAACAGTGACTTCATCGCCCGTCGCCAAACCCCGTCGATCGCTCCAGGCACCTCCCGCCACGCTGTTCCATTGGATCAACATCATCAGCCTGTTTCTCCTGCTGACGAGTGGTTTGCAGATCTACAACGCCAATCCGGTGTTTGGTGGGCGAGAAGGGTTTCACTTTCCGTTCATTGGTTTGCTGGGTGGTTGGCTGGCAGGCGGACGGCACTGGCATTTTGCCGCGATGTGGTTTTTCTCGCTGAATTTGCTCTGGTATGGTATCTACGTTCTGTTCACCCAACGCTGGCAGCATCGTTATGTGGGTGGTAACGACATCCAAGCCTTGCAGCAGAGCAAAAACCCCAAACGACGCATCTACGCATGGCACCGCATCGCCTACACGTCAATTATTCCTATCCTGTTGCTGGCACTGCTGAGCGGCATCGGCATGTACAAACCCGCTCAGTTTCACTGGATTGTGGACTTGTTTGGCGATTGGTTTGCGCTCCGAGTCGTTCACTTTCTCACCGTGCCGATCGTCCTTGGGTTTGCGATCGTCCATTCCTGGCTGGCATTCAAAGCAGGGGGCGATCGGTTGGTTGATTCCATGTTTTTGGACAAATGAAGGGGGAGGCGAGGGAGGCAAGGGAGGCAGGGGAGGCAGGGGAAGCAAGGGAAGCAAGGGAAGTCCACCACCTCAGTGCTAAAGCTGCAACCCTGTCTCGCCCTTTCTCCATTCTTCCTAATACCCCATCGCCCTCCGCTCCCTCCGCTCCCTCTGCCCCCTAATGCCCCCCTTGCCTCCTCTGCTCCCACTCCCTACTCCCCACTCCCCACCCATGCCCCCCACCGACGATACTCCCGACTCTCTCCCTCGCCGCAGTTTTCTTAGAATTGCCGGACTCACGGGTGCTGGCTGGATTGTTGGTACAGCCGGGTTGACGCTGGTAGAAAGCGTGGCAGGCAAGCTATTTATGCCTGTGAACGATCGGCTGGATGCCCTGCTGCTGAATCCACAAAAGCTCGTGCCAGAGTTTCCCGTCAGCGCGATCGAGCCAGCGGCGTTGATTGAAAATACGTTTCGGTTTGTGCCCCGCATCGATCGCGCGGCGTTTCGGCTGACCATTGATGGTGAAGTTAACAATCCACTTAGCCTTGACCTGAACAGCCTTCAGCAGATGCCGCTGACCTCAATGGTGATTCGCCATGTGTGTGTGGAAGGGTGGGCGGCGATCGTGCAGTGGGGTGGAGTCAGGCTGCACGACTTGATTCAACTGGCGCAACCCAAAGCTGCTGTGCGCTACGTCTATTTTCAATCAGCGGATGGCTACTACGAAAGCTGGGATCTCGCATCAGTGCTGCATCCTCAAACGCTGCTGGCATACCAGATGAATGGTGCGCCCCTTCCTGCCAAAAACGGTGCGCCCTTGCGATTGGCATCACCGATTAAGCTGGGCTATAAGCAGAGTAAGTGGGTGACAGGCATTACGCTCGTCAGCGACCTATCTCAACAAACGGGCTACTGGAAAGATCAGGGTTATGAATGGTTTGCAGGACTTTAGGGGGGTAGGATCAACTGCCATTCAACGGCTTTAGCATTCCAGGTCGGCAGGGCGGTTTCATCGACGACATAGGGTCCCCAATACCGTCCAGACCCATCCTGGGCAAACGCAACCAGGATATCGCCTTTTTTGAGTTTGAGGGTGCGATCGGGTAAGGAAACCAGCAACCCTTCTGCTCCACCTTCTTCAGGGGAAAAATCCCAATGGGCTGGGAGTTCGTAACGAGCCGCCCCTGTTTGAGCAGTGGCTACCGTCTTCTGCGACAACAGCGCCACTCGCACGGGGTAGCTGGTTGGGTTGCCAACCCTAAACATTCCTTGCCGTAAAGCCACTTTGCCAGACGAGGGTGTCTCAGTCGGTTGCTTGCTGGCTAGGGAGGGGACTCGCTGGGTCGCTGTCGGCGTGGGAATCGTTGGTGTGCTGGGAGCAGGCGTTGGTCGATCGGTCGCTTTCAGGTCATTGTTGGGAGTAAGGGGATCAATGCTGGAAGGGTCGATCGGGCTGGCTGTAAAGCGCTGTAACACAACCCATCCACTCAGCACACATATCAGTGCTGCTACGGTCACGCCGATGCCAAACTGCCATCGTGACCTGATCTGCCTCGCCTGTTTGCCCGTCATCGCCTACTTGCCATCTACAGCCCTACCCTAGTGATAGCAGTCTTTCAGTCCATTGGGGAGAGAAACATTCTAAAGTTAAGCAGAACTGCCTGCGCGAGTGCGTGGGTTGGCGAGAGGAAGCGCTAACGAGGTAGAAGGGCAAGAAAGCGATGCAAAATACTCGGCTGAATCGGTTGGTCGATGTGACGGGCGATCGTCTCACCAGTTGGCTACAGAATCCATGGCGACGCATTTCGATGCTGATCATCAGCCTGCTGTTTGGCAATTATTTAGGACCCGCCATCTCTCTTGTCGCAGGGCAACAAGGGCAGTTGGATATCGTCATTGCGGCGCTTTTGGTAGCCCTGACCGAATTGATCAGTGCCGTTGTGTATCGTCGGCACTCAGACACGGCGCGATCGCTCCTGCTGGATTGCCTCAACGCCATCAAAGTGGGTCTGATCTACAGCTTATTTGTAGACGCATTTAAGCTCGGCTCCTAACTTCCAGCCTTCAAGCTTTGTATGCTCAGTGGTATTCCCCAAACCCTACACCCTACACCCCACACCCCAACCCACAAACTTGCTGGCTCCCTAAAATTTGCTCCAGAGCTGTCATCCATCAAGACATAGCGGGATCTTCAAACTTGTAGCCAACGCCAATCACCGTTTTGACAAAGGTGGGGCTGGTGGGATCAGGTTCAATCTTTTTGCGGAGACGGGCAATATGGGTATCCACGACCCGCTCATCGCCAAAGAAATTGCTGCCCCAGAGTTTGTCGATCAGTTGCGTCCGGTTCCAGACGCGCCCTGGGTAGCTCATGAAGGTGGAGAGCAGATCAAATTCCAGGGTGGTGAGTTCCAGCGGCTCAAGCTGGTCAGCGTTGACAACGCGCTGTGCCGATCGCTGATCCACATCTACCAGAAAGTGCTGTGTCCGATAGGTTTGACTCTCACCACCTTGACGAAGCGTTCGACGTAACAGGGCACGCACCCGCGCCACCAATTCTTTAGGACTGAACGGCTTCACCATGTAGTCATCGGCACCCGTAGACAAGCCGATGATGCGATCGATCTCTTCCCCTTTAGCCGTCAACATCAGAATGTAGGGATCTTTGATACCCGCTTTCTGGCGAATTCTAGCGCAGACTTCCAAACCATCCAGACCTGGAATCATCAAATCAAGAATGATCAAATCTGGCTTTTGCTCCTGAAAGATCTGAAGCGCGTTGATGCCATCCCGACAATGGCGACACGCAAAGCCCTCTTTTTCGAGGTAAAGCTGGATGAGTTGAGCAATCTCAGCTTCATCTTCCACAATGAGAATTTCCATGTGAGTTGCCTTGGGGTGAGCGGTCGTCGGTCAGCAGTAAGCGGTCAAGAGTCAACAGTATCGCTTATCCATTCTGTGCTACCGTGCCAGTGTTTTTATCACAACCGTTTGACTGTTTTGTGACAGATGGATGTTCACAGCAGACGGGTGAATAGTTGCGATCGCAGTCCGGGCATTCTGAGGTAAAACGTAATGACCTCAAGGCAGAAGAGGAAACGCGATCGCCTTGAAGCTGGAGAGTAGGATGATAGGAACCGATTCGTTACATTCCTCTGATTCATTGCATGCCTCTATGGAAGCCACGACACATCAGCAATCGCTACAGCGCTTGGCTCACCAGTTGCAGCTAGGGATGCGATCGTTGCCTGCTGACACACCCATCCAGATTCAGTGTGTGGTCAAGCAAGGAACTTTGATGGTGCTGGGTCAACATCCGCCAGACGACCTTCCTCATCCCAAGGCTATTTTTGACGCGCTAGAGGAAGCCATTCAAACCGCACTGCCCGCATTTAAGGATGAGTTGGCGTTAGGAGAAACCGCACAGGCAAAGCTTTATTTGAGAGTATTGGGACAACGGCAGCCTTATGCCTCTCAGAGTCTTCCCTTGCGGCTGTCAACGCTAGAGCCATTCTCTGAGGCAGAAACGGCTGAGGATGTGCTAGAGAGTCCTGCCGACGAGTTGGAGGAAACGGACGATCGCGCCGATGACAGTGAGCCAGACGAGCATCAGGGGCATTCGGATACAGACCCGATCTTTAGCCAGGAGAGCTTGGGCACGACAGATTCCATCTATGACTCAGCGTATGTCGAGCCTTCTGATCTCGCGCCTTTAGATCCAGCGTTAGAGCCGCCAGTTGAAGCGTCCACCCGTCCAGCGCGATCGTCCTTACTCCCGTGGCTTCTGGCAGGCATTGGGGTAAGCATAGCTGGGTTTGCGGCGGGGCTGTGGGTGATGTCGCGCCCTTGCGTTTTGGGAGTCTGTGAACCATTGCAGGCAGCGCAAATCCTCAGTCAGAAATCTGCCCAGACTATGCAGACCGCCAAAACGGGGCAGGAATTGCAGCAGGCACAGCAGCAGCTTGCAGAGGCAACCCGCTTATTGCAAAGCATTCCAGCCTGGTCAAGCCATCACGGAGAAGCAGAGACGTTGCAGCAAGCCTACCGATCGCAGTCCCAAACGCTCGATCAGGTGTTAGCCGCCGAGACCAAAGCCAATACTGCCGCGCAGATCAGTCAGACCTTGCCCCAGCCTGTTGCTGGCTTGCAGTCGGCACAGTCACTCTGGCGAGAGGCGATCGCCCAACTGCAAACCATTCCCCAAGACAATCCTCTCCATGCGTTTGCTCAGGAGCGCTTGACCCGCTATACCGACCGCTTGAGCGCGATCGACACCCTCATCAAGTCAGAACAGCAGGCGCAGAAAAAGCTGACAACGGCGAGGGAAACCGCCAAAGTCGCAGAAGCCAGACAGGGCATTGCCCAAACGCCCGAAAACTGGCAGCTTGCCCAAACCACCTGGCAGGTCGTGATCAACACCTTACAGCAGATTTCCAACACCACAACCAGCTATGCCGAAGCACAGAAACTTCTGACCGACTATCAGCCGAAGCTCACTGCCGCCCGCGATCGTGCCACGCAAGAGCAGGTTGCCCAAAAAGCTTTCACGCAGGCACTTTCTCTCGCTCAACGGGCTGAAACGGCTCAGCGACAAAATCAATGGTCGCAGGCAGTGGCGAACTGGCGAGACGCACTCGCTACGGTCAAGCAAGTGCCTAAGAACACGGCATATACAGAACCCGCTCAACCCCTGCTGGCATCCTATGGCACCTCGCTAAAGCAGGCAGAAGCACAGCTTCAGGTTGCCAGCGCCATGCAACGAACGCGTGCTGACCTGAACCGCATTTGTGCCGGGTCGCCCCGCATGTGCACGTACACGATCGCCAACGACGTTGTTCGCGTGCAATTCACAGGTGCATACGAACGCAAGCTACGCACAGCCTATGTGCTGGGACAGTCGGGCGATCGAGGCACCTTAGGCGGAGTCATCAACCACATCGAAACGCTGCAAACCGCCCTGCAAGCGATCGCGGATAACGCAGGTATGCCGCTCGAAGTCTACAGCGCAGATGGGAGCGAGTTGATTGGGTCGTTCAATCCGAAGGGGTAAGGAGGAGAGGGGTGAGGGGTGAGGAGAGAGGGGTGAGAAGGCAGTATTCCATGATCTGCGCTCACCCCCAAGCATGAAAATGGCGTAGGCTTCTCAATAAGGCTAACCAAAGAGGTTGATCCTCAATAGTGCCAAGAGCCTGACAGGCAGTCGAACCCGGAT
>JAESFW010000103.1_pt1 | contig 168146 bp, 157 predicted proteins | sample 9269481 | NCBI WGS metagenome assembly JAESFW01 (sample SAMN14515350, study PRJNA621654) | algae metagenome | isolation source: Lyngbya sp. HA4199-MV5 and co-occurring heterotrophs from soil with... | place: USA: Ahupuaa O Kahana State Park, Hawaii | collected 2009-07-21 | reverse complement strand
ATTTGCCGGATCGATTGCCCGGCTTCGCGAAGCCGGGCAATCGAACAGCGCTCCTCAAGCGAAAGCTGGGTGTATCTCGACATAGTAACACCTGTCTGAGGTGTTGCACTTCGTTTGTGAACTCAGGCCCGTGTCAAGCACGGGGCGACGATGGGGGTGGTTTGGAGGAAAAGAAAAAGCGCGCGGGCTGATCACCCGCGCGCCTAATTTTTGTGCTTTGGTTATGCGACCCGCAAAGGGCTCTTTGATTGTTTAACGCGCGAACTAGAATTTGTATCCCAGCTCGATCCCGAAGCGTTGCAGCCCGCCGGGGGAAATGAACGACCCGCCAAACTCCACCGCCGGGATCACCTCGTTGAGATACTCCTCATCAAACAGGTTCTCAGCATAGACGAAGGCGGTCCAGCGCCCGCCATCGAAGCCGACGCGCATGTCCATCACGCCGAAGGTATCGCGCTGGGTGATCGAATAGTCGGCATCGCCCACGAACGAGGGCAGACCCAGCGCCGAGCCTGGCAGCAGCCCGCTGAACAGGGTCGGGTTGGTGTTGTCCTGCATCGTATGGAACCACGTCGGGCCGGTGATGCGGTAATCGGCGCGGGTGACGAAGTTGACCGTATCGCCCACCGGCAGATCGAACTGCGTGCCAAGGTTGATGGTGTAGTCGGCGGTGTAGGGCGACTTGTTGCCCACGGTCACCGGGCGCGAGGCGTTTTCCTTGATCTCGCTATCGGTGACGTTGGCCGAACCGAACACCTTCCAGCCTTCGATGATCTGCGCGGTGAGGTTGAGTTCCGCGCCGTAGAGTTCGACCTCGTCGATGTTCGAGACCACGCGCAACAGGCCGAACCCGCCGACGAAGAATTCGAAGAACTGCATGTCCTCGACATTGGTGTAGTAGCCCGCCAGATCGAAGGTCACCGCGCCATCGAGCACGCTGCCCTTGATCCCAGCTTCGAACGCGCTCGACACTTCCTTGCGATACTGGTCCTCGATCAGGATGCTCGTGCCGATGAAATCGTTGAACGCGGAATCGACGATCGCAGCGGCACCCTGGTTGTTGAACCCGCCTGATTTGAAGCCGATGCCCCAGTTGCCGTAGAGGTTGATATCGTCGGTGATTTCATAGCGCAGCGAGATCTTTGGCTGGAACTGCTTGAAGGTTTCCGATTGCGGCGCGATCGGCTGAACAACGCCGCCCACAACCTCCTGTCCGGGGTTGATGGGACCACCGGTAAACGGATCGAACACGGTGGGCACCAAGCTGTTTACGCGGCGATCCTCGATATCGTACCGGCCCGCTACGCTGATGTTGAACCGGTCGCTGACGTCGAAATCGGCCGCACCGAACACCGCGTAGACATCGGTTTTGAAGGCATCGTTGTACAGCTGGGTGGTGGGGTTGGTCGAACCGGGTGCATTGTAAAGCTGGCGGGTCACGCCCTGCCCGAGGTCCGCGCCAAGGCTCACCCCGACCTCACGGTCGATCTTGAGGTAGTACGCCCCGACCTGCCAGTTGAAATCGCCGTCTCCGTTCGAGGCGAGCCGCACTTCGGCGCTGAAGTCGCTCTGTTCGCGGATCTGGTATTGGGTGCCGTCGCAGGTGGTCGGGCTGTAAGGGCCGAAGGTGGAACCATTGACCGGATCGAAGATGAACGGGATCGGGGTATTGCCGATGAAGGCCGGCGGATTGAGCGGATATCCGGTCAGTTCCGCGGTCGAGGCAAAGCACGCATCGCTCGCCGCGCCAAGATCGCCGCCCGCTTCCCCGCTGAAATCGACGAAGCGCGCGAAATCCGCCGAGGTGCCGTCCGCGGTGAGCGCCTGATCGACATCGCTGTAGAGCGCCCAGGCGGTCAGCGTCATGTCCTCGAACTGGTGCTCGATCTTGGCCGAAGCCTCGAATGTCTGCTGCTCGTTGGTCGGGCGGATGTTCGAATAGAAGCCGAACGGGTGATCGTTGACGTCTTCGAAGAACGCGCCGCCAAATGCGGGCAGGTGAAACGCGGCATTGAAGGCGATCGACGCGCCGGTCAGCTCGGCGTAGCGCGCCTTGACGTCGATTTCGGTGGCAGGGCCGAGATCGGCCACGAACCGCGCATCCACGCCCCAGGTTTCCTGATCGTCGATGGTCTTGGAATTGTCGAGGAAGCGGTTGCGGTAGAAGCCGTCGGTGGTCGAATAATTGCCTGACAGCACCAACCCGGCGCTGTCGCCGATCGGGGTCGCGATGTAGCCGGTGGCAAGGTAGGTGTTATCCTCGGCACCGCGCACCAGCACCCCGGCTTCGAGCGCGTCGCCCGGCTTCAGCGTCTGGAGCACGATCGCCCCGGCAGCGGCGTTGCGGCCGTAGAGTGCGCCCTGCGGCCCTTTCAGGACTTCAACCTGACGCAGCGTGCCCTGGTTCTGGTTCAATTGCGCGGTGTTGGTCTTGAGGATCCCGTCGACCACCAGTGCGACCGAGCTTTCCGCGTCGCGCGCGCCGTTGATGCCGCGGATGTTGATCTGCGTATCACCCGCTTCTGCAGTGCCGGTGACGATGGTAACGCCCGGGGTCAGGCCGATGAAATCATCGGCGCGCTGCACCCCCGTCACCGCCAGCGTTTCGGCGGTCAGCACCGTCACCGATGCCGGCACGTCCTGGAGCGTTTCCGACTGGCGACGCGCGGTAACGATGATCGCGTTGTCGTCCTCGGTAGCCACATCGGCAGCGGGATCAGCCTCCTGCGCGATCGCGGGCGCGGCGAAAGCGATGGCACCGAACGCGGCACCGGAAGCTAGAACGAGACGGATATTCATGGAACGGCACTCCTGAGATTAGACGAGGACGTTGGCCCCGCTCATATAGACATAGACTTCCTGAAACTTCGGCCCGCCCTCACCGGGGCGGAGACGCCAGAAATTGGTGTTGTTGAGCAGCGTCACCTGCCCGGCGGCATCGTGCAATTCCGCGGTGAAACAGGCGGTGATCCGGCCATTGGCTTCGTCCACAGTGCAGGTGAAATCGCGGTGGATGATGGTCTCATAAGCCGCGAAGAAATCCTCGAACATGCGGCGGATTTCGGCCTTGCCCGAATGGCGGGTGAAGGCGGTCTGCACGCAGAACAGCGCGGTATCGTGGAAGCAGGCGAGCGCGCCCTCCATGTCCTTGGCGTCGACCCGCGCGAAGTATTTGTTGAGCGCGAAATCAACGAGCTCCGCGCGCGACAGCGTGGGTTCGTACTGCATCAGGCGCCCCCTTCCTTGAGCAGGTTGTCACCCGACATGTAGACATAGACACGGTGGAACAGCCGGTCCTTGAGATAGAAGCGGTTGCAGTTCTCGTATCGCAGCTCTTCGCCGCCATTGGGCGTGATGAGGACGGTGAATTGCGAGCAGATCGCGTTGGTTTCTGGATCGGCGGTGTGGACGAAATTGCCGTGCCAGATGGTCTCGAAATCGGCGAACAGCTTGACGAACATCGCACGTATCGCATCACGACCTTTGTGGACGGTGTTGCTGGTCACCTCGGTCAGGATCGCGTCGGGGGTGAAGCAATCGAGCACCTGGTCCATGTGCTTGTTGTCGACCCCGTCGAAATACCGCTTGGTGACGATATCGACATAGACGGGATAGGGCAGCTGCACCTGGCCCGGCCCGCCTTCGCTCCACTCGTGCATCAGTACCAGCCCTTCCGGATGTCGGCGTGCTTGGGCACTTCGGGTGCCGGAAACGCCTTCTTGGAGTGCGTGAGACCCAATTCGATCAATGTTTCCAATTGCTTGTAGGCAACCTGCCCCGGGTTCAGCACCGGCACCGGCAGCTCACCCTGAAGATAGGCGGCGGATTGGTGCATCGTCGTCGAGCCCAGGACGATCACATCCGCGCCATCCTCCGCGATCGCGCGCATCGCCTCGGCCTTCAGCTTGGCGAACACCACCTCTTCCTTGCCTTCGAGCAGTTCGGTCACATCGGGCCGCGTGTCGATCGAGCGCACCGAAGCGCAGCGGTGATGCCAGCCATGATCGGTCAGCACCTTTTCATAGAGCGGGAACCACTGCGGCCACATGGTGATGACCGAGAATGTCTTGCCCAGCAGCATCGCCGCAGCAAAGCTCGCCTCGCCCGGGCCGACCACGGGGATCGACAGCGCCGAGCGCAACGGGCGCAAGCCGCTGTCGCTGACCGTGTCGATCAGCACCCCGGCATAGCCCTCGTCCTCGGCGGTGATCCCGGCCTGGAACACCGTCCAGTCCATCAGCAGCGTATCGTGATAGGAATCGCCGAGCGCCGCGCCCCAGCGCACCGCTTCGAAGGTCGGCGCGAAGCCGGGGCGCACGAAACCATCGGGAAGCTGCCGGGCGCGGTTGGCAACCCCGGCTTCATCCATGGCAATCGGCACGATGACCTTGATGCGGTTCACGGCACACACCCCTGTTGCGTGTTGACGATGACCTATTGTATACAAATATAGATCGTCAAGCGCTTTACGCAAATGTAACAGTGACGGGCCGGGCAGTGTGCTTTTGCCGCCGCAGAGGCCTGCTGCGAGAAGGCCCGGGATGCAATGAGGAATGCCATGACCGCTGCCCCCAAGTCCCGATCAGGCTGCGCATGAGCCGCGCTTCCGAACGCGCCTACGCCAAGATCAAGGCGCATCTGCTGAGCGGCGGGGCCGAGCCCAACGAGCAGCTCACCGAAGATCGCCTGACGCTGATCGCCGGCGTAAGCCGCACCCCGGTGCGCGATGCGGTGCGGCGCCTTGAGGACGAGCTGCTGCTGGTGCGCAGCGATACCAAGCGGCTGTTCGTCGCCGACTGGAGCCGCGATGATGTCGAGGAAATGTTTGCGCTCAGGCAAATGCTCGAATGCCATGCCGCCGAACGCGCTGCCGAGCGGCTTTCGGGCGCACAGATCGGCGAGCTGGAGGCGCTCAACACCGCGATCAAGGACGCGGTTGCACAGCCCGAACCCGATGTCGGCCGCTTTCTCGAAGCCAATCGCCGGTTTCACGAATTGATCATCGACGCCGCCCATTCACCGCGCCTGGCGCAGATGCTGGCAAAGCTGGTCGAAGCCCCGGTGGTGCTGCGCACCGCGCGGACATACTCGCCGGACGACTTGCGGCAATCGGCGCGCGACCATGACGAACTGATTGCCGCTTTCGCTGCGAAAGATCCCGATTGGGCGCGCGCAGTGATGGGCAGCCACTTGCGCCGCGCGTTCCACACCTTTGCCAAGGCGATTGGTCCGTCGGCAAGCGCACCGGACGTTGAAGCGCCATAACAACGCGCCGGTAAGCCACCGGTTCCAATCATCAACAGCCATGTCGATTGGATTGCAATTGTATACAAATTGTCTAAATCACGGGCGGTCCCCTCCGGCAACAGGCGATTCCCGATGGCCTCCGCGCAATTCGAACTGGTCGAAGTCGGCCCGCGCGACGGGTTGCAGAACGAACCCGAGATCATCGGAACGCCAACCAAGCTCGCGCTGATCGACCGGATGATCGGCTATGGCGCGCGGCGGCTGGAGGTGGCGAGCTTCGTCCACCCGCAGCGCGTGCCGCAGATGGCCGATGCCGAGGCGGTGATCGCCGGCCTGCCCGACCGCGCGGACTGCACTTACATCGGCCTTGTGCTCAACAAGCGCGGGGTGATGCGCGCGCTCGCCACCCGCGAGGGCCCCAATGGAAAAGGGGGCGCGCGCGGGATCGATCAGGTCGGCTGCGTGATCGTTGCGAGCGATACCTTCGGCCAGAAGAACCAGGGCCAGACCATCGCCGAAGGGCTCGAAGAAACCCGCGCCATGTTGCGCTTTGCCCGCGCCGAGGGGATGCGCGTGCAGGTCACCATCTCCGCCGCCTTCGGCTGCCCGTTCGAGGGCGAGGTCAAGCATTCCACCGTGCTCGCGATCGCCGAGGAACTGGCAATCGAAGTGCCTGAAGAAATCGCGCTCGCCGATACCATCGGGGTCGGCACCCCGCATGAGGCGGGCGAATTGTTCGGCAAGCTGGGCGAAGTCCTCGGCGGCAAGATCCCGATGCGCGCGCATTTCCATAACACGCGCAGCACCGGCATCGCCAATGCGTGGGAGGCTTACAAGGCAGGCGTGCGCACCTTCGACGCCTCATTGGGCGGGCTCGGCGGCTGCCCCTTCGCCCCGCGCGCTACCGGCAACATCGCCACCGAAGATCTCATCTACATGATGGAACGATCAGGGGTGGCAACGGGTATCGATCTCGAAGCCGCCATCGCGGCGAACAAGTGGTTTGCGGGAGAGCTGGGGCGCGAATTGCCCTCGGCGGTCGCCCGCGCGGCATGATCTTGAGCAACAGGGAAACGGCATGACATACAGGTTGGGCGTCGATGTGGGCGGGACTTTCACCGACCTGCTGCTGTTCGACGAGGCGAGCGGCGCGTTCTGGCGGCACAAGACGCCGTCGACCCCGCATGACAGCTCCGAAGGCATCCTCACAGGCGTGAAGGCAATCACCGACAAGGCCGGGATCACGGCGGCGGATATCAGCTATTTCCTCCACGGCACCACGGTCGCCACCAATGCCGTGCTGGAAGGCAAGGGCGCGAAGGTCGGCCTCGTCACCACGCAGGGTTACCGCGACATCATGCAGATCGCGCGCAGCTTTGTGCCCGGCGGGCTTGCGGCGTGGATCGTGTGGCCCAAGCCGCAGCCGCTGGCGCGATTGGAGCACACGGTCGAAGTGCCGGGGCGGATGGATGCCCAAGGCCGCGAGGTTGCTCCGCTCGATGAAGCTGCGGTGCGCGCGGCACTAAAGAAGCTGAAGGGTGACGGGATCGAGGCGCTGACCGTCTCGCTTATGAACGCTTACCTCAATGGCGCGCATGAGACCCGCATTGGCCAGATCGCCGCAGAGGAATTGCCCGGCATCCCCGTCTCGCTCTCCCACGAAGTCCTTCCCGAAATGCAGGAGTATGAGCGCACCCTGTCGACCGTCGCCAATGCGGCGGTGCGTCCGGTGGTGTCGAAATACGTCTCCAATCTGCGCACCAAGCTGGAGGCCAAGGGCCTCAAGGGCCGCCTCTCGCTGCTGCGTTCGGATGGCGGCTTGATGAGCAGCCAGAAGGCCGAGGAGCATCCGGTCAACATCCTGATGTCCGGCCCCGCAGGCGGGGTGACGGGCGCGCTGTGGGTGGCGAAGAATGCGGGCTTCGCGAACATCCTGACCTTGGACGTCGGCGGCACCTCGACCGACGTCGCGCTGATCCAGGGATTGGAGCCGCGCCGCCAGCGCACCACCGAAGTCGGGCACCTGTCGGTGCGCGCCTCGGCATTGGACGTGAAGACCGTGGGTGCGGGCGGCGGCTCCATCGCGCATGTGCCGCAGCTGACCGGCGCGCTGCGCGTCGGCCCGGAGAGTGCGGGCGCGGTGCCGGGGCCTGTCGCCTATAACAAGGGCGGCACGCTCCCCACGGTAACTGATGCCAATGTGGTGCTAGGGTATCTTCCCGAAGACCTGCTCGGCGGCAGCTTCAAGCTCGACCGCGAGGGCGCGAAGGTGGCGGTGCAGACCATCGCCGATGCGCTGGGCGTAACGCTGATGGAGGCCGCGCGCGGGATCATCGACATCGTCAACGAGAACATGTTCGGCGCCTTGCGGATGATCAGCGTGCAGCAGGGCTACGACCCGCGCGAATTTGCGCTGATGGGCTTTGGCGGCGCGGGGCCGCTGCATGTCAACGCGGTCGCGCGGCTGATGGGGAGCTGGCCCGCGATCTCGCCGGTCTCGCCGGGCGTGCTGTGCGCCTTGGGCGATGCGACGACGCGGATGCGCACCGAGACCGCGCGCAGTTTCTCGCGGCTCGCCCGCGATACCACCATCGCTGACCTCGTCGCGGTGCTCGACGAGATGGCCGCGCAGACGCGCAGCGAACTCTTGGCGGACGGCATTCCCGAGGAGCAGATCACCTCGCTGTTCGAAATCGACGTGCGCTATGCGGGCCAAGCCTTCGAGGTGCCGCTGACGATCGACAAGACGGTGCTGGAAGCGGACGGGATCGCAGGCATCCTCGCCCGCTTCGACGAGGAGCACCTGCGGCTGTTCACCTTCAACATGGATACGCCGCACGAGATCGTGAACCTGCGTGCAGTGGCGCAGGGGCAGGCCCCCGCCCTCCCCGCTGCCGAGCTTCCCAAGGGGGACGGCGATCCTGCCGCCGCCAAGATCCGCGACCACGCGATGTGGATCGGCGGCGAGGAGCGCGCGGCGGTGATCTACGACCGCGCCAAGCTCCGGCAGGGCGACGTGATCGAAGGCCCCGCGATCATCACCGAAATGGATTCGACCACGCTGGTCGAACACGATTGCCGCGCGTCAGTGGATGCGGTCGGCAACATTCTGATTACGCTGAAGTCATGACGCCTTCCCCCGCCCTCACCCCTTTCCGTCACCCCGGCGCAGGCCGGGGCCCAGCGCGGCTATGCACCGCCCGTCCACTGGATCCCGGCCTTCGCCGGGAAGACGAAATCGCGAAGTCAGGAGCCATCTGATGCCCGCCACAATCATCACCCCCAACACCACCCCGTTCCAGAAGGTCGCGATCGACCCGGTGACGCTCGACATCATCGAGAACGCACTGCGTAACGCGCGCATCGAAATGGACGCGACGCTGGTGCGCACCGCCATGAGCCCCGGCATCCGCGAACAAGGTGACGCCTTCCCGCTGATCGCCGATCCCGCAGGCAAGATGATCGTCGGCCAGTTCGGCAGCTTCATCGACGGGTTCCTGATCAGCTATGACGGCACGATCGAGGACGGGGACATGATCTTCCTCTCCGATCCCTATTCCTGCGCCGGGGCGATCAGCCACTCGAACGACTGGCTGGTGCTGCTTCCGGTGTTCAAGGACGGGCGGCTGATCGCCTACACAGCGATGTTCGGTCACCAGAGCGATATCGGCGGGTCTGTGCCGGGTTCGATGCCGATTGGTGCCTCCTCGATCTTCGAAGAGGGCGTGCGCATCCCGCCGGTCAAGATCTGGAAGCGCGGCGAATACAATGAAGACCTGATGAAGCTGGTGATGCACCAGACCCGCAAGCCGGACTGGTGCCAGGCGGACCTCAACGCGCTGATCGCCTCGTGCCGCGTCGCCGCGCGCCGTGTGGTCGAGATGGCCGAACGCTTCGGCGACGATGTCTATGTCTCGGCCACGCAGGAATTGCTAGCCCGCAACCACCGCGCGATGAAATCGCTGCTGGCGATGGCGGTGGCCGAGGAGCCGGTCAGTTTCGAGGATTACATCTGCGACGACGGCAAGGGCTACGGCCCCTACAAGATCCGCTGCACGATGTGGCGCGATGGGGACACAGTGATCCTCGATTTTGCCGGCACGGACCCGCAATCGGCCGCCTCGATCAACTTTTTTCTCAATGAAAACATGTTCAAGATGTTCTTCGGCATCTACATGATCATGGTCTTCGATCCGCAGATCCTGTTCAACGACGGGTTCTACGATCTGATCGAGGTGCGCATTCCCGAAGGCTCGCTGCTCAAGCCGCATTTCCCTGCCGCGCTGTCGGGCCGCACCCACGCCTTGGGGCGGATTTTCGACATCCTCGGCGGGCTGCTGGGGCAGAAGACGCCGGAGTTTTTGAACGCCGCCGGCTTCTCCTCCTCGCCGCACCTGTTCTACTCCGGTTGGGACGCGCGCGAAGACGGGACGCGCGACTGGTTCCAGCTGTTCCAGATCGGGTTCGGGGGCATCCCCGGCAGGCCGCTGGGCGACGGGCCGGACGGGCATTCGCTGTGGCCGGGCTTCACCAATGTGCCCAACGAGTTCCTCGAACGCTACTTCCCCCTGCGGATCGAACGCTATTCGACCGCCCCCGACAGCGGCGGCGCGGGGCTGCATCGCGGCGGCAACGGCATCCACATGACCTACCGCTTCCTCGCCGATGGCGAGATCGCGATCCACGACGACCGCTGGTTCGTGCCGCCGTGGGGCGTCAATGGCGGCTTGCCCGGCGCGCGCGCGAAGAAGGTGCTCGAACGCGCCGATGGCACCACCGCGATTGTCGGCAACAAGGTCGAGAGCGTCAGCGTCAAGGCTGGTGACCTCCTCCACTTCATCACCTGGGGCGGCGGTGGCTGGGGCGACCCGCTGGCACGCAATCCGGAGCTGGTGGGCCTCGAAATCCGGCAGGGCCTCGTCACCTCCGAAGGGGCGCGCGCCTATGGCGTAGTGGCCGACGCAAACGGCGCGGTCGATAGCTCTGCCACCACTGCCCTGCGCGCGGAAATGACCGCGTCGCGCGGCGCACTCCCCCTGTTCGACTACGGCCCCGGTATCGATGCACTGCGGGCCAACTGCGTGGCCGAAACCGGCCTCCCCGCCCCGATCCAGCCGGTCTGGACGAACATGCGCGAGGCCGCCGAATGAGCGCGCTTCAGGGCCTCAAGGTCGTCGAGATGGGCCAGCTCCTCGCCGGTCCGTTCTGCGGGCAATTGCTCGGCGACATGGGCGCGGACGTGGTCAAGATCGAGCCGCCGGGCGCGGGCGATCCGATGCGCAACTGGGGTCAGGGCGACGAGAAGGTGCAGTGGGAAGTCATTGCCCGCAACAAGCGCTCGGTCACCTGCAACCTGCGCGTCCCCGAAGGACAGGCGCTCGCCAAGCGCCTGATCGCCGATGCCGATGTGCTGATCGAGAACTTCAAGCCCGGCACGCTCGAACACTGGGGCATGAGCCCGGCAGAGTTGCACGCCACAAATCCTGGCCTCATCATCGCCCGCATGTCGGGCTACGGGCAGGACGGGCCTTACAGCGACCGCGCGGGCTTCGGCGGGATCGGCGAGGCAATGGGCGGCTGGCGCTATATCGTCGGTGAGCCTGACCGTCCGCCGAGCCGCATGGGCATCTCGATCGGTGACACGTTGTGCGCGACCTATGGCTGCATGGGCGTGCTCGCCGCGCTGCATCACCGCGAGAAGACCGGACAGGGCCAGGTGGTCGATTCCGCGCTCTACGAATCCGTGTTGCAGGTGATGGAGGGCCTCGTCCCCGAATATGACCGCAACGGCGTGATCCGCGAGCGCACGGGCGCGGTCCTGAAAGGCATCGCCCCGTCCAACGTCTATACCTGCAAGGACGGGGTCTACATGATCGGCGCCAACGGCGATGCGATCTTCGCCCGGCTGGCGCAGGCGATGGGTCAGCCCGAACTCGCGCAGGACGAGCGCTATTCGAGCCACATCGCGCGCGGGCTGCATCAGGACGAACTCGATGCGCTGGTCAACGAATGGACCGGCACGCTCACCGTCGATGAAGTCGATGCGCTGATGACCGAATATTCGATTCCCGCAGGCCGGGTCTACCGCGCCCCCGACATGCTGGCCGATCCGCATTTCCAGGCGCGCGAGGCGATCATCGAGGTCGAGACGCAGACGCGCGGGCGGATCAAGATGCAGAACGCCTTCCCCAAGCTGTCCGCCACCCCCTCGACCATCCGCCGCCCAGCGCCCGCCACGCCGGGACAGGACAATGCCGAGGTGTTCGCCGAGCGGCTCGGGATGGACGCGGGCGAACTCGCACGGCTGACGCAAGCGGGCGTGATCTGATGACCGGCCCCTCGGCATCCGACAATTACGCCGGGGTGTTCGAGGGGCGGCTCCAGCCTGGCGAGCGGCCTGCGCTGCTGATCGTCGATGTGGTCATGGCCTATCTCGACCCCGCCTCGCCGCTGTTCATGGAAACCGCGGCAGCGGCGAAGGACAGCAACCGGCGGCTGGCCGACGCCGCGCGCGCGGCAGGCGTGCCGGTGATCTACACCAATGTGCAATATCGGGCTGATGGCACGGATGGCGGGGTGTTCACCCGCAAGGCCCCGGTGGTGCGGATGTGGGTGGAAGGCGCGGCCTGGGGCGCGTTCCCCGATGATCTCACGCCGCAGCCGGGCGATCATGTGATCACCAAGCAATATCCCTCGTCCTTCTTCGGTACCTCGCTCGCGCCCATGCTGACTGCGCAGGGTATCGATACGCTGATCATCGGCGGCTATTCGACCTCGGGCTGCGTGCGCGCGACGGGGCTGGACGCGATGCAATATGGCTTCATCCCGCTGGTGGTGCGCGAGGCCTGTGCCGACCGCCATAAAGGCCCGCACGAGGCCAACCTGTTCGATCTTCAGGCCAAATATGCCGAAGTCATCAGCGAGGCCGAGGCGCTGGCCGTGATCGCCGCGTGCAGCCTAAAGCCTGTAGGTCTTTGACTGAGGCTCCCCTCCCCTTGGGGAGGGGTTGGGGGTGGGGGTACTGCGCAATCGTGAGTGAGACCCCCCATCCCAACCCTTCCCCCCTGGGGAAGGGCTATTGCTGCATTCCCTGAGCACAAAAGCTTCTGAAGGGCGCGCGAAGGGTTTACCCTGTTCATTCGTTGATCATCCGCGCTCATGGCATAATGTCGGCGCGCGATGACAATGAGGAAAGCAAGCCCGTGACCCCGCACTCCATCGCCATGCACCGTTTCGGCTATGGGTTCGCCGAAAGAGGCCCGGCGACGCCCGAAGCGCGCGGGTGGCTGCTGCGGCAATTCGATCGTTACGATCCCGCCCCGCCCGCCATCGCCAGCCGAACCCGCGCCAAGGGCGATCTTGGCGAGACATTGCAGCTGCTCCGCTCGCTGCGGCGCGACACCCGCGAAATGGCCGAAAAGGCGGCGGGCGAGGCAATGATGGCCGAAACCATGACGCGTGAGGATGCGCGCGACGCGGCCCTCGCCAACCTGCCGCCGGAGCTGCGCGACAGGGCGATCGAAGCGCGCGGCATGCTGGTTCAAGATGTGGCGCTCAAGGTCAATCTGGCGGTCACCAGCGCCACGCCGATGATCGAGCGGCTGGTGCATTTCTGGTCGAACCATTTCAGCGTCTCGGTCGGCAAGCTGGGCACGCAGGTCGCGGTCGGCGATCACGAATTCGCCGCGATCCGTCCGCACGTGCTGGGGCGGTTCGGCGACATGCTCGAAGCGGCGAGCTTGCATCCGGCGATGCTGCTCTATCTCGACCAGTTCCAGTCGGTCGGGCCCAATTCCCCCGCGCAGCAGCTCGGCGGAAGGCGGCGCGGCGCGCAAGCGGATCCGCCGCAGCGCCCGCGCGGGCTCAACGAGAACCTCGCGCGCGAAATCCTCGAGCTGCACACTTTGGGCGTCGATGGTGGCTACGCCCAAGCGGACGTGACCGAATTTGCCCGCGCACTGACCGGCTGGACAGTGCCGGGTCTCGGAAGAGTGGCGCGGTTCGGCGAGGATCAGCCGTCAGGCGCGATGTTCGTCGAGCTGGCGCATGAGCCCGGCGGGCGGCGCGTGCTGGGGCGTTCTTACCCTTCAGGTGGCGCGGAACAGGCGCGCGCGATCCTGCGCGATTTGGCCGCGCATCCTGCGACCGCCCGGCACATCGCCACCAAGCTCGCGCGCCACTTCGCCGGCGATACCCCGCCGCCTGCACTGGTGAAGCGGCTGGAGGCCGATTTCCTGACAACCGGCGGCGATCTCGCCAGTCTCACCCGCACATTGGTCGAAGCGCCCGAGGCGTGGGCGCCCGCCCCGCTCAAGTTCCGCACGCCGTTCGAATGGCTGGTCGCATCCTTGCGGCTGACCGGCGCGCAGGAGCTACCGCCGCGCCGGATCGTCGCCGCGCTGACGCAGCTCGGCCAGGTGCCGTGGCGCGCGCCTTCGCCCGCCGGGTATGACGATATCGCCGCCGGCTGGGCCGGGCCGGACGCGCTGCTCAAGAGGGTCGAACTCGCCGGGCAGATCGCCCGCGATACCGCGCTCGACGATGTGGTGAAGCGTGCCGAGGCGGCCTTTCCCGGCGCGCTGGGCGAGACGACCCGCACGCAGCTTGCGCGCGCCGAAAGCGGCAAGCAGGCGCTGGCGCTGCTGCTGGTCTCTCCCGAAATGATGCGGAGGTAACACGCGATGATGACCAATCTCAGCCGCCGCTCGATGCTTGCCTCGTCGCTGATCGCGGCCAGCGGCCTCGCCCTGCCGCGCATGGCGTTTGCGCAAGGCTCAGGCACCCGCAACCTCCTGTTCGTGCTGCTGCGCGGCGCGGCGGACGGGATGGCGATGCTCGCCCCGGTGGGCGATCCCGGATTTGCCGCGCTGCGCGGGGCGACGCTGCCGGATTACGAGGGCGCGGCGCGGATTGACGGGTTCTTTGCGCTCCATCCCGCCTTGGCCGAAGTCGGCAAGGCAGTGGGCGCGGGCGAAGCGTTGTTCGTTCACGCCGCCGCCACCGCCTATCGCGAGCGGTCGCATTTCGACGGGCAGAACCTGCTCGAAACCGGCGGCACCGCGCCCTATGCCGCGCGCGACGGCTGGCTCAACCGGCTGGCGGGGATGATAGCCGAAGGTGCGGGCGGCGCAGCGCCGCGCGCGCTGGCGATCGCGCCCTCGGTGCCGCTGGCGCTGCGCGGGGATGCGCCGGTCTCGAACTACGCGCCCTCGGCCCTGCCCGAAGCGAGCGAGGATCTGATCGCGCGGGTCAGCCAGTTGTATGGCGCGGATGCCGAACTCGGCAGCTTGTGGGCACGCGCGCTCGAAACGCGGGCGATGGCGGCGGATGACGGCCTTAGCAACCTGCGCAATGCCAGCGCGGCAGGCGAACTCGCCGCCTCGCTGATGCGCGGGGCGGACGGCGCGCGGATCGCGATGATCGAGCTGGGCGGATGGGACACCCACGCCAACCAGCGCGGCGCGTTCGCCCGGCAGGCGCGCGGGCTCGACGCGCTGCTCGCCGCCTATCGCACCGCGATGGGTGAGGCATGGCGCGATACGATGGTGCTGGTCGCGACCGAATTCGGGCGTACCGCGCGGATGAACGGCACCGGCGGCACCGATCACGGCACCGCAGGCGCAGCGCTGGTGCTGGGCGGCGCAGTCAAAGGCGGCAGAGCGATCGCCGACTGGCCGGGCCTCAAGGACAGCCAGCTGTTCGAGGGCCGCGACCTTGCGCCGACGATCGCGCTCGAAAGCGTGCTGGCGGGCGCGGCGGCGGAGCATCTGCGGCTCGATCCGGCGCTGGCAATGACGCGGCTGTTCCCGGGCCGCGCGGCCAAGCCGCTGGGCGACATCATCCGCGTCTGAACACAAAAAAGAGGCGGCTGTCCAATGCAGCCGCCTCCAGTCGAGAGCCTGTCGCGGCTCAGGAGAACCGCGACAGGCCGGGGTCACAGGTTAGTGGCCGGTCGCGGCATTGCCGCTGGCCTGACCGACGATCAGCGCATCGCCCGAAGCGGTGATCATGCCCACCGGCAGCGTGGTGATCGCGCGGCCCTGCTGGACGACCACCTGTTCGATCTGGCCGCGGCCATTGGCGATGACCTCGCGCACCGAGCCGAGCGCTGCGCCGTGAGGGTTCAGCACGTCCATGCCCGGAGTGACGGTCACCGCGCCCTGGCCCGCCGCAGCGGCAGAGCCGGCCACCGCCAGCACCGGAGCGGTCAATCCCGCCGTGCCGGTGCCGGAGAGTGCGCCGTTGGCCTGGCCGGTAAGGCTACCCATCGCCGGAAGCGCAGGGATCGCCGGAGCGGCCAGCGCCGGAACCGCCGGAGCAGTCGGAAGCGACGGGGTTGCCGGGATTGCGGGCATTGCAGGAACCGCAGCGCCCTGCGTCATCGCGCTCAGCGAACCGGCAGCCTGCCCGGAGACGGTGGCGGCAAGCTGCTGGGTGCTGGCGAGCGGGTTGCCAGCGATTGGCTGCGCGCCGACATTGCCTTCGCCATTGGCCGAACCACTGCCCTCGCCATTGGCACCCGCCGACAGGGGCAGGCCGGGAACGGTAGGCACGGCAGGCGCGGCCAGTGCCGGAACAGCCGGAGCGGCCGGAACCGCCGGGACCGTCGGCATTGCCAAGCCCTGCGCCGTGCCGCTCAGCGAACCGGCGGCCTGCCCGGAGGCGGTCGCGGCGAACTGCTGGGTCGCATCCAGCGCGTCGGCGCCGATATTGCCTTCACCATTGGCCGAACCATTGCCCTCGCCGCCCCCTTCTGCCGCCAGCGGTAGGCCGGGGACTGCGGGAACCGCGGGCATGCCCAGCGCCGGGGTCGCAGGAACGGCTGCAAGTGCGGCATTCTTTGCGCCCTGTGCCGTGCCGGTTGCGCGGCCCGAGGCATTGCCAGCGAACTGCTGCGCGCGGTCAGCAACCGGAGCGGCAGCGCCGGTCAGCGCGTCGGTGCCGATCAGCTGCGCGTTGGCGCTGCCCGAACCGCTGGCCGAGCCGCTGCCGCTGGCCTGCGCGGTGCCGCCGATCGGGGCAACCGCGAGGTCGGTGAGGCTGGCAGTCGATCCGGTCAGCGAGACCTGCGCGCTGCGCTCGGCCTGCACGGTGCCTTTCTTGGCGTCGACCGACCGGCTGCCCTGCGTCGAAGCGGTGCCGTCAACCGTGCCGCGCACCGTGCGGGTGGTGCGATCGACGGTGGTGCCGATCGTGCTGCGGGTGGTGGTCTCGAGCGTGCCGCCGAGCGAACCGCCCAGCCCGCCGCCAAGGCCGCCGCCGAGACCGCCGCCACCCAGAAGCTGGGCGTTGGCCGTGGCGGGAACGAGAGCCAGAACGCTGGCTGCGATAAGAAGCTTGTTCATGTCCGTATCCTTTCGTCTGTGGCAGCGAGCCGTCGTGTTTGCTCGCTCAGAAAGGAAACGGATGGCGTTTCGGGTTTAATGCATCGCCGGATGCAAAAATCTATTTTTTGCGGCCGCAGCCCTCGCAGATCAGCCCGCGACCATAGGTATCGTCCGCGCCCTTGCGGCCGAGATCGCGGGCCTCGCGGTCGAGCATCGCGCGCCAGTCACCGCCGCGTTCCAGCGCCGCAGCCACGCGCGCGGCCGCGAGCGGCGTAGCAAAGCTGGTACCGCGCCACTGCTTGATGCGCCCCTTGGCATCCGCGGCGCGCACTTCGGCCCCCGGCGCGGCGTAATCGAGGTCGAGCGCCCGGCCCGCCTCAATCAACGCTCGGCCTTTGCGGTCGACACCGGTGATCGCCAGCACGCCCGCATAGGAAGCAGGATAGGCGGGCGGTGCCGCCGGGCCATCATTGCCGACCGCCGCCAGCACCACCACGCCATTCTTGCGGGCTGCGTCGACCGCGCGCGCGATCACCTTGTTGTCGGGGCCGACCAGGCTAATCGTCACCACCTTGCAGCCGCTTGTCGTCAACCAGCCTAGCGCCTTGGCAATCGCCAGCGCATTGCCGCCCGCCGGGTCCTCCCCGTAAACATCGGCGACCATCACCCGCCGCACGCCGGTCGCGACCAGCAGACTGGCGACCGCGCTGCCGTGATGCGACGCCGCCGGGGCCCCGCGCGCAAATCCCTTCTGCGTTGCGACCGGAACTGCCTTGCCCGCTCCGCCGTCGATCACCCCGACCGCCGTGCCGACTGTCGGCTGCGCGCTCATGGCCATCGGCAGGCGTGCAGGAACCGAAGTCCCGGTGCTCCCAGCCTCGAAATAGAGATTGTCGGCGCTGACTTCGAGCTGCGGAGCCACTTCACGTGCCAGTTCCTGCGCGCGCGCCAAGGTGAGGCCTGCAGGCACCGTCAGCGTGACAAGTTCGATATCCAGCCCTTCGATCGCGCTGCGCTCGGCGACGCGGAACCCGGCCTGTTCGAGCACGGCGATGTTCTCCATGCTCGGGGCAATCGCCAGCAACTCTCCGCGCCGCGCAAGATCGCCGGCCGCATCGCGCTCGATTAGATCGCCGTGCCAGTCGAGCAACCGGTCGAGCGTCCGCTCCCGCAGCCGCAACAAGCGGCCAGCCTCGCCTGCGACCATGCGGTCGGTGGCGGCAACGGTATCGTCGACGGTTTCGGTTACCTCGCCCAGCACCCCGCCCACCGGCGGCACGCCGGGCAGTTGCAGCTGCGCCGCCAGCGGGTTCGCCAGCGCGCCGCCCAGCAGCAAGATCAGTCCAATCGTGGGCAGAAGCCGTCGCATCATTGTTCCTCTCGACGAAATTGTCTTAAGCATGGATGAAACGAACGCCGCCATCCGTTTCATCCACAGAAAGGCACGAAAGCTGTCCCAGAGCTTCGAACAGCAAGCACTCGCCCTGCTGCCGCGCTTGCGGCGCTTTGCGATCGGGCTTGCCGGTTCGCCAGCCGACGGCGACGACCTGTGCCAGATGACAATCGAGCGTGCTCTCACCCGCCGTGACCAGTGGCAGGAGGGAACCCGGCTCGACAGCTGGATGTACCGGATGATGCGCAATATCTTCATTGACGAAATGCGCGCCACGATGCGCCGCCGCGAAACCTTCGTCGATCCCGACGCGGGCGAAGCGGTCGGTGCCGATGGCGCGCAGGAGGCGGCCGTTGAATTATCCATGGTCGACCGCGCCATGGGGCAGCTGCCCGCCGACCAACGCGAGGCGGTGCTGCTGGTGATGGTCGAAGGCTGTTCCTACAAGGAAGCTGCCGAGATCGTCGGCTGCCCGGTGGGAACGCTCAACTCGCGCCTGGTGCGCGGACGCGACGCGCTGCTGGCGCTGCTGGAGGACGCGCAATGAACATCACCGACGATTTGATTGCCGCCTTCGCCGATGGCGAGCTGGACGGTGCCGAGCAGTTGCGGGTTGCCGCAGCCGTTGATGCCGATCCCGCGCTGGCCCGCAAGGTGGCGCTGCACCGGACTTTGAAGGGGCAATTGGCCGCGCATTACGCACCGATTGCCGAGCAGCCGGTCCCCGCGCATCTCGCTGCGCTGCTGCAACCGGCAGACGACAAGAACGCACAGGGTGCCGAAATGATCAGCTTCGCCGCCGCGCGCCAGAAGCGTGGCCTTGCGCCGATGATGCGGCGCTGGGCGCCGATTGCCGGTCCGGCGCTCGCCGCCTCTTTGGTGTTGACGCTGTGGCAGCCGTGGCAGGGAAGCACACCTGATGGCTACGCCCAACCCGGCCTTGCGGCAGCGCTCGATACGCAGCTTGCCGGGGCCACGCCTGATGGTGATGGCACCCGCATCCTCCTGAGCTTCGAGAGGGACGGCGGCGATCTGTGCCGGGCATGGCGCGGCGCGGATGAAGGCGGGATCGCCTGCCGCGATGATACGGGGTGGAGGATCGAGCAGCAGTTCGCGCTCGGCACCGCGCCATCGTCCGAGTTCAGGCAGGCAGGCAGCGAGGCCGATCTGCTCGCCGCCGCGCAGGACATGGCGGCAGGCGAAGCGCTCGACGCCGAAGCCGAACGCGCCGCCCGCGAACGCGGCTGGCGTTCGAGCCAATAACCCACGCAAAAGAGGGGGCCGACATTGCTGTCGGCCCCCTTGTCTTGTGCAACGCGGTGCGGCGCGGTGGGTCAGTTCACCGTCACCGTGCCCATGCGATAGCCGCGCTCGGCCATTTCCTCGATGTAGTGGAAACGCTCCTTGTGCAGCTCGCGGGCATATTCTTCCCACGCGTCGCGCTGGTCTTCGATATCGCTGGCGTTGCTGAGATCGGCGCGCAGCTCCTTCTGCGCTTCGGTGATGTCGATGCGGTAATCGAACCACAGCGCATTCTCGATGCCCGCGATCGGTGCGTTGATGATCTGGCGTTCTTCAGCCTGCGCGAGGCGTTCCTCGACAAGATCGGCGATCGCGGCGTGCGCCATCGAAGCGGTGACACTGAAGATCAGAAGGGTAGCAATTTTGGCAATGATCATGTTGTTTCTCCGTCTGGGTTTCGCCCGGCGGTGAGTGCCGGTCAGACAGAAAACGGATGGCGCGTGCGATTTAATGCATGGCCGACCATTCGCGGCAAATAGGGGCGAAATCCGGCGGGGAGCATCTTAGCGTATATCGCAGCAAGTCTTGGACGCCCGTCAGCAAGTGCCCGTCAGTGAACTTCGAACATCATATTGACCGTCTCACTGGAGCGCTTTTCGATCATTCCGGGTCATGTCCGCAGGATTTGAAGTAGCTGACCGCAACAGCGCCCCACGCGCAAAAGGCCGGATCGCCTGGGCCGCAGACTGTCTCTGAAGCGCCTCGGCGCGCCGCACAACCGCGCAATTGATTGACCCGGCTCGATCCGCGACCGGTTCGCGCAGATGAAATAGAGGATTGGGCGCGCGATCTTCGCCTCTAGGCAAACGGCACCGTGCTATTATGGTTAAAAGCGGATATTAGGCTCGCGCAGAGATGTCTAATCGGACATGGGGTCATTCGGTTTGCAGGGGGGCGGCGAGGTGACCAACAGGCGGGCATGGCCAGGCCGGATTCAGGACGGGCGACCCATAGGACGAACGGGGACGCGCGGACGTGCCTGACATTTTCCTCTCCTACAGCCGTGTTGACCAACCTCGCGCGCGCCAGTTCGTGAAGTCCTTCGAGGCGGCCGGGCTGTCGGTATGGTGGGACCCGCACCTCAAATCGGGCGAAGCCTATGACGAAGTGACCGAGGCGGCGCTACGCGATGCCCGGGCTGTTGTAGTGCTCTGGTCGGAAACGTCGGTCGGATCGCGCTGGGTGCGGGCGGAAGCAACCGTGGCAAACCGCAACAATACGCTCATGCCGGTCATGATCGACGTTGCTGACCGGCCGATCATGTTCGAACTGGTGCAGACAGCCGACCTGATCGACTGGCGCGGCAATAGCGATGATCCGGCCTTCCAGACGTTCCTCTCCGAAGTGCGGCGGCGCGTGGACAAGACCGCCGCGGCCCAGGAGGACCGACCCGGCATTGCCGTGCTGATGTTCCGCTATCCGCCATCCAACCAGGACGAGGCCTATTTCTCCGAGGGCATGTGCGACGATATCATCAGTGGGCTTGCAAAGTCGCGGATGCTGAAGGTCACAGGCCGGCAATCCAGCCTGACGATTGATTGGCAGACCAGCACCAGCGCCGAGATCAGCGAGCTGCTCAGCGTGCGCTACCTTGTGCGCGGCCAGACGCGGCGCAGCGGTGATCGCATGCGCGTCATCGCCGAACTTGTCGACGGGCGGAACGACGAGACGATCTGGCAGGGCCGGTTTGACCGCGACCAGAGCGATCTGTTCGCGGTCCAGGACGAGATCACCAGCGCAATCGTCGCGACGATCGAGCCTGAGGTTCTCGGCCGCGAACAGAAGCTCGCTGTCAGAGACAAGCGCGATCTCAACCACTGGAATCTGTTCGTTCGCGGGCGATACCATTTCTGGCGCAGCCAGGTCGCCGATCTGCGCAAGGCCGAAGTGCTGCTGAAGCAGGCGCTGGAGCTCGCGCCCGACGATGCAGCCACCCTGGCGCTGCTGGCGCAAAACGAACTCGCCGAAGTCTGGTCAGGCACCCTGAAAGACCCGGTCGTCAAGATGATGAATGCGCTCGACTATGCCAAGCGGGCAGTCGAAGCGGACCCGCGCGATGCAGCCGGCCACTACGTGCTTGGCATGGTGATGAGCTTCATGGGCCAGGTCGACAAGGCGATTGCCGAGCAACGCCTGGCGCTGATGCTCAATCCCTATAACGTCGCCGCGCAAGGCGAACTCGGAAGGGTGCTGGCCTTCCATGGCGACAGCGAGGGTGCCATTGCCGCCAGCGATGCCGCGATCCGATTGTCGCCGCACGATCCGCACGACTGGCTGTGGCTGCGCAGCAAGGCGATTGCCTGCTACATCGCCGATCGCCCGGAAGAAGCGTTGGAGCATGCACATGCCTCTGCGGCGCGCCGGCCCGACTATTTCTTCCTGCATTTCCTCGTGGCAGCCTGCGCGGCTGCCAGCGACCAGATGGAGGCCGCGCGCGCCGCTTGCGCGGAAGGCATGGCGATGCACGCGCGCTACAATCTCAAGGGACTGATGTTGGGGCACCCGTTCAGCAACCCGGCGCATCTGGAGGCTTTTGCCAACCATTTGCGGGCTGCTGGCTGGACGGGGTGATGGGGGAAATCGGCATGGCGAAGAAAGTTGCAATCCTGGGCGGCGGTATCGGCGCACTGTCAGCAGCCTTCGAACTGACCAATACGCCCGATGTGGAGGTCACCATCTACACGCTGGGGTGGCGACTGGGCGGCAAGTGCGCCTCGTCGCGCGGGCCCGACATGCGCATCGAGGAACACGGCATCCATGGCTTCTGCGGCAGCTACTTCAACGCGCTTCCCATGATGGCCGCCGTCTATGCCGAGCTTGACCGCCCGCCGACGAGCCCGATCCCCGATTTCAAGACCGCGTTCCGCCCGCTCGACACGGTGCAGCTCTATTACTGGAGCGATGGCACACCCACGGCGGTGCCGCTCACCTTTCCTGAAAACAAGCTGTTCCCCGATCCCAGCCAGCCGCAAGGCATGCTTGACCTGTTGACGCTGATCAGCCGCGTGCTGGCGATGCTTGGCGATGCTCTGGCGCTGCACGCCGGCATCAAGCTTCCGACGGACGTGCAGAAGATCATCGCCGACATGCTGAACCATGTGCAAGGCCATCTGGAAGGCCGCGTGTCCCTGACCGTGCTGGAAGGGCTGAAGGCGAGCTGGCACGTGGTGCGCGATGCAATGATGGCAGTCGGGGTGACGGGCAACACGCTCAATACCGTCATCCTCGTCGATTATGCCTTCACGCTGATCATGGGCACAATCACCGACAAGGTCGTGACCCTCGGCTGGGACCGGCTGGACGATGAAAACTGGGATCACTGGCTTGCCCGCCACGGCGCGCTGCCGGTCACCATATCCTCACCGATGGCGCTGAACACGGTCAACCTTTCCTATCAGTACACCATGGGCAACGCGACGACCTATCCGCTCGGCGACACGTCCAAACCATCGCTCATGGCAGCGGGCGCCTATGTGCATTGGACGCTGCGCAGCTTCGCCTATTGCGGGCATGTCCTCTATGCCTTTGCCGGCGGCACAGGGGAGACAATCATCGCGCCGCTCTACGAGGTGCTCAAGAAGCGCGGTGTGAAGTTCGAATTCTTCAACAAGGTCGAAGAGCTCGTCCTCTCCGCCGATGGCAGCGCCATTGACCAGGTCAAGATCGGCATCCAGGCGACCGTCAAGAGTGACGGCGAATATCAGCCGCTGTTCAATGTGAAGGGCCTTCCCTCGTGGCCGGCCCAGCCCTTCTACGATCAACTGAACGAGGAAGATCAGCTTAAGGGTAAGGATTATGACCTCGAAAGCTGGTGGACGCCCTGGCAGCCGGTGAAGCCGCGAACGCTGCAGGCTGGCGTGGATTTCGACGTGGTGGTGTTTGCGCTTTCGGTGGGCGCGGTGCCCTATGTCGCCAGCCAGTTGACCGCAAAGTCGGCACGCTGGGCCGCGATGGTTGACGGTCTACCGGCGGTTCAGACCCAGGCCATGCAGATCTGGCTGACCAAGAGTTTTGAGGACCTGGGCTGGTCGATCCCGCTGCCGCCCGATGGCACGCCGCTGGCCGACACCTGGTATCCCCCCTTTGATGGCCATGCCGAGCTCAGGCACCTGATCCCGCTGGAGGACTGGCCGGCAAACATCATGCCCAAGTCCCTGTGGTACTTCTGCGATTGCCTGCCCGAAACCGAAGCGCCGCCTCCTTTTACCGATACCGGCTATCCAGCGCGGGTAAAGGCGAAGGTGGAGCAAAACTGCATCGCCTACCTCAACAAGGCAATCGGCGGCCTGATGCCCGGCGCAATGCTGGTTGGCGCGGAGCCCGGAGGTCAGCCGCAAATGAACTTCGGACTCCTTGCCAATACCAAGCCCACGGCCCTTGCCGGACCGCTCACCTTCGGCAGCCAATTCTGGCGCGCCAATATCGATCCCACTGAACGTTACGTTACCTCTCCGCCCGGCAGCACCCGCGTGCGGTTGGTCGCGTGGGATACGGATTTCTCCAATCTCGTTATCGCCGGGGACTGGGCCTATACCGGGGTCAATGTCGGCAGCGTCGAGTGCACCGTGATGAGCGGGAAGCTCGCCAGTCACGCCATCACCGGATCGCCCCCGCTCAACGATATCCCCGGCTACCCGGCCAACCGCCACCCCTTACCCCCGACCGCATAGGTTTCGCACGGCGCGCTATCACTGCTCCGCGAGATATGTGACCAACTTATTGGCAGGCTATCGCAGCCCCGCGCCGGGCCAACGGGGCCTTTGGGGGTCGTCAGCGTATTTGCGATATACTGGCGGGCCACGCCCGATGAAATTGGGCACTACACCTACGCTATCGACCTAAGTCGTTTGCAAGATGCTGACAAAATTCGAAGCCGCCCAGGATAGCCATGTTTTTGAGAATTCCAGTGTAAAATACTCAGGTTTCAGGTGGTGCAATCGCCCCTGATGGCCCCCTTATGGCAAGGTCAATTTCGTCGATTATTGCTTCCGCATCTCGTCAAGCCATTCCCACCTGATCTGGCATATCGATGGCATGGCGGTCGTTTGTGATGCCCGTCGTGTGACGATCGCGGCTCCGAACCAGAGGCTCTCGCTACCATTTATTGAGGTTCTGTCCAAATATCACGGACTGTCCTGATCGCGGGCATAGCAGGATGTGCTTGGCTTATCGGGGGTGAAACAGCGGCGCAATTCTAAGGCCGCGGCAATTGCGAACCGTAAGGCCTTTGCGGCCTTCGGACAGCGACGCTCTACACCTCGACGCTGCAACATACCCCCTTGATGGCTGCAGATTCTGCGACAGCATCATGCACAGCGCGGGGTTTATCCGACCGTGTCTTGCGACCGGTCCACGTGCATCTTCGCCCCGCCGCCGGCATGGAACACTGCCCCCTTCCTTGCACTTTGTCGCGCATGCTCGATCAGGACGTTCAGGAATATGGGCCCGTGTCCATCGATTCTGCCGCCTTCGTTGCCGCGCTTCACCGACACGTTGCGGACGATTTCCCGCTCACGCCTTGTTCGGCCTATGCTTCGAACGGCGGCACCTTCAAACCCGTCGATTGCGGAATCGAACGGGCGAAGCAAATGTCGCAGGAGACCGCCGGATGACGGCGCTTGATGCGTTGCAATGGTACGGGGCGGGAGCAGGGGTGCTGGCTGCTCTGATTGTAGCGTCCGATATCTCGAGGCGCATGACCGGCGCGGGCTTCGTGCTGTTCGTCACTGCCTCGGTGGCGCTGATTGCGTGGGGATTCCTGAGCGGGGACGCAGCGGGCATCGGATGGCAGAACGTGTGTCTGCTGGCGATCAATGCCTGGGGTGTATGGCGTTACCTGCTGCGCCCGGGTGGAGCGGACACGTCACCGCAATCCGCACCCGAGTAGCTCACCCGCTCAATCGTTGGTTGAATCGACAACGGTGCCTACCGGGACGGGATAGGCGGGGGTGTCAGGCCGGGACGACGCGATGCGCCCGGTTTCAGGCGCATCCGCCTCTGTCCCCCCTGTCTTCCGCCGCGAAAGCAGCCACGCCCCTGCGCCCAGCGCCACCATCATCGGGATCGACAGACGCGATATCACAAAGGGGATGACGCTCGCCGCCAGCGCGCCGCCCGCTGCACCGCCAGCATTTGAGACATTGGGGGAGCGTTCGGCAAGTTTGGTGCCGATTACGGCACCGATGACATTCTTGATCATCGTAGTTCTCCTCGTACCCGAAGCGGCGCGATTGCGCGTTTCGGTTCGGCGGATAACAGGGCTTTGGCCGCGATGTTCCAACGCAAATGTCAGGCCTTTTTTCGGCGGGACATTTTTTCGCGTGCCGTGAAACATTTTCTCCGCCTGCCGCTTGTAGTCGCCGCATCCGTACTGACCTGGATGCAAGCCCCGATCAACTTTGGCCCCCGCCCTTGAAAAGGGGTGGGGGTTTTTTCCGCCTGCAAAGATCTTGCCCGGGCCGGTCCGGGCGATGGAACAATGCTGCATCAAATCGACTTTGGCGGCGAAGTTCAACGAAGGAGACATGCCATGTTTGGCTGGGCAGTTACTTTTCTTATCATCGCGCTTATCGCTGCCGTGCTTGGCTTCGGCGGTCTTGCCGGAACCGCGACCAACATCGCCTATGTCGTGTTCGTCGTGGCCATCATTCTGGCAGTGATCGGCTTCTTCCGCGGCCGCAGGGTCTGAAGGACCGCGCCACTGGCGCGCCGCCGGGGCCAATCAGGCTGGCGGCGCGCCAAACAGGTAACCGGGCTCGAAGTGAGCATATCGCCGCAGGCCCTCCCAGTCGCGGGGATAGAACGTGCCCCGGCGAAGGTCGGCCAATTCCACCTCCCGTAATTTGCTGACCGCTCTGTTGGCGTGAATCGTGCTGATCCCGCACATGTCGGCAAGATCGCACTGCGAAAAGGGCGTAGGCACTGCATCGTCGCGGGCGCGGCCCGTGAATTGCAAACGTTCGTACAATTCGCAAAAGATATGCGCGATGCGGCGCGGGGCGTCATTGCGTTCGAGCATTTGAATCCAGCGCCGGTGAATGGCCGCATCGAGCAGCGAGGCGAACCAAAGTGCGCGGGCAAGGATTGGGTGGCCGACAATTACCCCGTCGAGCGCCGCGTGGGATATCGTCGCCACTCTCGCCGGGCCGGCCGCGACGATCGTGTGATCGAGCCGCTGCAATACCAGACCATGAAGATCGACGAAGTCGCCGGGCACGCAGATGCCGACGATAAAGCGCCGCTGGTCGCGCATGATGGTGCGGAACATGACCCCCTCGACCAGCAGCGCCGCCTCGGTCAGCCGCGTCCCGCGTGCGCTCAAAACCTCGCCGTCGGCGAGCTGTCTGGTGCCTGAAACAGCCTGTTCCAGCCGAAGAAGATCGTCATCGGCCAGCAAATGCCTCATGCGACCGGCCAGGAAATCGGCGGTTAGCGCCTGACGGTGCTCGCCACCGCCCGAGATTGCGCAAATCGGCGGTCCCGCCGTATTTTCGGCCCCAGGAGGCCGCCGAATGGTGATTGTCGATGTCATGTTGGCCGTCGCTAATGATTGAGGCCGAACACTTTAGACGTCGAAAGCGCGCCTTTGCGGCCCGCTACTATCGGTCCGTGGCGGATTGCGCACGGACTGCCGCTTCATCCGCCGTTACATATCCTTGCGCAGGCTGAGCGCGCCTTCGCCATAGAGGTAATCCGCTTCGAACCGCGCGAATTCTTCCAGCGCGCCGCGATCCCGAATGTCGATGCGGCCGCGCCTGATATCGGCAAGGCCCAGCTCACGCAGTTCGCCCAACGCCCGGTTGACATGAATCGTGCTGGCCCCCGACATTTCCGCGAGATGCGCCTGCGTCAGCCTGCTCTCGAATCCGCCCTCGTCGCCGAGCCCCACCATGCCAAGCCGCCGCCAGATTTCGGCAAAGATATGCGCGAGCCGCCGTGCGGTGGTGAGCTGTTCGAGCTTCATCACCCATTCCCGGTGCATCGCGGCATCGAGCAGCGTTGAAAACCAGAACAGGCGGGCGAGATGCGGATGTTCCTTCATCACCCAGGCGATTTTATCGTGCGCGACATAGCCGAGCGTGACCGTGCCGATGGTGTCGATATTATGGTCGAGCCGCCGCAGCGCGAAGCAGTGCAGATCGATGAAATCTCCCGGCACATGACAGCTGACCGCATAGCGGTTCTGCGTCCCGTCGAGCGTGCGCAGCACAAAGCCGTCGATCAGCATGGTGGATTGGTTATAGACTCGGCCCTTTTCGAGAATGCGGGTCGGCCGGGTGAGCGTACGGGTATCCTCGATCAGGGATTCAAGCAGAGCTTTTTCCGCCTCGGTCATGTCATGGCGCAGTCTGCCCATCAGAAACCGACCGGTTAGCGGGAAAGTAGCGAGCTCGGCTGCGATATCCTGATCCGTCATGCTGACCCCGGTGGTGCGCGCGGGTGTGCGGCCAGTCGGGCATAGCTGTTATAGCGGAGGGGGAGTAGCCCCTCGCGGTGCCGTCAGTCCGAAGCGAGCAGCCGCAGGAGCGCGCGTTCGGTGCGCGACATGGTGGCGGTGCGGCGCAGCCCCTGCAAAAGATCGGGCGGCACTCCGGTTTCCGCCAGCGCGAGGACCTGCGGATGGATGTAGCTCTTGCGCGCGATCGCCGGAGTGTTGCCGAGGCGCTCCGCCACCGTCTCGCTCAATGTGGCAATGGTGGTGCCGTCGGTTGCGGCGCACAGCTGTTCGAGGGCAATGACGCTCGCGTGCCAGGTGCGGAAATACTTTGCCGACAGGTCGGCATCGGCGTGGGTCCGGATATAAGTGTTGACGTCGCATGACGTGATCGTGCGCCATTCACCGCTTTCATCGCGGTATTGGAACAGGCGCTGACCGGGCAAATCCTGCAACCGGCGCACCTGGGCGGCCACCGCGCGGTCGGTCACGGTCACTTCGCGCAGCGTCCCGCCCTTGCCGCGAAACCGCAGCCGGACTCTCGGCCCCGACACCGTCACATGACGCTTCAGCAAGGTGGCCGCGCCGTGCGTGCGATTGGTCTTGCGGTAAGCCTCGCTGCCGATGCGGATTGCCGACAGATCGAGCAGCGCGATGACGCAGGCGGCGGCCTTGTCCTTTCCGAAATCCCGCGCAGCAAGATCCGCGCCGACCTGTGCTCTTAGGGCGGGCAGCCGCGCTCCGAAACGGGCGCACAGCGCAAACTTCTCCGCCTCGCGCGTTTGGCGGAACTCGGGGTGATAACGATATTGCTTGCGCCCGCGAGCGTCGATCCCGGTGGCCTGGATGTGGCCATCGGGGTCGGGGTTGAACCAGCAGCTGCGATAGGCAGGGGGGAGTGCAATCGCATCAAGCCGCGCGATCAGGGCGGGCTCGGTGATGCGACGCCCGTCGGGGCTGCAGTAAGAGAAGTGCTTGCCGCGTCGAATGCGAGTGATGCCCGGCTCGTCGGCATTCGTAAAGCTTAACTGCGCCATGCCGCGCCAAGCACCTCCCACGCGCGGAAGTTCCACGTTCTGACCTTGCGCACGATCGAATGCCGGTGGGAGAGGGCACGTTTCCCCACAGTAGGGGACGCTGCGCGAATGCGTTTTTCTTCCGGCAGAGGGAACATCATTGTCGCGATGCGCTTACTAGCGCGATCTGCAAACGGGAGCCGGCCAATGACCGATCTTGTTTTAATACTGATGGCGGGCGGCGCTTTTGGTTGGCTTGCCATCTTTATGATCCGGACCAGCGGCTTGCGCGCAATTTTGCCCGATATCCTCACGGGGGTCGTTGGTGCGATGATTGCGGGGTTTCTGGGCGTGCCTCTTTTGGACCGTGACGTTGCTGGTCGTGGTGTCGATAGGCATTCTCTCGTCATTGCCCGCGACTTTGCGCTGATCCCGATGCTCGGGTTCACCGCATTGGCACCGGGCGCTACCGGCTAGCCCAATTGTTTAAAGCAAGGAGCATCAAGTTATGAGAACTTCCGCCATTCTACTGCCCGCCCTGCTTGCCGTAACGCTGGCTGCGTGCGACCAGCAAACCGTAGCCGATGAGCAGCGGGAAGAAAGTCTCGAAGCCGAGGCGGACGCCGTTCGCGCCGATGCCGAACAGAACGCCGATGCGATGGAGCAGCAGGCCGAAACGCTCGATACCGACGTCGACGGCGTCGACACCGCCACCGAAAACGCGATGGAAGAGAAGGCCGATGATGTGCGTGAGCAGGGTGAGGCGAAGGCCGACGCTCTCGAAGAACAGGCCGAACCACCCAATTGATCCCGCACCCGATAAGGTGCGCCATGGTTTTCACTGAGCAAACGGGGGTTCGCCGTTCGGCGGACCCCCTTCTTGCACCATAAGGTCGGCCGCACGGGTCAGACGGTGGCCGCAGGGGACGGTCGCTCGCACCTGGCCACCGGTATGACGCTGATTCCGGAATCGCTTTCGAGGATCGCATGGCGCACCTGTGCCAGGTCGTCGATCCCGTGCTTGTTGCGAGCGGCCACCATGATATCGTCAATGTCGATGCGGGCCCGCCGCAGCGCCGCGTGATCGATGACCCCGTCGACGATCAGCAACGTCGGCGTGCCGTCGATCAGCCGGTCGAACCTGCGCGAGAGGCGCTTGCAATAGGTCAGCCCGACGTCGATCACCACCAGCGTGCTACACTCCATCATCGCGTTGGTGATCGAAAAGTCGTCCCCCAGCAACGCTTGCTGGGTCGTCTCGGCAATGATGAGCATCAGCACGAAATCAAAGGGCGAGGCCTGCGCCAGCGTGCGGCGGCCCGAAAGCCGCATGATGATCAGCAGCAGGAGATAGATCGCTGCGCCGCGCAGCACCGCATCCATGCGCCGGCCTCAGGGCAGGATCACCGGCGCGATGGTCGCGCTTTGGCCGTCAATGGCGATGGGCATCGGCAGACGCGGCCATCGGGGGCGCAGCGCGCGCACGGCGAAGCGGATGCGGGCGGGCCTGTCCCCGCCGCGGATCGCAAACACGTAGCTGTGGCCATTGCCCCCGGCCCACGCCAATCGTGGCGCGGGCGTGATGTTCTCGACCGCGAAGGTATCGAGGAAGACGGTCGGAAGCGTGATGCGCGTCTCGGCGTTGCTGGCTCGCAGATCGATCGCCAGCTCATCGGCCATCTGCCACCGGGACACCGCAGGATAAGTCACCATCGCCCTGCCGATGGTAATCCGGTCGTGCGACATCGGCCCACCGCCGCCCGTCATGCCCGCAAGCCCCGCCGCGACCAGCAGTGTCATGGCCATCCAGGCGGCTCGTTGCAGCTGCCAGAATCGGTGCTGAAAGACTTCATCGCGCGCGGTGGGTCGCCGCGCGGCTGACGGAATTGCGGATTGGTGACTGTCGTGCGCGTTCATCCCGCCTCCGCCGCCCGTTCTAGCGGCACCCCTCTTTTCCGCGACAACATGGGTTGGGAAGTCGACTTGTCATTGTGCCGCTGACTTGATGCGGATGATTCACACAGGTGAAATCGTGCGAGAGCCGTTTGGCCTATCGTCCGGTCGGGTAGCAGGGCCAATGACGGAGACGAATGCAAATGAAGATCCCAATCCTGATCACCGCAGCCCTGATATTGGCGGGATGCGAGCGAAACGATCCGGTCATGGACGAGGGCGCGGAGCTGACGACCACAGACGAAGGCGGCGATGCAGGCGGCCTTGCCCGCACCAAGACCGAAAGCGTCGATCCCGAGCCAGCCCCGCCTGCCGCCCAGTTCGTGCAGCGCGCCGCAATTTCGGACATGTATGAAATTGCGGCGGGCAAGCTGGCGAGCGAAAAGGGCGAAAGCGCCGCTGTCCGCAAGTTTGGAACAATGATGGTCGCCGCGCATGGCGAACAGACGGCCGTGCTGAAGCAGGCGGTCGCGGCCTCGGGTCGGCAATTTGACTTCCCTGCCGCGCTCGACGCACAGCACCAGGCTCAGATCGACGTCCTCAAACGCCTCGATGGCGCGGATTTTGACCGCGAATACGCCAATCAGCAGCTCGCCGCTCACCGCAATGCGCTCGCGCTGCTCAAGGGCTATGCGCGGGATGGCGATACTCCCGATCTTCGTCAGTTCGCTCAGGCCGCCATTCCCAAAGTGCAGCGGCATCATGACCGCATCTTCAACGACATCAACGCGCCGCTCCCCGTTTCGGCTGAACAGCAAACCTACGACAAGCCTGCACTCAGCAATTAGCTTCAGGAGCTGAGCCGTGCGGGGTGTCGCTGGTATCGGCGCGGATCGACGCCAGTGCCGCTCCCGCGGTCAGCCCATGAACTAATGCTGACAGGGCGACAGTGACCAGCACGGTCAGCCACAAGTCTTCGATCATGGGCACCGCTCCCGCCCCGGCGGCAAAAGCAAGGTAGTAGAGGCTGCCGATCCCGCGCATGCCGAACCCGGCGGTCACCCAGCGTTCGCGCCCGGCAAGCCCGCTGCCCAAAAGAGCCGCCCAGCCACAGACAGGCCGCACGACCAGCACCAGCGCAGCGGCGATCGCGAGATGCTGCACTTCGATGGCGTGCCAATAGATGCCCAGCGCAGCGCCGGTCATCAATAGCAGAACAGCGGTCAGCGCGTGTTCGATGGCGAGGTTGAAGACGTGGAGGCTCGTGTGGAAGCCATGCTCCGCCTCTACCCGACGAAACGCAAGGCCGCCGACAAAACAGGCGATGAAACCGTAGCCCTCGATGGCCTCCGCCGTCCCGTAACACACCAGCACCCCGGCCAGTGCCAACACCCCCGACCCTGTTTCGGCAAGGACGTTGCGCGCTGGCCAGTGGAACACGATCCGGGCCAGCAGCCAGCCCATAGCCGCGCCGCTGCTGGCTCCTGCCGCGACACGCCAGACGACATCGCGCGCCAGCCACACTCCGGCGTCGCTGGCCGACTGCCCTGCAGCCACCGCGAGCGCGAGATATACGAAGGGGAAGGCCAACCCGTCATTGAGCCCGGCTTCGGTAGTCAGCGCGAAACGCACCGGATGCTCCCCGCCCTCGGTCGGCGGGCCGACCTGCACGTCGCTTGCCAGCACGGGATCTGTCGGAGCCAGTGCCGCGCCCAGCAGCAATGCTGCGGCGAGTGGCCATCCCGCGGCGATGCCTGCCAGCGTCATCGATCCAATGGTGAGCGGCATCGCAACCGCCAACAGCCGCCACGTCGCGCGCCACCGGGCAAACGGGCGCACCACATCCAGCCGCATTCCCGTAGCGAACAGCGCCACGATTACGGTCATTTCGCTCAGCACCTCCCACCAGTGCGGCGTGGCGATCGGGTCGAACAGCGCGGGCGGCTGCGTGATGGCGAGCGTGCAAGCCGCGCCTGACCCGATCAGCAGAACCGAGGCTGCGGGCTCGCGACCGGATACGAACCGCGGCAACCAGAACGCAGCAAAGATTGCCACGCCCGCCAGCAACAGGAAGTGATGATAGGTCAAAGCGGGAGCGCCTTGTGCGAGCCCGCCGCGCCACAGCGCAAACGGTCATGGGCCGGGCGTCTGGGAAGTCTCGACTCCAAACGAGAAGACCCCCGCCTGGAAAAGGCAGGGGGCTTCCCAACTTGCCGTTGCGCGACAGGTCTTTCGTCAGGTTTTGGACGAACCCGACTTCCCTGACGACTGGTCAGCCGCGTTGGTGCTGGTGCGTTGCTTGCGCCAATCGTCGAACTTGGAATCGAACTCGCTCTGCTGGGTCTGGCGGAACTCGTTGTAGTCGTCGTCGAACTGTTTCATCTGACGCTGGCGCCACTGGCTGTAGTGGGGGTCGTGCTGATGGCTGCGATCCTGATTTTCGCCGCTGCGGTACTGGTTGTCATAGCCACGCTGCTGGCCGTAGCTGCCCTGCTGGCTAAAACCGCCCTGGCCGTAGTTGCCTTGACCATAGCTGCCTTGACCATATCTGCCTTGGCCATAGTTGCCCGAACTGGAGCCGGGCTGCCCATACATGCCTTGATCGTTCTGTCCGCCAAAGCCACCTTGCCCATAGCCCTGCTGGCCATAGCTTTGCTGCCCGCCATAACCGCTGGGGTCATAACCGTTGCGGTCGAAATCGGATCCGCTGCCATAGTCGGCCTGCCCGCCATAGGGGTACTGCCCGCTTTGGCGCTCGTCGTTTCCGCCAGCGCGACCGCCTCTCTGATCGTTCTGGCCCGACTGGCCATATTCCCGGTAGCGATCCTGCGACGATCCCGAGCGCTCGGTCTGGTTGCGATCATTGTTCATGTCTGTCTCCTTCACTTGGACAAGGTCGGCGCGCGTAACGCCCGTGGGCACGCGAAATCCGATAAGCGAGACATTGCCACCGTTGCGGGGTGGCACCCCTTATCTTGCATTAACCACCACCACCTGCTCGCCGCTTTTGCCGCGCGCTTTGTCGCCCCGTTCACGCGCGCGCTTCCTCCGCTGTCGGCGATCCGACGAAGCGCCCTTTACGCCCGATCAGACGCGAAACATCAGGCCCCGCGTTCGCCTTCTAATTGTCCGAGAGAGAGAGAGAGAGCGATGTCTGTCCCCGATGGAAAACGCGGGGACCCAAGATGATCTCGGAAAGGATCTCATGCCCCACCCATTTCTGTTGCGACTTGGTCAAGCTACCAACCTCAACGCTGCCGAGACGGCTGAACTTGTCAACGCACGCTGGATGACCCGTCAGATTCCCGCGAAAAGCTATGTCGCACGCACCGGCGATGACGGGTGTGTGTATCAGATTGTATTGACCGGCTGGGCAGTCCAGTACCAAATCCTCCGCAACGGCGCACGGCAGATTACACGATTGCTTCTGCCTGGAGACATGTTTTGCCTCCAGCCGTCGAACGCAAGTTCGACCAGCGAGGAGGTGACGACCGTAAACGCATGCACCATCGCCCAGATCGCACAACAGGACCTGTGCCGGGCAATCACATCGTTTCCTCTGCTTGGCGAAGCGATGCGCCGGTATGCGGCGATGGAAAACGCCATCCTTGCCAACTGGGTCGTCAATGTCGGTCGGCGCGACGCGATGCAACGGATCGGCCATCTGATTTGCGAGGTACGGCATCGCCTGGCGATCATCGAACCCGAGGTTAGCGATACAATGTTTTTCCCGCTCACGCAGGATGATCTGGCCGATATGCTTGGGCTGACCCCAGTGCATATCAACCGCAAGCTACAGCAAATGCGTCAGGAAGGGCTGATTGCGCTCAAATCGAGAAGGCTGACCATCCTCGATCGAAACCGTCTGGAGCAGATCGCCGGGTTCAACAGCGATTATCTGGGCGCGGCGCCTTTGAATTACGACCTGCTCGACAGACGTATCGCTGCCTAGCCTTTGCGATTTCCAGCCCGGATCGCCAGCGCGAGGCTGCCGCACTCTCGAAGCGAGCGCGACAGCCCCTCCGCCATCAGTAGGGCACGCCGTAATGGGTGTAGACCCGGCGATCGAAATCCTCGTCATAGGCAGGTTCTTCGTCGCTATAGCTCGGCGCGTCGCCAAGCATCTCCTTGTCGAGATCGACGACATAGCCGCCCTGCTCGACATTGTAGGATAGCATCTCCCATGGCACGGGATAGTAATCGGCCCCGATCCCGAGAATGCCGCCGAATTGCAGCACGGCGAATTCGGCCTGTCCCGAACGTTTGTTGACCATGAACTTGCTGATCGTGCCGAGGCGCTCGCCCTCGAAGTTGTAGACCGTCGTCCCCTCCACGCGATTGGAGGCAATCAGTTCGCGTGTTTCGTCATCATACATCGTGTCAGTCATCGTCGTCACTCCTCTGCTGAAGTGGGACGATGATGCATGGGCTGCGGTCGGACCACACTCACTTGGATCAATCTGCAGGCGGCATCAGGGGCAAGTGCCATAAACTGCACCCCGCTTGCGACAATACGTGAGCGTCGCGGTTTACGCCTTGCGCTCTGGCAGCGGTTTTCCGTCAGTCGAGGCGAGTTCGGTCAGCTGATCCTCGGTCATGGTGCGCTCCATCTCGCGCGATGCGCCCTTGAGCTTCGCCTTGGGCGTATCGCCCCGTTTTGCGGCCAGTGCCGCACCCGCAGCGCGTTGCTGGGCTTTTGATCGTGCTGGCATGATCGGCTCCTTGTAAACAGGCCAGTGGAGGGGTTTGGGTTTGCGCAGCAGCGCCTGTCCAAAGCCGGGTGGCGAGGGCAAGTTTGCCGTCAAGTGCCGCCTGGCGGAGAAAGAAGCGCAAATCGCGGGCAATCCGACCCGCTTCGCTGGCGCGGCGGTGCATCTGCGCGCCTAACTGTCGTTCGACAAGATCCAGCAGCCGTCCGGCCGCCTGCTCGCAAGCCTCGCGCGCGAATAGAGCCGTAAACATTACGGTTTCGGGTGTGCTGGCAGGATAGTCAAAGCCTCGCGCCGCCTCGCGCGCCCATAGCTCTGCGGTCTGCGCTTCGATGGCGATTCGCCCCAACCGCGCCTCGGCCAGCGGTTCGCAGGAGCTCGCGTTATGATGCGCCTCGCGGCACAGCGCGGCAAGGCGCTGCATCGCTCCGGCATAACACGCGGCGAGCCGCCACACCCCGCCATGGAACGCCGGTTCGGTCAGCATCGCACCGGGCGGGCCGAGGCGCTGCTCTTGCACCGCCGACAATCCGTCGCAGACGAACCGACCCGACGCGCTGCCGACCATCGCATCGACATCCCACGCCGCTGGATCGCCGCGAGCCGGATCGCGCGCATCGACCAGCACCATCTGCACACCTTGCGGCGTGCGGGCTGTCACGATCGCCAACGCGACAACCCCAAGACCGGAAGCGAAAACCTTGTCGCCGTTAAGCCGGGCTTGGGCACCACGTCCTGCAATGCCCACAGGGCGCGCGCCGTCCGCGCCCCATACCCCGGTCAGCGCGCCGCGCCGCACGGCATCGGAGATCGCGGCGCGTTGCACCGGTGTTGCGTGATCGGCGATCAGAGCGAGCGCGTTGGCATGGCCTTCATAGAGCCGGGCGACCGACAGGCTGGCGCTGCCGATCTGCATCAAGCGTTCGCACAACTCAGCGGCATCGAGATCGGCCGTGTCCGCAAGCCAGCCCGCGCCGCGCAACAGCGCGATTTCCTCCCCCGGCCCGCGCAATCCCCGGTCCAAGGCTTCGTCCCCCGCGCGCAGACGGTCTATCGGGGTGCTGCTATCCATGACGCATCACCAGCGCGCGCAGCCGTTCGGTCTCGCTCGCAACGTCGCAGGGCCGCAGCCGCTCGGCACAGGGGGCGGTGGTCCACAGCGTTTCGCCCCGCGCCCAGATCGCCAACAGTTCCTCAATCCGCCGGAACTGCGCATCGCAGCGGTAATCCGCCGCTAGCCGGGCAGCAAGTGCGCCCGCCATGCCGCCATCCGCGCGCCCCACCAATCGTGCAGATGCCGTGACGTGCGGCCCCGGATCGAAGCGCACGCGCCCGCCCGCGCGTTGCACCGCGCCGATCAGCGCGCGGTCTTCGCCCGCCTGGACCGGCGGCACCCCGCCCACCTGCGCGAGCATGCTAGCGGTTATTCCGATATTGGCACCGCAACACTGCGCATGGCGCGGCCAGGGGTCGTGAGGCTGCGGCGCAAAAATCGCCTCGGCTTGCGCAAGTACACCGAGATAATCCCATTCGATGTCGCCGATGGCACGGGCGTGCGGCGGCAGGTGCTGCAATTCCTCCCAATCTCCGCTGACCCGTCCCGCGACGGCATCGACGCCGGCGGTAAACGCGTCCCGGTGCGCCGCCACCCAATCGGGATCGGGTATGCAATCGGCATCCGTGGTAAGTACGATGTCTGAAATCGCGCCTGCCGCAGCCATCGCCGCCCGCCGAGCAAAGCCTGCCCCGCGCTGGTCCGCAGGGAAATTCGCCTCGATCACTTCGACAGCGATACCATAGGGTTCGCCTACAACACGCACCGTCTCATCGGAACAGCTATCTGCGAGAACCACTACCGCGAATTGCCCGGCACCTTGTTGGGCGGCAATAGCATCGAGGCAGCGCCCGATCAGTGATTCCTCATTGTGTGCGGGGATTGCGATGGCGATGCGCGGTTCGGCCTTCATGCCACGCGCTCCAGCACATCGATCCGCAATTGCGCAGTACGTTCGGCATGGGTGCGCTGCCAGTTGTCCATCAGCGCTATCAGAGCCTCGCTGGCCATTTCGCCGGTCAACCGTGTCTCGGTTTTGCCCAGATAGCTCGCGATCAGAAGCCGGGCTCCGGGCTGCGTCACCGCATCGAGTCCCGGCGCGAGCGCGATCACGCCTTTCAGACCCAGATAATAGAGCATGTCGCTGGCCACGATCAGATCGAAGGGACCATCGGGCAGATAATCCGGCAATCGGGCGTGCGCGAAGTGGACATGCGCTACCCCGGCAAGCCAGGCGCGGGCATGGTCGAGCGCGACCGCCGCCGTATCGACCGCAAGCAGTGCATCGCACAACGGGGCCAACTGTTTGGTCAGTGCCCCGTTGGCGCAGCCGAGCTCCAGCGCCCAGCCATAACGCCGCCCTGCCAGCGCCGCGATCGTGCGCCGGAAGCGGTCATGCTCGTAAGGCGAGGTGTCGTAGCTCCAAGGATCGGGTGAGGCACGGAACAGTGCATCGAAATGATCCCCGTCCACCGCCCCGCATTGATCGTCGTCGCGGTCGTAGACGAGGCGCAGATACTCTGTCGCGATGATCGGTTCCAGCGTGTCCGTAGGCAAGGCGAATCCGGTTTGCGATCCCAGTTGGCTGGCATGGCAGGCAATTGCGGCAGCCTTGGTCGGCGCATGCCAGCCTGTCGGCATGCTGGAAAACCCAGTGCGCTCGAACGCTCCGTCCAACCGCTGACCAACGGGCGCTGCGTAAAGCCCGTCGCCATAACCTGCCGCCACCAACCGCACCGCCAACCCGAAGGCCGCCTTGTGATCGGGGTGATCATCGGCGGGGTCGGTAACGATGATCGTTGCAGGGGGATGTGCGCCCAGAAACCCGGCGAGCCCGCTCCCGGCACCGCAATCGATCCGCGCAGCATCCAGCGCGCCGTCGGGCGCATCGAGAAACAGCAACGGCGGGCAGTGGCCCAGCAATTCGGTCAGCCCTTCCGCACATTCGCTGCGACGACGGATGGCGAGCGTCGACGGATCGACTGCGGGGTCCGAGCGGCTCCCATCGGTTGCTACTATCACCGCGATGGTCCCGCCATGCTGCTGATGGCGGGCCATGATGCCACCCGCCGCCAGCAGCTCATCGTCCGGATGCGGCGCAATCACCAGCAACCGCCCGATCATGGCGTGGACAACCTGTCGATGTCGCGCGACAGCCAGGCGCGGGTCGGAGCGGTGAGCGGAATATCGTCGGCCAGTTGCAGGCGTGCAGTGTCGGAAACGAAGGACAGTCCCACATCGGGAAGGTCGATCGCAACCGGCGCAATCGCTGCGCCGTGCCGCCAAGCCGCCACATCGCTCCACACCGCCTCTCGGTCGGCGCGGCGACGCTGGCTGCCATAACCCGTGTCGGCTGCTGCGGTCAGGCTGTCGGCCTGGTCGTACTTCGATAGCAGGACATCATTGATGAACCACACGTTGCCCCCCGCCATCAGCACCCGGTTGCGCAGATCGCGGTCTTCCTCGATGCTGTCGCGATAGCCGCCGATCCGGGACAACAGGCTGCGGCGGAACAGCCCCGAATTGATCAGCACCCAATCGCCTAACGGCCCGGCGGCGAACTGCAGGTTCGGGAAAAAGTCGTCGACCAGCGAGAGCGCGCGGGCGATGCGCGCCCGGCTGCCGTCCGGGGCGAGGAACTCGTGCGCCGTCAACACCACTTCGATCATCGCCGCCTCGCCGGCCTGCTGCTTGGCGCCGGTCAAATGCCAAGGCAGGCAGGCATCGGCCATGCAATCCGTGCGCCGCAACGTGCCTTGCTGGCGCAAAAGCTTGTCGCGGTGCGGCAGATCGTCGGAATCGTGGAAAGTGACCGCATCGAAAGGCAGCAGCGCCAGAGCAAGGTTTTTCGCCGCAGCCGTACCGCAATTGCGCCCCAAACCGAGATATACAAAGCGCGCATCGCCGAACCATTCCTCGCACACCTTCCGGGTATCGTCGGTCGATCCGTCGTCGATAACCGCCACCTGCACGTTATCCAGCGATTGCGCCAGTGCCGCAGCCACGGCCCGACCGAGCTGATGGGCGCGCTGGTAAGTGGGGATCACGATCAGGCAGCGCACACCAAGTCCCCCTCAGCGGCGGCGGCAGCCTTGCGCAGCCAGCGATCAACTAGTGGTGCCGTCACAAGTCCGCTGGCCGTCAGCGTCAGGGCGAGGGCCTCCGGCGCGGCACCGTGCGCCGCAAAGATGGCCGCTGCGACCAATGCGCCCAGGGAGACGAGCGTGTCGATGGGAGCCAATTTGCTGCCCTGGCGGCTCATTGACGCCTGCTTGGGCGTGCGTCGGAAGGGGATCGGCCGCCCGGTCACAGCAGCAAGCCATCCGAAACTGCTGGTCCAGAACAGAGCCATGGTAACCGCAACGGACGCCGGGCGTTGGCGCACCAGCGCGCGGACTACGTGTGCGGCCAGCACGGCAAGCAGCGTTGCCACAGCCAGCCCCTCCACCATCCGCCATGAAGAAGAGGGTTCGACGCCAACCACGCGTAGCAATGCGGCCAGCCCCAGCAAGACGACCGGCAGGGCACAAAAGCCAGTCCACGCCGTAAGCTGCCCGATAACCTCCAACGCGCCGCTCCGCCGCTCAGCGAGCCGGCGCCATGCGGCAAGCAGCGTCTGCACATTGCCGCGCACCCAGCGCTGGCGCTGCAATCGCAGTCCCGCCAGATCAAGCGGCAGCAGGCCACGGCCGACTTCGTCCGCGACGAACAGGCCGGTTGCCCCGTCCGCCCACAGCCGCACGCCCAATTCGGCATCTTCGGTGATCGATCCGGTCGGCCAACCGCCCACACGGCGCAGCGCGGCGATGGATATGACGCTCAGCGTGCCGGTGAGCAGCGTAGCCCGCGTGCGATTGGCGGCGCGCGGGAAGGTCTGGAAATAGTCCGAAAGCTCGGCGACCACCGGCCCGGCGCCTTCGGCGCTCCGGTAGGCCTGCGGGAATTGCACGAAGGCCGTGCCAGGCCCGAACGCCGCGAGGGCGCGGATCAGGAAATCAGGCCTTACCTGGTAGTCCGCATCGACGACTGCGATGAATTGCGCCCGCGCGTCGGTCATCGCCAGCGCGATGTTGAGCGCCCCTGCCTTGGCCCCCGAAACGCCTTCGCGGTGCACGAAACGGACCAGGGGACCTAATGCTCGGGCGGCCTCCCGTACTGGCCGCCAAGTGCCCGGATCGGGGGTGTTATTGTCGAGCACAATGATCTCAAACGCCGGATAGTCGATCCGTGCCAGCGCCTTGAGCGTGGCGATGACCATGTCCGGCGGCTCGTCGTGGGTGGCAACGTGCACCGAAACAAACGGCGCTGCGATGTCGCGCCGGGTGAACGGGGCGAAAGTCGGATCGGCGGCGGCCCGACTGAACGGGCGGCTGAAGCCGATGACCATCACCGCCACCGCCAGGTTCACGATTGCTAGCAACGCAAGCACCAAACCGATGATGTCCAGTGCGGTCATGCCAGCACGCGCACAGACGGTTCGCGAGCAAAAAACCTTAGGGCGGCAGCGGTAGCAAAGGCCTTGTCGAGCCCTGTGATGCCTTCGTCTGCGACCACACCGGCCAGGTCGAGGAGCGGCTGAGCTGCCTCGCTCGCGCCGATGGCCTTCAAATGCACGAAGGCATTCCTGACGAATTCGACCGCGGCGGCTTCGCCCGTCAGCGCCGCACACCCCTCTTCCGAAAGCACCAGCGCGACTGCATCGAACAGCTGGCTCGGCTTGCCTGCCAGTTGGCCATCAGCTTGTTGCACGCTGCCGTCCGCCAGCACCGCGCCGCCAACCTTCGGCGCAATCAGCTGCACCCGCGCGCCCGCAGCAATCAGGCGGCTTGTGAGCGAGGACAGCTCGTCGCCGTCGGTGCCGTCAGCAATCAGGATCCCGACGCAGCGCCCCTCCAGCGTGGCAATCATGGTCTTCTGGATCGATAGCGCATCCGACAAGGGCAAGTCGATCGGCTCGCTGGCCGCGTCCGCTCGGCGCGGCAGGTCGATGCCGAGGCCGTCGGCCACCCGCTTGGCCAGATCCTCGTCGACGTTGCGCAGGTTGGCGACCATCCGCCCGGGCACCTCGCGGAGCGTTTCGACCTTCGAAAGCTCGAATACGAAGGCAGACGCGATATGCGCCTGTTCGGACGGGGCTTGGGAAAGATAGAACATCCGCGCCTGACTGTAATGATCGGCGAAACTCTCCGGCCTTACCCGGAGTTTTTCGCCCGTTTCGTCCGGGCCGGTCGGCATCGGGAAGCTGGTGACGAATCCCTGTTCCGGGCTCTCGCGCGGCCCGCCCTCTTCCCCATGATCGGCCAGACTGTTGGGCTCGTAATTGGCGCGACCCTTGGGCACATGGGTCTGCATTTTGCCGTCGCGCTGGAAATTGGCGAAAGGGCAGCGGGGCGTGTTGATCGGAATCTGGTGGAAATTGGTGGTGCCCAGACGCGAATTCTGTGTGTCGAGATAGCTGAACAGGCGGCCTTGCAGCAGCGGATCGTTGGAAAAGTCGATTCCCGGCGGCACGTTGGTAGGCAGGAAGGCAACCTGTTCGGTCTCCGCGAAGAAATTGTCGGGATTGCGGTCCAGAGTCAGCGTGCCGACCTTGCGCAGCGGGGCGGCTTCTTCCGGGATCAGCTTGGTCGCATCGAGCACGTCATAGGGCTGGGCTTCGGCGAATGCGCTGTCGAACACCTGGATGAACAAATCCCATTGCGGGAATTCTCCCCGGTCGATCGCTTCCCACAGATCGCGGCGGTGATAGTCATTATCCGCCGCCTGGAGTTTCAGCGCTTCGTCCCACACGGTCGATTGCAGGCCGAGCCGGGGCTTCCAATGGAACTTGACGAAACTTGCCTCTCCCTCCGCGTTCACGAGCTCAAAGGTGTGAACGCCGAACCCCTGCATCATCCGGTAGCTGCGTGGCAGGCTGCGGTCGGACATCGTCCACATCAGCATGTGGGTGGTTTCCGGAGTGAGCGAAGCCCAATCCCAGAACGTATCGTGGGCGCTCGCCGCCTGGGGGTAGCCGCGATCGGCCTCCATCTTCACGGCATGGACAAGGTCGGGAAACTTGATCGCGTCCTGAATGAAGAACACCGGAATATTGTTGCCGACCAAATCCCAGTTGCCTTCGCGCGTGTAGAATTTGACCGCGAAGCCGCGCACGTCACGCGGGGTATCAACCGACCCCGCTCCGCCCGCGACGGTCGAGAATCGCACGAACACCTCGGTTTTCTCGCCCTTGGCGAACACTGCCGCGCGGCTCAGTTCGGCAATGTCGTCGGTCGCTTCGAACACGCCGTGCGCACCCGACCCGCGGGCATGGACTATCCGTTCGGGGATACGTTCGTGATCGAAATGGAAGATCTTCTCCCGCAGGACGAAATCCTCGAGCAGTGTCGGCCCGCGCGCTCCGGCCTTCAGGCTGTTCTGATTGTCGCTGACGGGAACGCCGTGATTGGTAGTGAGCGTTTCTGCCGTGCCTGCTTCGTCGTGGTTCGGTTGAATGGCGGTGGTCAGTGATTTCGTCTTCGATTTCCCCACGATCTGTTCCTCCTGTGTCCTTCTTGCGGACGAGCGAAAGGACACGGCCATGGCCGATTCCTTGCGGCTCTGATTAAATTGTAATCAATGGCTTGCGTGAGAACCTTCCACGCAAACGTTGCGGTCTGGACAAGTGGACGACCCCGCAAATGTTCCAAACTGATCTATGTCAGTTACGACCGACCGGTGTCTGCGCGACCGGATTTACCGGTACAGGTGCGGGTTCTTCGATCGGCGGCAGTTCCGGACTGGGATCGGGGGTTTCCACCGGCGCGGGCGCCGGCTGTTCGTCCGGCGCTTCGGGTTCGGGCACTTCGCCGGGAGGCGGCGAGGGAGTGGGGGTCGGGGACGCCGACGATGCGGCAAGGCGCATGCGATCCTGCCACTGCGCGCGGCGCGCAGCCATCGCCGCGCGCCAATCGGCGAGGGCCAGAGAAAAAGGCGGCATGATGGCGACTCCTTGCATAAGCTTGGGGACGGGATGAAGCTTGGACTTCACCTCATTGTTCCCTCCGCCCTCCAGCGCCCTGCCAGTCTTGGCACGCGTCTGGACGATGGAACATTTGCGCGCGTGTGCCGCTTAGCCTGCCCATGACTGAATTTTCCGCCACGTCGCCCTCTGAAGGAACAGCGCCCAATCCGCGCAAAGGATACGCTTCCCCTCAAATGCTGGTCGCGGCGAGCGATCTTACCGATGCGCAGAAACGCGCACTGCTCAAGGAATGGCAGCTGGAGGTGGATAACCGACTGGTCGCCGAGCAGGAAGGGATGAGCGCATCTGACCCGATGCGCGCCGAACGGGAGGCGCGTCTTGCCGACGAGGCCGCGCGCGTCAGCAAAGCTCTGCGCTCTCTGGCTGACCAGGAAGGGGGCGCGGCATGAAAGCCGAAATGCTTCATCTTGCAGCCAATAATACGTCTTTGGTCGGTTCGGTTGATCGTGAAGAGCGATCGTCCAAGCCGCACTGCCGACATATTGCGATCATCGGCAACTATCCTCCGGCACGCTGCGGTCTGGCCACCTTTACGCAGGACATGGCGGATGCCTTGCACACGGCGGACCCGGGCGCGCGGATCGACATTCATGCCCTGAGCGATGGGACAGCAGAGCCATCTGCCAGCGCATCGTCCGGCAGCATAAGGCTGATCAATGCCAACCGTCGCAGCGATTATGTAACGGCCGGACTAGCCATCGCCCGGAGCGGCGCACAGGTCGTCTGGGTGCAGCACGAGTTCGGCATCTTCGGAGGCGATGCAGGCGATTGGCTGATCGACTTGCTGCGTCCGGTCAATGCACCGATAGTCGTGACACTCCACACCATTCTCGAAAACCCTTCTGCGGCGCAGCGGCAGGTCATGGACTGGCTGGCCGGACGGGCAAGCATGCTGGTGGTCATGTCTAAGCACGGCGCCGAGGTGCTCCGTCGGGTGTACAAGGTGGACGCGGCGCGCATCGCGCTCATTCCTCACGGCGCGCCGGATCGCCCGCGCGGACGCAGCGCGGAAATGAAAGCCCGTTTCGGGCTGGCTGGGCGCGAAGTGCTGCTGACCTTTGGTCTGCTTTCCCCCAACAAAGGACTGGAGATCGCCATCGCCGCCCTTCCCGCGATTGTCGCTGCACGGAGCGATGCAGTTTATTGTATTGCAGGAGCGGTCCACCCGAAACTGGTCGAGCGCGAGGGCGAGGCTTACCGTGCCAAGCTGCAGGCGCAGGCTGCGCAGCTTGGCGTGTCAGACCGTATCGTGTGGATCGACCATTATCTTGAAACCGACGAACTCCTCGATCTGATCGAGGCGGCGGATGTCTATCTCACCCCTTACGGCAACGAGGCGCAGTCGACCTCCGGCACGCTGACCTATGCGGTGGCGCTGGGCAAGGCGGTGATCTCGACACCCTATCGTCACGCCGCCGAAATGCTGTCCGACGGGCTCGGCATACTGGTGCCATTTGGCGATGCGCCGGCAATCGCGGCAGCAGCGGTGCGCATGCTGGCCGACGGCGCGCTGCGCGAAGCGATGGAGACGCGGGCATGGCGCAACGGCCGCAGTTTGGTGTGGTCCGCCTTCGCGTGCAGCACGCTGGAGGTGATTGACAGGCTTGTTGGCGACAGAGCGGGCGCCGCGCCCGCTTCAGGCCCCGCGTCAGCCGGGCTGCGCGGCAGGTTCGGGCGCGATGGCTTTGATCGGCTGTGCGACGATACCGGAATCATGCAGCACAGCGTGCTCGGGGTTCCGGATCGCGCGCACGGCTATTGCCTTGATGACAACGCTCGTGCGTTGATGCTCGCCGCTACGGCCCCGCAAGGTTCTCCATACGCGGCCCGCGCGTGGGTGTTCGCGGCATTTGTGCAGCACGCCTGGAACCCAGACAGTGGGAGGTTCCGCAACTTCATGGGTTTCGACCGCCGCTGGCTGGAACAGGCTGGTTCCGAGGATAGTTGCGGGCGAGCATTGTGGGCGCTTGGCATTGTCGCGGCAGACGGCGTGGACGCTGATCTGCGCGAGTGGGCTGCCGGACTGTGGCGCGCCGCCGTGCCGCTCACGCTGAAGCTTGCGGCGCCCCGCGCGATGGCGTTCGCGTTGCTTGGCGCGGACGCGCTCCTCCGTGCCGATCCGGGAAACGCCGCCGCGCAGAGAATTGTGGCCGCAGGCGCCGAGCGGCTCTATGCGCTACTGGCGGAAAACGCGCGGCCCGACTGGCAGTGGTTCGAACCGGGCCTTGCTTATGACAATGCGCGCCTCGTCGAGGCATTGCTGAAAGCAGCGCTACGGCAGAACGACCGGGCAATGCTTGGTAGCGCGCTCACCAGCGCGCAATGGCTGATCGAGCGTCAGTGTCCACCTGATGGACCGTTTCGCCCGCACGGGACCGCCGCTTTCGGTACGCCCCTGCCCGATCCCTTCGATCAGCAGGCCGTTGATGCCTGGGCGATCGTCGATCTCGCCGCTGCGCTTGAAGCGCATCAACCCGATCCCCGCTGGCCGCGCGCCGCCCATGCCGCCTTTGCCTGGTTCTTCGGCGCCAATGATCGCGGCATGCCGTTGGTTGATGTTATCACCGGGACGTGCCGCGACGGCATCACGCCGCACGGGATCAACCGCAATTGCGGCGCGGAGTCGATACTTTCGCTGCTATTGGCCGAACGCAGTCTGGCGCGCATGGCACAGCGCACCCTCATGCGCCGCACTGGTTGACGCAGCGCGCAGGTGGAGCACTGGACTCACCCTGAGCGTCTGCGCGCCGATCCCGGTCTGGTCGTGGTGCGACCGTTTCATCTGGCGTGGCAAGCCTCCGGCCCCGATCTCGATCGCGTCCAGCAATTGGCCCGCGACATCACCAGCCTCGACAGGCGGGCTGTGCGCGGGGAATTGGGCGTGGTGCTCGGCGATTTCGCTGATCGCCATTGGCAGATCGAGGACGTTTTCGAGCGGCGTTACGAAGAAATCCGCCCCAAGCTTGGGCTCGGCAATGCCCCCCTGAGCGTCGAAATGCGCAAGTTGATCGGGGCATATTTCTGTCATGAATACTCCTATGCGGCGGCTGCGGTGATGAACCCGACCGTCGTGCCCCACCCTGACCAGTCCGGGTTGATGGAGGCAAGCGTGCGGGTCATTATCGCTCTGCGCTGCGTGGGAGAGGGGCACATTTCCTCGATTGCCTTTCGCGAGGCGATTGTCAGTCGGGACCGAAAGCTGACGCTGCACCCCCAACCCGCGTTCGCCACGGCCGCGTTGCGCGAAGACGCCGGGGCCCCGCCCGCCCCCGGCCCGGCCAGCGTGCGCCGTCATCCCGACAGCCCGATTTCCGGCACGGTGCTGTTTCCCATCACCGAAGCCCAGCGCAACGGGCTGGAAGATCTGCGCCTCGTTGCGTTCGAACATGACGATGGCACGCGCGAATATGTTGGCACCTATACGGCTTACAGCGGCACCGGCATCCAATCGGAAATGCTGCGGACCCGCGATTTCGATCGCTTCACGTTATCGCCGATGTCTGGCCCCGCCGCGCGCAACAAGGGCATGGCACTGTTCCCGCAGAAGATCGGCGGACGCTATCTGATGATCGGACGCCAAGACGGCAAAAACCTGTTCCTGCTCGACTCCGACCGTCTTGATGCATGGAATGACGGTGCAGAGTTGCTCGCCCCGCGCTATCCGTGGGAATTCATCCAGATCGGCAATTGCGGGCCGCCGGTGCTGCTCGACGAAGGCTGGCTGCTGCTGACCCACGGTGTCGGGGCGATGCGCAAATATGCGATCGGCGCCATGCTGCTTGACCGCGATGATCCTTCGCGCGTCCTGGGCCGTACCGCCTCACCAATCCTGTCGGCGGTGGACGAGGATCGCGAAGGGTACGTCCCCAATGTCGTCTATACCTGCGGCGCGATGCGGATCGGCAACGACCTGTTCATGCCCTACGCAGTCGCGGATTCATCGGTCTGCTTCGGCTTTTTCCCTATTGGCGGAATACTCGATAAACTTCGTTCCTGATGAAACATTCCCGTCCGGCACCGGTTCACCCTTCGCCACAATAGGTGAAAGGTAAAATGATGAATCAGAATCATGACATTTCGGTGATCAATAATCTGATCGAGGTTACTATTGACAGCGCCAAGGGCTATCGCAAGGCTGCTGACGTGGCCGAAAATGACAGTTTTCGTCAGCTCTTCTATTCGCGGGCCGATGAACGCGATGATCTGGTGCGGCGGATGCAGGAATATGTCCGCAGCCTTGGCGGCACGCCCGAGGACGATGGTTCGCTGATGGCGGGCGCGCACCGGATGTTCGTCAACCTCCACGCCAAGGTGACCGGGCGCGACGATGCCGGCATTGTCGCCGATGTCGAGGCGGGCGAAGACCACATCAAGGCCCAGTTCGAAAACGCCCTGATGGACGACACGCTGGGTACTCAGACTCGCAGCCTGATCCTGTCCGCAAATACGGTGGTTCTGGCAGGACACGACCAGATGCGCGATCTGAAGCATGCCCTGCAGGGGGCCGAGCGCGGCTAAATCGGATGCGCCTTTTTGCGTTACCGATGCCGGAACGCAAAGACGGCCCCCGGCGATCAATGCGCCGGATCGTCGGGGGTTTGGCGCCCGTCGATTGCAAATTGAACGCCGGGAACATGGCCGTTCGGATCACGCGTCATGCGCCTGTGCCGCAACTTCGCGATGAACGATCAGAGCCTGCCAGATCGTTGCCGCCACCACTTCGGACTCGAATGGCTTGCTGATCAGATAGGTCGGTTCGGGGCGCTGGCCGGTGAGCAGGCGTTCGGGAAAGGCGGTGATGAAAATCACGGGGAGATCCATGACCGCGAGGATATCTTTGACCGCATCGATCCCGCTTGATCCGTCGGCCAGACTGATATCGGCCAGCACCAGTTCGGGCCGCACATGATGCGCCATGCGCACCGCCTCGGCATGGGTTCGCACGATGCCGCGCACGAAATGGCCCATGCTGTTGACCAGTTCCTTGAGGTGCAGAGCGATGATCGGCTCGTCTTCGATGATCAGCACGTCGGCGGACAGCATCGCCTTGATCGCATCGCGTGCCCCGGCCACTGCATCGGCTACATCGCGCTCGGTCGATCCGAGGATATACGCAGCCTCGGCATCGCTGAACCCTTCGATCGTGGTCAGCAGCAACGCCTTGCGCGCGAGGCGGGGCAAAGTGCCGATCAGCGCGCCTGGCCGATCCATCGGCCGCAGCGAGGATTCCGACCAGCAGCGGTGGAAGATGCGGTACAGATCGAGCCGGGCGCTGGAACTTTCATCGAGCTCCTCGGGCGATTCGATCATCGCTTCGAGCGTCTGTCGGACGGTGGCGTCCCCGACGGTCTGTGTGCCGGTCAACATCCGGGCGTAGCGCCGGAGAAAGGGCAGTTCGGCAGCCACCTTGGCATGGAAATCCATGTTAGTATCCCCTTTCGGTGGATGGTAAAGCGAAGCCCGGAAAAAATGTTCCGGCAGATGGAACATTTCGCCTGCCCACCGGTCTCTCGCCATCGAGGGTTGGCGCATTGCAAAGGAAAAGAGCGTCTGGTGACGTCACCGGGATATACAACAGCCCGATTCAAGGATTTGTTTTTTCATGAGAAACCAGCGGGATAGCGATCAGACGGACAACGCCCCAGATCTCGCCTTCGATCCGGTAGAGGCGGCGCTGCGCCAGATCTTTGACGCAGTCGCCGCCGAGGAGGTGCCGGAAGATTTCGCGGCCCTTGTGGCGAAGCTGAAGAAGCACCCGCCCCCGCCTTCGCAGGATCGTTGAATGCCCAATGACATGGTCGCCCTTGAGGCCGATAGCGAGGCGCAGTTTTCGGCACAGATGACCGCGCTGATCCCGTCGCTTCGCGCATTTGCGCGCGGGCTTTGCCGCGATGCAACCTTGGCCGACGATCTGGTGCAAGAGGCGATGGTGCGTGCGTGGTCGAGCCGGGCGACATTCACTCCGGGATCCAACTTTCGCGCCTGGATGTTCACGATCCTGCGACACTATTTCTACAATGTCGCCGCGCGAAATGCGCGCCTTGTCGCTGTCGACCCGGAAATGCCCGAGCGGGTGCTGGTACAGGAACCAACCCAGGAACATGGCATTGCAGTGCGCGACGTGGAGCGCGCAATGGCGCTGTTGCCGCCGCAACAACGTGAAGTGCTGCTGTTGGTGGCGGGTGCCGGGATGAGTTACGAGGAAGCGGCGGAGATTGCCGGGTGCAACATGGGCACGCTCAAGAGCCGCCTGAACCGTGCGCGTCTTGCCATCCGGGCGATCATCGACGGGACTGACGCCGAACTCGCTCCGGTCGCAGGGCACCAGCATTGACCCTTGCAAGAATGCCGAAAGTTACGCTGCGTTGGCAACTCGTCCGCATTGTCGCGCTCGCGTTACTGCCGCTGATACTCATCGCCATACTGCAAGTATGGATGGCCATCGAAGAATCGCGCGACCTCGTTGCCTCGCGGCTGCGTGCGAACGCATGGGCCGTGGCCGAGCAGCAGCGCGATCCCTTTATCATCGCCCAGCACGCTCTCGCCATCGCTGCGCGTCAAAGCGAAGTGCGCAACATGGGCGCGGGTTGCAACGCCATTCTTTCCGATGTGCTCGAGGGATCGGAAGCGGTGGTGAATTACGTCCGCACCGACGCCGAAGGTCGCGCCCGGTGTTCGGTGCTGCCGTTCACGCCGGGGGCAGATCTCAGCAAGGATGCCTGGTGGATGCAGCGGGACGGTCGCCGGTCACTGTACCTGGCCTCCCCGGAGATCGGACGCATATCGAAACAGCCCGTGTGGATCATGGCCATGCCGCTGTACTCGGAGCGCAACGTCTTCCAGGGCACAGTCAGCGCCGGGATCAGCATCGAAGGCCTCATCACCGCTCTCCGGCAGCAGGAAGGCGCCCTGCCCGGCACGCTGGCAATTGCCGATGCGAAGGGGCGGGCGGTGGCAGCATCGCCCAAGGCCGAATTTGGAAGTTTCGCCGCAGTCTCTGAAGCGCAGCAAACACCTGAGCATGTGCTGTTGCCGGACGGAACGTCATGGACCTACGTGTCCGCACCCCTTTTCCGCGACCAGCTCTACGTTGTTTATGCCGAACGCAGCCGGGTCGTCACGCGCGCCGCTCTATCGCGCATTTGGCCAAGCTTGTTGCTACTGATATTGGCGCTGGGCCTGTCTTCCGCCGCGATCTGGATGGCGACGCAGCGCACGATTTTGCTCTGGCTCGACCGGCTGCGGCTGATAACTGCCCGGTTCGCCAAGGGCGACTTTACCCGCGAGCTTTCGCCCTTTGAACGCGCGCCCAGCGAACTGGCTACTTTCGCAGTCGATCTGCACGACATGGCTGATGCCATTGCGGCCAAGCAGCAGCGGCTCGCCGATGCTCTGGCCCATAACATGGCCTTGGTCAGCGAAGTGAACCACCGGGTGCGCAACAACCTTCAGATCGTCGTCAGCATATTGACCCTTCAGGCCGGGAAGGTGCGCGAACCGCAGGCGGCTTTGGCGCTGGAACAGGCGCGCATCAGAATTGCCGCCCTCGCCCTGGTTCACCGGCTGATGTATGTCGGCGAAGGTGCCGAGGAAGGCGGGCGTATTGCGCTGGGTGAATTAATGCCGCGGCTGTGTGCCCAGCTGCGCAACACCTATCGCCACCGCGACGACGTGAGGCTCGATTGCGAAACGCAGGCACTGACGGTGAATGCGGATCAAGCCGTTGCCCTCACGCTGTTCGTGATCGAAGCTGTCGGAAACGCGTTCCTGCATGCCTTCCCTGACGCGCAGCCCGGATACATTGCGGTAAGCGTCGGCCCAGCAGAAGGAAACGGTATGGTGAGCGTGGCCGATGATGGCATCGGCTTTTACGACGCGAATGCCCCCAACACCGAGGTGAACAGTGTGGGCCTGTCGCTCATTGCAGGGTTTGCCGAGCAAATTGGCGGCTCAATCGAAATGACGACCGGCCCCGGCGGCACGCGCGTAACCTTGTGCTTCGCCCTTTCTGCATTGGAGCAGCGCTAAGGCTTATGATGCGCAAGCGCCGCGTCAAGCGCGCTGAGCAGTTCTTCCGGAACGAAGGGTTTGGCGACAAGCTGACAACCGCTCGGCAGGCTATTGCCCAAATCCGTCCGCCCGCTCACCAGCACCAGGGCGACGGTGGGCTGCGATTGACTGATCGCATTGAGCAGTTCGACACCCGTGAGGCCCCGCATGGTGTAGTCGGAGATGACGGCGATGATGCCCGGCTCGTCCTCTAATCGACGCAGCGCAGCCTCGGCATTGCCTGCGGTCGAAACACGCCAGCCCTGCTCCCGGAGCGCAGCCACCATGCCGATAAGGACCAGCGGATCATCGTCGACGGCAAGAATTGTGCGGTCGCGCAGCTCGATCACCGGAAATCACCTTAACGGATGTACACTCTTGGATTGCACGATACGCCAGAGGGGGCGGCAGGGTCACTACCGCCCCCGATCAGTTCCGCCGCTCGGTCAATCGGCGGGGGGCGGGGTGGGCGGGTTGTTCGCGCGATCCAGCGTATAACCCCGCGCCTCGTCTTCGCGATTTCGGTCGAACGCCTCGTCATCCTCGTCGGTGACCAGCAGGCCGTCATCCTCCGGTCGTGAGGGGCGCTTGGCAGGGTTGGCCTTCGCGTCGTCCCTGAGCGGCTGATACTCGCTGCCGCCGCGGTCGCGCCGATCATCATTTTGAGGGCGGTTTGTCATGATGCTTCTCCTTGGTCGGGGACGCGGAAAAGGCCCTGAGTCGGCGATTGTTTCGCCTCCGGATCGTCGCGCCAGCCAAATGGTGCCTAAGCGGCGGCGAGATGCGATCGTCGCCTCGGCAATTGCACCGTGGATGGATCAAAGCGTCAGCGGCTTCACGATCCGGACGAACAGCCCTTCGGGTCGCCATTCGCGCGCGACCGTGCCTTCCGGATCGGCTGACACCAGGACATCAATGATCGTCGAGCCGAACCCGCTGCGGTCCGGAGGCGAGACGCGCGGCCCGCCGCTCTCGCTCCATTCGATCACAAGGTCGGCACCCGGCCCGCTCCGCGACTGCAGCCGCCACCCGATCGCAAGTCCGCCAGTGGGAACCGACAGGGCGCCATACTTGGCGGCATTGGTGGCCAGTTCGTGGATCACCAGAGTGACAGCCTGCGCACTGGCCGCATTGAGCACAACCGGCTCGCCCGACAGTTGCAGCCGCCCGTCACCCACTTCGCAATACGGGGTCAGTTCATCGCTCACGATGGTCCGCAGCTCCGCCCCTTGCGTCAGGGAGGCGCCGACCACCGCTTGCGTGCGCGCCAACGCCTGCAACCGGTGGGTGATCGCACGCCGCAACCCGCGCACGTCATCGGCCTGTGACATCTGCACGATGGTCTGCGTCACCGACAGCAGATTGCGCGCGCGATGTTCGATTTCGGCAGCGAGCAGCTTTTCGCGTTCAGCGGCCTTGATCAGGCCGGTAATGTCCACACACACCCCGGCAAGACCCACGATCGTGCCGGCCGCGTCGCGCAGCGGAGCCTTGGTTGCGCGAAATACCCGCGGGCCCTCGCTAAGTGTAATCGTCTCCTCGACGACCACCGTTTCGCCGGATGCCAGCACATGGGCGTCGTTGCGGCGGATGATCTCGGCCTCGACCGCGTCCAGATTGCGATCGTGTGCGCTGATCGAACCATCGGGATCGCGCGCGATGTCCAGCACCTGCAGGGTAGCGGTATTGGCGTAGATCAGCGCCCCGTCGCGGTCCTTGGCGAAAATCAGCTCGGGGGAGGCCTCGCCGATGGCAGCGAGCAGGCTCGCTGTTTGTTCGGCCCTCGCCTCAGTCGCCGCCAGCACCGCTGCGAGCTCGCTGTCGCGTTCCGCCAGTTCGCGGTTGCTCCGCGAAAGGCGGCGGAGCATGGCCCGGTTTTCCTCGAAAATCGCGCCGGTGATCAGCGCGCTGCCGCAAATCGCCAGGAGGTACAATTGCAACGCCGCCAGTCCGCGCGGCGCGAACGGGTACAATTGGGCAAATGGGCTGAGGTCCGCCACTGTCAGGGCACAGGTCAGCACCGCCAACAGCGCGTTCGCGAGCACCGCGCCATGTACACCGAACCGCAGCGCGGCCCATAACATCGGGGCAAGCATCATCGCCGCAGACGGCAGATAGCTGGCAAGCGACATGACTGAAGTGACGAGGAAGAACCCCGCAAGCCCTGCCGCCTCGAACAGCCTCGACCGATTGAGTCTCGGGCGCGGCGCGGCGCGCCCCAGCACCAGCAACGCAAACGGCGCGGCAATCATCGCCCCCGTCGTATCGCCCAGGAAGATGCGGACCCACGCAGCAAAGGGCGGCGCATCATAGGACCAGCCCAAGGCAATACTTGCCAAAGTGGCGCTGACGAGCGGCATGACAATCAGGGCAGCCGCCAGCAGCAGCGCCGCGCGCCGGAGCGTCGCCAGCAGCATCGCGCCGCCCGCAAACCGGCGCACCACCGCCGCACCGATCAGTGACGAGCCGACATTGGCCGTAATCAGCAGCGCGGCCGGCCCCCAGTCATGCTGATACCAGATCGCATTGCCCGCCGCGTCTGCGGCCGCCGCCGCTATGGCCCAGAGCGGCCAATGGCGGACCGGCGTGACGAGCGCGATCGCCATCACCAACCCGTTGGGCAACCAGATGGATATGCCCTCCCCGGCATTGGCGGACAGCACTGTTGTGAGCCACGCCCCGGCAAAACACGCACATGCGAGCAGAAGCGCCTGCGCAATAACGAGTTTCGCCGGAGCAGGGGTCCGGTCGGCGGAGACATTGAGTTGCATTGTGCGCAAGGTAGACCGGGTGGGAGGTCCCTGCCATCACAAAGCAATTAACAACTATCAGTTATTAGTAGTGACTTAGACACGATCAGCAACCGTGTCCGACCATGCGCCGGACATCATCCCGATCAGCCTAGACAGGGGCGAACATGCCTTGCCCATCGTCGCTCGTCAAAATTAGGAATGAAAGCGTCCACAAATCTGGGCCCATTCAGCTATCGCTACCAGAAGAGCCCGGCGGGTGGCTCCATCCTCGTCCCCGAAGAACCGATGGCCTCGGCCATCAGGGAAGGGCTGGAGGGCTTTTGGAACGGATCATCGAAACCGAAAGCGGTGCAGTGATCCGTGCCTATGGGCGCAAGGTCGAAGAGCTTGAGCGCGAAAAGCTCCTTTTGCAGGAAAAGACCGCTCGCTGCGGGACAATGGCGCGAGACCATCACTCGACTTTTCGAACCGCTTTTGAGTTTTTATCAAACCCTTATTATATTTGAGAAAATGGGACGTTTGAGCACAAAATCATCGTCCTGAAACTCACATTGGACAGCCCTCTGGAGTATGACTGGAATCAGGGTGTTCGACCCTCTGAATTTTCTTTTCTATTCAGGACGTTAGGGGGCGTTTCGGGTCGGAAAAAGCGATGGCGGAGAGGGTGTCCGCCTAATTTACTATTCCAAGGAGTGCCACCTTGAGCCAAAAGGCCTGAAATTCTTCAGTTTTTGCAATGCTTTCATGATGCGCGCATCTCATATCATGTCTCGACATTTCGTCCAATCTCACGCATAAAGTGGGACCGAAAGTGGGACCGATGGAGCTTGAGATGAGCACAAGGGCACTGAACAAGCTAAGCGCGACCCAAGTTGCCAAGTTGAAGGCCGCGGGCCGTCATTCAGATGGCGGCGGGCTTTACCTGTTCATTGATGAGAGCGGTCGGCGACGGTGGATATTCATGTACACGCGTTACGGCAAGCGCACCGAGTTGGGCCTCGGCAGCGCCCGCGACCTGACTCTGGCCAATGCTCGAACCGAGGCGGCTACATTGCGGGCAATTCTGGCAACTGGCGGCGATCCGAAGGCCGAGCGGGCAAGAGAAGAGAGCGTGCCGACCTTTGGCGAAATCGCGGATGCCTATGTCGAAACGATGCTCCCGTCATGGCGCAACGACAAGCACGCAGCGCAGTGGACCATGACGCTCACAAAGTATGCCGCGCCGATACGGGCCAAGCCCGTGGATGAGATCGCCACCCGGGATGTGCTGGATGTTTTGCAACCGCTGTGGCGGCGCACACCCGAGACCGCCGAGCGGCTGCGCGGCCGGATCGAGAATGTTCTGGATGCTGCCAAGGCTCGCGGTCATCGTTCAGCAGAGAACCCGGCACGCTGGCGCGGGCACCTCGACCAGCTGCTGCCCAAGAGGCAGCGGCTGTCGCGCGGGCACCACAAAGCGCTGGCCTATGAAGCGCTGCCCAATTTCATGGCTGACCTGCGCAGCCGCGATGCGGAAGCGGCGCGTGCGCTCGAGTTCCTGATCCTGACCGCCGCCCGATCAGGCGAGGTGCTCGGGGCTCAGGCCGACGAGATTGATCTTGAGAAGAAGGTCTGGATCATCCCGGCCGTTCGGATGAAGGCAGGCCGCGAGCACCGCGTGCCGCTGTCACCGCGCGCGGTCGAGATCGTGAAAGCGATGCTGTCGCTGGGGCGCCCACCCTATCTCTTTCCCGGTCCCAAACCCAAGGCTCCGCTCTCATCGATGGCGATGGCGATGCTGCTCCGGCGGATGAAATCAGATGTCACCGTGCACGGCTTCCGCTCGACCTTCCGCGACTGGGCGTCAGAGACCACCGGCTTCCCCCACGAGGTCTGCGAGATGGCTCTGGCGCATAGAATCGCGAACAAGGCCGAGGCTGCCTATCGGCGCGGCGATCTGTTCGATAAGCGTCGGAAACTGATGGAGGCATGGGCAGGCTATTGTGGCAGCCCTGACAATGTGAAGGTCGTGCCGCTCCGCTCGGGCGGGCGGAACTGATCAAGTCTTCACAAGCGCTTCGCCTCGTTCTCCGGTCGCCACCCCACCGGGTCCTCGATCCAACGGTTGATCGCAGACTCGCGCCAGCCCGAGCAGTATTCGCTTATCCGCAACTGGCTGGGAAAAGTGCCTTCGTTGATCTTGCGGTAAAGGGTCGAGCGGCTGAGGCCGGTGCGGGCAAGAACTGTGCGGATACGGACGATACGATCGGAATCGGGCATGGCAGAAACTCCGGCTAGGATGCGACGGCACCCGTTGGGCCTGTTTCGGAGTATAAATTTGTTGGCGCAATGATCTGCTGGAGAGCGTAGCGCCCTGGCGTGCAGATAAGGGCTAACTGCGCGAAAGCGCAGAATGCCAAAGCGAAGCGCACGTAAAATCGCACGGCAGTGCGCCAACTGAGCGGTACCGACTCGGAAGTCTAGCCGAGTCGAATGACGTCTCATGGCCCGACCGCAGTAACTAGCTTCGAAAATTCTCCGATCAGTGCCTCAAATTCGCTCTTCATAAAATCTGTAGGGGGCAATTCTGATGCGCTCGGCCAATCGGCAAACACATCTCGGCCTCCGAAATCTGACCCGACATTTCGCTTGACTAACCAACGGTGCTCCAATGACCTGCATCTTGTGGTTATCTCGCAAAGTGCGCGTCAGGGCGCTTAGATTGCGGAGATCAGCAAGGGGGTCCGCATGAAAAGAGCGCGTTTCTTTCCGGCCGTCAGCCTGATCGGACTGCTGGCTTCAACCCCAGCTGCTCTCTTCGCGCAAAGTGAAACCAAGACCCTCAAGTACGATCCGCTCGGTCGCTTGATCTCGTCCGAGGTTTCGGGAGGAGCAAACGACGCTGATACGCGCACGCTTTGCTACGATGCCATGGGGAACCGGACGACCTTCCGCGTGCGCAATGATGGGTCGTTGCCGAGTTGCGGAACGCCGACGCCAACCCCGACACCCACCCCCACCCCGACACCCACACCTACGCCCACCCCGACACCGACGAACAGCCCGCCGGTCGCGCAAGACAACGGAACCAGTGGCGAGTGCAATGCCTACAAAATGGTGAACGTGACGGCGAACGATACGGATCCAGACGGCCACTATCCCTTGGTCGTCACCGCCGTTGTTCAAACCTCGGGGACCGCCTACCTTCTTTCTTTCTCCGGGAGCACCGTCGAAGTGGTACTCGGCCCGGAATTCGATACCTCGACTTTCACCTACACGGTCGCAGATTCGTTAGGCGCCACCGACACCGCAGTCCTGACTGCGGTCACGACGTCCTGTGTGGGCGGCGGCGAACTTCCACCACCATAAAATACGGAAGGCCTGCCGCGCACAATATCCCGACTTGGAGACGAAAAAATGCCCCCCACAAGGACCGCTTGCCACCTTTCTATAGCGATAATGCTCTTTCAGGCTTTGGGGCAGCCGGTGCTGGCACAAAGCGAGCCGGAACCTGGCAATGGCGGTGGCAACGCTCCGATCTGCATGATCCGATCCATCGGGACCATCGATGCGCCAAGCTCAGGACAGCCCGGCGGCAGTTCCGTCATTGTCGTTGTGCCTAGGTCGATCCCCGAATTGCAAGCGAGAGGGTTCGTAATCGCGCCCTGCGATCAACATGGCCTGCAAACCTCGGCTCAATTCGCGACGTATCGCGACCAGGTATGCGAGCTGGCTGGTTCCGGCAATGAGGCGACGCAAACTCAGGTCTTTGAGAGGATCGGCGAATACCCTGCGGTCCTTTGCGCAAACGCGGAGAAGGTGTCCGGGTTCTGGGATCACGTCATGTCCGGGGCCGAATGATGGAATCGACGATCCGAGTTGATGTTTCTGCTGTTTTTTTAGGGGCGCGACATGAAGGCAAAGCGGTTTCTTCTCGGCACGGCAGCCGTTCTGGTTCCAGCACTTACCAGCCCTTCACAACTAGCCGCACAGACGACGCTTGAGGCACCACCAATCCGGAGCGCTGTCGATGAGTTCGGCGTCGATCTCACGACCGGCAAGGTCATCATCCCCTCGGCTACCGTGTCGGTGGGCGGGGCTGATGGGATTGCCTTTTCCAGGACCCGCGTAAGCAATGGCTGGCGCCACAATTACATTATCACGGCGATCATCAAGCAAGGGCAATCGACGGCATCGGTTAATATCGGCGGGTCGCAGATGACCTTCAATCTGGTGAGCGGTGTTTACCGCTCTGCGCAGGGAACCGGCGAAACCATCGCACCCAATTTCACGACCGGGACCCATATCTTTACCGCCAGAGACGGAACCCAGATCATTTTCAAACGGTCTTATGTTGTCAATAATCAAAGCTACTACGGTCTCGTCGACGCTGTGGCGGAGACCATCATCCGGCCAGACGGCCACCGCACGACACTGCATTATACCAACGCGTCCTATCAGACGACAATCGAACCCTGGCAGGTCGTCGTCACCTGGCACATGTTGCGGCTCGAAGGGGTTTCGACAAACAACAGCTATCTTCTCGACTTCCGCTACGCGACGGACACGCTCAATTCCTCGACCGTCAATGACTGGGAGCGGGTGCTGAAGGTCACGGCTGCCAATCATGGAGTCGACGACTGCGATCTTAACGACATTCTGGACTGCCCGTTTTCCGTTGACTGGCCCTCGTTGGGTTTTGTTCCGGGAACTGATGGCGGCGGTCAACCCGTGGAGGTCGTGACCGACAACCTTACCAGACAAACAACCTATCGCACTGACTCTTCAGGCCGACTTACTGGTATCAAGAACCCAGTAGAAGGCAACAGTGGCGCTGATTACGGCATCGTCTACAATTACAATTCAAGCGGCCGCGTATCGAGCGTTGTGAGGGATGGAAGTTACACCCGTAACTATGTCTGGACGGTTCTTACCGATGGCAATCTGCAGGCTTTGGCAACAGATTCTCTCGGGCGATCCCGGACGACCGTGGCCAATCCCTCTCTTGGAGTGCTTGTCTCCGATCGCAACGCCCTCAACCAGACCACAAGCTACGAGTACGACACCAGCGGTAGGCTGACCGCTGTGCAGGTACCAGAAGGCCAGAGAACACAATACACTCGCGACACGCGCGGGAATGTGACTACCGTCACGCAGAAGGCCAAAGCAGGGTCCGGACTCGCCGACATCATCTCGACCGCCACCTTTCCTGCCAGTTGCTCCAACGCGGTAACCTGCAACAAGCCCACAGCGACGACCAACGGCGGGGCCGAAACCACCAACTACACCTATGATCCAACCCATGGTGGCCTCACGGTCGTTCAGGGGCCGCCTGACCAGAACAACGTTCGCGCGGAGACACGCATCGCATATGTCGCCCGGGTCGCCAAGATCATGACCCCGGACAATGTGCTCGTCGATCAGACGACCTCGCTTGTGGTGCCGTCCAATGTCCGGACATGCCGCACGCAGGCACAATGCGCCGGAACCGCCGATGAGGGCAATACCGACATCGCCTATGATGCGACCGTCTCGCCCAACCTCAATCCGGTCAGCGTTACCAATCGCGCCGGCGACAACACCCTCGCCGCCACATCAACCTATACCTATTCCGTGCTTGGCAAGGTGGCCTCGATTGACGGGCCCCTGGCGGGTAGCGACGACACCACCGCCTATCGTTACGATGTAGCGGGTCAGGTCACCGGCGTCATTTCACCCGATCCCGACGGTGCCGGTTCCTTGCCACGTCTTGCGACCCGAACCACCTACAACAAGAACGGTCAGGTAACCCTGACCGAAACCGGCCACATCCCGGGGACCAGCCCGGCGGACTGGGCCAACTTCACCGCACGAACCCGCCTGTCGAACACCTACGATGTGTCCGATCGCCTCGCTACAAGCGCCCAGCTTTCGATCGACGGGGCGACGCGTTTTTCGATTACGCAATACAGCTACGATGCGGCCGGGCGGCTCGATTGCACCGCCATACGCATGAACCTGACGAGTGCGGCAACTCCGCTGCCAACCGATGTCTGCGTGAAGATGACGCCCGGTACCGATGGTGAGGATCGGATCACCCGCCGCTACTATGACACTGCTGACCGGCTCACGCAGGTTTGGTCGGCGGTCGACACACCGCTTGCCCAGAACACCGCCGAAATGGCTTACAATGCCAATGGCACCGTGGCCTGGGTAGAGGATGCCAAGAACAATCGTACGGCGTATGTCTATGATGGGCACGACCGCACTCGCCGGATCAATTACCCCTCACCGACGACGCCGGGCGTTGCCACTACGACCGATTACGAGGAGATCAGCTACAGCACCGTCAGCAACGTCTCGTCATTCCGTACCCGGCGTGGCGAGACGATCACGCTCGCCTATGACAATCGCCGCCAACTGATCCAGAAGATCGTGCCCGAACGGGCCGGGCTCGCGGCAACCCACACGCGCGATGTAACCTACAAATACGACATGTACGGCGGGCTTACGGAAGCAGCGTTCGATACGTCGAACCGGATCGCCATCAATTACGATGCACTGGGGCGCCCGGTGTCGAGTACGCAGGTGATGGACGGTGCCTCGCGCCCGATCTCCTACCAATACGATGTTGCCGGACGGCAATCACGGGTGACCCATCCCGACGGCGCGTGGTGGGGATACGAATATGACTCCGCCGGACGGCTGTTGCGAATCCGCGATGACGACGGGGTTGAGCTTACAGGCAATGTGTTCGACGTCTGGGGTCGGCTCGAGCGGGTGAACCGCGACAGCAGCGCGCCCGATACAGCGATGTTCTACGACGATGCCAACCGGCTCGAGCGTATCTTCATCGATCACCCCGCCACCAGCTACGACGTCAATCGTACCTATGCCCATAACCCCGCCAATCAGGCGGCGAGCGAGCAGATCGACAACCAGCTCTATGTCTGGAACGCTCAGCCTGCAGGAAGTCCGGATACGACCTATGTGCCCGATGGCCTCAATCAGTATGACAGCGTCAATGCGACCACCTTCACCCATGATGTCAACGGCAATCTGATCTCGGATGGCGTGACCAGTTACGCATACGATGTCGAAAATCGGCTCGTCAGCGCCTCGGGAGGGAACACGGCTGGGCTTCGTTATGATCCGTTGGGACGGCTTTATGAAATCACCAACGGGACTGGTGGGATCACGCGCCTGCTGTATGATGGCGATGCCCTAATCGGGGAATACAATTCCACTGGCACCATGCTTGATCGACACGTTCACGGGCTTGGTGCGGGAGACGATCCGATGATCCGTTATGCTGGATCGAATGCGGCACATGATAGAGGAGAGCATCTCTATGCTGACAGGCTCGGTTCGATTGTTGCGAGTTTCGACTCGCTAGGATTTATCGTTGCAGCAAATGCCTATGACGAATTCGGGGTACCTGGTGTGCCCAAACAGAACGCGAACAGGGGGCGATTCCGCTACACTGGCCAGATCTGGATCCCCGAGCTGGGGCAGTATCATTACAAGTCGAGAGCATATTCGCCGACATTAGGGCGGTTTATGCAAACAGATCCGATCGGCTTTGCAGATGGCCTGAACATGTATGCGTATGTTGGAAATGATCCCGTTAATTTGATCGATCCACTCGGCCTCAGTACGGTCTGCATTGGCGGAACACAAACGTTTACCCGAACCCGCTGGGTTCAGATACCTGTTCAAACCAGCGAAGGTGAAATCGTATTTGAATGGCGTCAGGAAACCTTCGAACAGGAGATTCCCACCGAGACCTGCTACTCGGGTCCTGACGACAATAACTTGGCTGGAGACCAAGGAGGAAGCGCTGATCCGGCTACCGCCGGGTTTGCCGAGGAGTTTTCTCGCGACGTTTGTAAGGCTGCTCCAGAGATTGCTGGAGGGGGCCTCGGTGGCGTGGTTGGGCAGAAGGTCGGTGAACGTATCCTTAGAACGCTCCGCGACGTCGAAGAGCCAAGATTCGAGAAAGTCGACGGTGAATTTCGAAGAGTTGGCCGTATCGCGAGGTGGGGGCGCGTCGGAGCGCGCGGAGGCTATTTGGGTGCGGCTGCCGGGGCAATTCTTGGATACTTTGCAGGAGAAGTTATCGAGAATAAGTTAGAAGTCGTTTGCAATCAAATAGAATTCTAGGTGGCAAGCATGGCGAAAAATGCTCTCTCGTTTTATTTTTTTACTTTATCTTCTTGTCTGTATTACGGATTTCTTGCGAAAGAAATTGAATCTGACTTCCTTACTTTTGTAATTTATTTTTTCTTTATTGTTTCTCCGTACGGTTTTCTATTATCTTTAAATCAGCCTACTGATAGTTCTGAAGATGGAAAAAATAGTGTATATTGATCGAAAAATCGTGATGCAAGATAGGGCTCGGGCATAAAGTTTTCGTCTTTCGTTGCACGGTTAGGGTGATTTTTGATGTCCGAGGAACTTCGCCGGGATACATTGTTCGTGGCGCTGACGCGCCCGCAAATGTTTGCCGGTGTCACCTATGCCTTCTTTGTGATCAACGCGATTGTCAGCGTCGAGCTGTTCCTGATCTTCCGCGCATGGTGGGTGCTGCTGGCGGCGCTTGTGATCCACGGTATCGGCATACTTGCCTGCCTCGAGGAACCCCGCATCTTCGACCTCTGGATCACGCGGGTGCGCAACTGCCCGCGGGTGCGCAATCATGCGATCTGGCGATGCAATTCCTACCGCCCCTGACCCGTGATCCGATAGTGGCGGCGCGCGAGGCGCCAGCAGGGGCGCACCTGCCCTACGCGCGGCATATCGACGATGTGACCGTCCAGACCCGCGACGGGCTGCTGATGCAGACGATCCGGCTCGGCGGACTGCTGTTCGAGACCGCCGACAGCGCAGAGCTCAACTACCGCGCTACCTTGCGTGACGCGATGCTGCGCACGCTCGGCTCCTCGCGCTTTGCCATCTATCACCATGTCGTGCGGCGGCGGGCCGAGGCGGCACTGCGTCCGGTTACCGCTGACGACTTCGCGGCGCGGCTCGATGCGCGTTGGCAGGAGCGGCTTGGCGGCAAGCAGCTCTACGTGAACGAGCTGTTCCTCACCATCATCCGCCGCCCGCTGCAGGGTCGGATCGGGATTGCCGACCGGATGCGGAGCCTTATCACTGGCAAGTCGCGGCGCAACGCAGGCCAGATTGCCGCCGAGAAGCACGCGCTCGACCGCGCTCGCGAAGCTCTCATGGCCTCTTTAGGGGCCTATGAGCCGCAGGTTCTGAGCATCTACGATACAAGAGACGGCAAGCGCTCCGAACCGCTCGAGTTCCTATCGTGCCTCTACAACGCGGACCTCAGGCCGGTGGCGCTGCCGTATGGCGACCTCGGGCATTTCATCCCGGCGCGGCGGGTGAGCTTCGGGCAGGACTGTGTCGAGCTGGGCCCGGCAGGCCCGCTGCCGCGCCGGTTCGTGGCGATGGTGTCGATAAAGGATTATCCGGGTGCGACATTCCCGGGCATGTTCGACGAGCTCTATCGCCTGCCGTTTGAGCTACAGGTGACCCAGAGCTTCGCGATGGTGGAACGCGCTGCCGCGCTAGGGCAGATGAACCTCGCGCTGCGCCGTATGCGCTCAGCCGAGGACGAGGCGCTGTCGCTGCGCGATGAGCTTACCTACGCCAAGGACGAGGTCGCTGCAGGGCGCGCCGGATTCGGGGAGCACCATAGCTCGATTGCGGTGCACGCTGACGATCTTGCGAGCCTCGAAAGCCATGTCGCCGAGGTGATCGCGCTGCTCGCCGATCTCGGGATCAATGCGGTTCGCGAGGACATCGCGCTCGAGCCTGCCTTCTGGGCGCAGTTCCCCGGCAACTTCCGCTACATCGGCCGGCGTGGGCTTGTCTCGACCACCAATTTCGCCGGCCTTGCCAGCCTCCACAACTTCCCCGTCGGCCGCGCGCAGGGCAACCACTGGGGTGAGGCCGTGACCTTGTTCGAGACGACCGCGGCAGGACCCTACTTCTTCAACTTCCACCGCGCCGACCTTGGCAATTTCACGGTGATCGGCCCCTCGGGCTCAGGCAAGACGGTGGTGCTCAACTTCCTGCTGGCACAGGCCCGCCGCTTCAACCCCCGGACCATTTTCTTCGACAAGGATCGCGGGGCGGAGCTGTTCATCCGCGCGATCGGCGGCCAGTATGATCGCCTGCGGCCCGATGCGCCTTCGGGCCTCAATCCGCTCCAGCTTGAAGACAGCCCCGCCAACCGCCAGTTCCTGATCGAGTGGCTGACCCTCCTGGCAGGCGGCACGACCAGCGCCGAGCTCGACCAGATCCGCGACGCGGTCGACACCAGCTACGCCCAGCCTGCCCCGCGCCGCCGGTTGCGCTATCTCGTCGAGCTGTTCCGCGGCGGCGCGCGACCCGAGCCCGATGATCTCCACGCCCGCCTGCGCCCCTGGTGGGGTGAGGGCGAGCGGGCATGGCTATTCGACAACGAGCGCGACCTGACCGATCTCGCCGCCGATACGGTCGGGTTCGACATGACCGCGATCCTCGATGATCCCACCACCCGCACTCCGGCGATGTTCTACTTCTTCCACCGCGTCGAGCAGCGGCTCGACGGGTCACCTGCTATCATTGTCATCGACGAGGGCTGGAAGGCGCTCGATGACGAGATCTTCGTGCGGCGGATCAAGGACTGGGAAAAGACCATCCGTAAGAGGAACGGGGTGGTCGGGTTCGCGACCCAGAGCGCGTCAGACGCGCTTGAGAGCAAAATCGCCAGCGCGATCATTGAACAGGCGGCAACCCAGATCTTCATGATCAATCCCAAGGCGCGCGCTGAGGACTACATCAACGGGTTTGGCCTCAGCCGCCACGAGTTCGATCTGGTGCGCACGCTGCCTGACAGCTCGCACTGTTTCTTGATCCGCCACGGGCGCGAGAGCGTGGTCGCGCGACTCGACCTGTCGGGCGAGAGCGACATTCTGACCATCCTGTCGGGGCGCGAGGCGACCGTGCGGATGTTCGACGAGCTGGTGACCCGCACCGGGCCCGATCCGGCCAACTGGCTCCACCTGCTGCTCGAGAAGGCCGCCTGATGGCCTGCCCGGCTATCATCACCGGCGACAGCTTCCTGCTGCGCACGCTCGCGCATATTGACTGCCACGCGCAGGTGATCGGCTCCTATGGCTATCTGGCGCTTGGCCAGCCCGGCTCGACCGCGTCGGTGCTGATGACGAGCCTGCTCACGCTATTCATCGCGCTGTTCGGGATCCGACTGCTGTTCGGCCCGCCGCCGGGCGCGCGCGATCTCGTATTCGATCTGCTGAAGATCGGGATCGTGCTGACGCTGGCGTTCTCCTGGCCTGCCTTCCGCACGGTGATTTACGACGTGACCCTCAAGGGTCCGGCCGAGATCGCCACGACAATCGGCGGTGCGAGCGGGAACGCGCAACCGGGTGAGGGGCTGGCTGAGCGCCTGCAGCGTGCGGACAATGCGATCGTGCGGCTGACCGAGGTTGGCGCAGGCCGCAATCTCGGCGCGTTGATCGACAGCGAGGCACCGGGCGGGACCTTTGAAGGCGCCGCGCTCGCTGATGATACCGCGTTCGGGTCGGCACGGCTGCTGTTTCTTGCCGGTACCATCGGCACGCTGGCGCTGCTGCGAATTGCCGCCGGGCTGTTGCTCGCGCTGACGCCGCTTGTGGCCGGGCTGTATTTCTTCCCTTGGACGCGCGGGCTGGTCGCTGGCTGGATCAGGGGTCTGGTGCTCACTATGGCGGGCTCTATCGGGACCGCGCTGGTCCTGTCGGTCGAGCTGGCGATCATCGAGCCCTGGCTGGCCGATGCGCTCAAGGTCCGTTCATTGGGCTACGCCATTCCTTCTGCCCCCACCGAGCTGTTTGCGATCATGCTCGCCTTCGCGATCGTCCAAGTGATGATGATCTGGCTGCTTGCCCGCGTGGTGTTCACGCGCGGGTGGCTGACCTTGCCCGACTGGCCGCGCATGCCGGACGTGACGATGATCCCGCAGGCCGTCGGCACTGGCCGCACAGGCGCGGGCGAAGTTACGATCCTGCGTGCCGAGCAAATTGGGAGTGCAGTCGAAAATGTAGTGCGGCGCGAGCAGACGATCGCCAATGAGCGGTCAATACGCACCGCACTGACCGGGATGAGTGACGCTCCGGGCGGACCCGCGAGCGCTGATCCCGCATTCGATGGCGGGGCGCCGCGGCTTGGCAGTTCGTATCGTCGCACGTCCCTGCGCACCTCGCGCGCCGGACAGGCAAGGGATCGCAGCTGATGAACGCAAGACCAGAGCACGATTTCAGCGAGGATCTGACCGATCTCCCGGTCGCGGCCAGCTGGGCCACCAGCGTCACCGACGACCTCGAGCGTTCGAGCCGCCGCGCGTGGATCGTGGCGATCATCGCAGCGCTGATCGCGCTGCTGGAAGCAGTGGCACTGGTCTTCCTGCTGCCATTGAAGACGAGCGTGCCTTACACCCTGCTGGTCGACCGTCAGACCGGCAATGTCGCGGCACTTGCCCCGCTTGATGCGCAGGTAGTGGCACCCGACGCCGCACTAACCCGCTCCTTCCTCGTGCAATATGTGATCGCGCGTGAGAGCTTTGCGCTCCCGACCTTGCAGGATGACTACCGCAAGGTGTCGCTCTGGTCGGACCGGGCGGTGCGCGAGAGCTACCAGCGCGCGGTCAATGCCAACACGCCGGGGAGCCCACTGGCGGCGCTCCCCAAGGGCGCGGCCATTCGCACCCAGGTCAAGAGCGTCTCGAACCTTGGCGAGGGCCGCGCATTGGTGCGGTTCGAGACCACCCGGATTGATCCCGGCACCTCTCAGCAGCCCCCCAGCCACTGGGCCGCAATCGTCAATTACCGCTTCAGCGCCGCCGAGATGAGCGAGGCGGATCGCTATGTGAACCCGCTCGGCTTTCAGGTCACCGCTTACCGCCGCGATGCCGAGACCATCCCCGAAGAAGGCATTGTCAATGGCGTTGCTGTTGGCCAGACGGCACCGGGACCGGAGGTCACACCATGATCCGGACGATGCTCGCCTCTGTGCTCGTTCTTGGCTGTGCCAGTCCGCTTTCAGCTCAGGCCTTCCCAGTGCCGGGAGCCGAGACGCCCCGGATCCAGACCGCCGAATGGCGTCCGGGCGAACCGCTGGTGCTGACTGCGCTCCCCCAGACTGCGCTCACCGTGATGCTCGAGCCCGGCGAGATCATCGAGCGCGCCACGCTCGGCGGAAGTCCGGTCTGGCAGGTTGCCGTGTCGGCCGAGGCCGACAGCTTCCAGATTACCCCGCTGTTTGGTGCCGTGCCCGCCAACCTGTCGGTCGAGACCGATCGGCGCGCCTACAGCTTCCTGCTCGAGACCGGGGATGGCCTGCAGGCCGCCTACCTGGTGCGACTACGGTTTGGCGGAGGCTCTTCCAACGTGCAGACGTCATCCGCGCAAAGCCCGCTCGATCTCTCTGGGCTAGATTGGACGTACCGCCTGCGCGGCGATCAATCCGTGCGCCCGGCCTCGATCCGCGACAATGGCGCCAAGACCATCATCGAATATGCGCCGGGGCAGTCGCTGCCCGCCGTGTTTGCGATTGGTCCCACGGGCGATGAGGAGGTGGTCGATGGCTATATGCGCGACGGGCGCTTCGTGATCGACCGGGTGCATGAGGAACTGGTGTTCCGGATCGACAAGGCCAAGGCCACCGCGCAGCGCAGCGCGGATCCCGACCCCAGGAACGGCGGTGAGGGATGACCAGCGCGGCTAGTCAGCCCTTGGACAGCGGCAACGGCTTTCAGCCCGCCGATGTGCGCCCCATCATCCCGACCGGTGGCGGCGGGAACATGGGGCTCTATGCCTTCCTTGTGATTCTGGCGGCAGGCGGCGGCGTCTTGTTCAGCGCCTTGAATGCCTCGCGCGAGGCAGCTGAGGTGCCTTCGGTGCTTGAGCCCGGGGTTGGAGCGCCCGAGCGGATCGCTTCGCCGCCGCCGCTCGATATTCCAGCCCGTTTTGCAACCGATCCGCGCGGCAATCTGGTCACTGGTGACCAATTGGCCCGCGACCGGCTCACCGGCAACCCGTCGCTGCCGACCGAGCAGGCGCCCCGCCCGCAGGCTGTGGCTCCGTTCCGCCCGCCCCCGTTCTCTGCGCCTGAGGCGCTACCGCCAGCGCAACTTCAGCCCCAACCACCCCGGGTTGTGTTCGACAATCGCGCCGCTACCTCTGCCGCCCCTTTGCCGAGGGACGGCGGCGCGGAGGGAAGCTCGCGCGTTACGGCGGAGCGCTTCCTCAATCCCTCGCTCACCATTCCGCAGGGGACAGTGATACCGGCTGTGCTGGAAACTGCGCTCGACTCCACCAGACCGGGCGGCGTGCGCGCGCTCGTTCAGCGCGACGTCTCCGGGTTCGATGGCAGCCGCGTGCTGATCCCGCGCGGCAGTCGTCTCTACGGCGAATACGAGGCCAGCCTTCAGCCAGGCCAGAACCGCGCGCTGGTGCGTTGGACCCGGCTGATCCGCCCGGACGGGGTCACAATCGCGCTCGATTCCCCGTCCTCCGACCCACTGGGACGGGCAGGCATTCGGGGCAAGGTCGACAGCAAGTTCCTGCAGCGCTTCGGCGGCGCACTGCTGCAGACCGTGCTCGACATCGGCGTTGGCGTTGCGGTCAACGAGGCGAGCAACGGCGTAATCCTCGCGCTGCCAGGCAGCACGCAGAATGTCCGGGTCACCGAGCCTGATCAGATCCAGCCCACACTCAAGGTCAGGCACGGCACCAGTGTTTCGGTGTTCGTCGCGCGCGACCTCGACTTCTCGACTGTGGACCGCTGAGGTGAGGCCGTGACCACCACTGAGGCAGGCTACTATCTCGACAGCTTTCTGGCGCCGCTCGCACCGTTTCTGGAGCGGTCCGGCGTCACTGACATCTGGATCAACCGCCCCGGCGAGGTCTGGCTGGAAAGCCTTGGCGGCGGGATCGAGCGGGTGGAGGAGCCTGCGCTCGATGCTCCGCTGCTCCAGCGGCTTGCGCGGCAGGTTGCCGCGTTTTCCTCGCAGGGGATCAGCCGCGCGCAGCCGCTGCTGGCCGCGACCCTGCCCGATGGATCGCGCGTTCAGATCGCCGCGCCGCCCGCCACGCGCGAGGGCTATGCCTTTGCTATCCGGCGGCATGTGTCGGCGAACCTGTCGCTGACCGACTGGGAGGAGGCCGATGCGTTCGCCGATGCTGAGGTCGGGCATAGTGAGTTTGCTGACGAGCGAAAGTTCCGGGCGCTGACCGGGCGCGAGGCGGCGCGGCAGTTGCGCAAGGCGGTGCGCGCGCGGCGCAACATCCTTGTGGCGGGCGGGACTTCGACCGGCAAGACCACCTTCCTCAACGCCCTCCTCGCCGAGATCCCGGCCGAGGAGCGGCTGATCCTGATCGAGGACACCGCCGAGTTGCACCTGCGCCACCCCAACGCGGTCGGGTTGATCGCGGCGCGCGGGGAACTGAGCGAGGCGCGGATCAGCGCCGAGGACCTGCTGATCGCCGCGCTGCGGATGCGGCCGGACCGGATCATCCTCGGCGAGCTGCGCGGGGTCGAAGCGTTCACCTTTCTACGGGCCGTCAACACCGGGCATCCCGGATCGATGACCACCATCCATGCGGATACGCCGCAGCGCGCGATCGAGCAGCTGGCGCTGCTGGTGCTGCAAGCCGGATCAAAGCTCAGCCGTGATGATGTGCGGCACTATGTGCGCGAGAGCGTCGACGTGTTCGTGCAGCTTGAGCGGCGCGAAGGTCGGCGGCGGGTCAACCGTGTGTTGGTGGCGGAGTAGCGGGCGATGGCGCTGGCGGTTCAGCAGAGCCTGTTTGAAGGGCAGCAATCATCAACGATTGTTGAGCCGGCGCTTTGGATCGAAGCGTTGGTCTTGGGTGAGATTGCACTGGGGCTAAGCGTGCTGGCGGTCGCGCTTGTTGGGGCCTTAATGTTGGCGGGGCGGCTTCCGCTTCGCCAGGGAATGCGCGTGGCCATGGGGTGCTTTGTGCTGCTTGGCGCACCGATGATGGCTGCCGCCTTGTTCCAATTTCGTGACGCTGCGGCGCCGATTGATCAACCAGTAGTGTCGACGCTTGTCGAGATCTCGCCTGCAAGGCCCGAGCTCCCTCCAGCGCAGTACGATCCCTATGCCGGCGCTTCGCTAAGGGAGGACCAATAACGCGCGGTGAACGGGCGGCCGGTGCTGAGCCGCAAGGCTTTGACATGATGCCGATCGGAATTGAAAAAATTTGCTTCGGAACTGATAATTCATAATTGACAGTGACCATCTTCTCCACGATCTTCGGTTCGCAAATCAAAAGAGTCGTATTTTGATTTCTAGATCAACCGGTATCCGATTTCGTATGCCGTCGATTTACGCGAGGGTCGCTCAATGCAGAAAATAGCATTTGCCTCTATTGGCGGCAAGGCGCTTTTGTGCGTCATTTCTGCTGGAATGCTCTGTACGCAAGCAAGTGCAGCGCCGCTATATTTGGCCACGCCGCTGTCCGGTGCTTTGATTGCGACATCGCTGCCAGCCGGGAGCCAATGCGTATCTCTCGCATATGACAAAAACGGCAACCGTCTCAATCGATCTTCGGCGACCATCTCATCGACCTCGACATCGTGGGGGTCGTCTCTGTTTGGCTGCTCGCGCTGGGGGCAGCCGTAAACTTATCGAATAATTGGTCCGAAAGGCATGCTTTGTGCCGGTTTGATGGAGTTGGGCGTGAGGGCGGTTGGTCGACTTTTGAGTTTGCTACGTAATTCGCTCGCGGCCTGCGTCTTGCTATGTGGCCTGTCTCTTGTCGCGCTGACCACCGAGGCCGGAGCGCAAACGCAAGACGACACCGTTCCAATCGGTTGGAGGTCCTCGGCTCAACCATTCAATGAGATGTTTGAGTCCCCCGAAGCTGCCTGTCATGCCCAGTGGCAGTTCTATCAGGGCGAGCGGCCGCTTTCCCGATTTATAGGTGTAAAGGCGACATCCGACGACAGGCTGATTGTCGAATGCTCTTGGACAAGCTTTCAGTATCTGTGCCCCGGGGGCATCGCCGATTGTGGAACCATCTTGCCCGGTACGGCACATTTTGGTTGCCCTAACAATTACCTCGCAACCGCGGACGGCTATTGTCGGCTCGCGGCCGCGCGCGAACAGGCATGCGACGATGAATGCAACAACGGCGGCAAGCCCAATCCGAAAACGGCCAACCCCGTCGTCGTTTCAACTGGATCAAAATCTCTGGAAGCATTGGACTATGCCTCAGCCGACGGCCTGTTCCGAATAGGACGGCAGTATCGAAGCTATCAGGTTGGAAGACCTTTCCAGAGCAGGGTTCTGCCACGTGCCCAGCCGCGAGGCTTTTACGGATCCTGGAATTTCGAGTTCAACCGTGAGCTGCAGTTTGGCATCTTCGCAGGCACGCCAAGCGCGCCCAATGCCACCGTTGCTATTCTGCTGCCCGATGGCACCGGGCATGCCTTCGTCCTCCGCCCTGATGGCACATGGGCCGAAGAAACGGGCGCTGTTTTCTCAAGCTCGTCGGGCAACCTGAAGCTGGAATTTCTGGGCACTTTGCCCAGCGATCTGTCGACAGTTCGCAATGCTGTAAGCACCTGGCGACTGACCGACCAGAACGATACCGTATGGATCTTGCAGACCCGAGTGGGCTTGAGCGGTGGGCCTTTCGTTTTCGGATGGCCGACCTCGATGACAACGCGATCAGGCTATGCACAAAGCTTCAGCTATGCGAGTGACGGGAGCCTGGCTTCGCTCACCGACAGCTTCGGGCGAACGGCGACCTTCGAATGGGACATGTTCGTCATAACCACCAATCCGGTCGTGCCGGCCGGATCGGAGCCAGTTGCGGCAGCAGTCAAGAAGATCAATCTGCCCGATGGCACCAGCCTCAACTACACATACGAAGACATTCCCCCTGTTGACCGGTCGGTCACCTTCGGCGGAAGCAAGTGGCAGAGCTTGAGTACCGGCGGAGCGGCACCGAGTGGCTCACTTGCGTATTCGGCATTTGTTCCCAAAGTGCGGCGCCTCGAGCGAGTCGAACGCCGTGCAGCGAGTGGACAGGTGCTCGACTCGGTTCGATACCTGCATGAGAACCGGACATTCGGCAGGAACGTGACCGGCATTATCGACCACCGCGGCGAGCGGGTCGCCACCATCACCTATGATGGCGCAGGCCGGGTCACCAAGAGCGAACTGGCCGATGGCGCGGAGACCAATTCCTTCGCCTACAGCATGAACGGCACGGCCAGGGTTCGCACCGTGACCAACGAACTGGGTAAGCCAAACACCTACACGTTCGGTGAATTTTCCTCGACGCGGCGTGAGTACCAGCTGACGTCTGTAACGGGACAGACGACAAGTTCGACGCCCGCTTCGACGACCACGCTCGGGTATGCGGGGGGAACCTTCCTCGCCAGCACGACCGACGCCGAAGGGCGGACAAGTACCACCACACGCGATGCCCGCGGGCGCCCGACGACCATTGTCGAGGCGAGCGGCACGCCGCAGCAGCGCACGACGACCATCACCTGGCACCCGACCTTCAACCTGCCCGAGACAATCACTTCCGATCGCGTGACCGAGACCCGGGCATACGACACACAAGGCCGCCTGACCTCACTCACGCTGACCGATACGACCAGTCACACGGTGCCCTATGCGACGAACGGGCAAGCGCGCACCTATACCTACACGTGGGATGCCAATGGGCGGCTGCTATCCCAGGACGGCCCGCTCGCTCCGGTCGGGACGCAGGACGATCTTGACACATTCACCTACGACACCGCTGGCAATATGCAGACCATGACCAATGCGCTGGGGCAAGTCACGACCTATGCGGGCCACGATGCCAATGGCCGCCCCGGCTCGATGACCGACCCCAATGGCGTCATCACGACCTTCGCCTACGATCCGCTCGGACGGGTCACCGGCATCACGGTCAAGCACCCGACCAATCCCGCTCTCGATGCCACCACATCGATGACTTACGACGAAGTCGGCAATGTCACACAGCTTGCCCTGCCCGGCACGACGCCGCTGATTATCGAGTATGACGGAGCCAACCGCGTGACCATCATGCGATCCGCCAGCGGGGAGCGGTTCGAGTTTGCCTATGACGCCATGGGCAATGTCACGCGCGAGACGGTGAAGCGCACCGATGGCTCCACTTCGCGCTTCGTGCGGCGCGAGTTTGACGATCTTGGGCGGCTGCTGACCGAACGCCTCGGACTGCGCTCTCCGGCCCGGCTCGGCTATGACAAAGTCAGCAACCTCACAGGCGTCACGGACCCGAACGGGTTCCAGACGACCTCGTCCTTCGATGCGCTTGATCGGGTTGTCTCTACGCTTGCCCCGGATAACGGATCGCAGGCTTCGACCTATGACAAGCAGGATAACCAGACCTCCTTTACCGATCCGGTCGCGGTGACGACGCAGTTTACGTACAACGGCTTTGGCGAGGTCATCCGCGAAGTCTCGCCCGATCGCGGTACCAACACCTATGAATATGACGCTGCCGGGCGGCTAACCAAGTCGACCGACGGGCGCGGCCAGGTGGTGAACTACACCAACGATATCCTCGGCCGCGTCACCCGCATGGAACCGGTCGGCAAACCGGCCTCAGAGGTGATCGAGTATCACTGGGATAGCGGCGGTTTGCCAGGCTCCTACGGCATCGGGCAGCTTGCCAAGGTCGTCGATGGATCGGGCACCACCCTGTTCCAGTACGACCATCGCGGCAATCAGACGGCGCAACAGCAGGCAATCGGCACCAGCACCGCGGCGCAGCTTGCCTATAGCTACGACCTTGCTGACCGCATCACCCAGATCACTTACCCCTCGGGCCGACAGGTTCGCTACGGCTACGACACGCTCGGTCGCGTCAATCTGGTCGAGACTCGGGCGAATGCGACCGAGTTGACATGGCAGGTGGTCGCGAGCGGGCATCAGTATGAACCGTTTGGCCCGGTCAAGGCGATGGCGCTGGGTAACGGGCTTGCGGTTGCCAATGACTGGGGTACGGATGGCTTTCTGGCAGAGCGTCGCCTTTATGCGACCAGCAGCGGCACGGCGCTGTCCCACCTTGCCTATGGGCGTGATGAGGTCGGGCGGATCGGGGCGATTGCCGATCAGCTCGTCCCGGCAAACTCGGTCCTCTATGGCTACGATCCGGTCGGAAGGCTGACCATGGCGGTGTCGAGCAGCGCAAGCGCTGGGTCGGAGACCTACGCCTACACTCCCGGCAGCAACCAGCTGGCCTCCGTCACCGATGCGAGCGGCACGCGCACGGTCAGCTATGATGGGCGCGGCAATACGGTGGCGGAGACGCGCCCGGGCGGGGTGACGGTGGCGGCGAGCTATGACGGGCACGCGCGGCTCGAAAGCTACGACCGAAGCAATATCGGTGCGCAGACCTACAGCTATAACGGCCTCGGCGACCGGGTGCGGGTGGTGAAGCCGACCGGCACGCGGCACTTTGTCTATGACAGTCAGGGCCGGGTAGTCGCGGAGTATGGCGCCTCGGCCAGCGAGGTGAAGGCCGAGTTCATCTGGGCGCTGCCGCCGGGGGCTAATGACCCCGGATCGGGGTCCGGGGCAGGCAGCCCGTTCGGCGGAGACGACGGGATCGTCGGCTACGCCCCGCTCGCGCTGGTGGCCCAGAACGGGCTCAACCAGCTTGAGCTCTACTGGGTCTACGGCAATCACCTTGGCGTGCCGATCGTCACCACAAATGCGCTGGGACAAGTGGTCGACCCCGGCAATGACTTCCTGCGCCCCGGCTTCCCCGGCCAAAGCCAGGTGCTGAGCGACCTCTACTACAACCGCGCGCGGGATTATGACCCGGTGCTGGGGCGGTATATTCAGGCGGACCCAATCGGGTTGCTGGGTGGGGCTAATCCATACCTTTATGCCAATGACGACCCGGTAAATGTAATTGATCCATTGGGACTAAATGGCGCCTCAGGCAATCCAACTTTCGGCGAGGTAGCTGACTTCGCATTCCGTGATTGGTTAAAGCGACAAGGCAAACCAATCAGGGCAACCCCTTGGGGCCGAGCTTGGGGTGTGGGTGAGGCAATCGGCTACACTGCGGCAGTTCTTTGGTTCGTATACAAACTAGATCAATGCCCAGATATTCTTGAATCTAGATCTTGGCCACGTGGTTTCTGGCCCGGCGACAAAGGTGCTGAAGAGTGGGGTCGTCGGAATGGAATAGGCAAAGATGCTGGGCGAAAGAAATTCCACGGCATCAAAGGAAAAGATACCGGTTCTCGTGGAGATGATGCATACGGCGTCAACCCAGAGAATGGGGATGTGGTAGATCCGAATGGTGAGATCGTGGGAAATCTGGATGATTGATCACAGTACAAATGGAAATAGGATATCTTCTTCACTCGTCATTCTCGGAGAAGATCTTGATCCAGAATATATAAGCGAAGTTCTTTGCATTGAGTCGACGTCTCAATTTAAAAAGGGTGACGCATTCTCTTCTGGGCGCGGTCATAGAAAGCACGGAATGTGGTGCATCGAGCGGGCTCAAGCAGGCGAATCATTCTCTGACGACCTAAATTTCTTTCTCAAGATGGTCGCAATGGAATTCAGACCGCTCACAAAGTTAAATAATGTTCAATCTTCGAGAATCAGTATATGGATCGATGTCTTTGAAACATCTTCCACCTTCGAGTTTTCTATAGAGCCATCAGTGATTACGGATATATCCTCATTGGGATCACAGGTATTTGTGACGCAATTTTTCAAGCTCAAATAAATTAAGGATTTTCGGATTTTGCTCCATTTCGGTATTTCGAAAGGATCTCGAAGAAAATGCGGTACACTCTAGTTTTGCCTGTGATATTCGGATGGTTGTTCTCAACCGCCGCATTCGCGCAGGTGCCGCAATGCACCGTGCCCAACACGCTGGTAAACGGCCAGATCGCCGATGCCACCGACGTGATGGAGAATTTCAACGCCGTCGCCAATTGCGTCGATAGCGCCAGGGGCGACACCGTCACCCACGAGGGCACGCCCACCACCGGGGCAATTGCCGTCTTCGCGAGCCCCACGGGCATCACGAGCGGAAACCTCACCGGCGATGTCACCACCTCCGGCGCCACAGCGACGCAGCTCGCGGCGACCGGCGTTGCGCCCGGCACCTATTACAACGCCACAATCACCGTCGATGCCAAGGGCCGGGTGACCTCTGCTGCCAGCGGCCCGCTCAGCGGTGGCGGCACCGGAGCCTTCACCACCCTGCTCTATCAACCCACCTACACGCTCGCGGCGGGCAGCTTCACGATCGTCAATCTTTCGACCGCGAACGAAGTGATGGTGATCGCCCGCAACATCACCAAGAACTCGGTTAGCTCCTTCGCCATGCAGTTCAGCACTGATGGCGGTGCAACCTGGGTGACCAGTGCTGTATATCTGGTCGACATAGCAACGTCGGGAACGGTCGGGTTTAGTGACACGGCAATTTTCGCCAACGGCGGCGCAAATGCCGCACGCACCCATTTTTTGCACATGCCCAACCTCAAATCGGCCACGCCCAAGATGTTTTTCGGCAGTCGCGCGGGGATTTTCGATAACGTTGGCCAGATCACCCACATCCGGATCTTTGCGACATCGGGCGCGATCACCGGTGGGACGTTGACCGTGTTGGGGCGCTGACCGATCGGTGGGCGGCAGGTGATATGACCACAATTGGCGCTGCCAGCGACTGGATCCTGGCGACCCTATCGGAATCGCTCGCCACTTCGATAATCACAATCGCGGTCGCGGTCTTTGGGATCGCCTTGCTGTCCGGTCAAATGCGGATGCGGCGAGGATTCGCGCTGGTGCTGGGGTGCTTTATCCTGATCGGCGCGTCCGAAATCACGCGTTCGATGATTGGCATTTTGTCGCAAGAGCCGGTTCCGCCAATGCCGCTCGCACCTGTCGAGTTGGAGATCACCGCATTGCCACCGCTAGGGCCCGAACCGGCCGCGCAACCGCCGCACGGCAATCCCTTTGACCCCTATGGCGAGACAAAGCCGGTCAATTGAGCGGTACAGTCGCCTCTCGGTGTTCTCCAATCAATCCAGTACCGCCATTCTTTCCGAATCGCAGAGATTTTAATGGCATTACGAAGGCCGCTTTGCCGTCAGCGCACGACTTCGATGTTTGGTCATAAACTGTGCACGATCTGATCAATCTGCTTTGTTTGAACTGGTTCTTTCCGCTACTCCTGCGCGACAAAGACCCGAGATTAAGATAGTGGTGATTGTTGATCACCGAACCTTGTCAGGTCTCGCCCTTGCATCGCCCGTGAGCTTCTCAATCCGCTCCGAGCAGACCTCGTGCACCACGCGGCCGAGCTCTTCGACCTGCTCGCCGAGCCATTCAAGCTCTTCCTTCGCCACCCGGTAGTGCTTCGAGTAGCGCGCCTTGACGTAGGCGTCCTTGAGCTTCTCGAACCGCGCGCGATCGCGCTTGTTCTCGCGCGGCCATACGTAAGTTAGCCGCGGATCGATGCGCTCGGCCTGGGTGCGCAGGAAGCCGAGGTTGTGCACGTGCGGAGTGTAGAACGTGCAGACCAACAAAGCGCAGTGATAGAGGCTCTCCGTGGCCTGGTGCATGATGAAGGCTGCTTTCTTGTTCCAGCCTCGCTCGATCATGAATTTTGCAGTTTCTAGGAACTGCTGCCCACCCGGGAGCCACTCCTCGAAGTATTCCGTCGCCATCGCCAACGCCTGCGTCGGCGTCTTGGGCTTGGGCGTATGGAGCTCGGTTTCGTCGGATTGATAGACCGCGATCCCTTCGGCCTTCACATCCATGAAGAAGTAGCGCCCGTGGGCAAGCCCGTCGTTCACCTCCTGCAGGGTGTGGACGATGAAGTTGACCGGCGTGCGCAGCGTGCCCGTGCGACCATACTCGCGCATCAGCCGCTCATCGAGCCTGGACCAGTACTTGACCCGATCAGTGAGCCGCTTGTCGTTGACGATGATGAGCAGGTCGAAGTCCGACTGGTAGCCCTTGGCGGTGTGCGGCTCGTCGACCCAGGTGCCGCGCGCATAGCTTCCGTACAGGATCACCTTGAGGATGCGCCCAGCCTTCTTCCACTCATGCTTGGCGAGAGCGAACGCGTCATCAAACTCCTCAAAGATCAGCTGCATCACGCGCTCCAGCTCGCGCTGCTTTTGCGGGGGCAGATGGTCGAGATCGGTGCGCATAGTCGCATCAGTGTAGCAGGCGCGGACTCGTGGTGCACCTTTGTTCTTGTCCCGATTGGTGATTGGCATGCCGCGCGTTCTGGAATTGCAAGAGATGCGGTTGGGTATGATTTGTGCCCCTACGTTTCGTAAGTAACAATCGAGTTGAATTGCCCGAATACGCGAGTAACCTGATGCCCATGCCCCACCGCCTTTTTGGCCTTCTTGCCTTCGCGCTGGTTGCGCTTTTGCCGTGGCAGGCAAGTCACGCCGCTGTGAGCTGTGCACCGATGCAAATGGCAAGGAAGGACATGCCTGCGAGCGATGATTGCGGCGGCTGCCCCGACACACCAGCTGATGCATGTCGCTCGCTGTGCGTGACGTTATGCCAGTCGCTACCGGACGTGCGTTCGCCCGAGATCGGCCAGTCCGACCTGCCGCGCGAACAACATTTGCCATTGTCCGACCGGTTCCCGGCAACGGGCGCTGCGGGGCCTGAACCGCCCCCTCCCCGATCTCTCGGTTGATCACGAGCTTTCATTTTTCAACGGAGATTTCAGATGAAGAAGTACCTTATCATTGCAGCTGCGCTGCTTGGTTCGAGTTCCGCCGCTTATGCTGCTGGTCCTGAGCAGGTTACGAACATTGCGATGGCCTGCTGTGACCTTGTGCTCGCATGCTGCGAGGAAGCAATGGACTGCTGCCCGTAACGGCTGAAAGTTGATGCAACGGGGGTGCCCGGTCGATTGGCCGGGCACCCTTTCTTTTGCCTGCGAGTTGACCTCATTCCGTTTGTTCGAAGGCGCGTTTGCCGCGCCGTCGCCACAGGGCCAACATCTGGTCGCGTTCCTCGCCCTGCAATCTGGCGGCAATGGCGAGGAACGCGCCCAGCAGCACAGGCCGGTCATCATCGGTGAGTTCGATGAGCCCGGCCTTCTGGACGAGGCCGCCGAGCTCGATCAGCTGTCTGGTCCGTTCGCGGCGCTTGATCTGCCAGTCGCGCATGCCGGTGCGGGCCTTTATTGCCTCAAGCCTGTGCCGCGCCGCTGTCAGCTTTGCGAGTGCTGTCCGGCTCGCGCCCAGTTCCTTTGCCAGCGCTACGGCTCTTGCTCTGAAAGATCGCCTCCCCCCGCTTGCGCCACGCCTCCAGCTTTGCGGGATCCTTGGTCTCGGCGATCACGATCAGCGCGCCAGCCAGGGTCTCGGCGTCGATGCTGTCGGCACCGGTGGCGATCACCAGCTCGCCGAGCTGCTGGACACGGCGTTCCTTGAGCTGCTTCGCCTTCTCGGCGAGCGCCTTGAGCTCGGCGTCAATATCGCGGGGTTTGCGCATCATGGGTCTCCATTTCGGGGTGATGCGCTGATGATAGTAGCTGAGCCGCGCCAAGGCTTCAGGGTCGTCGGGACCGTGTGAGACCCGCTAGTCCCGAACAGGATTTTATCATGTGAGGGCGCGCTTATACGTCGTGCCGACGTGGCTTGCGGGACGTAGATGGATGGCCACCATGGCGATCTATCACCTCTCCGTAAAAGTCATCAGCCGCTCGGCCGGGCGCAGCGCTGTGGCAGCTGCTGCCTATCGGAGTGCCGGACGGCTGCATGATGAGCGGATCGATCGCACCCAAGACTTCACCAACAAGGGCGGTGTGGTTCATTCCGAAGTGCTGCTGCCCGAAGGCGCGCCCGAGCATCTGTCCGACCGCGAGCAGCTTTGGAACGCGGTCGAGGCGTCAGAGAAGCGCAAGGACGCGCAGCTCTCGCGCGAGGTCGAGTTTGCGATCCCCAGAGAGCTGAACCAGGAACAGGGCATCGCCCTCGCCCGTGACTTCGTTGAACGCGAGTTTGTGAATCGCGGCATGATTGCCGATCTCAATGTGCACTGGGACATCGGCGCGGATGGCCTCGCCAAGCCGCATGCGCATGTGATGCTGACGATGCGCGAGGTCGATGAAGACGGCTTCGGCGCGAAGGTGCGCGACTGGAACCGCACCGAGCTCGTCGAGCAATGGCGCGAGCGCTGGGCTGACCACGTCAACCAGCGCCTTGCCGAGCTCGATATTGATGCGCGCATCGATCACCGCAGTCTTGAAGCGCAGGGCATTGACCTGGAACCGCAGGACAAGATCGGCCCTGCCGCCTCGCGGATGGAGGGACGCGGGCTTGAGGCTGAGCGGATCGAGGAACACCGCGCCATCGCCGAGCGCAATGGCGCGCGGATTATTGCCGATCCGGGCATCGCGCTCGATGCGATCACCCACCAGCAGGCGACGTTCACCAACCGCGATCTCGCCCGCTTCGTGCATCGCCACAGCGACGGGAAGGACCAGTTCGATAAGGTGATGAGTGCGGTGCGGAACGCGCCTGATCTTGTTCCACTTGGTAAGGACGGGCGCGGCGAGGAACGGTTCACCTCGCGCCAGATGATCGACACCGAGCAGCGGCTGCAGCGTGCCTCTGAAATGATGGCCGAACGCAACCACCATGCGGTCAACGAGCGCAGCCGGGACGGAGCGCTGGCGCGCTCGGCGGAGCGTGGTCTTATCCTGACTGGCGAGCAGCGTGCCGCGTTCGAGCACGTAACCGGCGAGCGCGGTCTCGGCGTGGTGGTCGGCTATGCCGGGACCGGCAAGAGCGCGATGCTGGGGGTGGCGCGCGAGGCCTGGGAAAGCGCGGGCTACACTGTTCGCGGGGCGGCGCTCTCCGGCATCGCCGCCGAGGGTCTGGAGAACGGCTCGGGCATTGCTTCGCGCACGATTGCCAGCCTGGAGCATCAGTGGAGCGAAGGACGCGAACTGCTCACCGCGCGCGATGTGCTGGTCATTGACGAGGCCGGCATGGTCGGCACGCGCCAGATGGAGCGGGTGCTCGCCCATGCCGCCGATGTAGGCGCAAAGGTCGTGCTGGTGGGCGATCCGCAGCAGCTGCAGGCGATCGAAGCGGGCGCGGCGTTCCGCGCGATCCATGAGCGCCATGGCGGGGTCGAGATCACCGAGGTGCGGCGGCAGCGCGACGACTGGCAACGCGATGCTACCCGGCATCTCGCGACCGGGCGCACTGGCCTTGCGATTGCGGCATACGACGAACGCGGAATGGTCCATTCCGCCGAGACGCGGGAAGCAGCGCGCGGCGAGCTGATCGAGCGCTGGGACCGCGAGCGGCAGTCTGCCCCAAGCGATACGCGCATCATCCTCACCCACACCAATGACGAGGTGCGCGCACTCAATATGGCGGCGCGCGAGCGGCTGCGCGATTCTGGCGAGCTTGGTGAGGACGTCACCATCAGCGCCGAACGCGGAACACGGTCCTTTGCCAGCGGCGACCGTATCATGTTCCTGCGCAACGAGCGAGAGCTTGGCGTGAAGAACGGCACGCTCGGCACGGTCGAAGAAGTGACCCCGCAGCGTATGAGCGTGCGGGTCGATGATGGTCGCAGCCTCGCCTTCGACCTCAAGGACTATGCCCATGTGGATCACGGCTACGCCGCCACGATCCACAAGGCGCAGGGCATGACCGTGGACCGTGCCCATGTGCTGGCGACGCCCGGCATGGACAGCCATGGGGCCTATGTCGCGCTCTCGCGTCACCGCGAAGGCGTGGCGTTGCATTACGGGCAGGATGACTTCGCCGATCACGCGCGCCTTGTGCGCACGCTCAGCCGCGAGCGCGGCAAGGATATGGCGAGCGATTACCAACGCGCCGATCCAACACAGGCCTTTGCCGAGCGGCGCGGGATCACTGTCCGCGAGCGGATCGCGGAACTCATTCGGAAAGCGCCGGAGAAGGTGCGCGACCTGTTCGACGGGCTGCGCTTTCCCACTGCCGGTGCTGATGTTCGGGGACCGGCAGCGCCGGAACGGAAGGTGGTCGAAGATCCCGAAGCAGAACTGCGCCGCGCTCGCACCAAAGCCCTCATCCGCCATGCGCGCGCCGTCGACGAAATCTTCGCCGCGCAGGAGGCGGGAGACAGATGGAGTCCGGCTCAGGCGCGCGAGCTCAATGCCGCCCGCAACGCGTTCGAGGAGGTGCGTCCCCATGGCTGGCGCGATGCCGAAGCTGCCTACAAGCAGAACCCTGAACTCGCGCGCGAGGCGGGCAGCGGTCAGGTCCGCCGCGCCGTGCAGGCGCTCCAGCTTGAGACCGAGCTGCGCACCGATCCGCAGCGCCGCGCCGATCGCTTCGTTGCGCGCTGGCAGAAGCTGGAGCATGACAGCAACCGGCAGTATCGCGCGGGCCAGATGTCCGGCTACAGAGCCACCCGTTCAGCCATGAAGGACATGGCCATGAGCCTCGAACGCGATCCGCAGTTGGAATCGATCCTTGCGGGCCGCAAGCGCGAACTTGGGATCACCATCAGCTCAGGCGGCAATATCGGTGATGATCTCGCTTTTGCCTATGGTCTGGGTCGCGGCAGGAGCAGAGGGATCGAAATCTGACGGCCAGCACTGCTGCGATCCCTCTTGCCTTGCCATCGCATTGTCACGCCTTCCTCGCGCGGCGCGGCTTGGGCGCGGGCGTACGCGGCTTGCGGCCGAGACCGATTGTCTTCGCCAGATCGCGACGCTTCTCGGCATAGGCAGGCGCGACCATCGGATAGTCGGCGGGCAGGCCCCAGCGCGCGCGGTATTCTTCCGGCGACATATCGTAGTTGGTGCGAAGATAGCGCTTGAGCATCTTCAGCTTCTTGCCGTCTTCAAGGCACACGATGTAATCGGGCTTTACCGAACTGCGGATCGCAACAGCCGGTTGCGGCCTGGCTTCTTCCGCCACTGGCGCTTCGCCCAGACCGGCCAGCGCCGCATAGACGTTGGTGATGAGTGTCGGCACATCGGCTACTGCGACATCGTTGTTGCCGACATGCGCTGAAACAATGTCGCTGGTCAGCGCAATGAGGGTTTCAGAGGAAAGCTTCTGATTTTCTTCCATGACTGTGTTCGCCTTCTCTATGGGTGCCCTTGGCAACGCCATGAAGGAACAAGTGGGTTATGACAACTGCGAGCACCGTGCGTCGCGGCGCCATTGGTGAAATGATCGACCTTCCATTATTCTTTACATCCTCCTGCTGATTATGACGGACGGCGTGCCAGCCAATAGCGAGCAAGCAGACATGCTTGCGAACAGGTCGCGAAGGCGGGATTTGGGACAATCCCGCCGTTCGTGTGCCAAGCGGCAAAGGTCGGCTTCCAGCTAAAACGGACGTTCGCCGCGCTCACGCTTCGCCCCAGTCTCGCCGGCGTTGCTCAACATCCCGTTCGGCACGACGCTGTTCCCACGCGCGCGATTGATCAATCTGGCGCACCTGCTGAGCCGCATAGGCCTTCACCTTCGGACGCGCATCCTCCATCCACCGCTCTAGCCGAGCACGCTGCGCTCCCTCGGCCTCTACGAACCCGAACTCGCCCGTCAGAACGCCGGTCTTGCCAAGAACGTGGGACACGCGGGAGAGCCATTCATCGTCCTCGTCGAGGCAATCAACGATGTCCATGCACAGCGGATAGACTGCCTCGCTTCCCTCATAGGCAAGCAGGGTCTTCAGGATGAAGTCAAGCTCCACGCGTCCGCCAGTTTTGACCAGTTCGGCCAGCAGGCCGGCCATCTCCGGCGAAAGCGTGGGGAATACGTGGCCTATCAGACGGCCACCTCGGAACTCGTGATAGTCCGGCGCATCGGCGTGCCAACGACGCGCGGCTTCGAGCAGCAGGACGGGCTCGCGGGAGAGTGGCTTCTGAAGCCTATTAAGGCGAAACGGTATCGGGTCGAACCTGAGGCCGCTGCGGTCTCGGCCACGGGCGACGCGGGCCTCGAAGAACTGGATGACGAGCCCGGGGAATTTCGTGGCGACGACCGCGAGCATATTATCGGCATGGTAGTCGATCTCGGACAACTCGACGAAAGACCGGAGGAGTCGATCCGACTGTGTCTCGTCAAGGGCGGCGATCAGGGCCGTCTGGTGCAAGCCCCAGGCATTCGCGACCCAGTGCGGCTTTTGCACGGTCTCCATGTGGCCCAACGCCGGCATGAAGACCTCATCGATTAGTCGTTGTTCCGGCGCCTTGGCATAGCGGCTCGACACGGCGTTGATAGCTGTGAGCACGGCGTCGTCATCGCCCGTCTCGATAGCACGCCGAGTGACAGCGATGAGCATGTCGGGATCGAAAACCGCCTGCCAGCGAGTGTATTCGGCAATGTCGCCGAGGAACCGCCCCTCGCTGATCCAGCGATGGGCCGACGCCGCGATGTTGCCCGCCCCGCTCGCATCGATCCCCAGCATGAGCCCGATCAGCAACCGCGAGAGCGCATCGTCCATGATGTCGAGGAATCGCGCGGCCACTTCGGGCTTCCGCTCGCCAAGCAACTTCATGCAGTCGCAGAGGGACATGAGCTCGCCGCCGCTGAATATCGGTTCGGCCAGATAGCGGCGGATCCGCTCGATCCACTCGTCGAAAGTGTCGGCCGTGATCCGCGCCACTATGTCGTCATGCCCCGCCGAACGCCATTCGTTGTCGCCATCGGGGTCGAACGGATGCTCGTCCCAAGCGCCGGGCCTGACTGAGTCATGGCCGACCAATATTTTGTAGAGGGTGAAGTCCGGATCCGCGTTGAGTTGGTCGCGCAGCGCGAGCAGTTCGGTAACGACGGCTTTCTGTGCGGCGTCGATGTTAGAAGCGCCCTGCAAGTATGGCGGAAGCTCCCTCAAGCGGTAGTGGGCATGGATAGCGTTCGCCTCGCACGATCGGCGTAGCTCGAGGCCCCAGTCCGGGGCGCGGGTACGCTCGATGGCAAAGACGCGCGCGCCGTCCGACATTATCATGGCCATCAGATCGGGCTTGCCGCCGTTGTAGGGAGTGGAGGCGGCCTTTCGGAGTGCACCGAGTATTTCGCGCCGGGCCTCATCGGTCTCCGCCATGTCGAGAAAACCCTCGAGCACCGTGATCGCTTCGGTCCGCAGCTCATTCAACACCTCCGAGACGGGCACCGCTCCTTGGTGAATCTGCACGGACATTGAGTTCCACGTCGTTCCGCCGAGCTCGGCCGACAGGATGTTGCCGAGCATCTCGATCAGCAGGCTGCGGGCGGCGATCCGCTGTTCCGGCGATAGTTTGCCGATCTCGTCCAGAACGAGGCGGGGCACCGCGGGGCCGTATTCCTTCCAGATCGCGAGATCGTGCTTCGAGAACTTGTCTGCGAGATCGACCCAGATCCGGCGTTCGGTGTCGGAGGCGGCGCCGCAATGAAGGTCGATCAGGGTGGCGAAGGTCAAAGGCGGATCGCAATAGAGATAGCCGTCGAACAGGCGTGAGACGGCCCTAGCGATGTCGTCGCCGCCTTTCCCGGGATAGTCGCCGAATATCGTCTCCAGCGGAGCCGCGTCCGAGCCTCGCCGCCTCTTTACCGCGTCAACGAGCGCGGGCTGGAGCTTCAGGAATTGAGCGCCACGATCGTCACACTGGGGAAGGATGAGTTCGTCGAGCTTGCTGATAGCCCCGTCGAGCTCGTTGTTATCGTCCGACGACGCCAGCGTGGAAACCGTCTCCTCGAAGCTGCCGTCGGCATCGAGCAGGCGCCTGAAGTCGCGAGCGATCTTGTCGAAGTCGTGGCCCGCAGGCAGCAGATGCTCCCGCATCACCCGATCCAGCCGGTCCCTGATGGCCTCGAGGCGCTTCTGGCCGACATTGTGGAGGTCGGGCTGCTTGTAGATCGTGTCGTGGCCCATCTCGGCCCACGCGTGGTTGAGCAGCGTCTGGACTTGGATCTCAGCACGGAGGCCTTCGAACGGCTTGTATTCTGCCAATGCCAGCCGCTCGGGCCGCAGGCGCACGAGATAGTTCGTGCTGTCGAATAGCTTGGTCTCAGTCTCAGTGCCCGGCACGGCGTGGTGCACGTTGACGCTAATGATCTCGAAGTTCTCGCGAAGGAGATAGGTCCCGTTGAAGGCGCCAATCTCCTCGTTGGTCAGGAAGACGATGCGTACGCCCGCGAGATCCTTAACCGCCTCGTCGACGGCCCCCGCCAAATCGACCTCCCGTTTTAGAAGCTTCTTGCGGAGCGACTCCGGATCCTTGGCGCGCCCCGTGATCGCATGAGGCACGATTCCATTCGCGTCGACGGCGGCCTTCAGGATGTTACGGATAGCCTCGACGAACGCGACGTATCGCGAGCGTCCCCCAAGCCGATATTCTTCGAACGTCATGTCGCCACCAAGCCCCCCTCCCATTGCGCACCGTGTATCTTCTGGCGCCGCCTCCCGTCTGTCCGCGCTAGCTGCGCCGAGTCCTATGTCGCTCGACGAAGCGCTTCAGGGAGACGCGGTCACCGGCGTCGATGAAAAAGTGCCGTGTCGGATAGGTCGCATCGCCGGTCTTGCTGACGTGGCGATCCTCGATTTCACGCAGCATTCGCGACAGAGCCGGGTTGAAGCGGCGGAGCGACCATCCGGTCTTGGCGTGCAGCTCTTCCGCGGAGATGCCCTTCTCCTCTTCCCGAGCCACCTCGGCGAGTTCGACCGCGTCCAATGTAGGATCGAACTCTCCGACGAGCGGGTCGAAGGTGAGGAACAGCTGCTGCCGGCGGATGACCGGTGGGACGCCCTCCCGCGAGATGGAGCGCCAAGTCTTGATGTAGCCATCGGCCTCCAACTCGCCGATCGCCTCACGCAGGTCCGGGTCCGGGATTTCGGCGAACGCCGCGCTCATTTCCTCGGACTGTGAGGGATGCTCAAGCCCATCCGCGGATGACTCGGAAAGCCATGCACCCAGGCGGTAGCTCAACGGAGAGATCCCAAGCTCCCTCGCGCGCCGCTCAACTTCGGTCAACGTCGGATCATCCTCCTCGATCTCCGGCTTCTCGCGCTCCCGGATCGGCAGAGCCTGTCCCGCGAGCCAGCCGTCGAGCGCGGAAACCACGGTCAATGCAAGCGTGGCGAAATCGCGGATATCCTCCGCGACGAGATGCACAGTCTCACCGAGCCGAGCGTCTGACGCCCGCTCGGCGAACCTGGCATCGACGATACCGAGATTGTGGCCAATAACGTGGCGCTTCTGGATGTTGACCTCCAACACGGCCAACTCGTCGTCGGTCAATCCACCGTAGGGATCGATCCCAAGCTCGGCGAACCGCCTTTGCCCCCGCTCCACGTTCTGGAAGTCGTTGCCCACTTTGGGGGGAGGCTCCGTCGGCGCCGCTTGGCGCTTGCCGAACAGGTAAACCGTCTTGAGGGTGGCCTCGAGGCCGGTAAGGACGTCCTCGTGCGCGTTGCCGAGAAGTCGGTATGCCAGCTCGCGCATGTTGGGGTCGAGGCCGTCAGCAAGCTCGACCTGGGCATCGACCAGCGAAACCTCTCGGAGGAAGTGAAGGCGGATGTTCGGGGCTCCACAGTCGGGACAGAAGAGAGCGATCGCGAACACGCCGTAGTCGCGGCCGCAGGTGTCGCACGCCAGTTCCCGAAGAAGATCCTCGCGATAGAAGCGTGGCTTGGGCGGCGGCGGCGAACTGCTCGTAGTAATCTTAATCATGCCGCCGGACGAGCTTCCCAGCCCCTCGAGCATCTTCGAGAACTGAGCCTGGACGTCGGCGAGGGCGGCGTGCCGGACGGTCTCGATCGCAGCCGCCCGATCATCTGGATGCACAAACTGGTCGTCGTCAGCGATCAGCCCGCTGTAGGGACATACCGTTCTCGGCTGGCCAGGCTCCTGCTTCATCCGCGCTTTCATCTCATCGCTCACGACCGCTGGACGCTCCGCATTGCCGAGGAGGAAGTGCCGCGGGTACGCCTCCTCGTTCGGCGAGAAGCGATAGACGCGTCCAGATGCTGTCCGTGGGACAGGGATCGAGAGCTGCATCCGATTTCCCGTGCCGCCCGTTCGGTATTTATCCAGATTCTTGAAGTCCACGCCGGTTCCCCCGCCTCACAAGCGTCGCCAGAGCACGCCGTCCGCTGAAATCATGCCAAGGCCGCGACAAATCAAGCTAACGCGAAGTGCGCCGATCAGAAACCTCACATGGTTTCGCCCGCTCTATCGGGCGTCGGACTTCAGTAGAGCGGCTCGACAGCAAACGAGAAACACGATTGGCCTAGCGAACCGCCGAGATGAACGATTTTTTTGAAGCCTGCTGACCGACATGCCGATGACTGGTTCTCCCCTGAGCGGACGTACAATTGCCAAGCGCTGAACGGCTTGGATTGGGTCGCGAGTTGCCGTTGCTAAGCTGCTCCGAAGGCACCAAAGCGCACCGAGAATTCTGGATCGGGCTGGTACGGAGATTACCCGGCGAGTTGGGGAGCGAACCCCTTCTCTACCGAATCAAGGTCCGACGACGCACCAAGGTGGACCACCAAATCCCGTTCAAAGTGTGGGATCGAACGTGGTGCGAACTTCCACGGAAAGCCAATTTATCACCTGACATCATAATGATAAAAGGCTTGATTGGTAGCGGAGGAGGGACTGCGCGCCTGCCCACATGGCTATGGCACCCTGCTCAATCACTTCAATCGTGTGCGACCAAGAAATGGGACCGATAGTGGGACCAAAATCATGGTGTGCATAATTTCGTCCATGAATCAGCTGTTTATTTAAGTTACTGGCGGAGAGGGTGGGATTCGAACCCACGTTACCGTTGCCGGTAAACCGCATTTCGAGTGCGGCGCATTCGACCACTCTGCCACCTCTCCGCGAGGCCTGTCGCGCCTCTGGCAAAGCCGCGTGGTCGGGGCGGCTGGCGACAGGAAGCGCGCCCGTTAGCCCAAGGCTTGCGCCTTGCCAAGTGCCGAAGTGCCACAATAGCCGGGCATATCTCATGCCGCCCACGCGCTCGCGCTTGTTTTGCGTGTGCGAAGGTCCATATTGCGTTGCATGGAAAGCGCAGAGTTCTTCTCGACCCAGGCAGGGCGCACCATCATCGCCCCGCGCCAGACCCGCGCCCGCTTCGGCATCGGCGATGTCGTCCGCCACCGCCTGTTCGCCTTTCGCGGGGTGGTGTTCGATATCGACCCGGTGTTCGCCAATTCCGAGGAATGGTACCAGTCGATCCCCGAGGACATCCGCCCCCCGCGCGATCAGCCGTTCTACCACCTGCTCGCCGAGAACGACGACAGTTCCTACGTCGCCTATGTCAGCCAGGGCAATCTGGTCGCCGACGCCGATGGTGGCCCGGTCGATCACCCGACCGTCGGCCAGCTGTTTGAGAGCTTCAAGGACGGGCGCTACCGGATGAGACGGTCTCTCACCCACTGAACCCTCAACTCTTGAGCTTCCACCCCGAGCGCAACAGCGCATAGACCGCCGCCGCCAGCACCGCGTTGAACGCCAGAAGCCCCAGCGCGGCCGCCGCGATCATGCTGTCCGCGCCCATGTCGCTCGCGCCGAGGAAGCCGTACCGGAAGCCCGAAATCACGTAGAAGAACGGGTTCAACCGGCTTACCCACTGGAACGCCGGGTCGAGGTTCTCGATCACGTAGAACGTCCCTGACAGCAGCGACAGCGGGGCGATGATGAAGTTGGTGATCGCCGCATTGTGATCGAACTTCTCCGCCCAGATCGAGGTCGCCAGCCCGAGCGTCGCCAGCATCAGCGCGCCCATCAGCGCGAACCACATCACCGCCAAGGGATGCGCCATGCCGAGCGACACGCCCGGCCACAGCGCCATCGCCAGCGCCACGGTGAAGCCCACCGCCACCGCCCGCGTCACCGCAGCCGCGAGGATGCCCGTCATCAGCTCGCCCGGCGACAGCGGCGGCATCAGGTAATCGATGATCGTCCCCTGAATCTTGCCGCCGAGCAGCGAGAAGCTCGAATTGGCGAAGGCGTTCTGCATCATCGCCATCACGATCAGCCCGGGTGCGACGAAGCTCGCAAACGGCACGCCCAGCACCTCGCGACCCTCCCGCCCCAACGCCACGGTGAAGATCACCAGAAACAGCAGCGTCGTGAAGGCCGGTGCCCAGATCGTCTGCGTCTGCACCTTGAGAAACCGGCGCACCTCCTTCATATAGAGGGCGTACAGGCCCACGCGGTTGATCCCGGTAATCACTGGGACGCCGCGCCGGGCGAACCGGATGCTCCCGCCGGTCTTGTCATCAGGTGTCTTTTCAGTCACGGGAGCGGCATCCGCAACGGGGTTTGCTGGAGCAGGTTCGGCCATGGCATGGGTGCCTAGGCCGCAGCGCCTGCCCTGACAAGCATCGGACGCAGCGCCGGACACAGGAACAAGGTGAAGATATGAGCTGGACGGACGAGCGCATCGCGACGCTCCGCAAGATGTGGGAAGGCGGTGCGACCGCCAGCGAGATCGCGACCGAACTCGGCGGGGTCAGCCGCAATGCGGTGATCGGCAAGGCGCACCGCCTCGGGCTCAAGGCGCGCCCATCCCCGGTCAAGGCCAACGAGAAGAAGAAGGTCGCCGCTCCGGTCAAGAAGCCGGTGAGCGCCGCGCCCGCGCGCACCGCTGCCGAACCCCGCTCCGAACCTGCCGAGCGCAATGCTGCCAGTCCGGCTGTCGAACGCGCCGCACCGCGCCCCGCTGCCGCGCCGACGCGCGCCGAGGGCGACACCGCCGCCACGCCGTCGCAGCCCATGCCGCAGGCCGATATGCCCAAGATCGTCTCGGTCGGTCCCGGCGGATTCCTGCGCCAGGGCCCCGGCGACCAGCAGGCCCCGATCCCGCCCGCTCCGCCGCGCCGCCTCGTCCCTGCCAAGCCGAGCGCCGACATCGCGGGCAAGACCAGCCTGCTCGATCTGTCGGACAAGGTGTGCCGCTGGCCGATGGGTCACCCGGGTGAGGCCGATTTCCACTTCTGCGGCGAGCAGGTGAACCCCGGCTTCCCCTATTGCGTCGAGCATTGCGGGCGCGCCTATCAGGCGCAGCTGCCGCGCGGCGTGCGCCGCCCGCCCCCGCCCCTGCCGTTCGGCGGGCCCCGGGTCCGCTGATTGCCGCGCGCAGTCCGGGAGTCGCTTCCCGTCTCGCTCGCGCTTCTGTTCAGGTTTCGCGCGTGTTTCCCCCTGTTGGAGACACATGAGACACTGTCCAGAAGACAAAAAGTGCACCCGGCGCAGCGGGGCCAGTGAGACTGGACCAAAAGCGTTGATAGCTGGAAGGCGTGGCGCGAGGATCATGCCCGGAGCTTATCGCTCGGGCACGGCACCGTAGGAAAGCGCGAATGCGCGCCTCAGGCCTTCTGGGCAAACCAGATGGTGTGATGCGCGCCCTTGTTATTCGGGCGCGAGCGGATGCCGCGTTCCTCGACCTCCAGCCCTGCATCCTTCAACCGCTTGCGGAACGCCGGATCGGGCGCGGCTGACCACACGCTGAGGATGCCGCCGGGCTTCAAGGCATCGCGCGCCTTGGCGAGGCCGGTGCGTGAATAGAGGCGGTTGTTCGCGTCGCGCACCAGCCCGTCGGGGCCATTGTCGACATCGAGCAGGATCGCATCGAATTTGGCGCAGGTGCCGTCATTGGCATCGTCGATCAGCGCGGCGACATCGCAGATTTTGAGGTCGAGGCGCGGGTCGGCGAGGGTTTCGCCGGTGAGTTCCCTCATCGGCCCCTCGGCCCACTCGACAATCGCCTCGCTGATTTCGGCGATCACGATTTCCGCCTTCGCCCCGAGCCGCGCGGCCGCAGCACGATAGGTGAAGCCCATCCCATAACCGCCGATCAGGATGCGCGGGTTGTCCTTGCCCAGCCGGTCGATGGTGAGCTCGGCGAGCTGTTCCTCGGAAAACCGCATCCGCGTGCTCATCAGCTCGTTGCGCCCCAGCACGATCATGAAATCGCGCCCGTGGCTGTAGAGTTCGAGGAGCACGCCGTCCTCGATCTGGGTGGTGTCGATAAGTTCGCGCTTGAGCATGGCGCGGCGCTAGTCGAAAGCACCGCCCCATGCCAGCACCTTACGCCGTCGCTTCGAGCACCATGTTGGTCGGCGTCTCGGCCACGCGTTTCACTTGCCCGAAACCACCCGCGTTGAGCACCTCGGTCAGCCGCTTCTGCCCGGCCTGCGCACCGAGGCCATACCCGACATCCTGTGACAGTGAGTTGGGCGTGCATACCGTGGTCGAGAAAGAGTAGTAGATCTGTCCCAAGGGGTTCATGTTCTCGGCCATGCTGTCGCCCGCCATCGGCTCGACAAGCATGAACGTGCCGTCAGGCTTGAGACATTGGCGCACATGCTCTGCCGCGCCCACCGGATCGCCCATATCGTGCAAGGCGTCGAAGATGCAGGCGAAATCGAAATCCGTCCCTTCAAAGCCCTGCGCCGTGGCAACGTGGAATTCGACATTGCTGACGCCGGACTCGTTCGCAAGGGCGCGGGCGCGTTCGATCGATGGGGCGTGAAAATCGATCCCGACGAAGTGCGAATTGGGGTAGGCCCGCGCCAGCATCACCGTCGAGGAACCGTGCCCGCAGCCGATATCGACAGCGCGGCCACCCGCCTTGAGCTTGGCCTCGACCCCGTCGAGCGACGGAATCCAGGTCTCGATCAGATTGGCCTGATACCCGGGCCGGAAAAAGCGGTCGACGCCGCAGAACAGGCATTGCGAATGGTCGCCCCACGGGCGGCCGACACCGCTGCGGAAGACCTCGACCGCCTTTTCATGGCCCTCGTATTGCGACACGATCCCTTGAACGAAGCCCTGGATGCACGCGGGCTGGCCCTCTCGCCCGAACACCAGCGCCTGTTCCTCGCTGAGCGAAAAGGTCTCGTCATCCGCGTGATGCGTGACGTAGCCCGCCGCGCACACCGAACCCAGCCATTCGCGCAAGTATTTGGGGTTGAGCCCGGTCCTGGCTGCAAACTCGTCAAGGGTCAGTCGTCCCTGCCCGTCGAGTGCATCGAACAGCCCGGTCTGGTCGCCCAGATAGGCCATGAACAGGCTTAACGCCCCGGCCACGTCGCCGATCACCTTACCGGCCAACGCATTGAGTTTTTCGCTATCAACTTCCGCCATCACGCATCCTCCCAATAGAAAACGCGCGACCCTGATCGGTTGTGTTCTCGCGGTCCGACTCGCCGCGACTGGGCATTTAGCATAGCACGAAAAAAGGCCGCCCGGATCGCTCCGGACGGCCTGATGTGTTTGCCTCAGGGTGAGGCGATTAGTCCTTCAGGAAATCGGGCAGACCGGCCGGGCCGCTCTCACGCTCACGGCCGCCACGGTCGCCGCCGCGATCGCGTCCACCGCCATCGCGACGCGGGCCGCGGTCACGGCCACCGGGGCGACGATCACCGCGATCACCACGATCGCCGCGCGGTTCACGCGGTTCGCGCGGCGGGCGGGTGTCTTCCAGCTCTTCGCCGGTTTCCTGGTCGACGACGCGCATCGACAGGCGGACCTTGCCGCGCTGGTCGATCTCGAGCACCTTGACCTTCACGTCCATGCCTTCAGAGACGACATCGGTCGGCTTCTCGACGCGCTCGTTCTTCATTTCGCTGACGTGGACGAGACCGTCCTTGCCGCCCATGAAGTTCACGAAAGCGCCGAAATCGACGATGTTGACGACCTTGCCGCTGTAAATCTTGCCGACTTCGGCTTCCTCGACGATGCCGAGGATCCACTTCTTCGCCGCTTCGATCTCGTCGAGGTTCGACGAGCTGATCTTGATCACGCCTTCATCGTCGATATCGACCTTGGCGCCGGTTTCGGCGACGATCTCGCGGATCACCTTGCCGCCGGTGCCGATGACGTCACGGATCTTCGACTTGTCGATCTGGATCGTCTCGATGCGCGGGGCATGCTTGCTGACTTCGGTGCGGGCGGTGCCCAGCGCCTTGGTCATTTCACCGAGGATGTGCGCGCGGCCTTCCTTGGCCTGACGCAGCGCCGCTTCGAAGATCTCGCGCGTGATGCCCGCGACCTTGATGTCCATCTGCATCGTGGTGATGCCTTCGGAAGTTCCTGCCACCTTGAAGTCCATGTCACCCAGGTGATCTTCGTCACCCAGAATGTCGGACAGCACGGTGAACTCGTCGCCTTCGAGGATAAGCCCCATCGCGATGCCCGAAACCGGGCGCGTGATCGGCACGCCGGCATCCATCATCGATAGCGCACCGCCGCAGACGGTCGCCATCGACGACGAGCCGTTGGATTCCGTAATGTCGGAAACCACGCGGATGGTGTAGGGGAAGTCCTCCTTGCTGGGCAGAACGGCCTGAAGCGCGCGCCAGGCGAGCTTGCCGTGGCCGGTGTCGCGGCGCGAAGGCGCACCAAACCGACCCACTTCGCCGACCGAATAGGGCGGGAAGTTGTAATGCAGCATGAAGTTCGAATACGAGAGGCCTTCCAGCCCGTCGATCATCTGCTCGGCGTCCTTGGTGCCAAGCGTGGTGGTGCAGATCGCCTGCGTTTCCCCGCGGGTAAACAGCGCAGAACCATGGGTCCGGGGCAGGAAGCCGACCATGGATTCGATCGGACGAACCTGATTGACCTTGCGCCCGTCGATGCGGGTGCCGTCCTTGAGGATTGCGCCGCGCACGATGTCGGCTTCCACTTTCTTGACCGACTTGATGGCGACCATCTGCGTCTGCGCATCTTCGTTGGCGAAGGCTTCCTTGGCCTTGTCCCGCGCGGCATTGAGCGCAGCCGAACGTGCCGACTTGTCGGTCAGCTTGTAGGCCGCGGCAATATCGGCCCCGATCAGCTTCTTGAGCTGGTCCTTGATCGCCGAGTTGTCGCTGGCGGCAACCTGCCAGGGGTCCTTGGCCGCCTTTTCGGCAAGGTCGATGATCAGATTGGCGACCTTCTTGCACTCTTCGTGCGCGAACAGCACCGCGCCGAGCATGATGTCTTCCGACAGTTCGCGGGCCTGCGATTCGACCATCATCACGGCATTGCCCGTGGCGGCGACCACAAGGTCGAGCGCACCTGCGGCAGCCACATCCTGACGCGGGTTGAGCAGATATTCGCCATCCTGATAACCGACGCGCACTGCGCCGATCGGGCCCATGAAGGGCACGCCCGAGATGGTCAGCGCCGCCGAAGCCGCGATCATGGCGACGATATCGGGTTCGCACTCACCGTCGAACGAGAGCACCTGCGCGATAACGTTGATCTCGTTGTAGAACCCTTCCGGGAACAGCGGGCGGACCGGTCGGTCGATCAAGCGGCTGACCAAGGTTTCCTTTTCGGTGGCGCCGCGCTCACGCTTGAAGAAGCCGCCCGGGATACGTCCGGCGGCGAAGAACTTTTCCTGGTAGTGGACGGTGAGCGGGAAGAAGTCCTGCCCTTCCTTCACCGACTTCGCGGCGGTGACAGCGCACAGCACCACGGTTTCGCCATAGGTCGCCAGCACGGCGCCATCGGCCTGACGGGCAATACGCCCGGTTTCCAGAGTGAGGGTCTTTCCGCCCCACTCCAGCGATACGGTTTTCGTGTCGAACATTGGTTTTCCTTATGACCCGCGCGGCCACATTGCGCGCACGGGGCCTCATGTGCCGGGGGGATACCGTCCCGGTCCGGTGCGGGGCTGGTTTGGCCCCAAGGCTAAGCAGACCGGATGTCTGCTGGCCCCAGATGCAAGAAAGGCGGCCCTCGTGGCCGCCCCTCCCGCGAAACTCTTACTTCCGCAGACCCAGCTTCTGGATCAGGGCGTTGTAGCGCTCGACATCCTTCTTCTTGAGGTAGGCGAGCAGCGTGCGGCGCTTGTTGACCATCATCAGGAGGCCGCGACGCGAGTGGTTGTCCTTGTGGTGATCCTTGAAGTGCTCGGTCAGGTTGCGGATGCGCTCGGTGAGGATCGCGACCTGGACTTCGGGGCTGCCGGTGTCCTTGGGATCACGGGCGTTACCGGAAATGATTTCCTGCTTCTTTTCGGCGGTCACCGACATAGTGGTTCTCTCTTACTCTGCGACATCGGGAAGGTTGAACCCCCGGACGACCGTGGCCGTCCCATCCGTTACCTGCATCAGCGCGACGGGCACAGCGCCCAGCTTCGCCAGATAGAGCCCGGATGATTGGGGCATGCCAGACAGCACCCGGCCCTGTCGGACCGCCTGCGCGCTTGTCTGGTCGAGGTGAAGGGCCGGGATGTCGTCCAGCCCTGCCTCCAGCGGCAGGAGAAGGTGTTCAAGGCCCGCGCGCTTAGCGGCTTCCTCCAGTTTGTCCAGCGAAATCGCCTGTTCCTGGGTGAACGGCCCGGCCTTGATGCGCCTGAGGTAGGTCACATGGCCGTGAGCGCCGAGCGAATGGGCGATGTCGCGCGCGAGGGAGCGGATATAGGTACCCTTGGAGACGTGGGCGATGAGAGCAACTTCCTCAACAACCGCTCGCCCTGAGCTTGTCGAAGGGCTGCTTTTCTCTTTTCGCCCTGCATCAAAGGAAAAGGACAACCCTTCGACAAGCTCAGGGTGAACGGAGAGAGCATGAATCGTCACCCCCCGCGCCTTCAGCTCCACCGCCTCCCCTGCCCGCGCCAGATCATAGGCGCGCTGGCCTTCGACCTTGAGCGCGGAATAGGCGGGCGGCACCTGCTGGATGGGGCCGGTGAAACGCGGCAGCACCGCCTCGATCTCGGCGAGTGTCGGGCGCACTTCGCTGGTCGCCACCACCGCGCCTTCGGTGTCGAGCGTGTCGGTCTCCGCGCCGAACCTTATCGTGAAGGCGTAAATCTTGCTCGCATCGAGCATCCGCCCGGCGAGCTTGGTCGCCTCGCCCAGCGCGATCGGCAGCACGCCTTCAGCGAGCGGGTCGAGCGTCCCGCCATGCCCGACCTTGGTTTTCGCATAACCGTTCTGGCGCAGCACCCGCTTGACCGCGCCCACGCCCTGCGTCGAGCCCATGCCGCGCGGCTTGTCGAGGATCAGCCAGCCGGAGAGCGGCGAATTCATCCCCGCATCGCCTCGGTGAAATGCTTGCGGCACAGGGCGACATAACGGTCATTGCCGCCGATCTCGGTCTGCTGGCCCTGCCTGACCGCCGCGCCAGACGCATCGACCCGCAGGTTCATCGTCGCCTTGCGCCCGCAGTGGCACACCGCCTTGAGCTCCACCAGCGCGTCGGCAATCCCCAAGAGCACCGCCGAGCCGGGGAACAGCGCGCCCTGAAAATCGGTGCGCAGGCCGTAGCACAGCACCGGAATCCCTGCCTCGTCCGCAAGCCGCGCCAGCTGCCAGGCCTGATCGGGCGTCAGGAACTGTGCCTCGTCCACCAGCACGCAATCGAGCGGGGTTGCCGAATGGGCTGCGCTGACCTCGGCCCACAGGTCCGTGTCGGGCGCGAAACGATGCGCTTCGCTCTCCAGCCCGATCCGGCTGCGCACCATGCCCTGCGAACGGCTGTCGAGCGCGGCAGTCCACAGCATCGTCGCCATCCCGCGCTCGCGGTAATTGAAGTCCGCCTGCAACAGGTGCGAGGATTTGCCCGCATTCATGCTCGCGTAGTAGAAATAGAGCTTGGCCATCGCGTTTGCCTAACCGCTCAGCGCGTGCGGGGCGAGCATGGACTTGAACCTTTTGCGCAGGTCATGCGTAGTCTCATCGGGATGACACACCGCACCACCTTCACCCGGCTTGTGCTGTTGCCGCTGCTGGCGCTGTTCACGCTCGCCAACACCGCCAGCACGCCGCTGCGCTACACGCTCGATGCCTCGGCGAGCAACGTCTCGGCCAAGGTGCCGTTCTTCGGCCTTGCCAGCAAGACTGCCCGCTTTCCCAAGATGGAGGGCGCGGTCACCATCGTTCCCGGCGCACCGGAGCGCGCGGTGATCGACGTGACCTTCGATGCAACCGCGATCGAGGCCCCCGACTCTGTCACCCTTGCAAGGCTGCGCAGCGAGAAGTTCTTCTGGGTGGAGAAATATCCGAGCGTGCGCTTCGTGGGGCGCTCGCTCAAGATGGCAAGCGCCACGCGCGGCACCGTGGCGGGTGAGCTCACCGCGCGCGGCGTCACGCAGCCGCAAACCCTTGGCGTCACCTTCGATACCGATCCCTTGGCGCAGGTGGGCGAGCCGGTCAGCTTCACCGGCACCACCACCATCGACCGGCGCAAATACGGGATGAAAAGCTATCAGCTGATCGTCGGCAACAAGGTCGACATTACGCTGAAGGCGCGGATGGTGCCGCGCTAAGCCCAGTGTGAGACCCCGCGTAGGCGGGGTTCTCAGTCGATTTCGCGCACTATCGCCTGAGGCCCCCGCCTTCGCGGGGGCTCACTGCTCTTGTCACTCTTCTTCGGTCAAATCCCGCGCCACCTTGGGATCGCGCAACAGCGCCTCGATCCGGTCGGCCTCGGCGAAGCTCTCGTCCTTGCGGAACTTCAATTTGGGCGCGAATTTGAGGCCGAGGCGCTGCGCCACCTCGCGCTGGAGGAAGGCTGTGTTCTGCCGCAGCGCGTGGACAATATCGTCATCGCCCGCGCCCAGCAGCGGCTTCACGTAGGCCGTGGCGTGGCGCAGGTCGGGGGTCATGCGCACTTCGGTGACAGCGATATGCGCCGCGCTTACCACATCGTCATGCACCTCGCCGCGCGCGAGCAGTTCCGAGAGGATATGCCGCACCCGCTCGCCCACCTTGAGGACGCGGACCGATTGCTGTTCGGCGGTGAAGGGTTGCTTGGCCATCAGTCGAGCGGGAGAATGTCGTCGAGTTCGACCTTGAGCACGGCGGCGAGCTTGCGCCAGAGCGCCGGTTTTCCCAAGGCTTTGCCATTTTCAAGCTCGGAGATAGTGGCAACCCTGCACTCCGCCGCATCGGCCAGTTCGCGCTGCGACAAGCGGCGATATTCGCGCCAAACCTTGAGCGGATTGGCCCCATCGATGATCGCATTCACCAATTCGAACGGAACATATTCCTCCCCTGCAAGCCGCCGTTGGTCGGCCCGATCCGCTGCGGCGATATCGGCCTGATCCTCGGCCAGTTCGATCAGTCGTTCGTATTCCTCGACAGGAAGCACCGCCAACTTTTGGCCCGCAATCTCGACAATCTGCACCGTCATGTCCGATCCTCATAAGCCGAACCGCGCGGTTCGATTTCGTCGATGTGAAGCACGTCGCCTTCGATGCGGAAGATGATCCGCCAGTTCTGGACCCGCAGCCGATATCCTTCACGTTCACGCAGCTTCACGATATTCGCGGCAAGTGCATCTCGATTTGCAGCCAGCTCCAGGATCTTGGCGGTGATAAGCTTGCGCTTGTCCGATCGCGCCAGAGACCGACCTGCTGTCTTGGAAATGTCGATCCGCACTGCGGTCCCTTACCGGGCATGATCGCCGCAGGCAAGGAAATTGCGATTATCGTATCAAGTGACGATCCGGTTCTACCCCATACCCGTATCGCTCGCGGTAGGGCGCGGGGTCGGCAGCGCCGTCGAGGTCGAGCGCGCGTAGATCGTCCCGTCCTCGCCGAGCAATTCACCTTCGAGGAAGACCACCCGCTGGCCCGCCTTCACCACCCGGCCCTTGCCGATGATGGTCGCGCCTTCGGGGATCAAGCGGATGAGGCTCATGGATATGTCGAGATTGAGCGGCGCCATCACGCCCCCGGTCGCCGCGACATAGGCATAGCCCATCACATCATCGAGAAAGCCCGCGACCAGCCCGCCCTGCACCCCCCCGCGCCAGGTGCAGACCTCGCGCTTCACGGTGAAGCGCATGGTCGCGGACTGGGTGGCTTCGTCAAAGCTGACGAACTCCGAACCGAGCAGCGCGGTATGGGGGGATTGGACCCACGAGCCCTCTCCCGGTTCATACTCCCCCATGCGAAGCCTCCTCTACGCGGCTCACAGCGTCCGCTCACGCTCCTCGACCGAGAAGACTTCGAGGTTGTCGCCCGGCTTGATGTCGTTGGTATCCTCCAGCACCACGCCGCATTCGAGCCCTGCGCGGACCTCGTCGACATCGTCCTTGAAGCGCCGCAGCGAGGCGATCTTGGTGGCCGAGACGATGACGTCGGCGCGGGTGAGACGCGCGAACAGACCCTTGCGGATCGCGCCTTCCAGCACCAGCAGACCTGCCGCCTTGTCCTTCTTGCCCGCCGGGAACACCTGCTTGACCTCGGCGCGGCCGACCACGGTTTCGATCCGCTCCGGCCCGAGCTCGCCCGCCATCTCCTTGGCGATTTCGTCGGTAAGGTGGTAGATGACGTCGTAATACATCATCCGCACCCCGTCGCGCTTGACGAGGTCGCGCGCCTTGGCGTTGGGGCGCACGTTGAAGCCGATGATCGGCGCCTTCGAAGCCGCTGCCAGCAGCACGTCGCTCTCCGTGATCGCGCCCACGCCTGCATTGAGCACGCGCACCTTGATCTCGTCGTTCGAGAGATTGTGCAGCGCGTTGACGATCGCTTCGACCGAGCCCTGCACGTCGGCCTTCACCACCACCGGGAACTCGATGACGTTCGAGGCGAGGCCTGCGAACATCGTGTCGAAATTGGTGGGGGCGAGCGCGGTGCGCTTTTCGGTGGCCAGCTCCTGACGATACTTGGCAACCTCGCGGGCGCGCTGTTCGTTCTCGACCACGGTGAGGTTGTCGCCTGCCGAGGGCACACCGCCAAGGCCCAGCACCTCGACCGGCATTGAGGGGCCGGCTTCCTTCAATTGCTGGCCCTTGTCGTCGACAATCGCGCGCACGCGGCCGGACTGCGTGCCGACCACGAAATTGTCGCCGCGCTTCAATGTCCCGCGCGTGACCAGCACCGTCGCGACCGGGCCGCGGCCCTTGTCGAGCTGTGCTTCGATCACGGTCGCTTCGGCATCGCGGTCAGGCCGGGCTTTCAGTTCGAGCAATTCAGCCTGCAAGCCGATGGCTTCGATGAGCTGATCGAGACCAGCGCCGCTCTTGGCTGAGACCTCGACATCCTGAACTTCGCCCGACATCGCCTCGACGATCACTTCGTGTTCGAGCAGGCGTTCGCGGATCTTCTGCGGGTTGAATTCGGGCTTGTCCGACTTGGTGATCGCCACGATCATCGGCACGCCGGCGGCCTTGGTATGATTGATCGCCTCGATGGTCTGCGGCATCAGCCCGTCGTCACCGGCCACCACCAGAATGACGATGTCGGTGACGTTCGCCCCGCGCATCCGCATTTCGGTAAAAGCGGCGTGGCCCGGGGTGTCGAGGAAGGTGATCTTGTCCTTGGCCTTGGTAGTGATCTGGTAGGCGCCGATGTGCTGGGTGATGCCCCCGGCTTCGCCCTTCACCACGTCGGTGCCGCGCAGCGCATCGAGCAGGCTGGTCTTGCCGTGATCGACGTGGCCCATGATCGTCACCACCGGCGGACGCGGACGCAGCGTTTCTGCGGGATCGGTATCCTCGCTGGTGTCGATATCGACATCGCTCGCGGAGACACGGGTGATGTTGTGGCCGAACTCCTCGACCAGCAGCTCGGCGGTGTCCTGATCGATGGTCTGGTTGACTGTGACCATCATGCCCATGTTGAACAGCGCCTTCACGAGGTCGGCACCCTTTTCGGCCATGCGGTTGGCGAGTTCGCTGACCGTGATCGCCTCGGGCACCACCACGTCGCGGACCTGCTTTTCGCGCGGCTTCGATGGGCCGCCCTGACCGCGACGTTCCTTTTCGCGCGCACGCTTCAGCGCGGCGAGACTGCGCGCTCGGCGGCCTTCATCCTCGTTCAATGCGCGGGTGACGGTGAGCTTGCCCGATCGGCGGTTGTCCTTGCCGGCATCGACCGGCGCGGCGCGTTTGTCGTCCTTCTTCTTGTCCTTGGCCTCGGGACGCTTGGGCTCGGGCCGTTCGACAGGCGTGAAGCGGCGGGCGACCGGGGCGGCTTCCGCCTTGGCCGCAGCGGCTTCGTCGCTGCCGGCTTCGGGCGTTTCGGCGGCCGGCTCAGCGGCAGGCGCGGCGGCGCGCTGCTGTTCGGCCGCGGCTTCGGCGGCGCGATTGTCCTCGGCGCGGCGGCGTTCCTCTTCCTCGCGCTGGCGGGCTTCGGCTTCCTCGCGCTTGCGCGCTTCCTCGGCGAGCCGCAGGCGCTCTTCCTCGGCTTCGAGCTGCATCCGCTTGACGCGTTCCTGCGGGGTCTCGCCAGCGGGGGCGGGACGCGCGGGGCGCGGTGCGGGCGTGGGTGCGGGCGCAGGCGTGGGTGCAGGCGCAGGAGCCTCGGCGACGGGCGGCGGCGGCGGAGCAGCGGCTTCGCTACCCGGCTTGCCGAGCGTGCGGCGGCGCTTCACCTCGACCACAACCTTGTTGGTGCGGCCGTGGCTGAAGGTCTGCTTGACCTCGCCCGCATCGACCGACCGCTTGAGGCCGAGAGGTTTGCGGGTGCGCTGGGTGTCGTTGTCGTCGCTCATTATCGCTCGTCAATCCTTCAGGTATTCATCGCTTGCAGCCGGTCCGCCTTGCGGCAGATCGGCCTGACCGGAGGTATCCCGGCCCGAATTCGTCATTGCGTCCGCCGCGTCGTCCCCGACGAACAGCGCGAGCCGGGAGACCGCTTGCAGCACCCGGTCGGCGGCGCGCGTGTCGCGCGCATGGCCCGCTACACCGAGGTGGACCACATTGTCGCGGCCCATTGCCACAGACAGCGCGGTCCGGTCCAGTGGCAAGACCTGCCCGCGTTCGCCCGATCCCTCGGTCTCGCGCCCGACGCGCCAGGCCTGATCGAGCTTGCGCCGCCCATCTTCGCTGCTGTCGCTGGCATGGAGCAACGCGGCGAGCCGGCCCGAACGCGCCTGCTCCTCGATCCGCGCCGATCCCAGCACGATATTGCCCGAGCGCAGTTCGAGGCCCAGCCGGTCAGCCAGATGCCGCACCAGCGCGGCTTCGGCGCGTGCGGGCAGATCATCGGGGATCGTCAGCGCTGCGCCCTTGAACGCGCGCATCAGGCCCTTGCGCAAACTGCCGTCCTCAAGCGCGGTTGCGAGCGCGGCGCGGGTCACCCCGATCCACGCCCCGCGCCCGGGCGCTTTGGCCGCCGCATCGGGCAGCACCAGCCCGTCGGGCGAAATCGCAAGGCGCAGCAAGCCGTCCCGCGCCGAGGTGTCCCCGGTGAGGATACAGCGCCGCTCGCTCCCGGCCACAGCAGGAAGCGAAGGCTCAACGATGTCGGGCGTCAGGCGCTCATTGGGTGGAGTCCGCACCGGCGGCCTCCTCAGTCGGTTCATCCTCGAACCAGTGCGCGCGGGCGGCCATGATGATCTCGTTGCCCTGTTCTTCGCTGAGGCCGTATTCGCCCAGCACACCGCCCTTGTCCTGCTCGCGCTGCGGACGGCGCTGCGGGGGCCCTGCGGCATCGTTGTTGCGGCGACGCGGGGCTTCGCGCTTCTTGGCGATCAGCTCGTCAGTGGCGAGATCGGCAAGATCGTCGAGCGTCTTGATACCGGCCTTCCCGAGCGTGACCAGCATCGCTTCGGTGAGGTGCGGCATGTCGGCCAGCGCATCTTCCACGCCGAGGCCACGGCGCACTTCGCGGTGCGCGGATTCCTGCCGTTCGAGCGCTTCCAATGCGCGGCTCTGGAGTTCCTCGGCGAGTTCCTCGTCGAAGCCTTCGATGCTGGCGAGTTCGGCGAGGTCGACATAGCCCACTTCTTCCAGCTCGGCGAAGCCTTCGGCGACCAGTAGCTGCGAAAGGGTTTCGTCGACGTCGAGCTCTTCCTCGAACATCTTGGACCGCTCGGCGAATTCCTTGGTGCGCTTTTCCGAGGCTTCTTCTTCGGTCATGATGTCGATCTGGTGGCCGGTCAGCTGGCTCGCCAGACGCACGTTCTGGCCGCGGCGACCGATCGCGAGGCTCAGCTGATCGTCGGGCACCACCACTTCGATGCGCCCGTCATCCTCGTCGAGCACCACGCGGCTGACGGTGGCAGGCTGAAGCGCGTTCACGACAAAGGTCGCGGTATCTTCCGACCACGGAATGATATCGATCTTCTCGCCCTGCAGTTCCTGCACCACCGCCTGCACGCGGCTGCCCTTCATGCCGACGCAGGCGCCGACCGGGTCGATGCTCGAATCCCGGCTGATCACCCCGATCTTGGCGCGGCTGCCCGGATCGCGGGCCGCGGCCTTGATCTCGATGACGTTGTCATAGATTTCGGGCACTTCCTGCGCGAACAGCTTCTTCATGAAGTCGGGATGCGCGCGGCTGAGAAAGATCTGCGGGCCGCGATTGTTGCGTTCGACCTTGGTGATCAGCGCGCGCACGCGCTCGCCGGTGCGGGCGGCTTCGCGCGGGATCTGCTGATCGCGGCGGATCACGCCTTCGGCGCGGCCCAGGTTGACGATCACGTGGCCGAATTCAACCGACTTGATCACCCCGGTGATGACTTCGCCCTGACGATCCTTGAACTCTTCGAACTGGCGCTCGCGCTCGGCATCGCGGACCTTCTGGAATATCACCTGCTTGGCCGACTGCGCGTCGATCCGGCCGAGATCGACCGGCGGCAGCGGATCGACGATGAAGTCGCCGACCTTGGCACCGGGCTGGAGCTTTTCGGCCTGCTTGAGATCGACCTGCTTGAAGTAGTCCTCGACCTCCTCGACCACCTCGACCACGCGCCACAGCGTCAGATCGCCGGTCAGCGGATCGAGTTTGGCGCGAATGTCGTTTTCCGCGCCGTAGCGGTTGCGCGCGGATTTCTGGATCGCTTCTTCCATCGCCTCGATGACGATCGCCTTGTCGATCATCTTTTCCGAGGCGACCGCGTTGGCGATCGCGAGGAGTTCAGCCTTGTTGGCGGAAATGGCGCTCATCAGTCGTCTGCCTTCTCTGTATCTTCGATGAGTTCGTCAGCCCCGCTGGTATCCAGCGGGCGGGTGGCGGCGATCAGCGCGTCGGTCAGGACGAGCTTCGCCGAATGAATTGCTGCGAGAGGGAGGCGGACGTCGCCCGCCTTCACCTCTTTGACGAGGACCATACCATCCTCGAGCCCGCCAAGCACGCCCTTGTTGACGCGCTGGCCGTCATACCCCTTGTCCATGACAATCCGCACCTCGTGACCCGCCCAATTGGCGAAATCCTTGTCGCGGGTCAGCGGACGGTCGATGCCGGGCGAGCTGACTTCGAGGTGGTAAGCGCCCTCGATCAGCACCTCGCCAACTTCCTCGGCCGCGTCGATCACATCCGACACGCGGCGCGAGAGCGCGGCGCATTGGTCGATCACCAGCTGCCCGGTGGCGGGATCTTCGGCCATGATCTGCAGGGCCATCCCGCCATCCCCGGCTTCCGAAGGCAACATCGCCACGCGCACGAGATCAAAGCCGAGCGCGGTGGCCTCGGGCTCGATCAACTGCGTCAGGCGGGCGATATCGGCCATGGATTCTCCGGTTGAGCGACAGTGCGGAAACGCGGTGTGGGGCCGGCCCCCTGCGGCGCCAGCATCCAAACCTTGTATCACCAATGTCGGGATTGGCCGCGCATCTAGGCGTTGATGCCCGCTTTGGCAAGCACGAACCGCACGCGGCCTAGCGCCGGTCGGTCAGTTCTCGCCTGTGACCCATTTGCGCACCTGCTTGCGCAACGCCCGGCGGTGGAACTGCTCGATACTTTCGGCATAGTGCCGGACGGCCAGCACATCCTGATCGGATAGGGGTGCATCAAAGGCGAGGCCGTTCACGCCGCCTTCGGCGCTCACCGTCCGGCGAACCACCTCCACAAACGCCTCATGCCGGCCAAGCACGAGATAACCGCTCTCGCCCAGAGCGAGCGGTTCGGCCAGCGCGATCTGCGCGCCGCTTCGCGAAAGATCGATGAGGATGCAGTCGCAAGTGGCGAAAATCGACACCATCCGCGCCGGGATCGACAAGCGCAGCCGCGCAGTCGCACGTCGCCCGATACTGGCGGGCACGTCATCGGCAGGGGCGACAGCGAGTTGCGGCATAGCGCCGGATTTTCGCGCGTCATGGTCTACAGGGGCGAAACCATTCCCCCCGGCAAACTACCTATGCTGGCGGTAGCTGACCCAGCCCGAGCCGCGTGGCGCGCCGATCATTCGAACCACTTTTTCTTGTCGCCATTGTCGGCAGGGGGCTCCTCGGCCGGCACTTCCTCCGGCGCACGATATCCCCAGCCGTCCCTAGCCAATTGCTCGGCCCGGCGCTGTTCCAACTCGGCCTGGATGGCCCTTTCGCCCAACCGCTCTGCCCGCTCACCCATCTTGTCGACCGCCACGGGCACCACAAAGCTTGCCGCGACGGTCACGAACAGCCCGAGACACACGAACAGCAGGAACAGCGCGCCGACGACGTAGCGGATACTGCTGGTCACGTTTTCGACGATATCGACTAGGCTACGCATTTTCAGGCTCCGGATTGGCGATCGAGCCTAGCCGCCAAAGCTTGAAAATGGGTTTAGGATGTCACAGCGTCTCGCTGTCCTGCCCTTCCATCAGCCCATGCTTACGGATGGCGTGGCGCAGCTGGTCATAGGTGAGGCCCAGGGAGCGCGCGGTCTGGCGCTGGTTCCAGCGATGCTTGCCCAGCGCGTGCTGCAGGATCGTGCGCTCGTGCGCGTCGACCGCTGCCCGCAAGTCCTCGACGGAATCCAGATTTGCCATCGCTGCGGGAGCCGCCGCCACTGCAGGTGCAGCCAGCGCCGACGGAGCTGGCTGACTGCGGCGATGTTCGGGCGGGCGCGGACGCCACGGGCTGTCGAAGGGATCGAACTGCACGTGGGCGATCGGCGTCTCGAAATCCGCCCAGCGATACACCGCGCGCTCGACCACATTGCGCAACTCGCGGACATTGCCGGGCCAGGGATGTTCCTCTAGCGCGTCCATCACGTGCGGCGCAAACCCCGGCCAGCGGTCCCAGTCGAGCTCGGCGGCCATGCGCCGCCCGAAATACTCGGCCAGCACCCCGATATCGCCCTCGCGCACGCGCAGCGGCGGGAGGGTGATGACTTCGAAGCTGAGGCGGTCAAGCAAGTCGGCACGAAACTCGCCGCTCGCTGCGAGCGCGGGCAGATCGTCGTTGGTGGCAGCAACGATCCGCACATCGACCCGGATCGGGCGCGAGGCACCGATGCGCGTAACCTCGCCATATTCGACCGCGCGCAGCAGCCGCTCCTGCGCGCCCATGCTGAGCGTGCCGAGTTCATCGAGGAACAGCGTCCCCCGGTCGGCTTCCTCGAACCGCCCGGCGCGGGTCTTGGTCGCGCCGGTGAAGGCGCCCGCCTCGTGCCCGAACAGCTCGGCTTCGATCAGGGTTTCGGGCAGCGCCGCGCAGTTCATCGTGACGAGCGGCTCGTCCCAGCGGCTCGACAGGCGGTGAAGGCGTTCGGCGATCAGTTCTTTACCTGTGCCGCGCTCACCGATCACAAGCACCGGGCGGTTCATCGCCGCGGCGCGGCTGGCGCGTTCGACCGCATCGAGGAAGGCTCCGGACTGGCCGATGAACTGGCTTTCGAGCTGCATGTCCAATCTGTAGCGAAAAATCCCAATGCTTGGCAATATAAACCAACAGCTGGTCAGGATGGAACGGAGAAAACGGGGCAATTCGGCCATTTTCGCGGTTTGGCACGGCGGTTGCAAAATACCGGGCAAGACACCGACTGCCGCTTGGGAGACCAACCATGATCGAACGCAACGCCGCCGAACCCGCCTTCTGGAGCACCAAGCTCGGCCATGCCGCGCTCGCCAGCATTGCCGCGATGGTGGCGATGATCGCGCTGTCCTCGCAGATCCAGCCGGGCGCGGCCCATGCTGCCCCGCTCGCCCCGCCCGCCGCCGAAGCGGGCGCGATGATCGAGATCGCCTGACGTGGGCGAACACAAAGACCCCCTCGGGCCGGAGCGCTCCATGCCGGACGTCCCCCCCGCAGATGCTGCCGCCGGTGACGCACGCCCCTCACGCGCCACCCAGAGCAGCGATGCTCCGGCCCAACCCTCCCGCCTGCTGTCCTCAGGGCGGCTGTCGCGGCTCGATGCCGAAATCGAAGCCTTGCGCCGCAGCCCCACCCCGACGCAATCTGGCAGCAGCCCGCGCGACTCCGGCCCGTCGGTGCAGGACCGCGCCAACCAGTTTCTCGATGGAGTAGCCTTCATGGGCATTTTCAGCCGTACCCGCGATATCATTGCCGCCAATTTCAATGATATGCTCGACAAGGCGGACGATCCTTCGAAGATGATCCGGATGATCATCCTCGAAATGGAGGAAACGCTGGTCGAAGTCCGCGCCAGCGCGGCGCGCACGATTGCCGACCAGAAGGAAATGCATCGCCACACCGTCAAACTTGATCGGCTTCAGGCTGACTGGGCCGAGAAGGCACAGCTTGCGCTCAGCAAAGACCGCGAAGATCTGGCCCGCGCCGCATTGGTCGAGAAGAAGAAGGCCGGCGACATGGCCGATCAGCTCAAGACCGAGATCGCTGTGCTCGACGATGCCCTGCGCGCTTACGAGGACGACATCCAGAAACTGCAGCACCGCCTGCGCGAAGCCCGCAGCCGCCAGACCGCGATCGCCGCGCGCCTCGAAAGCGCCGAGAACCGCGTCAAGCTGCGTACGCTGATGAGCACCGAACGCACTGACGAGGCGCTCGCCCGCTTCGACCAGCTCGAACGCCGGGTCGACTACGCAGAAGGCCGCGCCGATGCGCTGCAGATCGCGGAGAGCAAGACTCCGTCGCTCGCCGATGAAATTGCCGCACTCGCCGGTTCGGACGCGATCGACGACGAACTTGAGGCCATGAAGAAAGCGCTCGGCAAGACCGACGATAGCAAGGGGAATTAAGCGATGGATTTAGATGTTGTTATCGTCATGGCAACGCTGTTCATCGGGTTGCCTTGGATCATTCTCCACTACATCACGAAGTGGAAGACGGCTGCCACCATCACTTCGGATGACGAAGTACTGCTTGAGGAACTCTACAACCTCGCCAAGCGGCTCGACGAGCGGATGGATACCGTCGAGCGGCTGGTCGCGGCCGACGATCCCGGGTTCACCCCCGCCCGCCGCCTGATCGCCGATCAGGAAAAGGACAATCAGCAGCTGCGCGAATTGGAACAGCTGATCGCCGAGAAGAAAGGAACTCGCGCATGAACAGCCCCCGCACCACGCTTTACCGCGACAAGACCAACGCCAAGCTGATGGGCGTGTGTTCGGGCATCGCCGATTACACCGGGATCAATGTGATGTGGGTGCGCCTCGCGGCCGTCGCATCGATCTTCATCACCGGCGGCCCGTCGATCATCGCCTACTTCGTTGCCGGTTTCCTGCTGAACAAGAAGCCGCCGCATCTCTACCGCGACGAAAGCGAGCAGAAGTACTGGCAGAGCGTGCGCCAGAGCCCGAAGCGCACCGCCCGCGAAATCCGCGCCGCGTTCCGCGACGTCGACCGCCGCCTGGCCGCAGTGGAAACCCACTACGTCAGCAGCAATCCGCGCCTGACCGCCGAAATCGAGCGCCTGCGCTGATCGGCGCAACCATCCAAAGAGGGGACTGAGCAATGGAAGGCTATCTCGCCCTGATGATCCCGATCCTCGCGCTGACGATCCCGATCATCGCGCTGTGGACCAAGCATCAGCAGAAGCTGGCGGAAATGCAGATCGGCTCGACCGCCGAACAGACCGCTGAAAAGGCCGCGCAATACGCGAGCCACATTCAGCGGCTCGAAGACCGGGTGCAGGTGCTCGAACGCATCGTCACCGATCGCGGCTACGACATTGCAACCCAGATCGAAGCGCTGCGCGATCAGCGCCGGGTGGATGAAGCGGGAAGCGGCGTGCCGCTCGGCTTCGAGAAGAAGGAACGCGTGTAATGGAATTCGTCAGTTTCCTCCCCTATCTCGGATGGATCATCGCGGGTGCCTTCACCCTCGGCGCGGCGGGCATTCTGACCTCGTTTCAGACCACCCGGATGAAAATCAAGAACGGTTATCCGCTCGAAGGGATGTGGGGCCAGTCGCTGAAGCCGGGTTCGGACAAGGAAACCGGCCACCGCGTCACCCTGCTGACCCAGGAGAACGCCGAACTGCGCGCGGAGCTTGGCGCGATCAAGGATCGGCTCGCCAATGTCGAGCGGATCGTCACCGACGGCGGCTATCACTTGGGCGCCGAGATCGACGCCCTGAGAGACTCGGTGCGTGACCGCGCGCTCGCCAACCTCAAGGACAAGGGTGAGGCCTGATGATGAGCGGCTGGGCGATCGTTGCACTGGTGGGCATCGTGATCTGGGGGATCGTCGAGATCGCCCGGGCGCGCGCGGGGATCGTCAGCGATCAGGATGGCAATCAGAGCCTCGCCCCGCGCGACGATGCCCGCAGCGCGGCCGAGCTTGAAACCGCGCGGCAGGAACTGGCCGACCTCAGGGAACGGGTGAAAGTGCTCGAACGCATCGCCACCGACGGCAACTCGCCCGATGCGCGCGAACGCGAGCGCATCGCCGCCGAAATCGAAGCGCTGCGGGCCCTCCCCGCGGCCCGCAAGGAGGAACAGAGCGAATGACCACGTCCCTTCTCGACCCGACGCTGATCATGACCAGCGGCACACTCATCGGCCTTGTCGTCATCGCCGCCGCGCTGCTGCGCGGGTGGCAGGGCTGGCTCGAGCTCAAGCGACAGGAGCTCGACCGATCGGCAGCCCGCCCTTTCGCTGACGAAGGATCCAGCATCGGCACCGCGCGGATCGAACTGTCAGACCTCAAGGAACGCATCCGCAAGCTCGAAGCCATCGCCAGCGGCATCGACCTGTGAGCAGCGCGACCAATTCTGCCGCGCAGGCCGGCATAGGCCTCGGCAGCGCCATCGCGGTGGCGATCAGCTGGAGCCTCCACAAGTCGATCATCTGGGCGATCGTCCACGGCTTCTTCGGCTGGTTCTACGTGATCTGGCACGCCTTCACCCGCCCGGGGGGCCTCAGCGGGTAACGATCTCCCCTTTGCGTTTCCTGCGCCGCTTGCCTAGTTGCGCGTCATGCGATCCCTTTCCGATATTCTCGCCGAGTACCAGTTCCTCGAAGGCGACGAGCGTTACGGCCTGCTGATCGAGCTCGGCCGCAGTCTCGAACCCATGCCCGATGCGCTCAAGACCGACGCGACGCTGGTGCGCGGGTGTTCGGCGGCGGTGTGGGTCTATCCTGCGAGCATGGACGTAGGAAAGCTGCATTTCCTCGCCGATAGCAACGCCGCGATCACCAAGGGCATCGTCGCGCTGGTGATCGCCGCGGTGCAGGACAGGCCCGCTGCCGAAGTCGCAGCGATGGACGTGCTGGCCGCGCTCGCGCCGTTCGACCTCAGGAACCAGCTCTCCAGCAACCGCACGCAGGGCGTGCCCAACATGATCGCGCTGGTGCAGCAACACGCCGCCCGTCTCGCCGCCACCGCCTAACCGCTTGGCGCTGGCCCGTCGCGGCGGGTATGCTGCCCGCGATGGGCGCGCCTGCTCCGAGTCGCCCGATGGGAGGACGATCTTGCTCGCCACTGCCAAGCCCGTCTGCTTCGTGCTCACCGCCGATATGGCCAAGGCACGCACCTTCTACACCGCCACGCTTGGCCTCACAGAGACCGGCGACGATCCCTTCGCCATCAGCTACGACCTTGCCGGCACGATGCTGCGGCTCACCCAGGTCGAGGGCCATACGCCCGGCCCGCATACCGTGCTCGGCTGGATGGTCGAGGACATCGCGGCGACTATCGACGCGCTGACTGCCAAGGGCGTGACCTTCGCCGTGTACGACGGCTTCGGGCAGGACCAACGCGGCGTGTGGACCGACCCCGGCTCGGGCGCCAGGATTGCATGGTTCCACGATCCGGAAGGCAACAACCTCAGCCTGACGCAGTTCGGCCAGAACCCCTAGAGGTTGCGCCCCACCGTTTCGAAGACCTCGTCGCCGCCCGCGCCCACGCTGTCGCGCACGACGGCGAGGCCCGCTTCCTTCTGCGCCTTCAGCTCCGCCTTCAGCTTCGCCGGATCGCGCGCGAAGACGAAGCCGAAGCTGACCCCGCCCTCCTTGCCGATGGTTGCATGGTGCAGCTTGTGCGCCTGCACCAGACGCTTGGCGTAGCCCTTGCGCGGCACCCACTTCCAGTAGCGTTGATGCACGAGGCCATCGTGCACCAGCGTATAGATCACCCCGTAAAGCGTGATCCCGACCGCAAACCACCACAGCCAGTCCCAGTAGAGCGAACCGTAAATGTACATCGCGGCGTTGATCGTCCCGAACACCACCGCGAAGAGATCGTTCTTCTCGAAGGTGTTGTCATGCGGCTCGTGATGGTCGCGGTGCCAGCCCCAGCCCCAGCCGTGCATGATGTACTTGTGTGCGACCCACGCGAACAGCTCCATCCCGATCAGCGAGGACATGACGGTCAGGAACACTTCGAGCCAGCTCATGCGGGCACCTTCCCGGTATTTTCAATCTCAATCGCTTCGTCTCGCCCCACTCCGGCCCGGCGCGCACCCGGCAGCGCCCACCACGGCACATCGGGGCGGCGGTGGTGTTCGAGATGATAGCCGAAATGGAAGCAGGTGGCGAGGCTCGCCAGCGTGCCGAAGTCCTCGCTGCGGGTGTTGTGGCGATCGGCAAAGGCCTGCGCGTCCTCGCCCGTCATGTGACGGTGCGGGCGGAAGGTGCCGAAGTAGAACAGCTGCAGCGACGAAGCGAGCGCGGGGAGGCCATAGAGCAGCACGATCTGCGCCATCGGAATGCCCAGCCCTAGCCAGTAGATCCCGACCACGGTGTGCACGAACAGCACCGAGCGCCACCCGAAGTAGCGGCGGAAGAAGGTCGCATACCAGCGCGCGAAGTCTGCGGGATTGTGCTCGTCGAAATCGGGATCGCCGGGCTTTCCCGCGAGCTTGTGATGCGCGAAATGCGCGTCGCGCAGCTGCTTCCACGCAAAGCCCGCATAGAGCGCCAGCAGCACCGCCCCGATCGCACCGTTGAGCCGGGGCTTGCCGGGCACAAGGCTCCCGTGCATCGCATCGTGGCAGACGATGAACACGCCGACCGAAAGCCAGCACTGCACCGCCGCCATCGCCAGCGCGAAGGGCCAATTCGACCACGTCAGCTCGAACACGAACATCGCGTAGGCATGGATCGCCAGCCAGCTCCCCGCAATGGCGAGCGCCAGCGCGAGCCCGAAGGCGCTCTGCACGCGGCGCGCGGGAAGGGCGAAATGCGGGTTCATCTATCGGGGAATACGCGCGAGGGGGCCATCGGGTTGCCTATAGAGCGGCCGGGCGGATCGGCAAACGCGTTTCGCATTGGCCCGGTCACCGCACTTCGACCCCTTTCCAGAAGGCGATCCGGTCCGTGATTTGGGCAGCGGCGGCTTTGGGTTCGGGGTAGTACCAGGCCGCATCGGGATTGGTCGCCCCCGCGACGCTCAGCGAGTAGTAGGAGGCAACGCCCTTCCACGGGCAGTTGGTGTGCGTGCTGGTGTCCACCAGATACTCGGCCCGCACCGCGGAGCGCGGGAAGTAGTGGTTGCCCTCCACCACCACCGTGTCGTCGCTCTCGGCAATCACCGCGCCGTTCCAGCTTGCTTTGACCATCAGTTACTTGCCTTTCGTGACCCGGCACCACGCCCGCGGCGCGCGCCTGCCATACTGCCCCGTTTTGGTCGGCGACCGCAAGCCTTTGCCGTGCCGCCGGAGCTCGGACCCGCGCCTGTTGGAGACACATGAGACACTGTTCAGGGAAGAAAAAATCGACTCGCTGGATGCTCGATTCAAACGGGAGAAACAGGAGCGGATGAGGGGCGCGGTTCATGGCGCGAGGGGCCTAGCGCGGAAGCGGGGTGGTAGGAAATGGCTGGTTTCGAGAGCCAAGTGAGAAGGCTCATGAGTTGGCAAGGTGGTGGTTGCTCGCCGATCTCCCCTTCCCCGGGCTTGACCCGGGGCCCAGCTTCTTTGCTTCGAGCTTGAGTGAAGACGGTTTAGCGGGGCCCCGGGTCAGGCCCGGGGAAGGGATTAGAGCCCCGCATGGACGATCACTGTCAGAACCGAATTGCAGCAATCAGCAAAAACCAACAAAAGCCGCCTGTCGCCTGCCAGCGCAGTCCTATTTGATGCGGCGGATACGCGGTTTGCCGCCAGAGACCTCGACCGCCCACGCCGTCTTGTTGCTGGCGGTAAGGACATAAACCGGAACGCCGGCAGCATAGACCGAAAAGACGTGAATCTCGGTCGGCACCGGGTCGAGCAGGTGGGTGACGCTAAGGGCCTCAGGGCGTTTCCCGTCATCCCCGACCGCGGCAATGGTCAGGCACGAATTGGTGAACTGGCGGCTGGCCTTGATCTGGCCGTCGACAATCTCGAAGCGGTGATGCCCGCCGAACGGTATCTCGCCAGTCTTCTCCTGCGGAGTAAGCACATAGGCATAGTGCCCGCCATCGGGTTTGCCGTTGGGAAACACTACGGTGTTAGGGCGCGAGGTGGAGCACACTTCGACCCGCTGGCTGCGAGCGAGCTGGGTTGCGGTGACAAGTGCGGTTTCGGCAGTGGTAAGCACGCGTTCATCGGCGGTGTAGGTTGTGCGGCGGATCACTTTCTCCCCGTCATAGACCCCGGCCCATGCCGCCTCATAGCCTTCGCCTGCACGGCGGAAGAACACCGTCTCCCAGCCATCTCCGACCTCGTTGATGATCCAGCCCGCAACCCCCTGCTTGGCCGCATCGGAAAGGTCTTCGAGCGCGGCATCGGTGCCGCGCCATGCGGCCTGGTCGTAGGCGTGAATTTTCCACCCGAGATCAACCGCCTGCTGCAATGCAGCCACATCGGCAGCGCTCATTTCCGGTGCTTGATCCTCTTTCGCGGCGATCGGCGCAATGCCTAACGCGAAGCTGCCCAAGAGAACGGCGAGAGTTTTGTATCCGTTCACAATTGCGTCCCTGCTGTCCCTACTGCGGGACGCGGACATTCCTATCCCCTCACTCCCCCTTGGGAAAGAAAAACTCGCGCAGATGCTTGCCAGGCGCAATCTTGTCGCGGTCTTGACGCGGGCTGCGGTCAAACCTTCAATTGACGTCGTATCGATTTTTCCTTAACTTGTGGACAGAAAATTGGAGACTCTTGCGATGGCCCGCAGCATGACGCTCAATGTCCGTGTTCAAGGTCGGCTTGGCGAGTTTGTCGCCAGCAATGTCGGCGAAGGCGGATTGTACGAAAATGTGAGCGAGTATGTGCGTGACCTGATCCGCCGCGATCAAGCGCGCGTGGAGATGGAACGATTTGAACGTTTGAAGACCGAATTGCGCGTTGCATTCGCCGCGCCTGAGGACAGCTACACCGCGTTGTCGGCGAAGGATGTGATTGCACGCAACCGCCTTCGCGTATGAGCGGCTATCGGGTTCAACACGCTGCCGCAAACCGGCTTGACGAAATCTACGTTTACACGCGCGACCACTGGGGCGAAGAGCAAGCCGCCCGCTATCTCGAAGGACTGTTTGCGCGCTTCGCTGCGATTGCAAACCGTGAGTTTCCGTGGCGAGCGGTCCCGGCCACCTTCGAGGTCGACGGGTATGTCTGCCGCTACGAACGTCATTTCATTTATTGGAAAGTGCTCTCGGACGGTGACGTCGGTATCGTGACGATCCTGCACGAGCGGATGCATCAACTCGACCGCTTCATGGACGATTTCGCGTGACGCCGGATGCGCGCGCGGCGCGCCGACGGTCCGCCATTGCGCTCGAACCAGTGCCCCCTCACTCCCCCTTGGGAAAGAAGAACTCCCGCAAGTGCTCGCCGATCCGCGCGGGGCGCAGGGTCTCCACATCGATGCAGCACCAGCTTGATTGCACTTCGGCCAGCACCTCCTCGCCGCGCTTGATCAGGGTCGAGTAGAACGCGCGCGCGCCGTTGAAGCTTTCGAGCACGGTCTGCGCGATCACGTCGTCCTCAAGGAAGGCGGGCTTGCGGTAGGTGATTTCGTGCTTCAGCGCGACCCATGCCTTGCTCGCCACATCCTCGGCCGGAGCAAGCTTGTTCCAGTGCGCGAGCACCGCGTCCTGCACCCAATTGAGGTAGCGCGCATTGTTGACGTGGCCCATGAAATCGATGTCGGCCTTCTCGACCTTGATCGGGAACACGAATGCGGGCGCGGAGGCGGTGGTTGCTGACATTTCTGTAAACTAGCGTGGAATTGTTACAATTTCCACCTGCGATTGCCCGCATCGCGGCGGATTCTTGCCACGGTGCCTCAATCGTGACTAATGGGCCGCACCCTCTCCCCAACCGGATGACGCGATCATGGCGAGCCGCCCCCGCACCCTCTACGAAAAGATCTGGGACGCGCATGTCGTCGAGACCCGCGATGACGGCACCTCGCTCATCTATATCGACCGGCATCTGGTGCACGAGGTGACCAGCCCGCAGGCGTTCGAAGCATTGAAGGTCGCGGGCCGCCCGGTGCGGCGGCCCGAACTGACGCTGGCGGTGCCCGATCACAACCTGCCGACCACCGCGCGGCTCGATGCCAAGGGCGCGCCGATGCCGATTGCCGATCCCGAGAGCGCTGCGCAGCTGGCCGCGCTCGAAGTCAACGCGCCTGCCTTCGGCATCCGCTATATCCCCGCGACCGCGAAGGAGCAGGGGATCGTCCATGTGGTCGGGCCGGAGCAGGGCTTCTCGCTGCCCGGCACCACCATCGTCTGCGGGGATTCGCACACCGCCTGCCACGGCGGGCTGGGCGCGCTCGCCTTCGGGATCGGGACGAGCGAGGTCGAGCATGTTCTGGCGACGCAGACGCTGCTGCTCCAGCAATCGAAGCCGATGGAAGTGCGGGTGGAAGGCGACCTCGGCCCCGGGGTGAGCGCGAAGGATCTGATCCTGCATATCATCGGCACCATCGGCGCGGCGGCCGGTTCGGGCTATGTCATCGAATATCGCGGGGCGGTGTTCGAGCGTATGACGCTCGAGGAACGCCTCACGGTCTGCAACATGAGCATCGAGGCCGGCGCGCGCGCCGGGCTGATCGCGCCGGACGAGACGACCTTCGCTTACCTCAAGGGCCGCCCGATGGCTCCCAAGGGCGCGGAGTGGGATGCGGCTGTTGCCTATTGGCGCACGCTTCGCAGCGATGACGGCGCGATGTTCGCCAAGTCGGTGGTGATCGACGCCTCGCAAGTCGAACCCAGCGTCACCTGGGGCACGTCGCCTGAGGACGTGGTGCCCATCGGTGGCCGCGTGCCCTCCCCCGAAGACTTCGCCGACGAAAGCAAGCGTGTCGCCGCGCAGAAATCGCTCGACTACATGGGCCTCACCCCCGGCACGCCGATGACCGAGGTGCCAATCGAGAACGTGTTCATCGGCAGCTGCACCAACAGCCGGATCGAGGACCTGCGCGCCGCTGCCGCCGTGCTGAAAGGGCGCCGCAAGGCCGACAATGTCCGCTGGGCGATCGTCGTGCCGGGATCGGGGCTGGTCAAATATCAGGCCGAAGCCGAGGGGCTCGACAAGGTGTTCATCGACGCAGGCTTCGAATGGCGCGAGCCGGGCTGTTCGGCGTGTCTGGGCATGAACCCTGACAAGGTGCCGCCGGGTGAACGCTGCGCCTCGACGTCGAACCGCAACTTCGTCGGCCGCCAGGGGCCGGGTGCGCGCACCCATCTCGTCTCGCCAGCAATGGCCGCCGCCGCCGCCGTCACCGGACGGCTCGCCGATGTGCGCGAACTCACATAAGACCACCCCTTGAAACGCGGGGCCGCAAGGCGCATTGAATTGTCATGACTGACAAGAAATCCGACAAGAAATCCTCGGGCAACAAGGCGGCCATCGGCGCGGCGGCGATCGGTTCGGCGGCGGTGGCGGCTGCGCTGCTCTATGCCGGACGGCGCTGGAACAAGAAGAAGCCGAACGGGCCGAGCAAGCCGGGGGCGATCCCCTCGGGCGAACCGCCGCAGACCGACTGAGGAGCCGCGATGCAACCCCTCACCCGCGTCGAAGGCCGCGCCATTCCGCTTGGCCTCAAGAATGTCGATACCGACATCATCATTCCGGCCAAGTGGCTCAAGACGATCAGTCGCGAGGGGCTTGGCGCGGGTGCATTTGAGGTGCTGCGCGCCGAGCCGGGCAATGTCTTCGACGATCCCGCCTACCAGGGCGCGCCGATCCTGATCGCGGGCGACAATTACGGCTGCGGATCGAGCCGCGAGCACGCGGCGTGGGCGATGCTCGATCTGGGCATCCGCGTGGTCATCGCGCCGAGCTTTTCCGACATCCATTCGGGCAACGCCGTGAAGAACGGCATCCTGCCCGTGGTGCTGCCGCAGGAGGCTGTCGACCGGCTGCTGGAAGTGGCGCGCGAGGGTCTGGAGATCACCGTCGATCTCGAACAGCAGACCGTCACCACCCCCTATCAGGACCGTTTCACCTTCGCGATCGACCCGTTCCGCAAGCACTGCCTGCTGAACGGGCTCGACGAGGTGGGCCTGACGATGGCGCGCGGCGAGGCAATCGGCGGATACGAGGCCGCGCTGACCGCCGCCCAGCCGTGGCTGATGCGCGGCACCGCCGCCTGACGAATACCTGAGGGAGAGGACTACCGATGAAAGCCATCCGCACCCACGCCGTCGGCGGGCCCGAGACGCTGACGCTCGACGAGGTCGATACCCCCGCCCCCGGCAAGGGCGAGGTGCTGATCGCGGTCAAGGCCTGCGCGATCAACTATCCCGACACGCTGATGATCCGCGACCTCTACCAGTTCAAGCCGCAGCGCCCCTATGCGCCCGGCGGCGAGATTGCGGGTGTGATCGCGGCGATTGGCGAGGGTGTCGAAGGCTATGCCGTGGGCGACCGGGTGATGGCCGGGATCGGCAATGGCGGGCTCGCGGAGCAGGTCGTGGTGCCTGCCGGGCGGATGTTCCCGGTGCCGGGCGGCGTGCCGTTCGAGAAAGCCGCCTCGCTGCTGATGACCTATGGCACCACCATCCACGGCCTCAAGGATCGCGGGCATATCAAGGCGGGCGACACTGTGCTGGTGCTCGGCGCGGCGGGCGGCGTGGGCCTCTCGGCGGTGGAACTCGCCAAGGCGTTCGGCGCGCGGGTGGTCGCAGCCGTGTCCTCCGAAGCCAAGGGCGAAGTGGCGAAGAAGGCCGGGGCCGACGAAGTGGTGATCTACCCGCGCGAGGAAATGGACAAGGATGCCTCCAAGGCGCTCGCCGAGGCGTTCAAGGCCGCCTGCGGGCCGCAGGGCGCGAACATCGTCTATGATATCGTCGGCGGGCAATATTCCGAACCCGCCCTGCGCGCCATCGCGTGGGAGGGGCGCTTCCTGGTGGTCGGCTTCCCGGCGGGGATCGCCAAGATGCCGCTCAACCTGACGCTGCTGAAGTCCTGCGACATCTGCGGCGTGTTCTGGGGCGCCTTCACCGCCCGGGAGCCGGTCAAATTCCGCGCACAGGTCGACGAGTTGTTCGATCTGATGAAGGCCGGCAAGATCGACCCGCTGGTCAGCGAGATCTTCCCGCTCGCCCGCGCCGGAGACGCGATTGCCAAGCTTGAAAACCGCGAGGCGGTGGGCAAGCTCGTCGTCACGATGGGTTGAAGGCGCGGGCCGCTCGCACTATCGGCGCTCACAACCCCGATCCACACAGGACACCGACCCATGACCGATTTCAAAGACCGCGAACGCGCCGAGGAAGCCAAGTTCGCGCTCGACGAGGAAACCGCCTTCCGCATCGCCGCGCGCCGCAACCGCCTGCTGGGCGAATGGGCGGCCGGGCTGATGGGGCTCACCCCCGAAGAGGCCGACGCCTATCGCAAGGCCGTGGTGCAGGCCGATTTCGAGGAATCGGGCGATGAGGACGTGGTGCGCAAGCTGCTCGGCGATCTGACCGCAGCGGGCACCGATGTGGCCGAAGCCGAAATCCGCGCCAAGCTTGAGGAAATGAGCGTCGAGGCGCGCCGCCAACTGCTCGGCGAGGTCTGAGCCCATGCCGATGAGCGCCGCCGCCATCGAGGAGGCGATCCTCGCCGCGCTTCCGGGCGCGACGATCGAACTTCGCGACCTCGCAGGCGATGACGACCACTGGGCGGCGACCGTCACCGCGCCGCAATTCGTCGGCCTCACCCGCGTGGCGCAGCACAAGCTGGTCTATGCCGCATTCGGCGGGCGGATGGGCGGCGAACTCCACGCCTTGCAAGTCACCACCGTGGTTCCCAAGTAACTTGCAACCGTTCCACCCTTACAAGGGCCGCATTGCATCATGACCGACGTCAATTCGCGCATTTCCGATCTCGTCACCAGCAACGACGTGGTGCTGTTCATGAAGGGCACGCCCTTGTTTCCGCAATGCGGCTTTTCCAGCCGCGCGGTGGCGATCCTCGACCATTGCGGCGTCGCCTATGAAAGCGTCGATGTGCTGCAGGACATGGAAATCCGCCAGGGCATCAAAAGCTTTTCCGACTGGCCGACCATCCCGCAGCTCTACGTGAAGGGCGAATTCCTCGGCGGCAGCGACATCATGACCGAGATGTTCGAAGCGGGCGAATTGCAGGCGCTGATGAACGAACAAGGAATCGAGAAAGCAGCTCAGTAAACGGCCCGAAGGGCCGCAAGCGCGAACGCGCGTCCGGAGGGGTGGCCCTGCAAGGGTCGGGCCCCCGGAGGGTAGCCAAGCGCGCGGACGCGCGCGCCAGCACTTGAGGCGCAAACAAAAAAGCGCTCCGCAGGACCAGTGCGGAGCGCTTTCTCTTTTTCGGGGAGGCACAACCCGGAGACCAGGATGGATCGCGCCTCTCATCGAAGACCATTGAGAATGCCAATGGCTAAGCACAGCGCGTGCCAAACTCGAAAAAACCCGAGAATTGAGCCATTTTCCCTACTCATGGACGAAATGGTAACGGCTGAAGTGTAAATCAGCCCGACACTCCCCCGGCAATCCGGCGGCGCAGTACCTTGCCCCTTGGCAAGCGCCTGCCGCCCCGCCATCCTCTCCGGCAATGAGCACCGAATCCGCGCCCGAAGGCATCCCCGCCGCCACCATCATCATCTTCCGCAATGCCCCGGCAGGCGGCGCGCCGGAGGTGCTGATGACCGTGCGTTCGCGGAATATGAGCTTTGCCGGCGGCATGGCAGTGTTCCCTGGCGGGCGGGTCGACCCCGAAGATTATGCGCTGGGTGAGACCATCGCCGCTGCTCACGGCCTTGCGTCCGATGAAGCAGCCCACCAGATCGCAGCGGTGCGCGAGACGCTTGAGGAAACCGGCCTCGCACTTGGCCTTGCGGGCGACATCGACGCGAACCGCGCCGCTGCCGCGCGCGCAATGCTGGCCGAGGTCGGCGCGCTCGCCCCGGTGCTCGATGCGTTCGGCTGGCGCCTCGACCTTGCGCAGATCACGCCTTTCGCGCGCTGGTTTCCCAAGAACGAGAATATTGCCCGCGTCTATGACACGCGCTTCTACCTCGCAAACCTCGGCACCGGAGCGGTCGAGGTGTCGATCGACCATGCGGAAAATACGCAGCTGTTCTGGACGTCTGCGCAAGGCGCGCTCGACGCGGCGGCGCGCGGCGAGATCAAGGTGATCTTCCCCACCCGCCGCAATCTCGAACGCCTCGCGCTGTTCGCCAGCTTCGACGAGGCCAAGGCGCAGGCCGAGGCGATCCCGGTGCGGCCGATCATCCCGCAGGTCGATACCAGCGGCGACAAGCCGATGCTGCGGATCATGGCCGATGCGGGCTATCCGATCACCGCCGAGCTGCTTGAGACCGTGGCGCGGGGCTAAGTTGCGCTGGTTGCCCGGCTACGCGCTCAACTCTCCGCGCGTCTCACTGCGCACGCCCCGGAAGGAGCCACCGCGGCTGGAGCGGTCGCCGGAGCATTGTGAGAAGCTTCGATCTTGCAAGGCGCCTCGCAGGCAACCAGCGCACAGCGCGTGCGCGAAACCCGCGGCTGGCCGCGCACTGGCGCTGGTTGCGGCGCCGCGTTTTGGACAGCGCTCTCCCGGGCAACCGGCTGCGCATCCGCAACCGGTGCAGTTCCAAGGGCTGCGGCCAGAAAGATGACGAGGTTCATCACCCTGCCATTAGACCGCAAAAGCCTTCACGACTTTCGCTACAAACAGCGTAAATTTCGCCTTACCGGACGGCGTTCGTCGACCCGAGTCCCCGGACCATCTGCTCGAACGGAGCCTGATCAATCACGATCGCCCCCGCACGTGGTCGATCGAGATCGAGAATCACCCCGAAAGCGAGGGAAATCAGCAAATAGAGCGTTGTCGGCGCCACCCGATGGCCACTGTGCGATCCCGCCAATGCGTTCCCCAGCATCGCTGCCGAAATGAGCGCATAAACAGCCAGCAGCAACAGCACCCTGGCCGGCAAATGCGCCTGCGCCAGAGCCTGGCGGCGCACAGCTGTATCCTCTACCACATCGTAGGCGGCAGCAAGCGCGACTGCATGTGGTCCCGGCGGCACACTATCCCTGAGCACGTCGCTGACGGCTGCGGCGATGGGTGCACGCAAAGCCGCCGCCTGCTCATCGGCCCGCACACGCGCCTCGCCGTCGGCAAGTTCGGCAGCTTCCAACCGCGCCGCCGCATACCTGCGCAGATCCGTCTTGAGACCCACGGCTTGCTCCTGCGGAAGACCTTCCACAAGCAAGGCGAAGTACCCGACCGCGCTGGTTTCCTGCAGCATCAGGTCGCGCCGGTCCTCGAGCCGGTTGAGCGCCATCGAGAACGAGAACCCCATAAGCAGCGCCAACAGCCCCAGCACGCCAGACAGGATGAACCCTTCATCGTTGCTGCCGTTGTCGTCCTGGTTAGAACGCGCCAGAAACCTGAGACCCAACCGCGCGCCCACTTCGTGCGCGGCAACCATCGCCACCAGCAACAGCGAAACGACCACGATCAGCGGCAGCGACCAGAATTCTTCCAAAATACCCTCCCCCCAAGGAAATGGCGCCTCGTGCAGGACAAGCATAACGAATATGTATCGCCGTTTGCACTACGATAAGCGGACTTAGGCCTTGGCCGATCGCCGCGTGCTGCCGCAAGTTTGCATCGAGGGCGGGGGATGCGAGCTCTCGAAAGTCCACTCCCTGATCAGCAGAATACTGCAAGAGGTAGGGCGAAAAGGACCATTGTGACAAGCTCGTGAATCGATCTATATGATTGAAAGTTTCTTATACGAATTGTTTGTACCATATTTGAAAACTGCTATCGAGCAAGCATGGACACAACCTCGCCCGCAACGACTCGCTCGCGCACGGATTTAGTTGACGCGATCGGCTTGGGCGAGCGGCTTCAACAAGCAGTCGAGAGCACCCATGTGGTCGGCGCTTCGCTGGCAATCTGGCGATCGGGTCGGCTGCGTGTAGTCAGCGCCGGTTGGGCAAACCTTGCGGCAGGCATAGCCGCCGACGACGACACGATCTTCCAGATCGGGTCGATCACCAAGGTTTTTACCGCCACGCTGGTGATTATGCTGGCCGAGCAGGGACTGATCGATCCAGATACCCCGGTAAGCCGTTACCTGCCCGATTTGCATGTCGCCGGGGGCTATCCACCCGACAGCCTGACCGTTCGCACCTTGCTCGATCACACCAGTGGGGTCGCTGGCGATTTCTTCGCCGACTTCGGATCTGGTCAAGACGCGCTGGGCCGCTATGTCGCGGCGTGCGCCGATCTGCCACTGCTGTTTGCGCCGGGCACGATGCGCGGTTACAGTTCGACTGCCTATTGCATCGCCGGGCGGATCGTGGAGGTCGTAACCGGGGAGCCGTTCGACAGCGCGCTCGAACGTCGCCTCCTGCGCCCGCTCGGCATGGAGCGGTTCGCCTTTTTTACCCACGATGTTGCGCGCTATCGCACCGCGATCGGCCACCTGCCGACGGCGACCGGTTTCGCCCCCGCCCAAGCACTGCGGTTGCCGCATGCGCTGAGCGCGTCGGGTTCTTCGCTGACCACCACCGCTACCGATCTGCTGCGCTTCGGCCTGATGCATTTGCGCGAGGGCACGACCGAGAGCGGCGCGAGACTGCTGACCCCGGCTTCCTGCCGCGCGATGATCGGCCCCTCGGCGCACGTCCCGCCCGGCGAAAGCCCGGTGCGGATCGGTTGGGCAAACGTGCCGCTGGGAGACGGCGAGCTGATCTGCGCTTCGGGAGAGACGGCGAACCAGAACGCGTTCGTCGGCTTCAACGCAGCGCACGATCTGGTGATCGCCATTCTGGCCAACACCTCGGGCGGCGCGGCTCGACTCTTCGCAGGGCTGGGCTGCGATTTGATCGAAGAGGCGACGGGAGCAAGGCCGACCTTGCCAACGCCCACCGCTGCCCGCGCGGTCGATGTCGAGGATCTTGAACGTTATTGCGGAAACTTCACCAACCACACCCGGGTATCGGTGCAAAGACAGGGCAACGTGCTTGCTGCGGCGCTGACGGCGCTTGATCCTGCCACCGGCGCGCCGCAACGGCAGGACTTCGCCCTGACCCCGATCGGGGACCACCGCTTCGTCGCCGGACCGCCGGAGCAACCCGCCGCGCTGTTCGAATTCCTGTTTGCCGACGGTCCGGATTCGGCATCGCACATGGCCAGTGCTGGGCGCATCTACGCGCGCTGCGATGCGGATGGGAAGACGCGGTGGCACTGACCGTTGACACGCTGGTCGTCGGCGGCGGTCTCGCGGGTGCCACGACCTTCTTCGAGCTGGCGCGGCGCGGGCGCGCGCCGCTGCTCATCGAAGCGGCGGACGATCTGGCGCTGGGCGCGAGCTACGCCAACGGGGCGATGCTGACGCCTTCCATGTCCGATCCGTGGAACGGACCGGGCGTCGGGTGGCAGCTGGCCGCATCGCTATTCGATCCACACTCGGCGATGAAGCTGCACCTTGCCCAGGTTCCCAGGCTTGCGCGGTGGGGGATCGAGTTCCTCGCCAATTCGACGCCGAAACGGCACTGGCTGGCGACGCTCGCCAATTTCCGGCTGGCGCAATATTCGCTTGAAGGCGCGCTGGACGCAGCGCGGATGCTGGACCTCGATCTTGGCGGCAGCCCGGCAGGCTCGCTCAAGATCTTCGAAAGCAACAGGGCAATGGCGGGCCCGCTGGCGCTCGGCCAGCGGCTGGCGGACGAGGGGCTGGCCTTCGAGGTGCTCGATGCGCGCGGAGCGGTGGCTGTCGAGCCGTCGCTTGAACCCATTGCCGGGCGGATCGCGGGTGCCATCCGCTATCCCGGCGATGCGGTTGGCGATGCCCGGCGTTTCACGCTCGCGCTGGGTGCGGCGGGCCGTCAGGCAGGCGGCAAATTGCGTTTAGGCGAGAGGATCGAACGGCTCGCCAAGGAAAGCGACGGTTTCACCGCCGAGACCGACAAGGGCGTCATCACGGCGCGGCAGGTGGTGCTGGCGGCGGGGATCGCCTCACCGCGCCTTGCCCGGCACTTCGGCATTCGCCTGCCGATCCAGCCCGCCAAGGGCTATTCTCTCACCTACCGCCTTCCCTCCGAGGCCGAAGGCCCGCGCACGGCGGTGGTCGACGATGCGATGCATGCCGCGGTCGTGCCGCTGGGCGACCGGCTGCGGGCGGTGGGGACTGCCGAATTCGCGGGCGAGGACCGACGGGTCGATCCGCGCCGGCTCGACAGTCTCGCGCGTCTGCTGGCGCGCCTCTACCCCAACCTCGCCCCGCAGCTGGATCGCGAGACTGCGAAAGGCTGGGCCGGTCTGCGACCGATGAGCGCGGATGGTCGTCCCTTCGTCGGGCAAACGTCCTGCCCCGGCCTGTGGATCAATGCCGGGCACGGCCACCTGGGCTGGACGATGGCGGTGGGATCGGCGCGGCTGCTGGCCGATCTGATGACCGGACAGCCACCCGCGATCGACCCGCACCCTTTCGCCATCGGGGCTGCGCGGACCTGACAACGACCTGCCAACGGACCGACAATGACATCCATACGCCTGCTCAACGCCGCCGCCGTCCGCCGCCTGCTACCGATGACCGAGTGCATCGCGCTGATGAAAGACGCATTTCGCGCCGAGGCCGAGGGCCGAACCGCGCAGCCGATCCGCGCGATGGTGCGCGCCGATCACGGACGCGGGACGCTGGCGTGGATGCCCGGCGCGATCACCGGGCCGGACTGGCTCGGGATCAAGGTGCTCACCATCTTTCCCGGCAATTTCGGCACGGCGCTGGCTTCGCATCAGGGGCTGATGCTGCTGTTCGATCACGCCGACGGGCGGCCGGCGGCGATCATCGACGCGCGCGAGATCACCGCGATCCGCACCGCTGCCGCTACCGCCGCCGCGACCGATATCCTCGCCCGCCGCGACGCCCGCACGCTGGCGATCTTCGGCTATGGCGAGCAGGCCGAAACCCATCTCGAAGCGATCCGCCACGTCCGCACCATCGACGAGGCGCTGGTGTGGGGCCGCGATCCGGCCAAGGCGCGCGCCTTCGCCGAACGGTTCGGCTCAGGCGTCCGCGCGGTCGACACGCCGCAACAGGCCGCCGGTGCCGATATCCTGTGCCTCACCACCGCGGCCGCCGAACCCTACCTGCAAGGGGCCTGGCTCCGGGAGGGACAGCACCTCAACGCCGTCGGATCGAGCGTTGCCACCACTTCCGAGGTCGACCCCGAGACCGTGGCGCGCGCCCGCCTCTATGTCGATTTCGCCGAAAGCGCCAATGTGCTCGCGGGCGATCTCAAGGCGGCGCGCGAGGCCGGGGTGATCGGGGAGGATCACGTCATCGGTTCGGTCGGCGATGTCATTGTCGGCCGCGCCCCGGGGCGCGCGAATGCGGACGAGATCACCTATTTCAAGTCGCTCGGCATGGTGGCCGAAGACCTGGTCGCCGCCGATCACATCCTGCGCTGCGCCGAACGGGACGGCGTGGGCAGCCTGATCGACTGGTGAGGTAGCCTCATGCGCATTCCTGTCGGGGATATCACGCTGTTTGTCGAGGTTTTGGGCCGCAAGCTGGCCGAGGTGGATGGCGAGACCATCGAACGACCCACGATCGTCTGCCTTCACGGCGGCCCGGCGTGGGATCACCGCACGCTGCTCGCCGATCTCGCGCCGCTGGCCGACCGGGCGCAGCTGGTGTTCTACGATCATCGCGGGCTCGGGCGCAGCAGCCGCACGCCGCATGCAACCTGGACGCTCGGGCAATGGGCGGCAGACCTTGCCGGGCTGATCCACGCGCTGGGGCTGGAGCGACCCATCGTGCTCGGCCAGTCGTTCGGCGGCATGGTCGCACAGCGGTTCGCCATCGATCATCCGGGGCTCGCTGCCGGGCTGATCTTTCTTTCCACGAGCGCGCGGTTCGATCTGGAAGAGGCGGTCGCCAGCTTTGTGCAGCGCGGCGGCGAACGGCTCGGCGCGATCGCGCGGGGATCGCTCACCGGCGATCCGGCAGCGCGCGAAGTGTTCGCGCGCGAAGGCCTGCCGCACTACACGCTGAAACGCGGCGCGATCAACACGCTCGGCCCGCTCGAACCGGCGGTGCTCGATCACTTCTTTGCCGGGGAAGCGCATAGCTACGATCACCGGGCCGGACTGGCAGGCGTCACCATCCCGGCGCTGGTCATCGGAGGCACTGAAGACCCGGTCATGTCCCCAAGGCTCACCCGCGAACTTGCCGCCGCTTTCCCCGATGGCATCGCCGAAGTTGCCGTGCTTGAGCAGTGCGGCCACGGCCCGGCGCGCGACCGCCCGGAGGCGACCTTTGCACTGATCGCGGACTTTGCCGCGCGGGTCGCGGCGCGGGATTAAGCTGGCACGAAGGCGAGGAAGCGGGTGCGGCTGGTGCTGACGTCGAAGCCGCCATCCTCCCGCAGTGCCAGCGCCAGGACGAAGGGCAATTGCCCGACGTGACGGCGGGCCAGCGCCACGCGCTCGCCGAGCGGCTCCAGCATCATCTCCGAGCGGCCATAGGGATCGGACAGAATCAGCCGCAGACCCTCTTCCGTCTGTTCGATGACGGCGTGACACTCGGCATCCTCGCACCAGAAACGCCCACAGGCCGCTACCGCAAACCGGGCGGCTTGCGCCGCGTCGGCCACGAGGCGTTCGTGCAAGTGTTCCGAGCAGCCGAAGCGGACAGGCAAACGTCCGGCCGCGTCGGGCTGCGAGTCGATCACGATGTCCCCGATCGCCCCGGTGCGCAGCCGCAATCGCCCATCGAAATCGGGGCGGAGCGGCAAGGAGGGGCCGGCGCACATCCCCATCCGGAGCGCGCCTTCGTGCGCGATGATCGAATAGACCATGCCGCTGCCCGCCGACCACCAGTGCCCGGCGAGTGCGGGATGATCCTCGGCCCGGGCTTCCCTTGTCCGCTCGCCCAGCCGGTCTGCGAGCACGGTGTCGGCGACCTTTTCGGCCAGCGCCGTCGGATCGGCCCCCGGCGCGCCATTGGCGAGGATGACGATATCTAGCGCGTCTTCGGGGAAGGTCAGCATCTGGCTCGATCCGCCGATCACCCCGCCCGCGTGGTGCAGCACCGGCCGACCGCGATAGTGATCGACGATGAGGCCGAGCGCGTAGATCCCGGCGGTCCCGTCCGCCAGCTCGCCCGGCGTGGTCAGCTGCGCCCAGCTTTCCGGGGTGCCGAACCGGTCGCGGTTGCGCAGGTGGCGGGTCCAGCGCAGCATGTCGTCCACATTCGAGACGATGCCCCCCTCGCCCAGCACCTCCTCGCTCGGGAACAGCCCGCGCCGCCAGCCGCCGTCCGGCGCCGGCACATGCAGCGTGGCGATGCGCGGCACGATCGGGTGATCGCTGGGCAGCAGCAGGGTCTCGCTCATCCCCAGCGGCGCGAACAGCCGCTGTTCGAGCTGATCGGCAAAAGGCGCGCCCCCGGCCCGTTCGATTGCCTCCGAAACGAGATGATAGCCGCCATTGTTGTACATCACCGCTTCGCCCGGCGCGAAGTTGCGGGCGCGCTGGCGGGTCTGCATGGCGAGCGCCCGGCCCGGTGGCGGGGTCGCCATGCCATGCGCGATGAAGCCGAGATCGAGGTAGCACCGCGATCCGCCTCGATGGCCAAGCAGCTGGCGCAGCGTCGGATCGCCGCCCGGCCCGTCGAGCTCGGGCAGATAGGTGCGGATCGGCCGGTCGAGATCGAGCGCACCTTCTTCGGCGAGCAGCAGGGCAAGCAGGGCAGCGAAATGCTTGGTGGTTGAGCCGATCCGCAGCCGCGTCTGCGGGGTCAGCGCGGTGCCGGTCTCAAGGCTCGCCATGCCGAAGCCGCGGCTATATATCGCCTGACCTGCCAATGTGATCCCCACCGCAAGGCCCGGCGCATCGCTGCGGTTCCAGGGGGCGAAAAGTTCGTCGAGCTGCGCGGGTGTATCGGATGTCATAAGCGGTGCCCCTCAGAAGGCGGTGTGGACCACGTCGCACACGCGGTAATCGTCATCGACGACATACATTGCGCGCCATTTGTCGAAGGTGGTGCAGGGATGCGAGACACCAAAGCCGATTAGATCGCCCACCGCCAGATCGCTATCGGCAGGCACATCGAGGCAGGCGTGCTGGTCGTAGAGCTTGACCACGCGCGCGCCGGGCTCTGCCGGGCGCGGGTCGGCGTCCCTGCTGACGCGGTGCACCCGGCACAGCACCGGCGGCTCGATATCGTTGCCGACGTCGCGCTTGCCGAGCGAGGCGATCACGCGGGTCGGCTCGGGGCGCGATTGGACATGGGCCCACACTTCGAGCGCGGGCTGCGGACGCCCCAGCTGCGCCAGCCCCGGATCGCGCTCGGAGGCGGCTGCGAAGCTGCGTTCGTAATTGAGGTGGTCGTGTGTGAGATAGCACCCGCTGCGCAGCACCCGGCGTAGCGGCCGGTCAGCGCCATGCTGTTGCATCGCCTTGGCCGCAAGATCGAAGAAGTAGGTGCCGCCTGCCGAGACGATCAGCTCGTCGGGGGGCAGAAGGTGCGACATTGCAGCAACCATCGCACCGAGTTCGGCCAGCATCGTTTCCGCCGCTGCCGGTTCGGCGTGAACGCCCTCGAAGCATTCGAAGCCCCGAAGAACCAACTCCTGCGGCACAGCGGCGCAGGCGGCGATAACGGCTTGCGCTTGTGCCAGCGTGCGCACGCCGGTGCGCTGGCCTTTGCTCCCCCATTCGAGCAGCACCTGCACTGGACGTGAAAGGCCGATTGCTCTTGCGCCTGCGGCCAGTTGCCCGACGCCCTCGACGCTATCGACCAGGCAGAAGAAATCGAGCGCAGGGATCTGTGCCAGCAACGCGAGCACTGCTTCGATATTGGCGCGACCGATTAGCTGGTTCGCCATCAGGATGCGCGGCACGCCCCATTGGGCATAGAGCCGCACATGGTGCGCTGTGGCAGCGGTGATCGCCCAGGCCCCGTCGGCGAGCTGCATCCGCACGAGTTCGGGGCTCATGGTGGTCTTGGCGTGCGGTGCGAAGGAGAGGCCCTTGGCCTCCACGAAGCCGCGCATCCAGCGCCGATTGTGATCGAGCGCGCTCTGCCGCAGCACGGCGGCGGGCAGCATCAGCGCGTCATCGGTCAATCGCAGGCCGATCACCCCTTCGGGAAAGGGCAGCGCGGCGGCGGCGCGGGGCAAGCCCTTGAACATGATCGCCGCATCTCTCACGGTGTTGCTCCTCCCCAGGGGTCTGCCACAACCGGATAGACCGGACGGGTCAGCCGGCGATAGGGCAGGCGGCAAAAATCGAAATCGATCGCGCCGGGGGTCTTCACCAGATGGACCGCCCCCGCCATCGGGCCGAAGAAGGCGCGGAAGTGGTTGGTCGATTTGACCACCAGCACCTCCAGCGCCGCCGGATCGATCCCGATATGGGTGAAGCCGTGGGGATGGTATAGCTGCACCCGGATCGAACACAGCACCACGTCGATCCCGTGCGCGCGCACCCAGGCGGTATCCCCCATCGCAAAGCGCGCATCGCTGCCGATCACCATTTCGGCGGCGCGGCGCAGACCCATGACCGTCGCATCGCAATCGACCGGATCGCCCGAGGCCGGACCGGTCTTGCCGCCCACCCGCAGCAGCAGCCGCGCGCCCTCGCCCGCCTGATGGCAGATGCGCACCGCTTCGGGATCGTAGAGGAGGCCGATCGCCGCCTGCTCGATCCCCGCATCAAGCAGAGCTCGCAGCATGAAGGTGCTGTCCGACGGCGCGCCGCCCCCGGGATTGTCGGCCACATCGGCCAGCACCAGCGGACGCTCGCGGGGCTGGCGCGCCAGCGCGACCGCCTCGTCAAGCGACAGCATCGACGGCATGGTCGCATCGCGGATCGACCGGACGGCGGCGTCGATTTCCCGCGCGGTGCTGAGCGCCAGCGCCTCATCCCGCTCGGCATAGACCAGCACCTTCGCGCCCGTTTCCGGCATGTCGCCCCACGGAAAGCCGTGGACGAAGGAGGCCGAGAGGATGCCGGGCCGCTGCTCAATCGCGAAAAGCCCATCGACAAAGCCGCGCATCGGCTGATCTGTAGTGGGAAAGAAGCCCAGCAACCGGCAATCGACCACAGCCGGGCGCGGGCGCAATCCTTCGTCCAGCATCCTTCCGGCTATCGACAGCGCTTCGGCCAATCGCTCGGCCCCGTCAGTATGCGGATACTCCTTCATGCATACCAGCAGGTCCGCGTTCGCGACCATCGTCTCGGTGAGATGCGCGTGCGGATCGAGCACTGCGACAATCGGCACCTGCGGCCCGAGCAGCGCGCGCAGGCGAGCGAGAATGTCGCCTTCGCAATCCTCGCATTCGCCCGACATCATCGCGCCATGCAGGATCAGCGCCGCGCAGTCGGGCCACGCTGCGCGGGCTGCCTCGATCAGTTCATCCCGCAGCCGGACATAGTCCCGATGCAGCGTCGGGGCCCCGACACTGGAATGGCAGGTGATGCCCGCCTTGACCGTCCAGCCGCGCCCCTCGGCAAACCGCAGCGGGGGCGCGACGCCCGGGCGGGGGTCGCCATCTGCATCGTGAAGGCAATCGTCACCCCGCCGTAGGCTGGGGGCATAATCATCGTAAGTGGTCGGCAGGTTGGTAAAGCTGCTCGTCTCGGTGACGAGACTCGCGAAGAACAGCGTGCCGGTCATGCCTCGTATCTGACATCGTCGAGCGGCCACAACGGCCGGGGCAAGTTGGCGAACCTGGCAGGATCGATATCGAGCGCCAGCGCGCCCGGCGTTTCGCAATAGATGATCTCGCGCGCAATCGGCGCAAATTCGGCGCGGAAATGCTGGGTCGACTTGACGACCAGAGCGCGCCAAGCGGCAGGGTCGAAGCCGAGATCGGTGAAGCACGTGGGACTGAACACCTGGCCACGCACGTCGTTGACCACCACGATGTTTCCCGCGATTTGGAGCGCAGCGGCCGTTCCGGCGGGCGCGGTAAAACCGATGCCGCGCTGTTCCAGCCCCGAACGGATGGCAAGCACCCGCGCTGTCACGTCGAGCGGGCGCCCGGCTTCCGGCCCGGTCTTGCCGCCGAGCCGCAGGCGGAACGTCGCCCCCTCGCCCGCCGCCTCGGCAAAGCGCACCGCCACCGGATCCCACAGCAGCGCGACGGCATAGCCGACAAGCCCGCGCGCAAGGATGGCTTCGAGAATGAAGGTGGAATCCGATCCTGCCCCGCCCCCGGCGTTGTCGCAGGCATCGGCGATCACGAATGGCGCACCCGGCCCGCTTGCCTCGACCCGGTCAAGCGCGGCGGCGACGTCGACCCGCATCGCCCGCGTTTCGCCCCGCGCGGCGAAGAATTGCGCGGCGACCGCGCGGATCGCGGGCGTCAGTGCGGGCTGGTCTCCATCGGTCACCACCAGCACCCCGGCACCCATTTCGGCCATGTCGGCCCACAGGAAGCCGTGAATCAGCGACACTGCCAGCACGCCTGACTGCTCCTCCAGCGCGCGCCCCGAGGCATTGGCAGCAGCCATCAGCGGTTCGGTGGTGTAGAACATCCCGAGCATCGGCAGCCGCTCGAACAGTATCTGCGGCGCTAGGCCTTCCGCGATGCATCGCTTGCCGAGGGCATAAAGCTCGACCGCGCGCTCGCCGAAATCGGTGTGCGGATATTCGCGGCAGGCCACCAGCGCACTGGCAGCGTCCAGCATCGTCGCAGTGATATTGGCGTGGAGATCGAGCAACGCGCCGACGAACACGTCGGCGCCGACGATGGCGCGGATGCGGGCGAGCAGATCGCCTTCGCAATCGGCATAGCCTTCGGCCATCTGCGCGCCGTGCAGGAATAGCAGCACCATGTCGACCGGCCCGGCCCGGCGCAGATCGCCGAGCAGCTCGTCGCGGATCGCTTCGTAATCGCGGCGCACGCACGGCCCGCTCGGCTGCGCCCAGAAATAGACCGACGGGGCCAGTTCTGCCCCGTCCGCCAGCGCCGTGCGGGCGAAATCGCCATAGCCGTTCAGAGCCAGACCGGCTGCGTCGATCCGGCCAGCCGGCGGACGATAGGCGATGAATTCCTCGAAGGATCGGGCGTCTGTGGGAACCGGGGAAAAAGCGCTGGTTTCGTGCGCGAGGCCAGCGAGGAAGACTTTCACAGGATCAGCCTCATCTATTCATATATGATTGATCAATTATCATACGAATACTCACTTGCAAAGCCTGTTTCCAACGCAGGCGTCTCGTGCCACAATGTCGCCATGGCCACTGCACGCATATCTGCCGACCCCACTACCCTCCGCCCCAGTCTTGGCGCATCGATCAAGCGCTTGAGAGCGCAGCGCAATCTCAGCCTATCAGGACTGGCGGCAGCGACCGAACTGCCGCAATCGACATTGTCCAAGGTCGAAAACGGGCAGATGTCGCTCAATTACGACAAGCTCGTGCGGCTCGCCGAGGTGCTGGAAATCGACGTGCGCCAGCTGTTCATGACCGAGGCCGAAGCCGCGATCGAAAGCGGGCTGATGGCACGCCGAACGATCGATCGGGCGAGCGATGCGTTCCAGGCGCTCGATCACATTCGCTACCGCTATCTTTCGACCGAGCTCAAGAACCGCATGATGCTGCCCGCGCTGTTCGAGGTGACGACCCCCACCGTGCCGGACCATGCGGTCGAGATGATGGACGTGGTCGGGCAGCGTTTCGCCTATGTCGTGGACGGGCCTGTCGATTTTCTTTGCGCGCAATACGAGACCGTGACGCTTGAGACAGGCGATGCAATCTACATCGATTCTGCGATGCCCCACGCCTTCGTCGCGCGGGGCGGGCGCACCGCGCGGGTGCTGACGGTGCTGGCGAGCTCGAACCCCGAATATCTGGAACTCGCCCGCGAAGCGACTCGGCTGGGCGCGGCGGACGCTTCGAACCTGTTCCGCCAGCGCCGCCGTGCGCGGCTCGATGCGCAAGGTCTGGACTAAGTCGTTGCGGTCAGTCGCCTGATTGCGGGGCTGGCCGCCACAGCGGCATCGAACGCCGCTGGCCCTTCGCCCTTGACCGTCCAGTCGAAAAAGGTGCGGCACAGGCGATTGATATTGCGGATCGCGCAGGTCGCCGGGTCCGGGGAGCCTGCGACCAGCGCGTCGATCAGCGGCCGATCGGTGAAATCATCGTGTCCGGTTCCGGCGATCTCAAGCCGCACGATGTCGCTGCGAGGCCAGTCGGCGAAATGGACGTCGTTGGCACGGGTGACATCAGCGGCGCATCGGTCGGCGGCCCCCGGCCCGGCCAATGCCTTCAACTGGGGCAGTGCCCGCGCGGCCTCGGCCCCGATATCCAGAAAGGCGGTGCCCAGCCCGGTGCCCGCAGCGGCGAAATCCCACAAGGTGCCATCGAGGTTGACCCCGGCCCGTGCGCGAGGATCGGCGCGGCATGCGACATGGGCGGCGGCGCCGCCGAGCGACATTCCGGCATAGGCGACCCGGTCGGGGCCGATCATCTGCGCGAGCCGCGCCAGCGCTGGCGGCGGATGAGGCCCCAGCATCAGATCGGCAAAGGCCATCGCATCGCCCGCCCAATCCCGTGCCAGCTTCGCCAACACACCGGGATCGCGGGCGCGGAATGCGGCCAGCTGCCGACAACGCTGAACGGTGCTGCGCGCCAGCAGCATCCGCGCGAAGGCCTCCAGCGCATCGCGCGGCAGTTGCATCCGGGCGAGCAGGGCGGGATCAATCGGGGTGGTGCTGCCATCCTTCCACACCAGCCCCGCGCTCTCCCCCGCATGGCCCAGCGAGGCGGCGATATAGCCCGCGCTCGCCAGCTCTTCCATCAGCGTGACATTGGCGAGCGGATCGAGCGCGCCGCCGTGGTTGAACACCACCAGCGGCCAGCGTCCCTCGCGTGGCGGGGCGCATTCGGTCGTATTGGTAAGGATTTCGGAGCCCGCGCGATTGGCATGGCCTGCCGCGCCCAAGGCGGCAAAAGCTGCGGCGAAAGCCTCCGCCTCGCGCGGCGTATGGAGCGCACGGCGAGGGCCGTCCGCCGCTTCCGCCGGATACCAGACATAGGCCTGCGCCCGGCGCGCGCCCGCGCAAAATTCGACAATGCGCAAGCCGACCGGATGCGGCCCTCCCGGAGCGGGAAGCCGCGCGATCATCGCCAGCCTGCCAGCCCTTCGATGGTCGCTGCATAGATGCCGCGCATTGCCGCGACCACAGCTTCGCGCCATTCGGGGTTCGAGGGATTGAGCCGTTCCACCATCCGCGTCTCCAGCCGCACGGCGTCGGGCGCATGACGATCGGGGCATTCGAACCGCAGCCAGCGATCGATCAGCAGTGCCATCAGCACGCCCTTGTTGGCGAAGGTGCCGAGTTCGATCACGGTCTCGGCCACCAGAGCACCCCGCGTGCGCAGAACATCGGCGATCCCGGTCGCGACATTGCCGACATATTCGGGCCGGGTTGACAGCGCCATGACGGCGTCGGGCCTGGCGCTGCCCCAGCAGCCTTGTGCGAAGGCCGCAGCCTCGGACTGGACGAACCGGTCGTTCATCACCGTCGCCCGCCCGAATGCGCCGAGCCCGGTGTGCCAGTCGATCACGGCCAGCCGCTCGGCCCGGTCGAGCCGGGCGGCGACGAGGCGGCGCAGGTTGGTGGTCGACCAAGCGTCTTCGATGCCGCAATACAGCGTCCCGCTCGGATGCGAGCGCTGCCCGCCGCCCATCGCGGTCATCGCCTCGGCCGGATCGTGCCTTTCGACGAAAGCGTAGAAGGCGGCCATGGTGTTGGCGAGAATGTGTTCGTCCATGTCCCGGGTAAACAGGATATCGAACAGTTCGGCATAGAGGGGGTTCGGGCGCAGTTGGGCCGTGTGGTCCATGTAATTGCGGTTGAGATCGACGAAATCCTCGTTCCCCCGGCTGTGCCAGGCCGCGCCGTAGCAATTGTGCGCGTGGACGAGGCACACCGCGACATCGGGCGGGAGCCGCGCGGGCCCGCCTTCGCAGATCCACGCGATCTGGCCGGCCGCGCCGCTGAAATATTCCGCACCATGGGTGCCGGATATGGACAGCAGCACGCGCGGCGCATCGCGCGGGCCGAACCATGCGACATCGCTCGAAAGCGGGGCGCCTTCAGGGGTGAGCGCGTGCGGATTGGTCGATATGTCGAGAATCCCGCCAGCGGCAATGACGCTCTGGTGAAACCACGCCCGCCCTTCGATGAAGGTGCGGGCGAAGTAATCGTATCGGGCCGGATCGGCCATTCAGACCTCGACCGGCTGCGCCCGCTTTTCGCGCAGAGCGGCGGCGATTTCGCGGTGCCTTGCATCGTTCATCGGGAAACGCCACAACAGGACGACACCGGGCAGGACCAGCGCCAGCGGGAGCAGGTTGTTGACGAAGCGCAGCCCCTCGATCGCCGCCGGGCTGTTGGCGGCCGCACCCGGCTGAAACCCGAACAGGCCGATGAGCAACAGCGCCAGCGGCCCGCTTGCGGCGGCGGCGAGCTTGGCCAGCAGGGCTTGGAACGCACTGTATTGCCCGGCGCGATTCTTGCCGGTGCGCAGTTCGTCCTCGTCGATGATGTCGCCCAGCATCGTCGGCATGGCGATCATCAGCAGCGGCGAGAAGATCGTCAGTGCGCAGAAGAACACGGCCATGGGCACAAAGGCCTGAGGGCCGGGCGCGATGAACCATGGCAGCGGCATTATCGCAGCGTAGATCGTGAAACCGATGGCGGTGACGCGATACTTGTCGAACCGGCGCAGCAGCAGCGTCCACACCGGGATCATCAGCGGGCCGAGCAGTGTGGCCGGCAGGAACAGCTCGGTGAAGCGATTGGCCAGCCCCAGATACGTGGTTACATACAGAAAACTGACCGCACCGCTTGCCCCGCTGGCGAGCCCGACAAACAGATAGATCATTGCGAAGATCTGGAACGAGCGGCTTTGCTTGACCGAACCCCACAGTTCCGAAAGCCGCGGTGGCTGCTCGCTGAGTTGCACCTCGCCGCGCGGGATCCACGCCACCGATGCCGCGATCGCGATCGGCGCGGCGACCGCGAGCACCAGCGCCACCAGTCCCAGCGCCTCGAACCCCATCTGGCCCTTGGCCGCCGGAACCAACGCCGGGGCAAGCGTGAAGGCGATCCCTCCGATCCACAAAGCTGCCGCGCGCCAGGCGCTGATTGTAGCGCGCACCTTGCTTTCGCGGCTGAGATCGAGCGCCCAAGCGAGATAGGGAATCTCGAACAGGCTCCAGCCGAAATAGAGCACCGTCAGGAGGGTGACGAAATAGGCCGCATCGGCAGATTCGAGCGGCCTGAACAGGAAGAACGTCGCGGTCAAGGTGATCGCGTAACCGGCCACGATCCAAGGCTTGCGCGGCCCAAAGCGTGACCGGGTGCGGTCGGAGAAGTATCCGATCGCCGGATCGATCACCGCGTCGAACGCCCGCACCGCCAGCAGCAATCCGCCGATCACCACCAGATCGATCCCGAAGCGTTCGGCATAGATCGTCGGCAAGATACCCGCGAGCGGCCCGAGCAGGATCGCCGACACCAGCGCCGGCAGCGCAAAGACGATCATCTGCGGCGTGGACAAGGCGGATCCGGAAGAGCCCCCCGCCCCGCCCGGCATACCGGCCTTGTCCATCGCCTGACCCTCCCCCTTCAGAACTCGACCCGCGCGTTCACCCCGAACGTGCGCGGCCGCAGCACCACGCCCTGCGCATAGGTTGCAGCCACCGGGAACACCGTCTGGAAGGCCCGTTCATTCGCCAGGTTGGTGACATAGGCGTTGACGGTGATCTGGCCGAAATCGAGCCCCGCACGCAAGTCGAACTGGCTGAAATCCCCAAGCTCGAAGGCAGGCAGCGTGGGCGAATAGGTGGTCAGGAACGAGCCGGTGTAGCGCCAGGTCGCGCCGAGGGTCGCATCGATACTGTCGGACAGCGGGAAACCGTAATCGGCCAGGATCGAACCCGATACGTCGGGCACATTGGGCAACCGCGTTCCCGCAGCCGCGCCCAGCGTCGGTTCGGCGCTTTGCAATTCTGTGTCGGTCACAGCGAAAGTCGCGGTAAGCTCGAACCCGGCAAAGGGTTTAGCGGTGACGATCCCCTCGACCCCCTGCCCGTTGATGCCGCCTTCTGCATTGGTCGTGCCGCCCAATCCGTTCACCTGTACAAAGGACACCTGCGCATCCTTCCACCGCAGGAAATAGGCCGCAAGACCATAGCTGAACACGCCATCCGGCGTCGATCCCTTGATCCCGGCTTCGTAGGTCCACAGGTTGTCGGCCTCGAAGGTCGGTTGCCCGAGCGGCTGACCGCCCGGCCCGGCGGTCACGAGGTTCGAGCCGCCCGGACGATAGCCGCTGGCCGCACGGGCATAGAGATTGACCGAGGGCGAGATGCGATAGCGGGTGTTGAACAGATAGGTCGTCACCGTATCGTTGTTGATGTTCACCGGCGCATTGAACGACGGCGGCACCAGCAGGCCGCCAACCTGTTGCCGCACTTCGGTGCGGTTGTCGGCCACACGAATACCGCCAGTGATGTCCCAATCGGGCGTGACGTAGAAGGTCGCATTGGCGAAGGCGGCGTATTCGCGATATTTCAGCGGCGAACTGACGTCGAGCAGGTCGATATCGTCCGGCACCACCAGCGCGCGTTGAACCTGATCGGTGCGCTGGTTGGTATAGTAGCCGCCGATAATCCATTCGAACTTGCCGGTCTCCTCCGACGTCAGGCGCACTTCCTGCGAGAAGCGCCGCGTATCGAACGGCGCGAACAGGGTGACCGTATGCGGCGCACCGGCAGGCGCGAACAGATCAGCAAGCGGGCCGAACTGCGGCGTGATGTCGGAAAAGGTGGTGAACTCGACGCTCTGCCACGACGTCACCGACGTCAGCGTGGCGAAGTCGAGGTCATATTCACCCGTGAAATTGTATAGGTCGAAATTGTAGGTGCGCGGCGAGGCGATCTGCGTGATGTCGGTCAGATCGCCGAGGATGGTCTCCCCAGTGGTCGGATTGAACCCGACGTAGGACGCATTGTCGAATTCCGCTTGCTGATGCACTGCCGACGCCTTGAGGGTCAGGCGCTCGGTCGGCTTGGCGAGAAGGCTGATCTGGCCGCCCCAGAACTGCCACCCGTCAACGTTTTTGGCATTGCGCAGCGGATGATCGATATAACCGCCGGCTTCGTTGTAGAAACCACTGACCGCCACGGCCAGCTTGTCCTCGACGATCGGTGCCGACAACCGGCCTCGGGTGAGGTAATTGGGATCGCCATCGTCGGTGAACGAAACGTCCGCGAAGGCATAGCCGCCGATGTCGTTCAGATCGGGCTGGCGGGTGATGTAGCGCACTGCACCTGCCATCGCGCCCGCCCCGAACAATGTGCCCTGCGGCCCGCGATTGACCTCGATCCGCTCAAGATCGAGCAAGGAACCGTCGAGCGCAAGGCTCGTCCCCGCCCCGCCCAGCACCGGTCCGTAAGGCACATCGTCGACATAGGTCGCCACTGTCGGCGAACCGCCGGTGAAAACGCCGCGGATGGTCAGATTGCCGAGGTTCGGCGAACCCCCGTCGGTCGCCTGAAGGTTCGGCACGAGATCGGCGATGCCGTTGATATCGGTGATGCCGATGGCGAGCGTGCGATCATTGCGGATGACCGAAACCGACGCAGCCACGTTGGTGAGAGTTTCCTCGCGCCGACTGGCGGTAACGATGATTTCCCCGGCTTCGGGTTCTGCCGCAGCTTCGGCAGCGGGGCTTTCCTGAGCGAGGGCCGGGGCGGCCAGCAGCGGCACCACTGCGCCGCCGATCAGCAAGAGCGCGCGGTGCGCCGACGACCGGCGATGCGAATTGAGCGAACGCATATGTCTTCTCCCCTTTGGTCGTCGCGCTGCGCTTCCGTGGTTTCACGGCCGGAAACGCGCTCCCATCGACATTCTTATGAGAATAATTTATTCTCTGAAGGAGAATTGCGCTATCTGCGAAAATATTGCAAGCAAATTAAATCGGCCCGGACGACCCGGCGCGGCCTGCACGATCGGGAGGAGAGACACATCATGACCGCAACCACAAGGGCACCCGCCCGTGCAGCGGGCATCGCGCCGCAAAGGCCGGTTCGCCCCGGTGTAATGAAGGGGCTGTCCGCTGCCGTCAGGGCTGCCGAGCAGCGTCTCGACGGGCGTATCGGCCTGGCAGCGCGACACCTTGAAACCGGACTTTCGGTCGGCATCAATGCCGGGGAGCGCTTTCCCATGGCGAGCACCTACAAGGTGCCGATGGCGGGCTTGCTGCTGCATCTGGTGGACCTCGACGACCTTTCGCTCGATACGCGGGTGGAAATCACCTCGCGCCACCGTGCGGAAACGGGCGAGATCGCGCAGTCGGTCATCCACCCCGGGGTATCGCTGTCTGCGCTCAATCTGCTCGAACTGATGCTTACCCAGAGCAACAACAACGCCACGGACCGCGTGCTCGAACTGATTGGCGGCCCGGATGCAGTGACGGCATGGCTAAGAGCAAGCGGGATCGATGCCATGCGCGTCGACCACAGCGTCAACGACCTGCTCGGCAAGTTCTACGACCTGCCCCCCGGAACCCCCGCGATGGAAGGCTTTCTTGCGAAATGGCCCGATGAGACTGCGCGTGAAGCCGTCAATGGCCGTTCCAGCGCCGCCTTCGATGACGGCGCGGCGGATTCGGCCACGCCTGCGGCCATGGTCGATCTGCTGGCGGCGCTGTTTGGAGGCGACCTGATCAGCCCGGCCAGCCGGGAGATCCTGCACGGCGTGATGCTGCGCTGCCAGACCGGGGAGGGCAGGATCAAGGGCATGCTGCCGCCGGGAACGCCGGTGGCGCACAAGACTGGCACAATCGGCGGCACGATCAATGATGCCGGGATCATCCAGCTGCCCGAAAGGCGCGGCCGCCTCGCGCTAGCCATCTACACCAAGGGCAGCACGATCCTGCGCTACATCGAGCGCGAGCCGATCATGGCCGACGTTGCCCGGTCGGTCTACGACGCCTTCGCGCTGGGCGATCTTGCCTGACGCTGGCTGGCACGTCATGCCTGCCGGGGTTCTTGATACCAGTCTCGGGAGAGCATGATGGTCAGCCACGCAGAGGTCGATGTCGGTGCTCCGAGTGGCAGCGTGCGACGCGAGAAAATCGAACTGCTCACCCGGATCGAGGAACGCCTTCGTTGGCTTTCCTCGTGGACGGTCCACAACGCCAACAACATCCGCGAAAAGCGCGACGGTCTGAAGGTAGGCGGGCATCAGGCGTCGTGCGCCTCGATGACCGCGATCATGACCGCGCTTTATTTCCATGCGCTCGGCCCGCGCGACAAGGTGGCCGTCAAGCCCCATGCCGGGCCGGTGCTGCACGCAATCCACTATCTGCTGGACGAGCAGACGCGGGACAAGCTGGAGCGGTTTCGGGGGCTGGGCGGGGTGCAATCCTATCCATCGCGCACCAAGGACACTATTCCGGTCGACTTCTCGACCGGCTCGGTCGGTCTCGGCGTGGCGGTGACGGCGTTCAGCTCTCTCGTGCAGGACTACCTCGTCGCCCACGGCCAGCTGGCAGAGGCCGACACGGGCCGGATGATCGCGCTGATGGGCGATGCCGAGCTGGATGAGGGCAATATCTACGAATGCCTGATTGAGGGCTACAAGCACGATCTTCGCAATTGCTGGTGGATCGTCGACTATAACCGGCAGAGCCTCGATGCGACCACGGCCGACCGCATGTTCCGCCGCTTCGACGACATCTTCGAGACCTGCGGCTGGCGGGTAGTGACCCTGAAGCACGGGGCGCTCCAGCGCGAAGCGTTCAAGCGGCCCGGCGGCAAGGCTCTGGAAGAGTGGATCGAGACCTGCCCCAATGCCGACTTCGCGGTGCTGACCTATCTTGGCGGCTCGGCGTGGCGCGAACGGCTGACGAGGGACCTCGGCAGCGTCGCGGGCGTGGCCGGGCTCCTCGCCGAGCATGACGATACCGCGCTGGCCCGGCTGATGACCAACCTCGGCGGTCACTGCATCGCGACTCTGCTCGATGCCTTCGACGCCGTGACGGATGACACGCCGACGCTGTTCATCGCCTATACGGTGAAGGGCTACGGCCTGCCGCTTGCGGGGCACAAGGACAACCATTCGGGGATGATGAACACCGCACAGATCGAAGGGTTGCGCGACGAACTCGGCATTGCGCCGGGGCAGGAATGGGACAAGTGGGCAGGCCTCGGCGACAATCTCGCCGCGCGGCTGGAGGCATTGGTCAGGGAAAGCCCGATCGCGCACAAGGGGAGCGAACACCGCGCACCCGCCGTACCCGTCCCCGCCCTGCCCGTGCCCGAGGGCGCGGTGCAGTCCACGCAGGCTGCCTTCGGGCGCATCCTGTTCGATCTCGCCAAATCAGACGAGCCGCTTGCCAACCGGATCGTCACGACCGCGCCTGATGTGACCCAGACGACCAACCTCGGCGCCTTCGTCAACCAGCGCGGGCTGTTCCGACGGCAGGAACTGGCGGACGTGTTCCAGAAGGCGAAGATCCCTTCCGCGCAGAAGTGGTCGGCACACACGGCGGGCCAGCATATCGAGCTGGGCATTGCCGAGAACAACTTCTTCCTACTGCTCGCCTCGCTGGGGCTGGCCGCGCCGCACTTCGGAACGCGCCTGCTGCCGGTGGGGACGGTCTACGATCCCTTCATCGCGCGTGGCCTCGATGCGCTGAATTACGGCTGCTATCAGGATGCGCGCTTCTTGCTGGTGGGAACGCCATCGGGCATCACGCTGGCAGGCGAAGGCGGGGCGCACCAGTCGATCAATACCCCGCTGATCGGAATGGGCCAGCCGGGCCTCGAAAGCTTCGACCCCGCCTTTGCCGACGAGGTGGCCCTGCTGATGCAATGGGCCTTTGCGCACATGCAGGCCGACGGTGGGAGCTCCGTGTACCTCAGGCTCACCACCCGCCAGATCGAACAGCAACCGCGCCAGACACATGTTTGGGAGACAGGCGCGCTTGCCGGAGCCTATTGGCTGCGCGAGCCCGCGCCTGAAGCCAAGGCCGCCATCGCCTATTGCGGCGCGGTCGCGCCCGAGGCGCTGAGCGCATGGGAGCAGTTGCAAGACGACCTGCCCGGCCTCGGCCTCCTCGCCGTGACCTCGCCTGATCGGCTGCATCGGGACTGGTCGGCGGCGCACGCGGCGCGCTGGGCGGTTGGCGAACGGCGCCCCTCCCACATCGAATCGCTGCTCGGCCAGCTTGCCCCCGACGCCGGCCTCGTCACCGTGCTCGACGGCTCACCCGCCGCGCTGTCTTGGCTTGGTGGTGTTCATGGCCATCGGATCAGCCCGCTCGGTACCGACCGCTTCGGCCAGTCCGGCGATCTGCCCGATCTCTACCGCACCTACCGCCTTGATGCAGAGGCCGTCATCGATGCCATGGCCGAGCTGTTCCTTGATTGATCCGAAACGCAGGTAGCTTCCGGCCCCTATCGCTCCGATCAGGATCGCGTTTAGACATCAAGCCAAGTGAAGCGTCCCGGATTTTCCGGAGGCTCCAATCTGTGAGAAGGAGCCGAGATGACTACATGGAACAAGTTTTCGCCTGAGGCCCGCGAGCGCGCGTCCGTACTGTCCTAGGCTGCGCACACCGGGATCGGTCACGAAGAGGATGTGTTGAGTCGGCAAGATCTCGACGTTCCGCTTGCCGACACCCATGCCCGACACGAGGCGCGGCCCCTGGTTGAAATGGAAGTCTTCAAAAAGCAGGCCTCCCTCGATCAGGCGGAATTGCCCTGGCACACCACACGCGTTTTGAAACCATGGACAATGATGACGTCCAACTCGGAATCGAACCCAAACACCTTGTCGGCAACGCCTGATTGCCTACGGCATAAGCGCACCACTATATGCAAGTGGCCGAACCGTTTTTGCCTCAAATTGCTCCTGCGAACGCTGCCAGCGCGGCCATTGCAATTTTGCGGCCCTGTTCCTGCACAAAGTGCCCGCCCTCCGGCACTGCCAGAGGGGGCGGGCACCCCCTGATCGTGGCGCGGAGCTCTGCCATGACCGGAGGGCCGAACACCGGATCGCGCATGCCGACCGCCATGAAGGTCTGCCCTGTCCATTCCTCGCTCCAGAACCGGCGGGCGCGGGTCGCCTCTTCGATCCCCGCCATGCCCGGCGCGGTCATTACCAGTTCGGGGAAGCGGCGGACGCCCGCCTTGTAACGCGCATCCGGAAAGGGTGCCGCATAGGCAGCCGCCTCGGCTTCGGTCATGCCGGGCTCGGATCGCAGCATCAGCGGGGCGATGTCGAGGTCGGGGCGGGAGCGGTTGTAGGCTCGCCAAGCCGCGAAGCCCTCCCCGAGGGGCTCTCCCACGGGAAGTGCGGTGTTCATTACCAGCAGCCGCTCGAACCGGTCGGGCATCGCGGGCGGAATGGTGAGGCCAAGAATGCCGCCCCAATCCTGGCAGACCAGCGTGACACAGCGCAGATCGAGCTGCTCGATCAGGGCGCACAGCATGATGCGGTGGAAGTGGAAGGAATAGACGCTTTCGTCGGTCGGCTTGTCGGATCGCCCGAAGCCGAGCAGGTCGGGGGCGATCACGCGGTGGCCGGCCCCGGTTAAGACCGGTATCATCTTGCGGTAGAGATAGGACCACGCCGGCTGGCCGTGCAGGCACAGGAAGGTCTCGGCAGCCCGGGCCGGACCTTCGTCAAGATAATGGACCCGCAAACCTTCATAGCCGGGCAGGGCGTCGACGTAGTGCGGGGCGAAAGCGTAACCGGGCAGATCGCGGAAACGCGCCTCGTCGGTCCTCAGGAAGTCCATGACGTGGCTGCCCTCAATGGGCATCCAGCCACTCGCGGATCAGCGCATTGGTCGCCTCCGGACGTTCCCAGATCCCCGAATGCCCGGCGGCGGTTACCTCGGCGGCGCGGCCGTGACTGACCGCGGCGGCAATTCGTTCAGCATGGTCGGCGGGATAGACCCAGTCTTCGTCGCCCGAGATGGCGAGGATCGGCACGGGGGTCCGGTGCAGGGAGGGAAGGATCGCGCCGCGCTCCACGACGCTCGCGGCGGACAGCCCGATCGTGTTGCGCGGAAGTTCGCTGAAGCGGGCGCGCCACGCCGCCAGCCTGTCCGCCAACATCGGATCGGCGAGCGAGGTCGCGCCGAACATCACCTGCAAGAGGTTGTCCTCGACCCCATGGGTTCCATGCTCCATGAGGTGCGCGATGAGCGGCGCGAAGCGGGCGGCATCGGTTTCCGCATCGGCCGAGGAGCCGCACACGATCAGCGTCTTCAAGAGGTCAGGCCGCCGCGCCGCGATCCGCAGTCCGACGAAACCGCCCATCGACTGCCCGACGAAATGCACCGGCCCGCCGATCCGCTCGATCAGGGCGATCGCGTCTTCGGCCAGCGCCTCCTGATCGTAGCGATTGTCGGTTGCGGGGCCAGTCAGGCCGTGACCGCGATGGTCATAGGCGACGACCCGAAAGGTTCCGGCGAAGGCCGCCACCTGATGCTCGAACTCGCGCCGGTCGAAGAACAGCGAGTGGGCGAACACGATCGTCTCCGGCCCGTCCCCCGTGCTTTCGACCCACAGCCTGGCGCGCCCGACATCGACATGCTCGCCCGCCATCACCGCACTCCGTAGCTGACCGTCACTCCAAAGGTGCGCGGTTCGTTGTAGAACAGACCGAACGAGCCGAGGCTCGAGACGTCGATCACGTCTTGAAGATAACGCTCATCGGTCAGGTTCCGCACCCATACGGAGATGTCGATCCCATTGGTGCGGGCCACACCGACCTCTGCGTCGAGCGTGCCGACCGGGTCGCGGGTGAGCGGCGCCTCATTGACCGGGCCGAAGAAAATTCGCGATTGCCAGGTGCCGTTGACCGAAGCGCGCGCCTGCCAGTCGGCCGAAAGCGCCCAGTCATAGGCGATCCGGCCGTTGAGCTGCCAGGTGGGGGCCTTGTCGAGCTTGTTGCCGGTCAGGTCGCCGCGCAGCACGTCGACCAAGCGGGTGTATTCGGTGTTGAGGTAGGCGACGCCCCCTTCGAGCACCAGCCCGTCGGTCGGCCGCGCGGTGACCTCGGTCTCCACCCCGAAGATGCGGGCATCGGCGTTCTGCAACCGCTGGAAGGGTACAGGGTTGCCGGGTTCGAGCGTGAAGACCTGCAGATCCTTGTAATCGTAGTAGAAGGCCGCCGTGTTGATCCGTAGCAGGCGCCCCACCAGATCGGTTTTCACCCCGACCTCGAAGGCGTCGTTGCGTTCGGCATCCACCCGCGAGAACTCGATCGGGGCGGTCAGCGCGCCGCTGTTGCGCCCGCCGCTGCGGAAGCCGCGATTGTAGGAGGCGTAAAGCAGCGTGTCGGCACTCGCTTTGTAGGCCGCCGCAAGCCGCCAGGTCGGGCGGTTGAAATTGTCTTGCGTGACGATCGGATCGTCGACGGCAAAGCTCGCCGGATCGGCATCGAGCAGGCCGACCGTCGGGACCACTTCGCCGCCTGGCGCGCCCACGGGACCGGCGAAAGTTATAAAGGTGAGGTCCTTGGTGTCCCAGGTGTAGCGGAAGCCTGCGGTCAGCGTCAGATCGGGCACGGCTTCCCAGTCGACCTGCGCGAATAGCGCGGTGCTGTCGGTTTTCTGGGTGTAGCGGCGCCCCAGCCCGATGATGCTGTTGGCCGGGTCGAAAAACGGCTGGCCGGGGGTGGGGTTGAATTCGCCGAGGAATTGAAAGTTCGTGAAGCTCTCGAGGTCCTCGTTCAGATAGAAGGCACCCACGATCCAGCGGAAATCGGTGTCCCCGGCGGAAGCAAGCCGCACTTCCTGCGAGAATTGCCGCGCGCGTTCGCGCCACAGCGGCGAGGAGATGATCTCGGCCGCGGACATGTCCTGATCCTGGTTGAGCTCGCGCCGGTTCCAGACATAGGCGGTGATCGCGGTCAGCGTCGCGCCGCCGATGTCCCAGTCGACACTCAGCCTTCCGCCATAGGTGTCGAGGTTCTCGAAATTGTCGAGGACGTTGGTGCGTGCCTCGTTGAGGTTCGCGGTCTCGCCAAGGCCGGTGAGCGGATTGATGCAGGTGGTGAGTTGCAGCACTTCCTCGCCGGTGCAGGGCCGGTTTGCCGCCGGATTGAAGGTTCCGCCCTGCTTGCCGCGATAGGCGGTGGCGCGGCTGCGGCCCCCTTCGGCCTTCAGGTTGATCGAGAGGGTCTCGGTCGGCTCGAACAGCAGCTGCACGCGCCCGGCGAGGCTGTCCACATCGTTCTGTAGCCGGCCATCGACAAGATTGCGGATCCACCCGTCGCGCCGCTTGTAGGAAACCGAAACCCGCCCCGCGACCGTATCGCCGATGATCGGCCCGCCGAGCGCCGCATCGACATAGAACTGGTCGAACCGGCCATAGGTCGCGCTGATGTTGCCTTGTGTCGTGAAAGTCGGGCGCCGGGTCACGAAATTGAGCAGGCCCCCGGTGGTGTTGCGACCGAACAGCGTGCCCTGCGGGCCGCGCAGCACTTCGAGCCGGTCGACGTCGTAGACCGCGAAAAGCTGGCCGACGCTGGAGTTGAGGAACACGTCGTCGATCACTACCCCCACCGCGCCCGAGGACGCCGGGTTGTAATCGTTCACACCCACTCCGCGCAGGAAGATCGTCGGGTTGGAGGACTGGAACACACGGTCAAGCTGCAAGCCGATGATGTTGCCGGTGAGATCCTCTGCCGTGGCGACGCGCCCTGGCGCAATGGAGTCGCCCGACAGGACTGACACGGCGATCGGAACGTCTTGGACCCGCTCGGTCCTGCGTTGCGCGGTGACGACGATCTCCACAGCGGCCGGTTCAGCTGCCGCATCGGCCTCCTGCGCCTGGGCCGGTGATGCCCAAATCACAGGAACAGCAGCCAGAGCTGTTGCAGATGCCAGCAGGTAAGTCTTAGCGTCGCGCGCCATGATCATCTCCCCCTTGTTCCCGTTTGCCGCGTGGCAAAGGATAATTTATGGAACGATCGTGCCATAACTGGAGCCATTATGACAAGCAAAAATGCAAGTGCCCACGCCGATCCGCCGGTTCCGGCCCAATCGGACATCGATAAGAAGCTGACGGCGCGGCACAATCGACGGATGCGCGGCAAGCCCGACGACGGGGGGCGTAGCTGGGCCGATCTGCCCGAGGGGCCGGAAATCATCGGCGAGACCACCCCTCTACCGCAGCGCTCCGCCCGCTCGACCGCGACCCGCGAACGACTGATGGATGCGGCGGAACTGCTGTTTGCCCGGTCTGGATACACCGGCGTGTCGGTGCGCGACGTCACTGATCTCGCGCGAACCAGGCTGGCACACATAACCTACAACTTTGGCAGCAAGCAGAACCTCTACCTCGAAGTGCTGCGCCGCAGAGCCGTACCGCTTGCAGAAGATCGTGAGGGGGCGCTGGCGACCCTGCTCGCCGATCCACCGCCAGATGATCGTGATTGGTTGCGCAGCTATGTCGACGCTTATGTCGACCCCGCACTCGCGCGGCTTGCAAGCAATGATCAGGGCTGGAAGAGCTACCTCAGGTTAATCGCGAACGTCGCCTATTCCCGGCTGTGGCCACAATCGCTGATCGGACCCTACAACGAGACGGCTTATGTCTACATTGATGCTCTGACGAGGCGCTTTCCCAACGCGGGACCGGTCATTGTCCAGCATCTGTTTCTGATGATGGTCGCCTCGAGCATGTATACCCTAGCAAGGACTGGACGCGTCGAGACCTTCAATCAGCCTGCCTTCGCTTCTGACGATCTTGATGTGCTGGGACCGTTGACGAAACGGTTCATCGTCGATGGCATGGTTGCCGCGTTAATTGAGAGGCGGCCTGGACAATGAGCCATCTAAAGGTGGCCTCACGAGCGGGTCGATCATTACCGAGGAAGCCTGTTCGCCGACTTCGTGGTTTCAGCAAATACCGAGTGCCCTTCTCGTCCCGTCGTGATGCGAAACCGGCCGTGTGATATTCGGCCGTTGGCACCTGGCAAAATCGGCCGTTCTTCCACTCGAAAATCAAAGGCGGTCTTGACCCACAAACTGGCAACAAGGTGCATGGTCAGGCAGCGAAGTCCGCCACCAGCGCTATGCCATTACCGTATATGGCCGCCGCTGACCGCCGTCGCTGCGACTAGGAATGTGGCGCGCCCGGCAGGACTCGAACCTGCTGCCTCAAGATTAGAAGTCTCGCGCTCTATCCAGATGAGCTACGGGCGCGCGCCGGACTGGCCAATAGCGCGCTTTGCCGCACAAGGGAATCGCGCTAACCCACCGGGCGATGGAAAACACCGCGCCAGCTGATCCCGCCGCTTCGTTCGATCGTGACCTCAGCGACGGCATCCTCGCCACCTCGCGCCCGCCGGTCACCTTCCGCTACTATGATCTGGTGATGGCGGCGTTCGTCGCGATCCTGCTGCTGTCGAACATCATCGGTGCGGCCAAGCTGACCTTTGTCGACGTGCCGTTCTGGCCGCAAGGCTGGTGGCCCGCGCCCGACGGCACCTTCATCTACGGTGCGGGGATCCTGTTCTTCCCCTTGGGCTACGTTATCGGCGACGTGCTGACCGAGATCTACGGCTTCGCCCGCGCGCGGCGGGTGATCTGGGTGGGGACAGCGGCGCTGCTGTTCCTCGCCTTCATGTCCTCTATCGTCACCGCCCTGCCCGCCTTCGACGGGTGGGAATGCAGCGCGAGCGGCTTTGGCGGCGAGCGCCCCCTCACCTCCACTGCCGATCCGGCGATCCCCGGCGGCGCGATCTGCCAGCAGACCTACGAAAGCGTGTTCGGCAGCACCTGGCGCATCGTGGTCGCTTCGATCACCGCCTTCTGGGCGGGCGAGTTCGTCAATTCCTTCGTGATGGCGAAGTTGAAGGTATTGACCAAGGGCCGCGCCTTGTGGACGCGCACGATCGGATCGACCTTCGTCGGCCAGGGCGTCGACAGCCTGATCTTCTATCCGGTCGCCTTCCTCGGCATCTGGACGACCGAGGCGGTGGTGACGGTGATGATCACCAACTGGGCGCTGAAGGTGGTGTGGGAAGCGGTGCTGACCCCGGTGACCTATGCGGTGGTGAACCGGCTGAAGGCCGCCGAGGGCGTCGATCTTTACGACATCGGCACCGATTTCTCGCCATTTGCGAGCAGCCGATCGAGCTGATCTTCGGGCACCACATCGACCCGCCACACGATACCGAGGCTGGCGGCGAGCAGCTTCATGTCCTTTTCGGTCGGTTGCCCGAACAGCGCGGCGTGGCTTGCGGCCAGCCGCAGCACCAGCACGCCGTCCTCGACCGTCAAGCGGCTGACTTCGAGCGAGCGGCGCGACTGCGCGCCCAGCCGCCGCGCGAGCCGCAGCGCGAGGCCCCAGCGCACCGCTTCCTCCAGCGCCTCGGGGCTGGCGAGCGCGCGCACTTCGGCGGGCAGATCGAGGTGATTGCCGTTTGCGGCAATCGCCGCGGCGAGCATCGCGCGGCCCTTGCCGTCGATCCCGATCCAGCGCTTGTGCAGCGCCCAGTTGATCGCTTGCGGCAGGCGGATATTGGGCTCGATCTGCATCGCGGCGAGCGCCAGCATGGTCGCGGCCAGCCGTAGCCGCTCGCTGCCGTATTCGCGCGCAGGCGCGGCATCGAGAGTCCACGCCGCCATCCGCGTCGCCAGCGTCGGCGCCGCGCCGCGCTGCGCCGCGAACACCGAAATCCCCGCCAGCAGCGGATCCTGCGCCTTCCCGTGCGGCGGAAGGCGATCATAGAGCAGACCCTCGCGCAAACCCCACGAGGAAAACACCACCCGCTCGGGCACGAGCCGCACCAGCAACGCCTGCAACAGCACCGCCGCATCGGGGAGCTTTTCGGCACGCATCGTCGAAATCCGCTCGCGGTTCCTGATTGCCTCGCTCTCGCTTGCAGCGAGGTTCTCGGCGAGCATCAGCGCCGTGGGAGCATCGATCGACAGGCCATGCGGATCGGTGAGGGGATAGCCGCGCCCCTCCATCGCATAGACCGCCATCGCCCGCCACGTGCCGCCCACCAGATAGAGCGTGCCATTGGCTTGCGGCGGATTGGCGGCGAGATCCCAGCCCGCCTTGCGGATCGCCTTGTCGAGCGACTTGCGCATCTCCGCCCGGCCACCCTTGCGGTGATCGGGCAGGCGCAGCGTGCCCAGCGGCAGCGTGCTGGCATGATCGGTCTCGCCCCTGGCCACGCGCACCAGTTCAAGGCTGCCGCCGCCCAGATCAGCGACGATCCCGCGCGCATCGGGAAACGCGCCGATCACCCCGTGGGCGCTGAGCAGGGCTTCCTCCTCGCCAGAAATCACGCGCGGATTGAGCCCTGCGGCATGCAATTGCGCGACGAATTCCGGCCCGTTGGCTGCATCGCGCACGGCGGCGGTCGCCACCGTCTCGATGTCGGTGATGCCAAGATCGGCGAGCACCAGCGCGAAGCGCTTGAGTCCGCGCAGCGCCAGCGCCATCGCCTCGTCCGCCAACCGTCCGGTGGTGGCGATCTCGCGGCCCAGCTTGGCGGTGACTTTCTCGTTCAGCAGCACCGTGGGCGCCCGCATCGTGCCGCCATAGACGACCAGCCGCACCGTGTTCGAGCCGATGTCGATGATCGCGCGGCCGGGACGGGTACCAGCGATGGCCCCGTCGCGCTCGCCGCGCCGCTGGCGATAGCTCATCCGGCGGCTCCCCGCCGCAGGCTCAGCTTGGGCACATCACCCGGTTCCAGCGCCCCTCCGCGCCCGGACAGCGACGGGTTGGTCATGAAATAGCGATGGCAATTGAAAGGCTTGCCGCTAGTTTCGACCCGCGAATAGTGCCCGTCGGGATGCAGCCACCAGCTCTGTTCGGTATCGAGCATATTGGCGAGCAGCACCTGCTGGAGCACCTGATCGTGCACCGTGCGGTTGAGCACCGGGATCAGAGTTTCGACCCGGCGATCGAGATTGCGGCCCATCATGTCGGCCGACGCAATGAACACCGCCGCCTGCGCGCTTGGCAGGGCACTGCCATTGGCGAAGGCATAGATACGGCTGTGTTCGAGGAACCGCCCGATGATCGACTTCACGCGGATATTCTCGGAAAGGCCCGCGATCCCCGGGCGCAGGCTGCAGATGCCGCGCACCACCAGCTCGATCTGCACCCCGGCGTTGCTCGCCGCATAGAGCCGGTCGATCACCCCCTGATCGGTCAGCTGGTTGCACTTGAGCCAGATCGCGGCGGGCTTGCCGCCTTGGGCATTGGCGATTTCGGCATCGATGCGGCTGTAGATCTCGTCGCGCAGATCGATCGGGGCCAGATGGATGCGTTCGAGGCTGTGAGGCTGGACGTATCCGGTGATGAAGTTGAACATCTTGGCCGCGTCGCGCGCCAGTTTCGGGTCGGCGGTGAAGAAGCTGAGGTCGGTGTAGATCTTGGCGGTGACGGGGTGATAATTGCCGGTGCCGAAATGGCAGTAATTGCGGAACCTTTCGCCCTCGCGCCGCACCACCATCGCGACCTTGGCGTGGGTCTTCCACTCGGTGAAGCCATAGATCACCTGCACGCCCGCGCGTTCGAGCTTGCTCGCCCATTCGAGGTTCTGTTCCTCGTCGAAGCGGGCCTTCAGTTCGACCACCGCAGTCACGGATTTGCCCGCTTCGGCAGCCTCGATCAGCGCGCCGATCACCGCGCTTTGCGAGCCTGCGCGGTAGAGCGTCTGCTTGATCGCGACGACATCGGGATCGGCGGCTGCCTGACGCAGGAAATCGACCACCACCTCGAAGCTTTCGTAGGGGTGGTGGATGACGATGTCCTTCTCGCGGATCGCCGAGAACACATCGCCATCATGTTCGCGGATGCGTTCGGGGAAGCGCGGGGAATAGGCATCGAACTTGAGATCGGGCCGGTCTTCGCCGACGATCTCGGCCAGTCCGTCGACCCCGATGATCCCGTCGGTCTTGATCAGCGCGGCCTCGTTGATGCCGAGCTGTTCCAGCAGCAGGTCTTCGGCGGCAGGATCGAAATCCTCCTCGATTTCGAGCTGGATCACCTGTCCGCGCCGCCGCCGCTGGATCGCGCTGCGGAAGGTGCGGACCAGATCCTCGGCCTCTTCCTGGATCTCGATATCGCTGTCGCGCAGCACCCGGAACAGCCCATCGCCCTGGATCGTGAAGCCCGGGAACAGCGCCTCGGCATAGCGCTGGATCAACCGCGCGATCGAGATGTAGAGCACGCCGTTCTCGCCCGTCACCGCATCGGGGACACGCACGAAACGGGGCAGCGCGCTGGGGATCAGCACCATCTCGATCAGCTGTTCGCGGGTATCGTCGCGGGTCAGCGTGAACAGCAGGCCCATGCCCTCGTTCTGGACGAAGGGGAACGGGTGCGCCGGATCCAGCGCCTGCGGGGTGATGATCGGCAAGATTTCGTTGAGGAAGTAGCTCTTGAGCCACTTGTGCGCCGCCGGGCTGACGCGCTCTTCGTCGGCGACGTGTATATCGGCGGTGGCAAGCCCGGCACGCACTTCGCGCCAGATTTCCTGCTGGCGCGCGGAGAGTTCGGCCAGCTTCTCGCGGATCGCTGCGAGCTGTTGCGAAGGGCTGCACCCGTCAAGCGAGGGCGTCGCCAGCCCGCGCTGCACCTGCCCGACCAGACCGGCGACCCGGATCATCATGAATTCGTCGAGATTGCTGCCCGAGATCGACAGGAACCGCAGCCGTTCGAGCAGCGGGTAGCGTTCGTTGCAGGCCTCGGCCAGCACCCGCTGGTTGAACTGGAGCCACGAAAGCTCGCGGTTGAAATAGGGCGATTCGTCGGCGGCCAGCGCAACCATCTGCGCCATGCCCGCGTTGCCGGGACCGGGTTCGCTGCCGATCGGAGACGTGCTCATCGCTTTCCTGTTCCACCTGCCGCCGCCTGACTGCGGGGCAAGCCCTGATTGCGCGCAGCCAAGCGCTTGACGCGCATCTGTCCGCAGTCAGCCGTGGTGTAAATCAGAAGGAAGTGCTTGTCACAAAAATGTCAATCGGAGCGGGCCTGCCGCTCCGTCTATACCAGCGCCTTGCTTTCGGCGATCTGGGTGATGCCGCGCTTGCCGTTGGCGTCGCGGCCCAGCTGCACGATCACGTCGATAACACTGGCGGCATAGGCGATGGTGTCCGAACGGCTGAGGCCGATCCCGGTCTGCATCACCATCAATGCCAGCTGTTCCAGCGCGCCGCGCAAGCTGTTGGCGTGAATGGTCGAGAAGCTGCCCGGATGCCCGGTGTTGATCGCGCGCAGGAAGCTGACGCTCTCGCCGCCGCGCAATTCGCCCAGCACAATCCGGTCAGGGCGCAGGCGCAATGCGGCCTGGAGCAGCTCGTTGGCGGTGACCTTGGCCTCGCCTAGCTCGCCCTTCACCGCGACCAGTCCGACCGCGTTGTCGCCCGGAAACTTCAGCTCGGGCGTATCCTCGACCAGTACCACGCGTTCGGCCTGCGGGATTTCGCCCAGCATGGCATTGAGGAAGGTGGTCTTGCCGGTGCTGGTGCCGCCGGAGATCAGGATCGTGCGCCGCGCCCGGATTGCGGCACGCAGATAGGCGATGGGCTCGGCCTGCGGATCGGGCAGGTCGACATGGCCCTCCCCGACAAGTGGGCCGGTGTCATAGGCATCGAGCGGCAGGTCGAGCCGGCGGTGACGGCGGATTGCCATCACCCAGTGCTTGCGCGCGGCGGGCGGTCCGCAGAACTGCACGCGTGCGCCATCAGGCAGCGTCGCGCCGAGCAGCGGATGCTCGCGGTTGATCCCCTGATGCGAGACTCTCGCCACCTGTTCGGCCAAGCGCTGCACCAGCCGGTCATCGATCTCGGGCGTGAGGATGCGCTGCATCCCGGGGTTCGAGGCATCCTCGATCCACACCTCGCCCGGGCGGTTGACCATGATTTCGGTCACCGTGTCGCGGTCAAGCCAGCGGCGGAACGGCGCGAGATAGGCGTCAAGATAGACGCTCCGCTCGGCGGACAGCGCCACGCGGGCTTCGTCCTCGTCGCTCGGCAGCCGGTGGATATCCGCGCTCACGAAACCGCTCAGCCTACCGTGCTGAAATCGAGATCGCGCGCGGTGAACACGCGGATCGGCTCGCCCGCGCGCAGACGGATAGTGGGGCTGATCTGGCCCTCGGACTGCACTGCCGAATTGGCCGCGCCCTGCGCCCCGCCTGCAACGATCACGCCGCCGATCCCGCCAGTCGCCAGCGCGCCGAGGCCGCCGACCACGGACAGCAACAGGCCCGAACCGAACCGCTGGAAGAAGTGGGTGTTGACGTCGCCCTCAAGGCCGGTCGTTCCGTCAAACCCGATGGCGGGCGAGGCGAGGTTGACCGAGACACCATCGGGACGGATCAGCCTCGTCCAGATCACATAGGCGCGCTTCTGCCCCTGCTGCACGCCGGACTGATATTGCCCGATCAGCCGCGAGGAACGCGGGATGAGCATGCGCTTGCCATCGAAGCTGCGCACGTCCTGGCTCACCACCGCGCGCACATAACCCGGCACGTCGGTGTTGATTGCGGTTTCGAGGATCGCGGGGATCAGCGTGCCTTCGGTGACCGTGGTCGAGGGGTTGAGCAGCGGCCGCGCCTGCGCAGGCGCTCCGCCCACGCCGCCGATGCGGCTGGCAAACGCCGCTGCGCCGCCCGTCCCGGCGGCATCGCCGGGGACCGTTCCGGCGGCGGGGCCAACCGGCGCTTCGGCAAGGCGCTGGCTGCGCGCCGAGGTGCCGTCGAAGATCAGCTGCGGATTGGCATAGGGATTGGTCGCCACGCCCGCCACCGCCGACGGATCATTGGCGAGGACCGGCGTCGGCGCCGGATCGACCTGCGGCACCACCGGGACTGCGCCCGGCTGCTGCGCGGGGTCGACCACGGCGGGGGCTACGGGCACCGCGGCGGCTTGCGGCGGGGCGACGGCGGGGTTGCCGATGCCCTGCGGATCGGGGGTGCGTGCGGCATTCATTGCCCAAAAGGTCACCGCGCCGAGCAAGCCGACGACGGCGACGCCGGCGGCGAGGCCGAGCCCGTCACCCTTGACCTTGCGGTCAGTCACCGCCGGGAAGGCGGCGCGGCTGGCGAGGTCGATGATTTCGGCGGATTCGCGCTCGCGCGGGTCGCCCGCTTCGCCGGTTCCGGTCTCGCCCTTCTTGGGCGGCAAACGCATGGCCAGACGCATCAGTTGGTCTCCTCGGCAGGCTTGGTGAGAGTAAGCCCGGCACTGCGGGCAGTCGGCCTTGCGGGGCCGGTATTGGTGAGCGTGGCGGTTTCCTTGCCCGAGCGCAGAATGATCTGCATAGGCACGCCGTCTACCACCACCGTATCGCCGCGGATGGTGAAGTTGACCGGCCCTTCCTCTCCCTCGGGATCGGTGATGAGGATCGCGGGAATTTTCCGACCTTGCGGCCAGGTGAGGAACACCGCCTCGCCATCGTCAAACGCCCGGGTCGGCAGTAGATCGCGCTCGCCTGCCGTTGCCCAGGCGAAATTGAGATGCGCCGGATCGACCACGGCGTAGGGATCCCTCGCGGCGGCAATTTCCAACGGGTCGGCCTTGGCGCGAAGGGCTTCGGCCTCGGCTTCGGCAAGGGCGGCGAGGCGTGCTTCCTCGGCGGCTTTCTCGAGCTCGGGATAACGGAATTGCAGCACGTAAAGCGCTGCATTCTTGGGGCTGGCGACCAGATCGAAGAGATAGGTGCGCTTGTCCGTCACCACCGTCATGTTGGTGCGCGCAGCCGGATTCAGGGGCTTCACGAACAGGATCGTCTGCGCCTTGTTCGGCTGCACCTGCCACGCGGCGCTATCGCCGATCGCGACGTTCTCGATCACTTCGTCAGGGGCGAATTTGATGGTCGTCTGGACCTTCACCCGCCCGTCGATCCGCACCACGGCGGCGTCATCGTAAACGCGCGTTTGCAGGCGGTTATCCTGCGCACTTAACGGCACAGCGAGGCTGAGGGCGAGCGCGGCGAGCGCGGCGGCGCGGATCATTGGTACGTCTCCGGTGGGGTGGTCGCGGCAGGCTTGGCTGCGGGGGCAGAGCCTGCCGTGCGGAAGCGGTTGCCGATGCCGCGGGTGCGGGCAGTGGCGGGGTTCAAGGGCGTCACCTGCCCGCCGCTGCCAGCGGACGTCGCAAAGATGCGTGTTTCGCGCGGAGCAGTGCCGGCCGACCCCGTATCATTGGCGGCCTGAACGGTGCTGGCGGCGGCGACATCGAGCCTGCGGGCGGCCAAACCGGGGCTGGACGGGGCAACATCGGTGCTGCGCGGCGCCATGGTCGGCACCGGAGCAGCGACTGGCACTGCGCGCGGTCCATCGCTGTCGCGGCCGCGATCCTTGCCCGGCACCAGCCCGAACACCTGCCAGCCCGAGACCATCGTGCCTGCAACCTTCAAGGCCATCAGCATCAGCGCCATGTGCACCGCGCCGACGAGGAAGAACGCCATCGCTGCTTGCTGATCGATCTGCCCCGGCACCGCCACCAGCGCAGCCAGCACCGGCACAGCAAGCTCCAGCATGATCGATCCGCCCAGCACTGCGAACAGCGGCGCCAGCGCCATCATCGTCAGCCCCTTGATCCAGCCGGTGAACAGGCCTCTGGTGCCTTCGAACAGCGCCATCACCACGAAAATCGGGCCGACCGCGAGCAGCAGCGCCAGCGCGATCCGCGCCGTCACCAGCAGGCCCACCGTGCCCAGCAGCAGCAGCATCGCCCCGAGCCACATCATGCCCGGCGGCGAGAAGGCGCTGATATCCTTGGTATCCCCGCTCGCCTTCTGGATCGCGAGGAACACCACGTCGATCTTCTGCGCGAACACTGCCGTGGCAGATTCGCCCTGCGTGCCGGTAAGGATCCCCGCAATCTGGTCCGGACCGCCGATGAAGATGTTGTAGAACACCGTCGAGAACGCGACGAAACTGGTCGCAAAGCCCATCACCAGCCCCAGCGTGATAACCTTGGGCAAGAGCGCGCGCACCGACAGGTTCGAGCGGCCCAGCATCAGCGAAATCGCGAAGAAGCTGACATAGAGCACCAGCATCAGCGTCAGCGCGAAGGTCAATTGCCCCTCGGTGCCGAACAGGCGGTTGAAGGCCTGTTCGGAGACGCCGGCGGCGATGCAGTCCACCGCGGTCAGCGCGGCGGAGACCCCGGTGCCCATCGATTGGGCAGCAAGATCGCAAGCGGCGCTCATTCGGCGGCCTGCCAGACGGGCTGGCCGTCCTCGTCGACGCCGCCATCGGGCCACGCGCGGCCGGTCAAAGCGGGATACCAGGCGGAAGGCTCATCGCCGACTGCTTCGCGCAGCAGATCGAGCCGCCTTACCGCGCTCTCGCGGCCCGAAAGGATCGTCAGCACCTCGGGCGCGCCGGACAGGTCGAGCCGCACCACCACGCTTGCATCGGGCTGGCGCACCAGGAAGCAGCGCGAATGCGCAGGGAGCGAGCGGATCAGCGCGAATTCGTGGCTCGTCAGCCCGAACCCGTCGCAATAATCCTCGGGCCGCGCGCGGCTGTTGGGCATGAACACCATCGTTGCAGTCTGTTCGACCAATGCTGTGGAAATGCGACTGTCGAGCGCATCGCGGGCGGACTGTGTCGCAAACCCGACCAACGCATTGCGTTTGCGCAGGGTCTTGAGCCAATCGCGGATGCGCGCGGCGAACACCTCGTCGTCGAGCGCTTTCCAGCCCTCGTCGATCAGGATCATGGTCGGCTGCCCGTCCAGCCGCTCGTCGATGCGGTGGAACAGGTACATCATGACAGGCGTGCGCAGGCGCGGGTTTTCGAGCAGCGCGGTCATGTCGAAGCCGAGCACGCGCTCGGAGAGGTCAAGCCGGTCGCGCTCGTTATCGAACAGCCAGGCGTGTTCGCCGCCGCTGCCCGCAGGCCCGCCGATCCACGCCGCCAGCCGGTCGGCCAGATCGCCCGGCTGCGGACGGCGCGCCCCTGCCAGCAATTCCTTGAAGTGCCGCAGCCGCCGCAGCCCGGCATCATTGGCATACGCCGCATCGACTGCGCCGCTGACGATCGCAAACTCCTCCGGCCCGTCTGCTTGCAGCAGCACTGCCAGCCAGTCGCGCAGGAAGGCGCGGTTGGCGGGGGTATCGGGGAGGCTCAGCGGATTGAACCCGGTCGGCGTGCCCGGCGCGATCCGGTCATACCGGCCGCCGATCCCGCGAATGAACAGCTCCGCGCCGCGATCCTTGTCGAACAGGATTGTGCGCGGTTTGAACTTCTGCGCCTGCGCGGCGAGGAAGTTCATCACCACGGTCTTGCCCGAACCCGACGGCCCGATGACCGAGAAATTGCCGAGGTCGCCGTGGTGGAAATTGAAGAAGAAGGGCGTGGCGCTGGTCGTCTCCAGCAGCGTCACAGCACTGCCCCAATGATTGCCGCTGGCCTGCCCCAGCGCAAAGCCGTGGAAGCTGCCGAAGCCCGCCATATTGGCCGAGGAAATCAGCGCCCGGCGTACGATATATTCCTCGTTCCCCGGGAACTGCGCCCAGAACGCGGGTTCGAGATTGGTGTCCTCGCGCACCGCAATCGCGCCGGTATCGGCGAGCGCTGCGGCGCAGGCGGCCATTGCGTCGTCGAGGCGCGGAAGGGTGCTCTCGCGCACCAGCACGGTCAGGTGATGGTCGCCAAAGCCGACCGCGCCATTGCCCAGCGCATCACGCGCGGCGAGCATTTCCGCGCGTTCGGCCGCCGCATCCTCGTCCACCGAGCGCGAGCGGCGCAGCGACAGATCGATGCGTTCCTTGGCGGTGGTGCGTTCGTTGGGGGCGTAGCTTTCGGTAACGACCATCTCGAACGGCAGGCGCAGCAGATTGTCGAGCAGACCCGGCGAGGTCGCCTCGGGGTAATCCTTGAGGCCCAGGATGGCGGCGAAATCGGGTGCTGCCGAGCCGCGCAGCTCCATCGCATCAAGCCCGAAGCTCGCGCGGCGATAGGGCAGCATGTGGCCGATATCGGTGTCCTCCGCCGGGCGCCGCACCGGGCGCATCTCGCCATTGTAGAGCGCGGAGAGCAGTTCGAGCATTTCCGAATTGGTGCCGCCCCCATTTCTTTGGGCACTGCTGTCCGGCGCTTGGTAATCGCCCAGAATCGCCGCGCCGTAGCTTTGCAGCGAGGCAACGAGGCCCGTGATCGCGGCTTTGAGGCTGCGAATGTCTCTGGGATCAGCCTCGAGTTCTTCCAGACGGCTGCGCGAGAAGAACTTGCCCATCCGCTCCGGCAGGCCCGTCTTGCCGCGCGCGGGGCGGCGGATCAGAGTGACGAACTGGTCGTTGATGAACAGCGATCCGCCTGCCAGCCGCTGCTTCCAGCGCGCATCGATGTGGCGCGAGAGCGGATCGGGAAACTCGGCGTCCAGCTCCACTTCCACGCGGCGGCGGATGACGTGGTGATACATCACGAAGCGCGCATCGAGGGTCGAACGCAGCATCACCTCGCGGGTGGCGGCGTGAGCGTTGAGGGCGTCCGAATCCTCGGTCTCGAACAGCAGGCCGGGCACCTGAATGGCGCTCATAACGGAACCGTCGCGCAGCAGCACGGTGTTCTCGTCGATCAGCCGGGCATAGGGCAGGCGGTCGCCTACGCGCGCTTCCTTCGCGCTCCATGCAGCGGCTCCGATCCATTTCACCATGACACGGTCTCTTTACGGCGCATAGGAATTGCACCCCCAGCGCTTGAAATTGGGCACGCGCGGGCATTTGCTGACCTTGGTGATCCACAGGTCGAAAATGCGCGGTTCGCGCAGCGATGCGAAGTAGCCTATCACGTGCATCGCGATCGGCACCGGAATGATCCAGAAGCTCTTGAGCATAAGAAACGCGATGGTGGTTACCATCAGGTTGATGATGAAGAAGTTCATCGTCACGCCCGCGAACATCTGCGGGCGGGTAAGCGCGCGGTGGACCGGATGGCGGACGAGGTCGCTCACGGCAGGCCTACCCGGCCGCCGACTGGATGCCGGCGACGATGGTGGTCGCGCCGAACAGGATGAACACGCCGACGATCACGGTCGCACCGAAGCGCCAGTTCATGCGGCCGGTCAGCATCATGAAGCCGATTGCCGCGACCGCCATCACCGCGACAGTCGTGGCGACGGTGCCGAGCAGAGTGCCCTGCAACCACAGCAGCGCACTGTTGATCGGGCCGGAGCCTGCGGGGTCGGCGGCCTGCGCAAAAGCGGTGCCCGGCGTCATGGCCAGCGTCAGCATGGCGGCAATGCGGGCGGGGAGGCGAAGTGGCGGCATCATTCTCTTTCTGTAGTCCCTGAAAATCGTTGCGTGCTACCGGTTACGGCGCAGTCGGGCGCGAATGGTTGGCGAGCCGTCCCATGATAGCAGCGACATATTGCCTGGTCTCGCGGATATTGGGGATGCCCCCGGCGCGCTCCACGCGGCCCGGCCCGGCATTATAGGCGGCGAGCGCCTTTTCCAGATCACCGTCGAAGCGGTCGAGCTGTTCGCGCAGATAGCGCGCCCCGCCTTCGAGGTTCTGGAACGGATCGCTGGTATCGACGCCGAGATAGCGCGCGGTGCCCGGCATCAGCTGGGCAAGGCCGCGCGCGCCGACCGGCGAGACTGCGTTCTCGCGCCAACGGCTTTCCTGCCAGACCACCGCTTCGAGGAGGCTGGGCGACAGATCGAATCGTGCGGCAAGCTCCGCGATCTTGGCGGTGTAGCGCGGCGGCACCCCAGCAGCATGGCGTGCGGGATCGGCGATGGCGTGATCGGGAAGCAGCAGGCCGTCTACGACTTCAGCCGCAGCGGCGGCGGCGGCAGGCTCGGCGGCGGCCGTCTGCGCCAGCGGCCCGGCCACCCAGCGCGCGCCATCGGGCCCGAGTTCGAGCACATCGGCCCGCGCTTCGACAGCACCAGCAAACAGCACGGCAGCAATGGTGACGCGGCAAGCCGCGGCGAGAATCATCTCTCGGCCCTCCAGAAGGCTTTCCCTTTGTCTAACCTAAATGACAGATGGGTTACAGTCCGGTGAACATCGCTCCGTGCTGCCCGCGTGGAAAACAAAGCGGGCGGACCGCATGAAGCAGCCCGCCCGCCCGGAGCCCCCGGGATGTTGTTATGGTGCGACCCGAAGGCCGCGGGTGCGTCAATCGCGGTAGGTGAGCTGCCCGGCGCGCGCCGAGGCTGGCCGGAACTCGCCGCGGGCGAGCATCTTCAATGCCTTGCGCGCCAGCCGGCGCGAATCGGTTGCGGTGCCGTCTGCGGTGTCGAGCTCCACGATCTCGTGGCAGGCGGCTGCACGCTCAAAGGCATCGCGCGCCTTGGCGTCCTCGCCCGCCTGCGCATAGGCAATGCCGAGATTGATCTGCAAGGCGGGATCGTGCGGATTGGCGGTGCTGGCCCGCTCCAGCGCGTCCAGTGCCTGCGCGCCGTGCCCGGCGGCAAGCGGCTGCGCGGCCAGATCGTTCGCCTGCGCGGGCGGCTGCAGGTGGGTCACAGATTCAGGCGCGACCGGCAGCGGTACTGCGATCAGTGCCAGGGCAAAAGCGGTAACGGACATCGGCATAGCTCCCTCGTTCTCTGCGAGCATAATGCCGAAACCTGAATCAAACTGCAACAAAACTGCAACATTGTAATTTATTTGTAATGTAGTTACCCATCACATTGTTTTATATAACTTTCAATGTGACACTTTGGAGCTGGCCGGAGCCCTGGCGAAAATTATTTTTGGTCACATTTGTCTTTTTTCGGTCAAAATGACAGATGTGACGCACGCCTGTAATCCTGCAAGAATTGTGTCACATAGCACCCCTAGCGAGCCTCAAGCGCCCATTAACCGCGCCTAATCCGATTCTCGGCTTCTGAGGGGACCTCTCGCTGTGACACATCTTCATCGTACACTTGTTCTGGGTTGCAGCCTGATGGCTCTGGCTGGCTGCGGCGCCGACGAAATCGTCTCGCCCGGCACTGGCGGCAACATCATCATCAACAATCCGACCCCGACGCCCACCCCGACCGCGAGCCCGACCCCCACGCCTACCCAGGCGCTGGTGACCCCGGCGGCGGGCTGCCCGACCATCGCCACGCCCGGCGGTCTGGTCGATGCTGGCACGCTCGGCGGCCCGACCGGCACCTACCGCGTGTGCCAGCTGCCTGCGCGCTTCACCACCAATGACACGCTGCCGTTCATTCGCGGCCTGGTCTACCAGATCCCCGGCCGCGTCGAAGTCGGCGCTGACCGGGGCTTTGCCGGCACCACCGGCTCGGCCGTCTCGCTGACCATCCAGCCGGGCGTGATTCTGTTCGCGCAGCAGGATTCGTACCTCGTGGTCAACCGCGGCAACACCATCCAGTCGAACGGCACGGCCGATCGTCCGATCGTCTGGACCAGTCGCGACAACATTCAGGGCCTCGCCGACGACAACAGTCAGCAGCAATGGGGCGGCGTCGTGCTGCTCGGCACTGCGCCGGTTTCGGACTGCTCGGTCGGCGGATTCAACACTGCAGCCGCTCCGACCACCAACCCGACCTGCGAAGGCCGTTTGGAGGGCGCTGCGATTGCCACGCCGTTCGGCGGTACGACTGCGGCGTCGAACTCCGGCTCCTTCCGCTTCAACCAGATCCGCTTCTCGGGCTTCGAGCTAGCACCGAACAACGAACTCCAGTCGCTGACCACCGGCGGCGCGGGTTCGGGTACCGTGATCGAGAACCTGCTGTCGTTCAACAGCTCGGATGACGGCGTCGAATTCTTCGGCGGCGGGTTCAACGCCCGCAACTTCGCGATCATCGGCGCATCGGACGATTCGATCGACGTCGACTCGGGCGGCCTCGTCAATGTCGACACCATGATCGCAGTGCAGCGTTCGACCACCGGCGACCGTCTGATCGAACTCGACTCGCCCAATGATTCGACCCGCACCCCGACCAACGCGATCCCGCAGACCCGCTTCCAGGTGAACAACTTCACCTTCGTGGTGCGCGCCGGATCGCCGCAGGTGATCCAGGCCCGCGGCGGCGCCGCGCTCGGACTAACCAATGGTGTAATCAACGCGGGCACCAACCACTGCTTCCAGATCGACGAGCCGGCCACGCTGGCGGCGCTCATCGGGGTGGATTCGGTGGTCGGCGATTGCCCAGCCGTCGATCCGATCCGTGGCGGCGCGGGCAACACCAATGCCGACGTGGCGACTGCCATCAACGCTGGCACCAACAACAACTTCGCGTTTGTGATCACGCTGACCAACAATGTGGTCAACGGCACGGGCGAAGCGGGCCGCACCGCGTTTAACGCCAACACCCGCTCGACCTTCTTCCCGACCCGCACCTTCATCGGCGGGATCGAGAACGCGGCGGCGCTGACCACCATCTTCGGGAACTGGACCTGCAATTCGTCGATCCAGAACTTCTCGAGCGCCACTGGCGCCTGCACCTCGCTGCCGGTTTATCCGGTCTAAGCGCGAGACCAGCAAACAGGAGGGGGTGAGGCCGCATCACAATGCTTCGCCTCACCCCCTCGTTCGCATTTAAGCGGGCTGCAGGTCAGCCCCACGTTTTGAGACAGGCCATTTCATGAGGGGGTCCTCACCTATGTCGACCGGCACGCGCCTTGCAGGGCTGCTGCTTCTTACCACCGCACTCACCGTGCCCTCGGCGCTGCTGGCGCAGGACACCCAGGATGCGGAGCAGAGCGACCCGGCAACCGAGCAATCGGCCGAGCAGGTCGAAGAGACCCCGCCCGAAGACGAGCTGCAGGAAACCGATATCTCGGTCCCCGGCGGCGGGATCATCGTCACCGGCCGCCGCAACCGCGATCCGGCGCGCACCTCGGGTCAGGTGCTGAGCGTGCTGTCCGAAGCGGACATCGCCCGCACCGGTGAAGGCGACATTGCCGGCGCCCTGTCGCGCGTCAGCGGCCTCACGCTCGTCGGCAGCGGTCGCGTGTTCGTGCGCGGGTTGGGCGATCGCTACTCGCTCGCGCTCCTCAACGGACTGCCGCTCCCCAGCCCCGAGCCCTTGAGCCGCGTGGTTCCGCTCGACATCTTCCCGACCAGCGTGATCGCATCCTCGCTGGTGCAGAAGACCTATTCGGCCAACTTCCCCGGCGAGTTTGGCGGCGGCGTGATCAACCTCACCACCAAGGCGATCCCGACCGAGGACTTCCTCACTGTCAGCTTCTCCGGCAGCGGCGACACCGAAACCACCTTCCAGAACGGCCTCACCTATTTCGGCAGCCGCTGGGACACGTTCGGCTTCGACAACGGCAACCGCGATTTCCCGACCGCGCTGCAGGGCCTGATCGCCAGCGGCACCCGCGTCAACGACGCGCCAGTCGATGTGCAGCGCCAGCTTGCCGGGCAGATCCTGCCGACCAACCTCGTCACCTTGCAGAAGAATGACGTGCTGCCGATGAACTTCGGCGCCAACCTCACCGGCGGCATCTCGTCCGAAGTGGGCGATGGCAACTATCTCGGCATCATCGCCACGGTCGGGATCACCAACACCTGGCGCAACCGCAATGTGACCAGCCAGCAGTTCGGCGACGCGCAAGCGGGCCAGCTGCTGTTCGATTCGCAGAACTTCATCACTGACAACAAGGTGCTGGTGAACGGCCTGATCGGGGTCGGGCTCGACATTGGCGAGCACACCATCCGCTGGACCAACCTCTACATCCGCGACACGCTCAAGACTGCGCGTCTGGCGACCGGGACCGACTCCTTCACCGACGTCGCGCGCCCGTTCGAATTCCAGACCCAGCAGACCGCCTGGTTCGAACGCCAGCTGATGGATTCGCAGCTGGTGGCGGAATTGAACTTCGACAAGCTCGAACTCGATTTGCGCGGCGGCTACGCACGCACCGATCGCGAAGCGCCCTACAACGCGATCGTCCCCTATATCCGCACCAATGTCCCCAACGATCCCTTCGGCAACCTGTTCGTGGTCGATGTCGGGGCGCTGATCGGCGGGACCGAGCGTATCCAGGTCGGCTTCGAAGACCTGCGCGAAGAATTGTGGTTCGGCGGTGCGGACGTCACCTACGAGCTGACCGACACGCTGTCGCTAACCGCGGGCTACAGCTATTCGGACACGACGCGCCGCTCGCTGTCGTTCATCATCCGCCCGCTGCTGGGCTCGACTGCCGAGTTCAGCACCGCGCTGCGCGCGCTGGGCCTGCGGCAACCGGGCGATATCATCAACGGCGCGACGCTCGCGACCGACCCCAACGGCGTTCCGTTCTTCACCGTGACCACCTCCGATCCGACGCCGTTCCCGGTGTTCGACGCGGCGCTGACGGTGCACGCGGGTTATGGCCTCGCGCGCTGGCGTCCGACCGACCGGCTCAATTTCGAAGCGGGCCTGCGCTATGAGGACGGTCTGCAGGTGGCCGCGCCCGATCTCACCTTCGGCGGCGGCAACCTCGCCACCCCGACGCGGATCGCCAATGACTACTTCCTGCCCTCGGGCACCGTCACGTGGGAGCCGATCGACGATCTGCAGCTGCGCCTGTCGGCCTCGCAGACCATCGCCCGTCCGCAGTTTCGCGAGTTGGTCGAACAGACCTATTTCGATCCGGAATCGAACCGCCGTTTCCGCGGCAACCCGTTCCTGCAGGACAGCGAGCTGATCAACGTCGAAGCGCGCGCCGAATACTACATGGGCGGCCCCAACCGGGTGAGCCTCGCGGGCTTCTTCAAGAAGATCGACAATCCGATCGAGAACTTCCTGCTGACCGCAGCAGGCGTCATCGAGACCAGCTATGCCAATGCCCCATCGGCCGAGCTCTACGGTGCCGAACTCGATCTTGCCTACGGTATCGATCTGGCAGACTGGGGTTCGTTCTTCGAAACCAAGCAGTTCCTGATCCTCGCCAACTACACCTACACCCAGTCGAGCATCGCGGTGGGTACGGCTGATCTGGCACCGATCCCCGGTTCTCCCGGCCAGTTCGCAAGCCAGCTGTTCGACGACGGCGCACCGCTGGTCGGCCAGTCGGATCATGTTGGCAACGTCTCGTTCGGGATCGAGGATACCGACAAGGTCCAGCAGTTCACCGTGCTGCTCAACTACGCGAGCGAACGGGTGACCCTGCGCGGCGGGGCGCTGCCCGACGTGGTCGAGGATCCGGGCCTGACGGTCGATCTGGTGGCGCGTTCGGAGATCAAGCTCGGCGGCCAGCCGCTCGAACTGTCGCTCGAAGCGCGCAACATCTTCGGGCGCGACAATTTCGAGTTCCAAGAGACCAACGGCAACCGCGCCGAGATCAACACTTACGATGTCGGCACGTCGTTCTCGATCGGGATCAAGGCGGAGTTCTGATGGGATCGAGGGGGCGGGGCCCGACTTCGCTCCCCTACCCGTCGCCCCGTGCTTGACACGGGGCTAGGCTTTCCTTTGGCGCTCCACGCGGTCGCGCCCCTCCAATTCAGCATGGGCGAAGGTAGCCAGGCCCCCCTGAGTTCACAAACGAAGTGCAACACCTCAGACAGGTGTTGCTATGTCGAGATACACCCAGCTTTCGCTTGAGGAGCGCTGTTCGATTGCCCGGCTTCGCGAAGCCGGGCAATCGATCCGG